>Ga0209023_10000848_pt1 | contig 43587 bp, 41 predicted proteins | sample LakOneMetagenome_FD_187468 | JGI IMG/M metagenome (GOLD analysis project Ga0209023, IMG submission 187468) | Freshwater and sediment microbial communities from Lake Erie, Canada (SPAdes) (version 2) | ecosystem: Environmental > Aquatic > Freshwater > Lentic | place: Lake Erie, Canada...
ATTTCCCGGACCGATCCGTGAACTGAATGGAGTCACAGTCCACCAGCGTCACCCGGGTGGTGTCGTTGACCAGGATGTTGCGCTCCTGGAAATCCCCGATCACCGCGTCGACATGGTGGACCGTCTCCACTGCCAGGCACAAATTCGCGGCCACGTTGACGAGATGCGCCCAGCTGACATTCGGAGTCCATTGCGGCGCTGACGGCAGCGGGCGCATCCGGTCGGAGGGGTTGCTCACGGTGTGGATCTCAACCGCGTTGGTGGTGTCAATCCGCGGCATCAGGTAGCCGACCGTGCCGTCGGCGCCGTCGACCATGTGCAGCGGCCAGGTCAATACGACGAACCCGTCGTGTTGTACCGCGCCCTCGGGTACCGACGCGATCATGGCGGCCACCTTGTCGCGCTTGGCATTCAAATCCCGCAGCGTCGGGTGGAAGACCTTTGCCACCCACTCGGGGCGCTCGACAATTATGTAGATGGTGCCTTCACCGGCCCGGGCCAGCACAGGCCCGAGCGTGACGGCGGACCCGTCACCGAGTCGAACTTGCATTGTCATGAGCCGGAACGACGCCCCAACAGCCGGCGCCTCGGCTCGGTGGGCGGCTCATCGGCGGCGACTCGGCGATCAACCGCTGTGGACGTGCGTCCCGAACGTCCCTTGGCCGGACGCCGCGGCTCGGCGTCTGTCGGCCGGGTCTCCCGACGGCGAGCCGATTGCGGCCCATCAGTCGGCGGCGGCGCCGGCGCTCCAGGATCCACCAGGTCCCCGTTGGAGACAACCGGATACGAATCTTCCTGGGGCACTAGACCGTTCGACGGTTTGTCTAGCAGCGGATGCGACGACATGTTCGGCAGCGGACGCGGCGCCTTGTCCGGAACTGGACCCTTCGGCGGCTTGCCCGGCATCGGACGCGGCGCCGGTGAGCTGACCGTCAGCATCTCGATCGGCCGCGCCGAGGGGTGAAATTCGTCGTCCTGCCTGTCGAGGACCGCCAGGATCATCGTCTTGTCGTCACCGGTCTGGTCGTCCTGGATTCCGCGCAACAGGGCGGCGAATTCACCCGCGCGGGCGCCGGATCGCACGTTCTGCCACGCGCCCTTGAAGAACGGCTCGTAAGCCTCACCCGTCGTAATGTTCGTGATCTTGTAGCTCATGCCGTCGGTACTCAGAGCGAATGCAGTCAGGTCACGCCGGACAGCGATGCGGAACGACACATCGAACGCGTCCTTGGACTGCAGGAACCAGGTCGCGTTGGCGTAATCGCTCTTGTCCTCGATCAGGACCGTCGTGATCTCCCCGCCATTCTCGGCGGCGATGATGCCGTCGCCGATCTGGGCGAACACCGCCAAGCCCGGGCGCGCCAGCGCGACGCACAACGTGGTGGCCAGGCTGGTGACCGGAACCCCCATGTCCTCGGACCGTTCGACCACCCATTCCAACGCGCCCTCGAAGAGCCATCGCATGATCGCGTATCCGTCGCGGGGAGCCGCCGAGTGGAACTTGCCGATGAACTCGGCACCCATCGCCGCACCGACCACACTCTGACAGGCCGAGTACGCCCCCCACGCCGAGGTTCCCGTTACCGAGCCCGCGCCGTCAGCCACCACTGCGACGACGAAGTCGCCGGCCACACCGTAGCCAAACGCATCATCACAGCCGAGGCCGCGGCTGATGTGCTGGGACCCGGTCACCGAGGCACCGCACACGGACCACTGCCAGTGACCGGGCCGGCCGTCGTCCGCCGAGGCTTGGCTCACACGGTGGTCCAGCCACTCAGGGGCGGCAGCGAGATCTGCTCACTCATCGACCCCAGGGCCTCGTCGCTCCGTGCGAAATCGGTCGAGTTGGACACATTGCTCAACGACGCCGAGAGCCACTCGAAAAGCTCCTCGTACTTCAGGCCGTCCAGCGGGGCGGGACTGCGCTGCATGGACAGCCGCGCCAGCTGCTGCCAGTCGACGTGCGGCCCGGCCCCGACGGCGAACACCGTCACGCCGCGGGCGTGCTCTGCGGCAATCAACCGGGCTACCGCCTGGTCAAAGCCCTCCGGGTTGGCCTGCCCGTCGGTCAGGAGCAGGATCCATGGCCGGTAGTACTGCAGTCCGGCCGCCTTGTAGGTGGCTTTACGATCGTCGATGATGTCGAGTGCGAGGTTTATTCCGGCGGCCATGTTGGTCCGGCCGGAAGCATGGAAGCGGGCAGGTTGCAGCGTCCGCGCCTCCTGCATCGGCACAAGAACTGTTGCGGAAGTCCCGAACGTGACGACGGCGACCTCAACACGTTTGCTCGCCAGTGCCTCGTTGTTCAGGTAGTGGGTGAACGACGCGAATCCGCGCTCCAGGGCCTCGATCGGACGGCCCATCATTGATCCCGAAACATCCACCAGCACCACGCAAGCTACGCGCGGATCGGGGTTCTCATCGTTGAGCTCGACGGCCCATCCTGACTGGGTCAAGCGAATCCCTCCGAAGGTGAGTGGCTGCGCCGCGGTTCCCCCAACGCATGCTCTATGGACGTTGCCAACAGTGGGTGCATTTTGCCATGTCGGCGCACGACGTGCCCGTTCTTCACGATCAGTACGTGACGGGTGCGTAGCCGACGGCGGCGGACTTCGCCTGGCACCAGCGCTTCGTCGACTTGAGAAGCGCCAACACCATCGTCAGTAGCGGGACTGCGGCATTGATCGCAACCGCCACAATGAGCGCGCCGGCGTCCGAGCCTAGGTCCGATATAGCGAGGTGGTCCGAGGCATCTCCGAAAGCATTGCCCCACCATTGGAGGTACAGCCCTGTGGTCAACACGTTGACGATGATCACAATGAGGCAGCCAGCGACGATAAAACCCCGCCCGGCCGTCTTGCGACAGAGCAGCAGAATTCCGCCCAAAATGAGCGCGAGCGTTGCCGCGAGGGATGCGAAAGCCGAGATGGTCGCGATTGTCTTGAGCTGTCCAAAGTCTCCGAGACTGGAGGTACTCACAGTGAATAGGGACAACATCAAGAACGACGAAATCGTCTGCCACACCTGGTAGGCGCCCAGCAAAAGAGCCAGCACACCAGCTGCGATGGCCGCGCCGCCGCTGGCCGAGGGCGCGTGGCCGATCACCGGTGCGGTGTATACCGGCGCAGGCGGCGGAGTCGGCTCCGGTGCACTCACCGGCGCGATGGTCGGATAGTGGATCGACGGGGTCGGAGTCGGTGGCGGGGGTACCGGAGGCGCAACCGGCTGGCTGTACGACGGAGCCGGGGTTGACGGCTGCACAGGACCGCCGCCGTAGGTGTAACCGGCGCCGAACTTGCTGGGAGGCAAATTGTCGCTCACCGTGGGTTTTTAGCACGTCTGGCGCGCCTTTGGGCGGGACGCCCTCCGTATTCGTACGAACGTCCGACACCGCGGGGTTCGTGCGCCGCAAGAGCGCCGTTCAGTAGGCCCGATACACCGGATACCCCGACACAGGGGGCCTAGATCGGAACCGACACCATTCCCGGGTCGAACGTCGGAACGCCAACACAAGCGTGGTGATCACGAGCGCCAAACCCACGATGAGTACCAAGATCGGGACCACCCATTCCACCCAAGAGAAGAACAGCACGACGGAGACGACGGCGCCGAGGATCCAGAACCCGCTACCGACAGCGACCAACACGCTCCCGGCGAACTTCCTGAACAGCAACGGTGTTGCCCCGACAAGGAGAAGAATCGATGCCAGCAGCATTAGTAGGGATCCAACGCTACCGAACAGGAACACACCGGCAGGCGACAACAACGCCATCAGGAATGCCAACAGCGCGGCAACGGTCGCGGTGCGACGGCCGGGCGTCACAAGCGGTTGGGCCGACGCTTGGGCAGGGACGCCGTACACGATCGGAGCGGGCTGCCACACGTACTGGCCGTGGACCAGCGGGCTCGGGGGCGGCGGCACCTGCGGGTTGCCGCTCGAATATCCGGCGCTGAACCTGCAGGGTGGCAACTGGTCGCTCACCGTCGGTTTCTAGCACGCCGGCGGCCCGCCCGGTCACGGCAAGCCACCGAATCGTACGAACGGCCGACGGCCAGCCAAACAGGTCTGGTTGCTAGGTATCCATGCACGCGAACGGTCGACGCACTATTCTCCTCACAACGCCACGATGTGGCTGCTAGTCATCGCGCAGGCCGTGGGGGTAATTGCCGAATATGAAGAGTGACTTGGTAGCTATGGGTGCGCCGCCCGTCGGTGCTGCCGCAGCGGACACCGCACCGATACGGGTCGCCGTCATCGACGACCACGACGTGGTCCACGCCGGGGTCCAACTCTGGTGCGCCGACGCTGAACCCTCAATCGAATTCGTCGGCAATTACCTGGTTCCCCAGGGATTCATCGACCGGCCCCCGATCGTCGATGAAGACGTCGATGTGGTGCTGTTCGACCTGCAAGTGGACGGCAAGCGGCCGGCATTCGATGCGCTTCGCACGCTGTGCACGGACGGGCACCGCGTGGTGATCTTTTCGCACATCAGCGCCGACGAGGTCATCCTCAACTGCCTCGAGATCGGCGCCGTCAGCTACCTGACCAAGACCGAGGGCCGCGCGCACCTGATCGACGCTATCCAGGCGGCATCGTCGGGCACTCCCTATGTCGGCCCTCGGATGGCGAGAGCGTTGGTGAACGATGTCGATACCCGCCGACCAAATCTCTCGGATCGGGAGAAGGAGGTGCTGATCGCCTGGTTCCAGACCGAGAGCAAGGATCTGGTCGGCAAGCGCCTGTTCATCGCGCCCAGCACCGTCCGGACCCATCTACAACGAGCCCGGGCAAAATACGCCGCCGTCGGACGTCCGGCACCGACCAAGTCGGCACTGCTGGCTCGTGCCATTGAGGACGGAATTCTCGGAATCGCCGATCTCTGATCACCGATCGGCGTTCTCGACAATGAACCACACGGTGTCGTCCAGTGTGGTCACGTCGGCGACGCCGCAAGCCCGTAACCGAGCTTCAGCACTGGGCGCGTCGCGAACGCCCCGGCAAACCACACTCAGGGTCAGGTCGCACGGGGCCGCGTTGACCACCATGTGCACCGAGTTCATCTCGAACCCCAAAGCCTGCTCCACCGGGATCGACAGCTGCGCGATCTCGGCACCATCCATCGAAGCCAGATCGCCAACCACGTCCGAGGTCACTTCCACGCCCCGGCCCTCGGCGGCGTCGATGGCTGTCCTCAGCCGGCGCATCAGTGGGTGTGCGAAAGACCGGGATTGGTCGAACAACGTCCGCATTCGCCGGGATTCGATGCGGGCACGCCGTTGAAGTTCGGGGGTCATCACCTGGCCAGCCGTCAACTCCTCAAGCAGCGGGACGATGTTCTCGATCAACGTCGCGTAGTGGCGATGATAGTCCTCATCGACAGCTTGGGCGATTCGTTCGTCGAGCACAACCCGCTTGTGCCTATCCCTCTCGGCCACCACACGCTCCGCCGCATCCCGCATGAGTCCGTCGAACACCAAGGCGAACAACTGAATTCCTAAAATGCTGGCGGTCCCCAACATGACGTTCACCGCGGCGCCCACGACCGGCTGCCGGACGAGTTCCAGGACAGCCCCGGTCACCCACAGACCGACCAGCACCGCGACCCCCCGCCTCAACGACATCGCGAGCACCAACGGCACTGCACACCAACCGATTCCGCCCTGGAACCAGTCAGCCTGGGTACCGATCTGCGCGGTCTCGACGATCAGCGGCTGGCACAAGACCACACCGAACAACAAACCCAGCGCAATCCCGGCCGGGATCACCGGCCGCCCACGCAGGATCGGGATCCAAGACAGGGCGCACAGACCCGCCACCACCGCGCTGGCGACCTGGAACCGCGGCGCGTCGGTGTGGGTAACCGAATAGGGAACGGTGACAAATAGATTCAACACCGCGTAGCCGGTCAAAGCCGCCGCGTACCGGAACCGCACTCGTTCGATGAGCCGCTCCGGGTCGCGGCGCGAAGGCTCCGCCGAATCGATCGGATGCTGGCCGGGCCACCGAAGCTCCACGCAGGTGCCGCAGCGGGGCGCAGACGTGATCGAAGCGGACCCGCCGACACGTTCCATACGACGGTGGATCGAATCGGCGATGCCATGTCCGGCGGCGGGTTCATCCGCGTCGAAACCCACACCGTCGTCGGCGAATACAACGCTGTTGGGCGTGACCTCGACAATCAGGCAGTGTGCGCGCGCATGCCGATCGACGTTGTTCATCACCTCCCGGGCCGCCGAGACGACCGCCTGCACAGTCCCGCCGTCCAGCCACAGGTGCCCGGAGCCAACGAATTGCACGGATGTCGCCATGTGCCGGGCGGCCTCGCGCAGTGGCGCGACGACGTCGGCCATCCCGGCGGTGGGGTGCCAGGCACCGCGCCGCAGCAGCTGCAGGTCCCGGCCGGCCTGTTCGGCAATACGTTTCGCGGGCAAGCGGCCACCCTGCCCGACCAGCAGTAAGGTGGACGCCGCAGTGTCGTGCAGCAACGCCAGCTGTTCGCGTTCGAAGTCCATCAACGCCCGGTCGACCCCGGTAATGAGCTCGGCCTCCTCACGCTGCTCCCGCGCCCGGTCCACGGCAGCGGCTACCCTCAGCAACATGCCGCGGATCAGAGCGGAGACCGACCATTGGACAACGAAGAAGTAGATGGCCATCACCGAACCTGTTTGCTCCCAACCGATCACACCGGCTGTGCCGTACGCGTAGCTGGTGGCGATCGCCACGCAGACCGGCAGGCTGATCAAGATCGGGAGAGATACCGCCACGCTGATCACCGCGGTGCCCGCGATCGCCTGCGGCGCACTGTTGGTGAGATGGAAAGAGGGGTCCGAGGTCAACAACGGCAGCCCCGCGCACACGGCCAACGTCAGGGCCAGATCCACGGCTGTGGGCACGACCGCACGTGAACGGGTCCACAGCCGGTACGACGACCAACACAGCACGGCAATAAGCAGCCACCTGCCTGCGGGGTGCGGGTAGACGCGACCCTCGCAGAGTGCGACGGCGCTCACGGTCACATTGACGCAGTGCCGCATCAGGAGCCCCACCGTTTCGGCGCGTAGCAAGAGGTGCCGCCGAGCGGTGGTGTCGACGCGCATCCCCTCCGCGGGTTCCACGCCCTTCGACTTCGTCCCCATCCACCCCGCCTCACCTGCCAACTCGCGAGGAAATGGTATGGCGCAATCCGTCAACGAGGAATGCATCGCGGGCAGGTTCGCCCGTTCGGCCGACACCGCCACCCTCCGGTGACCGATACTGATCAGGAGGACCACGACGCGGAGGGGGACACTAGTGCCGTTCAACATGCCGCCGAACTGGCCAACTCCGCCCGCCGGCTGGCAGCCACCGCCTGGGTGGTCGCCCGACCCGTCGTGGCCGCCGGCCCCACCGGGATGGCAGTTCTGGACCGACAATCATGGTCCGAAACGTCCCGGCATGGTCACAACGATGCGCAACCGGTGGAAATCACTGACCGCACAGCGCCTTCCGTTCAACTTCGGAACCGTCCGAGGTCGGTTGCGGGCTACCGTCGAAACACTGGCCAACGTCGCCAACCCGGCGCGCGCCGGCTACGCGATCGCCGCGCTCACCGGGCTGTCGATGTTCGGCTTCCTGTTCGTCGCGCTGAGATTCACTCCCCAGTGGACCGGTGACGGCTGGCTCTGGCAGGGCCTCTGGCCCCTGCTGGCGATGCTCGCGGGCCTGCTCATCGGCATCGTGGGAGTCATCGGTGTGCGCCGCTGGGACAACGCCCGGTGGCGGAAATACGCCGCGGTCTCCGGCACCCAGTGAGCGGCTGGCCGATCAAGCCGGCGTGCGCGGCCGCCGGTGCCGGAGGAACGACCCCAGCAGGCCCAGCGTCAGTGCCAGCCCACCGAACGCGACCACAATCAGGACGCCGACAGCCTGCGGGGGTGCCACCCGAACGGCGGTGACCACGTCGTGGATCTGGGGTCCGGCGGACAGCCCCGTCGCGTGCAGGTGATGCGCACCGGGCGGGATATCAACCGGCAGAGCCACATCGGCGCGCACCATGCCGTCGGCGTCCGTGGCCGCAATGCCCAGGATCCGCGGGGCCGAATCCAGTCGGAACACCACCGTCGTTTCGGGGTCGTAGCCGGAGGCGTCGACCTCTACCGAACCGCCCGCCAGGTAGGTGTTGACCGCACTGAGCGGGGCGTTGAACAACGGCTTCTTGGCGTCGATCGAATTCCATGTGACGGCCGCCGGATCGGGCATCATCGTCCGCCCCGCCGCCCAGGTCGAGATGGCCCGCTTCATCGCCTCGTTCCCGGCCTGGTTCGGGTGCAGCAACTCGGCACCGTTGAATGCCGCCGCGCCTGCATCTAGGGTGAAGTTCGCGTAGTTATCGGGTGCGTCGCAGATGGTGTGGTTGGGCTGGAACGCCGAGATGACGTCCGAAGCCACATACACCGGAACATGTTGGGCGCGAACGGTTGCCGCCACCGCCGTGATCTGGTTGTTGAGCAGGTCGATGAACGTGTTGAAGAAGCCCACCTCTTTTGCGTTGATGTTGAGCTGGCATCCGTCGGCGGCCTGCGCCCCGGCCGCGCTGGAAGGGACAATCCGCGGGTACGGCACGACGATGATGGGCGAGTACTTTCCGTCGCGCTTGGCGCGCGCCGAGGGGTCGTTGACGGCTCTGTTGACGTCGCGGTACACCCGCCGCAGACTGTCCGCGATCGCGGCGATCCGGGCGGCGGCGTCATCCCGCATGCCCTTCTCCTGCCCTTCGCCGAACCAGGTACAGGTCTGATCCTTCAAACCGAGGGTGCACGCCTCGACCGTGCCGACGAAGTCGACGTCGTTGCCACCGATACTCAACAACACTGCACCGGGAGAACGCGACGAGAGCGCTTCGCGGCGAAGCCGTTTCAGCTGGGGCTCGACCCGGTTACCGGAGATCTGGTACCCGTAGAAGTCGGCTGTCACCGCGCCGGAACACGCGATCATGACGGCGTCCGCGAGGAGCTTGCGCCCGTAAGCGTTCTTCGAGCGGTGGCACCTGTTGCCGTCCGTGCCGCCATCGGTACCGGCATCGTAGTCCTTGGCGCCTTCCCCGGAGGAGTACGAGTCACCGAGCACGGCGATGTTGTCGACGCCCGAGAGCAGTCCGTTCAGCGAGGGCTCGGCCGTGCTGGTCTTGCCCTCCTGCCGCTGCGGCCTGGCGTTGGTCGCGGTGGCCGTCGCCGACCAAACGAACGGCTGCCCGAGAAGCGCGGCATCGGGCCGGATCGTGAATTCGGCCTCCCGCTTCTGACCGGGCTCCAGATTGCCCAGGAACTGCACCGGGCGCGGCACCAGGATCGCGCCGGGCCGGTTCTCCCGGTCACGGAAGTCCAGCGAGAGCCGGACGTCGAGCGCCGGCTTTCGACCGGTGTTCGTCACGGTCAGAACGGCTTTGGGGCCCGCGACACCCGTGCCGCTGACCACGGGGAGCGGATCGGGCACCGCCGCCGTCATGGTCAGCCGTGCACCGCTGAGATCCTGCACGGCGTCTTCGAGTTCCTTCTTGTTCTCGGCGTCCACATAGCGGCCACCGGTGGCATCGGAAATGCAGTTCAGTTCCTCGGCGCCGGCCTCGCTGATCTGGAAGCCCACCGTATTGACCCGGACCTCCACATGGTTATCCGCCAGTTCCTTTGCCACTTCGCAAACCGCGGTCGACCCACAATTGGATTCGCCGTCACTGACCAGGACTATCGTTCCGCGCTGTGTCGGGCTGCCCTTGATGAGTGCCGCCGCGTGCCGCAGCGCCGGAACGGTCGGGGTGTCCCCGTCGGGCGTGAGCCTGCGGACCGCGGCGGATGCGGTCGGTTGATCCAACGGCCCGAGCTTGATCTCCTCTGCGCCAATGGAACAGCCATCGACCACACGGCCACCGGCCGGGTATGCGATCAATGCGAACTTGCTCTGCGGCGGCAGCGCATCGACGAGGCTGAGCACTGCCGAACGCGCGCCGATGATCCGCTCCGTACCGGAGGCGTCGGCGTCCGACATCGATCCCGAGGTGTCCAGGACGACCACGACGGGGTTGTTCGCCTCGTTGGAAGTGGTGTTGGTGGTGTCGGCCCGGGCCACCGTCGCACCCGGCCCGACCGACTGCAGCACCAGCGCGGCCACTGCCAGCACCACCCCTAGCGCCCTGACAACCGTCATTGCGCTGCAATCGCGTCGAGACCTTCGCGCAAGCCGAGCAGGCGCGCATCGCCCAGGACAACCGTCGGCGCCTGCTTGCTGTCGGTGGTGGTGGCTTCGATCCGCAACCGCACCACACCGTTGAGGTCCGCGCGGATCGGGACGGACTGGCCCAGCCAGACATCGGCAACCGCAAGTTCCCTACCGTCACCGAGCACCACCACGTGCGCCGGCCCGCTGCCACCACGGTCGTCGGTACCCACCGTGGCTTCCATTGCAGCCGATTGCCGGGACAGTGAGTACTCGACGTAGGACGCCGAGGAACCCGGCTTGCACTCCACGCTCTTGCCGATGCTGTTCGCGTTCACGGTCGCGGAATCCACAGTGCCGCAATCGTCGCGGTCGACCTCGTTCACCGATGCCAGCGTCAGCGCGTCGCCGGGGTCACCGACCACAAGTGACACCACCGTCGGCATGATCTCCCCTGGCTTCGGGTTGACGTCGACGACCTGATTCTTGGGTACCGACGGGGTGAACTGCGGGACGATCTCGACCACCGCACCAAGCTGTTCGAGCTGGGAACGTACGTCCTGCATCGGCCGGCCCAGCACGTCGGGCGTCGGCGCGGGCACCGAGACGGTCAGCTCGATCTGGTCAACGGAAGCCGTACCGGCGGCGGGCTTTTGACTGATGACCATTCCCACAGGGCCGGCCGCCGGTGAATCGACGAATGCGACGTTCGCTCCGGCCAGCCCTGCGTCGGTCAGGACCGTCTGCGCCACGTCTCGATTCAGGCCCAACACCGAGGGCATCGGCTGCGCCTCACGCTCGACCGACTCGATGAGGTCGGCCGGCTTCACTTGCACCGCCTGGTCAGCGACGATCGTCGGCGGCACCAGGAGGTACGTCGAGCCGGCACCCAACAGCAGCAATCCGAGCGCAATCGCCGGGCGACGCAACCGGATCAGCCAATCGGCCCACAGCGCGCGTCCATGGCCGTCCGAACCACCGTCCATACGCCACCGACCTCTCGCCCCCAACCGGATCACCGCGTTGGGTCAAAATACATCAACAGCGAATCGGCGACGGCTCGTACGCGCCGCCGCGATCTGGGCTACCATCCGCGCATGCTGCTGGCCCCAGACGACGTCTATGCCGGCTTCGTCGTCATCCGCCTGATCTCGGCGGGCGACTCGGCCGCCCTATATCTCGCGAGCCAGCCGGAGACCGGCACTCCCGTCGCGCTGAAGGTATTCGACCTGGACGTCTCCTCCGACACCGTGTTCCGGCGCCGAGTCCAGAATGCGGTCGACCTGGTGTCCACCATCCATGACCCCGCTGTCGCGGCGATCGTCGACTTCGGCCGCGAACGAGGCCAATTGTGGATCGCCACCGAGTACGTCGACGGACTGGATACGGGTCAGCTCCTCCGCGAGAAGTACCCGTCGGGACTCCCCCGACGGGCGATCGACGTGATCGCCCACAACGGGGCCGCCGCCCTGGACCGTGCGCACCGGCGCGGCCTGGTTCACGGCGGCATCGCGCCGGGCAACATCCTGCTCGGCGACCCGTTCTCCAAGGAATACCGCATCGTCCTCACCGACTTCGGCCAATACCGGGGGGCCGACCGCGACGTTTCGCCGTCGGCCCCCTACACCGCCCCGGAAGAACTCAGCGGTGCCGATGCAACCGCGCAGGGCGACCAGTTCGCGTTTGCTGCAACACTTTTCCATCTCCTCACCGGACACGTCCCGTTCCCCGACAATCGCCGGGTCATCACGGATTCCGGCCACCTGCACTTCGACGCGGCCGGCCTGCCCGCTGGCCTGGCCGGCATGTTCGAAAGGGCGTTCGCGTTCGACCCCCGGGACCGGTTCGCCACGTGCGGAGAATTCGCGGCGGCACTCACCGGCTCTGCCGACGCGGCCGCGCAGATACCACCTGCACCAACCTCGCGTCTGCCAGCGGCCAGCCCAGTAGCCACGGTCGAACGCCCAACCGAAGTTGCCTCACCAAAGACCGCAGCGGCCACGGACCGCACCGGCCGATCCGTTGGGTTCATCGCGGCCGCAGCCGTGGTGGCCGTGATCGCCATGACAGCCGCCCTGGTCATCTTCAACAAGCCCAAACCCGTTGCGGCGCCAGCGAACAACGCCGCCCCGTCAGCGCCTGCCCCAGGTGCGCAGGGCGCACCGCCGGCCTGCGCCCGGCTCCACACATTGGTGTCCCAGATGCCCCTGCGTCAGAAGTTGGCACAGCTCCTGATGGTCGGGGTCACCGACATCTTCGACGCGCGCGCGGTGGTCAACACCTACGACGTGGGCGGCATCTTCATCGGCAGCGGGACCGACAAGAGCATGCTGACCGACGGATCACTGCGCGCTCTGAAGGGCGCCGGGCAGCTGCCGCTGGCGGTCAGCGTGGATGAGGAAGGCGGCCGCGTGCAGCGATTGTCGAACCCGAACCTGCTGGGCTCCCAGCCGTCAGCACGGGACCTCGTCACGCAGTACTCCTCCGAGCAGGTTCGTCAAATCGCTAGTGAGCGCGGCCAGAAGATGCACGACTGGGGCATCACGATCGATTTCGCGCCGGTGGTGGACGTGACCGACGCCCCGCCCGACAGCGTCATCGGCGACCGGTCGTTCAGCGCCGATCCACAGAAGGTCATCGAATACGCCGGCGCCTACGCGAATGGACTGCGCGACGCCGGCTTGCTGCCGGTGCTCAAACACTTCCCCGGTCACGGCCGCGCCGACGGTGATTCGCACAAAGGTGGGGTCACCACGCCGCGGCTCGATTCCCTGAAGCAGCTGGATCTGGTGCCCTACGCGGAGTTGTTGAAAACCCAGTCGCCGGTGGGTGTGATGGTGGGCCACATGGAGGTGCCGGGGCTCACCAATGATCTGCAGGCGAGCATGTCACCGGCGGCGTATTCCCTTCTGCGCGACGGCAGTTACGGCGGCCCGGCATTCAACGGACTGGTCTTCACCGACGACCTGTCCCAAATGCGTGCAATCACCGACAACTACACTGTGCCCGACGCAGCGCAAACCGCCCTGCAGGCCGGGGCCGACGTCGCGCTGTGGAGCTCGACCGATCAAGTGCCCGCGGTGCTCGACCAGCTCGAAACTGCCGTCAGCAGCAAGCAGCTCGACGTCGGCCGGGTCGACGACGCCCTGCGCCACGTCGCGGTGAGCAAAGATCCCACGCTGGCGTGCTGAACCTAACGCGGCTCAGCGGTTCAGAACAGTTGTCCCGTCGGGCCCGCGGCGTGCACTGATCATCTTGGCCAGACAATTCCACGAATCGATCCGCTGCGCGTTGCACCATCCGATGGCTGGCCCGGCATCGTCGGATGGACTCCCGGCGACCGTAACCCACCAATCCGGGCCGCTGAAGGTGGACCAGTCGTTCGACAGGACCAGCCGGGCGCCCTGGTACCGCTGGCGCAGTTCCAGATGATTGCGCAGGATGTCCGCGTTGGCGTAGGTGATGCCGTCGGTGACCAGCCCGAGCCGCTTGGAGCTGAGCTGCGGCACCCAGCGATCGGCCAAATTGCTCGTGATGTAGGGCCGGTCGGCGGCCGCGAGCTCGGACAGAGCGGCGGCCGCGGTGCTGTCGATGCCGCCATGCACCGGGTCGGCGGGCCCGGTCGCGCTGACGCGACTCAGTCCGCCGGCGGACAATTCATTCCGGGAGTATCCGGTCACGTCGATGGTCAACGAATCCGACCCGAGGGTATCCGTTGTGCGCCAGTACATTCCGGCAGGAAAGACGAAATCCACGGGCTGCCCGCCCGCAGCAAGCGGATGCGCGGTCAGGTCGAAGTAGCCCGCTGCCACATCACGCGACCCGTCGGAAACCACCACTCGCACCGACGAACCCGTCAGCGCACCATCGCATCCCGTGTTCGTCGGAGCGCTCACCACCAGGCCGTCGGCCGACAGAGATGCCGACCCGGTACCGGTGAACACCGACCCATCACACGATTCGGAGCCGGACTGTCCGCCGCTCTGGCCACCCCCACCGGAGCCGTGTGCCGCGGAGGTGGACTCCTTGTCGCCGTTACCGGAGACCAGTGCGTACCCACCGGCGCCCAGTGCGATGGCCGCCACAAGTGCGCCGGCTGCGATCAGTGGTGTGCGGCTGCGTTTGGCTGGCGGTGCGGGGTAGCCGGCGGGTGGGCCGGGCACGATCGGGGTGACCCGTTGCGGCGGTAGTTGTTCGGTGGGCGCCGCGGGGGCAGCGAACGCCGCGCGTTGTGTGCGTCGGACGGATCTTTCGTCGTCGATCCGGCACCATGGGCACGGATCGGCTTCGACCGGGATCTGGTGTCCACGTGGACAACTCGTCACTTGGATGGTCGATAGCGCGGTCCGCCATTCGGTTGCCGAGGGCCGCCGGTTGGGATCTGTCGCCCCGTCGGTAAACGCCCGCACGAACAGACGCTGGATGTCGGGCGGCAGGAAATCCAGTGGCGGCGCCAGCGGATGGGTGTGCAGCAGCGAACCCGGCCCACCGGCCCACTGACCGGACCGGGCCAGCGTCAGGGCATCGGGCTGATCCCCCGTCCCGGTCCACTGACCGCGCAGGAACGGATGATTACCGGCCATCAACAGCAGGTGGATGTGCACCGCCAGCGCGAACAGGTCCGAGGGTTTTTGTCGCGCGGTGACGGCCAGGTTCGACCCCGCCAACTCCGGTGCGGTGAACTCCGGACGGCCGACCCCGCAGAGGAATTGATGACCGGCGGTGTCGGTGAACTGCATCGAGTCGCAGTCGACCAGCGTCACCCGGGTGGTGTCGTTGACCAGGATGTTGCGTTCCTGGAAATCCCCGATCACCGCGTCCACCCGATGGACCGTCTCCACCGCCAGGCACAGGTTGGCCGCGGCGTTGACCAGGTGATGCCAGGTGGCGTGCGGTGTCCACTGCGGGGCGGTCGGCAACGGATTGGCCCGGTCCACCGGATTGCTCAGGGTGTGAATCTCCACGGCGTTGGTGGTGTCGACCCGCGACATCAGATAACCCACCGCGCCGTCACCACTGTCGACCAGGTGACGCGGCCAGGTCAGCACCACGAAACCATCGGCCTGCACCGCACCCGTCGGCGGTGAGGCGACCATCGCGGCCACCTTGGCCCGCTTGGCCGCCAAATCCTTGAGACCAGGGTGAAACACCTTGGCCACCCACTCGGGTTGGCCAACAACCTCATAGATGGTGCCCTCACCGGCCCGGGCAATCACCGCACCCAACGACACACTCTGACCATCGTCACGAACCAGCACCAGTGTCACGCCGACATCACCGACCCACACTCACCCACGGGTAGCCTCCCCACCGATCCCACGATCACCAGCTTGCTGCACAGATACGCAGGTGAGCGTAATACCAGCGATCCGCTATGCGCGCGGGTTGCCGAGATCAGAACCGGCTGAGCGAATAGAGCAAGGTTCCGTTCGGTTCGAGGACGTCGGCTGCATCGTCGCCGCGGAACTCGACGAGATAGGTCGCGCGGTTGGGTCCCTGTGTGACCATCAGTTTGTACCGCCCGTTGGAATCCGCAGCGCTCGACAGATGACACGACATCGGCCCGCCGATATCCAGGGGCTTGCCGTCGTTGTAATACGCGTTCTCGCACGAGCCATCCTCGCTGAACACCTTGGCCGACGAACCATCGGACGCCGTCCACGTTCCGGCCAGCGACGGCGCGGGACCCTTGCCATCGACGCCGGCCGTTCCGCAGCCCGACACCACGCCGGTGAGCAGAACGGCCGCTGCGGCGGCCAATCCGAACGTGATCATCCGTGCGAGTCGATCACAACCCCAGGTCATCCCAACGAACGCCCTTGTCGAATGGTTCACTGCCGTTTCTCCTTGCATTGTCGTTGCCTTCCGGATCGAATGGACCGCCACAGAAGGCATCAACGGCCTTGTCCACTTGCGTGTGCAGGTTGATGCTGAGTTCGTTCAGCTGGTGTGCCCGCAACGAATCACCGACCTTGTTGCTCCGCGCGAAAAGGTCGAGCTTTGCGAAGTCATCACACGTAGTGGACGACCCGGCCCTGCCGCCGCAACCAGCGGTCACGCACACAAATGCGGCAGCGGCGATCACGCCGACCAGCCTTTGGTATCGGAATGTCTGCGCTGTCGAGGCTCCCGCTATCAATTGGACACCTGCACCGCCGGATCGACAGCCCGGAACGCAGCCACCACGGTTTGCATGAAGTTCTGCATCGCGTCGATCCCTGCTCGCCGCGTGACGCCGTCCTTCTCCCGCCAGCGGTCGATGCTGACCACCGCCTGCAGACGGGTGGGGCTGATCTGATCGAAGGTCAGACTGCCGCTGAACCGGTCGCCGCCACCACCCGTGGTGATCTTGCTGATGTACTCGTAGACAATATGATTGGGACTATCCATCCGGACCCGCATCGCTCCCCCGAGGAAGGCCGCGCGTGCCGATCTGTCGTCGGGGATGTGCTGGGCGAGGCTGGCCTGTACATCGTGAATCGAAGCCGAGGTCGTCAACACCATGTTCCGGTGCGTCAGTGCCTTCTGTCGCTCGTACTGGTCCTTGAAGAAGATGCTACGTTTCGCCTTCGACTTGGCGGTGTAGTAGAGCCAGCTGCCACCGAACAGAACGATGAAGAAGAGGATCACTGCCATGGTCCGCAGCCGCTCTAGATGTTCTGAGAGCCGCACTGGCCCGTGGCATTCGGCGGTGAGTCGGGATGATTCGGGTATCCGTAGTGCCCGGCCGGCGGATAGTTCGGCGCACCGTGCGGAGGTGCCGGGGACGGGGAGTGTGGACCGGCAGCTGCTGATCTCCGAGCGCTGACCGCGTTGGACACCGCCGTCACGCCAGCGCTCACCCCTCTGCTCAGCAGCGTCTCGATGAGGCGAATGCCATACCACCCGGCCACACTCCCCGCGATGGCGACCACAATGCCGACCGCGGCATTGTGCGTCGCCAATCCTGCCATCAGGCCCAGCGCTGCTCCAAGGTAAATACCATTGGGGGCGTACGTGATTGACATGGATACCTCTTTCGGATCGTCGTTGCAGCGACGCTACCGCCGACCCCGAGGCGCGGGTATCACCCGAACGGATTACATCGCCCACAGATCTGTCGCGTGGTAAATAAGGTCATGCATATCGTTGCGCCCAGCCCCGGGCAGCGAGCCGCCATCGCGACGGCTATTGGCGCCACAGTCTGTATTGGTCTGGTAGGTGGGTGCAGTTCAACGGGACATCCATCCGGTCCGGTTCGGGAAACCCGGTCAACCCCAGCGGGTAGTCCCACTGCTACCCAACCGGCGTCGGCGTCGATTGCACCGTTCCAAATCAACGGTGGAACACGCCCTCTCGACGGCCTCGGTACCGCCCAGAAGTGGGCGAACGACGTCGCCGCCGGGCGGATGGACACACTGGTGGCCAAGTGCTGGACGTTCGCACCCGAACGGGTGCGCGCGATGTACGGCGACCCTGAGCGGCTGGCACGGGTCATGACCATGCCAGGCGAGCCGGGACAGATCGGAATGTACTGGGGTGGTGCATCTCCCGACTCCGTCAACATCACCTGGGAGGAATTGCGTTCGGACTACCCCTGCCCGGTGGTTCAGATATCCGGCGTCATCGACAACACCCTGCACGACTTCGACGCACACCACCTGGTGCTGCGGGCGTTGAGCCGGCAGACCGGACATCCCATCGCGCCGTCGGACACCCAGGCGAACTACCCGCTGGGCTGCGATGTCGGACCGTCAACGATCACCGACCTGACCGCCGAACTGGGTCCGATGCACAGTTTCGACCCGACGAGCATTCTGGTTGATATGTCAGGCCCGGACAGCGACATCCGCGCACGGGTCACGGTCACCGTCGACGGCAGGCCACTGACGCTGGGCGCAACGACCGTACTGACGCACCCGTGCATCAGTTCGATCTCGCGATGATCTGACCCCGGTCAGGCACGCCAAATAGTCGGCGGGGCAGGTGGATTCGAGGCCGGCTGGATCGGCATCACTGCAGGCGTCGGAATCGGAGCCTCCGTCGTAGACGCACCGGTGTCGGCCCGGTGCCGCGGCGCGAACTCTGCCGAGCCTACCGCCGGGACGGACCCCTGCCGAGAAATCAGCTGCTGGACCAGGTTGGCCACCGTGAGGATGTTCGGGAACTCGGACTTCTGGACCTCTACGTGCACATGCCCGCCGCCGACATGCTGGAAGGTGACGCCCAGTGCCCTGGCGAGCCAGGCCTGCAGCCCGGCGAATGCCAGCAGGACCACCGCCAGCAGCATGGCGAGCACACCGACCGCACCGATGGCACTCAACATGGGCGTGCCCATCATCAACACGAACATGCCTGCGATGCCCGAGAACAGCGCCGCACGTACGCGCTGCGTCGACAACAACCTGCCCGTGGTCATCTGGCTGATCTTCTGAATCGGGACGCTGGACTCCGCGTACCCGGTCTTGATCAAGAAGAAGATGTACTGCGGCTGGCGGACGATGATGCGGTCGCCGGTGACCACGAAGCCGGTCTTGATGTGCCGCAGGATCGGTGAACCGGTGAAATCTCCGGCGAACAAAGTCTCCTCACCGGGGAGCAACGCGATATTGGTGTGCTCCGGCGGTGCCACCGGCGCCGGCCCGTAGCCGATCTGGCCGGGTACCTGCGCTCCCGGAACCTGCGAATATTGCTGCGCTTGTGCGCCGTACGTGCCGTAGCCCCCAGGCTGTGACGGACCCGATCCGTAGCTGTTGGTCATACGTCATCCTTTCGTCGGTGGAACATTCATAGCCGCCGGGTCCGGAAGCGCCGCCGACCGGCCTCCCAGATCGATGTTGCCGCCGGGCGTTTGCGTGATCTGCTGCCCGCTAGTGATGTCGATCAGGGTCAACTTTGCGGTTCCGGGCGCGTTGTCGTCCGCCGCGTATTTGATCACCAGAACGGATTGGGGTACGAAACCCGGCCATGCATCGCCATCTACGTGGAACCGCGCCATGCTGTCTTTCGCCGGAGGCCCCAATGGAGCCCCTGACGCACAGTGCACACGGGGCACCCCGACCTGATCGATGAGCACCGCGTTACCTGCCTGCAACACCGTCTGTTGCGAAGTCGCGTCGCCCTCGCGGTTGTAGCTCGTCACCCAGGTATCACCCATCAGAACCACGGGAATCAAAGTGTTCAGATAGTACGGAATCTGCTGCGCGGTGATCCCCAGTGCCGACGCCCACGCCTGCGCGGATCCCGGATCGGCATCCAGGTAGTTCGCGAGGGTGACCACGTCGCAGGGACTCCCGTTCGGAACCGCACCGTAGAGCCCCTCGACCCGCCCCGAGACCGGTCGCGCACCTCGGTCACTTCGAATCGGAATCTGTTGCAGCAGAGCCGAGAAGCTCGATGCCGCCGGCTCGGAAATCGTCACCGGTGCGGTCAGCACCGACGCGGTGAACGGATGTTCCGGTGTGACGTTGGCGCCGACGAGGTGAATGGCAATCCCCGAATCCGGGTCATCGGTCGACCTACTGGTGAGGACCACGCCGACGAGCGTTGCAACCACTACGAGCACGAGCAGTGCGCCGGTAACAGTGAGGATGAACGACGTGCGCGGCTGTGGCGAATCCGGGCGATTCGGATCGACCCAGCGCGGTTGATCCGTCACCAGGAGCCGGTTCCGTCGTTGTTGATGTCGACCTGTCCGACGACATCCCCACGGAAGCTCTCCAAACCACTTGCTGCGGAAGAAAATTTGGGATTCCCGTCAGCGCCGCCCGTCTTATCCCATTCATCGGAAAGAGCTCCGTAGCCACCCACGTGCTCACCGAGGCCGAACACGGTGAACAGCGAAGGCTCAGCCGTGAAGGCCCGGACATTCGCACTACCCGCCGTCGGCGACCCGCTCCACAGATCCGGACGAACGGCCGCGGCCGACGGCACGATGTCCTGCGGGTACTGGAAATGGATCGCAGGCACGTCCAACCCGTTGCGGACAGGCGAACCGAACGTGACGATCTGTGTGATATTGCCGAGAATCCCCGATGCAGCGATGTTCTGGGCATCGATACCGCCCTGGCTGTACCCGACCAACATGACGTCGGCGCCGTAGGGGATCAGTCGGTTGATGGCGTTCAGCTGTTCCTGGTCCGGAATGCCGCTGATGCCGGCAACGTTCCCGCCCCAGCTCTGGTGCTCGAAAGGATTGAGCGTCGTCCCGCCGATGTAGACGATGTACCGCTCGGCGCCGGTAGCGTCGACCACCTTTTGAATGCGATACCCAGACATGTCGCCTCCGTCTGGCGTGTCCTGCACCTCGTCCCACAAACCTCGGACGCCGGTCGGCGCCGCCTCGTAGCACGCTTTGACGGAGCTGACACCACCGCCCGTCAATGCAACCGGATCAGCCCTGCTCACCTGTTCTTGGGCGTCGGCGTTGCGCCGCAATGCATCGGCTCCATCCCGCAACGCGATGATCGCAGAATTCAGCGATGTACTCGAGTGTGCGTTCCACTCCGACCGGAATCCGTCAGCGTCGCGCCCTACCCAGATTCCCCGATTCATCACCGACGCGTTGAGGGCCGCGGCGGACTTCTGCAACTGATCAGCGGCTCGGATCAATTGCGTTGCTGTGGTACGTAGTTCGTCGACGTCAGCACCTATGACGCCCATTTACCCTCCTGAAGCGAGCGGTTCCGCTCCCGTGCGCCCGATCCCGGAATCGCGGACGCACGGCCCCTATTCGACGGCCATAGATCAGTACTTACTGCTGGTCTGTTCCTGCTCGGCGGCGTTGCGCTTTGCACTCTGTGAGGCATTCTGCAGCGCATCAACCACTTTATTGAGTTGCGGAACGTGGTTGCTCTGCCAGTCGCTCTTGAATTTCTGGGCGTCCTGACCCTGCCATTGAACCGAGTTCACCGCGGAGGTCAGCTGCGAGATCACGTTCTTGATCTCGGACGCCTTCGAGTCGAGCTGCTTCGCCAGGTTCTTGACCTGTTCCGGGTCCTGTCCGATGAGTGCCATTGCTGTTCCTTCCATTGAGAGTTACGAGAAATGTCCTAGATCCCTGGTTGAGCCAACTGCAACCAGACCCCCTTCCCGCGTTCGACGAGAATGCCGCGGCCCGGCGGGAACACAGTCCGACGTACCGTGCCGATCGGCGTATTGAGCAAGCTGTCGGTGTCCATCCCGTTGGGCCACAATACGATTCCGCGCCGCGAGGCCTTGAACGGCTGCGACAATGTCCAGGCGTTGCTCCAGCTGGAAGACTCCGACTCCCCGACGATGAAAGCCGAAGTACCGATCGACTTGATCAGCTCGGCGAGGCTGGTCTCCGCAGCTGAGTCTCCGAAATTGGCGACGTTCTCGATGACAACCATGAGATTGACGGGCTGCCCGGGCACGGCTCCGAGCTGCAACGTACTGGCCAATGAACCGACCCGGTCTTCACCGACGGCGCTGTCGTCCCAGATCGGCAGTGCGGCGATGTTGGACCCCGAGGGCGCCATGTGCACGATTCGCATCCCCGGCCGGCTCCGCCGCACTGCTCGAGCGAGAGTGACCAGCGCCGTGGAGCGGCCACTGCCGGGCGGCCCAGTCACCATGAGCACCCCAGAGGGGCTGATTCCCACCGGTGCCAGCGTCTCGTCGGCGACACCGATCGTCAGTGTCCCGGCACCCGTGGTCTGCGGGAGGGCGTCGAGTTCGATCCGCTCGGACAACCGCTCGATCGGTTCCGGCGACACGAACGAGGATTGCCGCATCCGCTCGGCGAGCTGTTCGATTGCCCGGGCTTGGATGGCCACGTTCGGATCGCCGCCGAGAACTCCTACCTGCACCTCGAGGCCGCCCATGATCCCCCGACCCGCCGGCGAGTTGGCCGATAGGATGTCACCCGGCACACCGGCCATCAGGTAATCGTCGTCGGAGGCCAACCGCATCACCAGACGGCGCTGGATCATCGACGCCAATGACGACGGTATTGCCGACGGTCGGTCGGCGGTGATAACGACGTGGACGCCGAACATACGGCCATCCGAGGCGATCTGGCTGAGCATCGTGAAGAACGGTGTGTGCGAAATATGCTCGTATTGCTCGCGGAACGGCCCGATCGCATCGATCAGCAACAGCACACGAGGCTCGTCGGGATTGCCCGCCGCACGGTACTCCGTCAGTGTCGACGCATTGACGTGGTTGAACTTACGTGACCGTTCCTCGATGAGCGCGACCAACCGGCGCAACACCCTGCCGATGCGCTCCTCATCGTCGCCCGAAACGACGCCCGCCACATGGGGCAGCGCCTCGAGGATCTGCAGGCTGCCAGAGGCAAAGTCGAGGACATAGACGTGCGCCGGACCGTCATCAGTGTTCACTGCTGCGGTGATCGCCAGCGTGCGCAGCGCGGTGGATTTACCCGCACCACCGGTGCCGATGATCGCCATGTTCCCCGAGTCGTCCGGAGAAAACGTCGCGATCGGCTGGGCCTGCTCGCCCGGATTGTCATACTTGCCGATGACGAGCGACTTCGTGATCGTCTGCCCGACAAGCGCTTCCAGGGCATAGGAAGGCTCCAGTGGTTCCAGCCACGGTTTGCGCGGCGTCGGTATGCGTAGCTGCTGGCTCGCAGACCGGATGGTCGAGACAACCCTGGTGATGTCCGCCGGTCCTGCAGCACGGGTCAGCCCCTTCGGTACCGCCGGACTGTGCCAGGGCCGGCGCCTACCGAAGACGAACTCCATGACGTCGATCGGCGTCTGTTCCGGGGTGTCGCTGGTGCAGCCGCCCACATAGGCGGTCTGGAAGGTGGTCAGCCGGCCTGGTCCGGTCTTGGCCACCACCCGTCCCGGTATCTCGGGCGGGAAGTGCGCGGCCAACGGATCCTCGATGACATCGAGGGAATCGTCAACATCGTTGAGTCGCAGTGCGATCCGGAGGTTGGTGTTGGCGCGCAGGCTCGGCGTGATGACGTTGGCGGGCCGCTGGGTTGCCAACACCAGATGCAGGCCGAGTGAACGCCCTCGTTGGGCGACGTCGATGACTCCGTCGACGAACTCGGGCACCTCGGAAACCAGCGCGGCGAACTCGTCGACGATGATGATGAGACTGGGCGGTGTTCCGATCAAACCGCGCTGTTCCAGAGTCACCAGGTCTTTGGCCGAGGCGTCGTTGAGAAGCCGTTCGCGGTAACGGATCTCGGCGCCCAGTGAGGTCAAGGCTCGTCGCACCAGGTGCTGGGACAGGTCGGTCACCAGACCCACCGTGTGCGGAAGCCCGACACAGTCCGCGAACGCGGTGCCGCCCTTGTAGTCGACCAGCAGGAAGTTGATCCGGTCGGGGCTGTGCGCGGCGGCCATGCCCATGATCCAGGTCTGCAGGAACTCGCTCTTGCCAGCGCCCGTCGTTCCGCCGACAAGTGCGTGCGGGCCATGCTCGCGGAGGTCGAGGTGGACATCCTGGGAACCGGTCGAGCCCACCAGCGCACGCAGATTCGCGGGTTTGGCCAGCGGCCGCGCGGCACCATCGCGCGGTCCGACCGAGTCGTTGGCCAACCACTGCTCGGCGACCGCAGCCGGATCCGACGCGATCCTGTTGCCGGACAACGACAGATAGGACACCGAGCGCGGCAGATCGGTGTCGTCGTCGATTACCGCACCCGCGTCGACCACCGGTGCCAGCAGCAGGGCGATCTGTCGCGCGTCGGCGACCTCAATGCTGTCGGCCGCCACCGGGAAGGTATGCCGGCCGTGCCTCACGAAACCTGCTGTCGCACCTTCAGACTGGCCTTCTACCATCAGATAGGTTCGGCAGGGCGCAGGCAGACTGGTCACCTGAGTGGCAACCCAGATCACGTGAATCCCGACCGAACCGCCCTGTTCGGCCAGCCGAGTCAGTCGCGCTCGGTCGATGGGGGCGGTGTCCTCGACCACCACTACGACAGCGGGCGTGACGGTGGGCGCACGGGACGTCCCGGCGCTGTCCGGGTCGATACCGTCGAAACTGACAGCCCCGGTGGATGTCTGCTCGGGCAGCCGCTTCTTTACCAGGTCCTCCAGCCGGGCCATCAGCGCTTGGCCTCCGCTCTCGCTGTCGGTGAGGTGATTGCCCGACAGTGGGCTGTAGGGCGACCCGGTATGCGGTAGCCATTCCAGCCACTCCCAGGACGTCCTCGATTGCTGCGAGCCGAACGCCGCGATGGTCAGATCGGCTGGGGAATGCAGGCCGGCGAGTTGCATGACGATGCCGCGGGCGACACCGTCGACCACCCCGCGCGCTCCGCAGATCCCGAGGGCGCCGGACTCCCGCAGATCCGCAACGATCGGCACGCCGGTGACCTTGGCGAACTCTTCCTGTAGATCATCCAGCTGCGCAACATATTTGACTTCGGCGCCTTCGACGTCATTCAGCCTGATCGTGCAGCGCGACGCCGCTTCACCCAGACCGAGCCGTACCGTGAGAAACCCCGGATGTTCGGGCCGATGTGTCCAGAGCAGGGGTCCCAGGCGATGCACCGCTTCGACTACCTCACCCAGCGCAGGCGCCTCCGTCAGTCGCACCGCCCGTTCGATGCGCTGAACACCGGTGAGCTTCTCGGCCAGCGCGCGCAGGGAGTCCGCGAACCGGCGCACCTCGTGCTGGTATTTCTTGCGCTCCTGCATCTTGGTGTCGAAGTACATGCCGAGCATCAGCAGCGGGCTCAGGCAGACGAAGACGACCGACAGCAGACTGCGGGTTGCCGCGAACAGCACGATGCCCATGCCTAGGGGGGCCAGCATCGAGACAATCGGAAAATGCGTCGGGTCGGGAATCTGCGGCGGCCGCGGAGCCGCCAGCTCCTGATCGTCGAACCTGGCGACCACTCGCGGTGATCGATTGAACTCGATTGCGACGCTGTCGGTTTGAGTTGTCCCGGGCCGAACCGTGTGCAGCAGCGCCACCCGGGTGTTCGCCAGCTGGACGACATCGGTGGCATCGACGATGGCGCGATGCACCGGCTGGCCACCGATGACCACTCCGGAAGGACCGGCGAGACTGGCGATCTCGATGCTCTCGCCCACCGTGACGGCCGCATGCACATCGGCGATCCCGTGATCGGTGAGCTTCACTTCGTTTGATTCGCGCCTACCGATTGCGGAATTACCTGCAGCCAAAGGGAATTCGAGTCCAGAATCCGGCCCCTCGAGCACGCGCAGCACCGCGACCGCCCGGCCGCGGCGACGGCGCGGTGCGGTCCCGGTTGCCGCGACAACACTGATGGTCGAGCCGGTCCGCAACCCGGAGTCGATGAGGCTGCGCGACGGGTCCAACACGCGCCCGCTGCCGGCCCCGCCGACCGCGAGATGTTCGAGTTTGAGCGTCAACACGTCGTCGCGCGGACGCGTCCGCAGGTCCGGATCGCTGGTCACCAGTGCCCGCGCCAAGTCTGCGACCGACGCGGTGGCATCAGCGGTGATCGCCACCTGCGCCTTGGTGCCGTTCGGGCGACGGAGGATGAATTTTGCGTGCATCTATCCGCGCCTCGGCAGGGGCATGGGAACCGGCGAATGGATCTGTCGCATACCGGGACCGCTCGGCTTGCGCAGGACCGGTTGCGGGACGACGTCGGCGACGTCCACCACCTCCAAGCCGCTGATCCGGTCATGCGCACCACGCCGAGGAGCCGCGTCGCTCACGACGGGCAGCGCCACCAGTCCCAGGGTCGAGATGAACAGCCCGCTGCGCAGCAGAGTCGCCCCCAATCCCGGAGGCTGATCACTGCCGGCGCAAACCAAACGCAGTCCCATCATCGCCTTGCCGAACGTTCTGCCAGTAAGCCCTTGCCACGTCTGCAGCCACGCCCATACCGCCACGAACGCCACCGGCACGACGATGTAGATCACCGCGGAAACGCCGAGAAGCGCGCCCACGATCGACAGGGGCAGAGCGGGACTCATCATTGCCGCGACATCGAGTAGCGCGGCTCCCGTGCGGACGCCGCGGTGCGCGGGTCCGACCGGTTGCACTGTCGGTGCGACAGGCGGCGGGTCGGGCGGACGCGCAACGACGCGATCCTGTTGCGGCGACCGGACACTACGCGTGGTCACGGTATTTCCGCAGGTATTGCAAAATCGGGCATTCGTCGCCAACGGCGAGCCGCAATTCGGACACGGATTCCCCGCGTCGTCGTGCTGTGTTGCCATCAACTGTCTCCGTCCGGCCCTGCTATCCGACAAGCCGCACCGAATAGCATGATGAGGGCGGCTACGTGGGAAAACATTAGACGGCCGGTCGCGCACGGGGAATGTCTTCGCTGTCCTCCGATCGTATGATTGGCTGGCACTCGCCGGCACGGCCCATGATTGTCCGACCGATTTTGGGGGATTGAGAGTTGGCCGATCCACCTCTGCCGCCGAGCAGATTCGGTGCAGGATTTACCGTCGGTGCAGACACTGCCACCGCGCCCCGGCAGGCGGTCGCGCCGCACGACGCGAACAAGGTCGCATTGACGGCGTTCGTCGCAGTGTTAGTTCTCGGCATGTTCGTCGCACCGGTCACGTTCGCAGCTTCGTTCGTCGCCGAACGGCAAATTTGCCGATCGGGTCAAAAAGGCGCCGGCCTGGCAACCGCGGCCAAGGTCATCAGTGCGATCTACCTGCTCATGGGACTAGTGGCGCTCGGCCTGTGGCTCTACATCCGGGCACGCGGTCGGGCGTGATAGTCCGTCGGTCGAACGGACGATGGTCCCGGAACCTCCGACGATGCGAGGATGAGCCGGAAAAGACCTGAGTTATTCGCCGCGAACCGCCCGCGCAAATTCGATTATGGTATCGAATTGCGCCGCAGCGGGGAGAACGCATTGGTTGGCGGCGCGATTCGAAAGGTGGGCCGGATGGACGTCATGCTCGGCGTATTCGTCGGCGGCGCCGACGCGCGAATCGCCCTGCTCGATGCGACCGCGCCGCACGCAGTTGTCGACGAGTCCAGCGTCGACCTCACCGGCGAGCCGACTGCCAGCCTGGTTTCCACCGTGTTGTCGACCAGCCGTCACCTTACCCAGACCGGCCACCGGCTCGTCGGGACGCGGGTCTGCAGCTCTGACGACAGCTGTACCGCACAGTTCGTGAGTGCGCTCGAAACTGCGCAGATGAACCGCGTAACAGCGGTTTCGCGATCGACGGCCATCACGGCGGCGATGCGCGCACTGGCGAGTGACGCCACGATTGCCACACTGTCCAGTGACGGCGACACCGCCGCGCTGTCGATCATCGAGGGCGACACCGAGACCACCTCGCTGATCGCGGTCGAGACGATCGCCGACGGCAACCGCGCCGGAGCCTATCGCGCGTTGCTCGAGCGTTTCAGCGAAGAGCCAGGTGGCGCAGCGTCCGTTTTCGTGTTGGATCCGCCCCCGAACGCGGCGCTGACCGCCGAACTCACCGCAGCGGCGCCCGTGCCGTTGCGGTTCGCCGACGACCCTGATGTCATCCTGGCTCGCGGTGCCGCGATCGCCCCGGTCGGCAGCGCGAGCTTCCACTCGGCGAACACGCTGGCCGGGATCCAGACGCCCCAGCTGGCCTACTCCGAAGTCACCGACAGTCTCGAGATGCCCGAGGTTTCCAGCCAGAGTCCGTTGTACTCGCTGAGCGGGACGGATCCCTCGGAGCTCGAGACGGACGAAGAACCCGAGTCGACGGCGCGCCCGCGGGCACTGCTGTTGGGCAGTACGGTGGCCGCCCTGGTGGTCGTCGGCTTCGCCGCGCTCGCGGTCAGCGTCGCGATCAACATCCGACCCGCCACTACGCAGCAGGCAGTTCGCATCCAACAGCAGAGCCTGCCCGGCAAGTACTTCCCGGTGGCCCCGGGCCAAGGTGTCAAACCCGATGGCGAAAACTGGGCGCTGGTGGAAGACACCCCACCGGCCGGAACCGAAGGCGCCGATGACGGCGTTCGCGCCTTTGAGCCCAAATCGCTCACACCGCAAACTGATTCGGCTGGAACAGTCGCGGCGCCGTCGATCATCAGGGTGTTCGAGGACGGTACCGTCGGCCTGGGCGACACAACAGTCGCCGCGCCGGAATCGGCGCCGGTGCAGACCGAGTCCGGCACTGTGCCCGCTGCAACTGATGCCGGTGGCGCCGGCAGTGCGTTGTTCGACCAAGTGGTGCTACGGCTCATCCCCGACTTCTCCAAGGTGTCGATGACCGACGTGCTGCAGTTCGTCAGCAACATGTCGACCCAGAGCAAGGGCGCGCAGGTGGTGCAGAGCGCTGGTGTTGAGCCCGAGTCGGGCGCCGCGGCGGCGAGCCCGACCAGCCTGGACGACCTCGGGGTCGTCGTCGGCGTGTCGGAGGGCCAGAAGGAACTGTTCGGCAGCCCGACGGCCGGTGCTGCCGACCAGACCGCCGCCGCCAGTACCACGCCCGACGGGTCGGTCGGCTCGCGAATCCCGCGCGAGATCTTCGGCGACAAGTCGAAGCCTGCTCCCGACATGACGCACTACCTGCCCCCGGGCACCCGACCGGTCGACGTCGACAAGACCCCGCTGGGACTGCCCGGCGGCGGACCGGGGCGGCCGAATCCGGAAGGCACCGGGCCCAAGCCGCCGGGCCAGGCACCGATGCAGCCGGGCCCGAAGGCGCCCATGCCGCCCGTTGAGACCACGAAGCCATCGGACTCCGCCGTGACGACCTCTCCGTCGAGTTCGGCTGCGCCGACGACGACCTCGAGTAAGCCCGACACCACGGCGAGCACACCGATCACAGCGCCGACGACGTCGGCCACGTCCAGCACGTCCACGGTACCGACGACCTCAGCGGCGCCAACGACATCTGCGGCTCCTACGACCTCGGCAGTGCCAACGACTTCAGCAGCGCCGACGACGAAGTCGGCGCCGGTAACCGAGGCCCCCGCGCCCAAGCCCGCGCCGCCACCGGTAACCGAAGCTCCGGCACCGAAACCCGCCCCTGCTCCAGTGACCGAAGTGCCCGCGCCGAAACCCGCCCCGCCGGCGGTCGTGGAGGCGCCCGCACCCGCTCCCCCGCCGGCGCCTGAACCGGCACCCGCACCCGCCCCGGAGCCGGAACCGGCTCCTGCGCCGGTCACCACGCAAGCCCCGGTGACCACTCAAGCGCCGGTGACGACACAAGCCCCCGCGGCAACCTCCGCACCGACCACGAGTGCCAGCGCGGGCTAACCGGGCAGGAGCCATACCCCGAATGTCATCTGTGAACACGCACGCCGTCGTCCGCGATGCCGTCGCCGGCGCATTGCTGGTCCTCGGTCTGGTCCTCCCCTGGAACATATACTTCGGGGTGGGCACGGGGACGGTCACAATCTGGGTCTACGCGGTCCTGATCATCGTGACGGTACTGTCCATCGCCGGCCTGGTGCTCGGGCGCTCTGCCCCCGAGTCCACCCGCCTGCCGTTGTTCCTGAACATCCCCTACCTGGTGGTAGTGGTCGGCTTCCTCGGATTCACCATCGTCCAGGCGTTCCGCCACGGCGGTACGGGCGCGGTGCCGCCGGGTATCGGTCCCGGCGCCCTGGCCGGGCTGGCCGGTTCCGTGCTGGCGGCTCGGCCGTCGGCCGCGACGACCGTCGGTGACCGGGCGATCAACACCGCGCTCCGGTCCATCGGGATTGCCTCGCTGGTACTGGCGTCGGTGACTGTCCTGGCCAATCTGTATTGGCGAACCCGGTTCCTGATCCCCGAGATCGGCGACCCCGTCACCGGCAGCCAGCATGCCGTGACCGTGTTCGGTGCGCTGCTCTACGCCGTGGTTGCGATCGCGCCCGTGGTGATCGCGGCGCGCTGGATCATGTCTTCCGGCGGCCCCTCGCGGCTGGCGACCGTCCTGCTAGGCGCCTCGTCGTTGATCGCCGCAGTACTCGTCTGGCTGCTCCCGGTTGGCCGCGAACTCGACAGCTTCCATGGGATCGCGCAGAACACCTCCACCGCCGGCGTCGGGTTCGAGGGATACCTGTCTTGGGTGGCGGCCGCGGCTCTGGTGGCAACACCAACGGCGTTCGCCACATACGGCCGACAGGACGATTGGCGGGGCGCGATCCGTAAATGCCTGGTGCTCGTCGCCGCGTGGTGTGTGGGCACCGCCGTACTACGGATCTCGGATCTGATGACCAATGCCGCACTCGACCTTCCGGCGATACCGTACAACAGCACCGCCCTGATGGCGTTCGACATCATCACAGCGGTGCTCGCAATATGGTTGTTCCTCAACGGTTTCGGCCGTTCGGCGTCATTCAGGCTCTCGACACTGTTGCTCGGAGCCCTCCTAGTCCTGACCGTCTCGCGGGTGATACTCGGGGTGACGTTGGTGCCGCGGACCAAACCGTTGGACCCCACCGCGGCCCCGCGGATCTACGGCAACACGTTGTCCCAACAGATCACCAGCACATTCGATGTCGCCCTCTGCGTGCTGGCGCTCGGGCTCGTCGCCGTCTCGTTGGTCGCGGCGCGGGCCCCACGCGGCGTTCCCCGTCCGGTGCCCGTCGCCGCGCCGGTGGTTCTGCCGCACGTTGCTCCGGCACCCGCCGTCAGCACTCCGCCGTTGGCGGGCACCACACGCCCGGCCATCCGCGTAGGCGAACCCGCGCCGCCCAACCCTGGCGATCGCGTCGCGGACGTTCTCGCGGAGTCAACCCGGCGGTTTGCGGCGGGGACCACGTACGGTTCGCCGCAGCAAGCCCCGCCGAACCACGGCCCTCAATAAACTTGCAGGTCAACGACCGGCCGCGCCGACGGCCGGTCCGCAGAGCGTCCTCAGCCGAGATACGGGTTACCGCGTGACGGTGTCGGTGAGAGGATTGCCGGGACGGGCCGGGTCGACGAAGGGATAGCCGGTGTCTGAGTGGGGATGGTCGGTCCAGGTCAACGAAACCAATCCCGACCCTCGCGTGGCATGCGTGGTGCTAGCGGACGTTTCGGGATCGATGCAGGGTGAACCCATCGAAGCCCTGCAACGCGGATACGCGGCGTTCATCCACTACCTGCACCAGGAATCGCTGGCCAGCAAGCGGGTCGAGGTGGCCGTGGTGGCGTTCGGCACATCTGCAACCGTCCTGGTTCCCATGCAGGAAGCCAGGACCTTACAACCCGTGCAATTCACCGCCCGGGGCACCACCAACATGGCCGCCGGGATCAACCTGGCCCTCGATATCATCGAAGACCGCAAGAACGCGTACAAGGCGGCGGGGCTGCAGTACTACCGCCCGTGGCTCCTGATGCTGACCGACGGAAAGCCGAATCTCGAAGGATTCGACGCCGCGGTAGCGCGATTGAATCGCGCTGAATCGGCCAGGGGTGTAACAATTTTCGCCGTCGGAGCGGGCCCAAAGGTCGACTACCAACAGCTGTCCAGATTGTCACAACAACGCAGCGCCGCCCCATTGGACGGCCTGAAGTACCAGGAGTTCTTCGCCTGGCTCTCCGCGTCACTGACCAACGTCTCTAACTCTTCCGATTTTGTCCGGACCGAACAAGAACTCGGCACGATGGCCGATCGGATCAACCTTCCGACGGTGACCGGCTGGACCAGCGTATGAAGGTCCCGCCGTCGCGATGACCGCACCCGGAGCCACCCCGGGCAATCGGGAGATGAGGCTGGCAACCGGCGAGGCCCTCATCCTCACCGATGTCCTCGCGAAAGCCGGCGAGGGAACCGTGTATGCCGTGCACGGTCGACCAGGACTGGCCGCCAAGGTTTTTCATCCCAACCTCACAGATCTCAAGGCCAAGCTCGCAAAGGTCGCCGCGATGGTCGGGGCGTCCCCGCCTGGAACCACTCAGCCCAACGGCTTCGTGGTGCTGACCTGGCCGACCGGGATCCTCAACGACCACCGCGGCCCCGCCGGTTTCGTCATGCCCCGGATCGACACTACGACGGCCGTCGAGATCCACACGGTGAGCAACCCCAGCGACCGGCTGAATCCCCTTCCCACAGAGCCACAATGGACCCGCCACGCCACCTGGGGACATCTCGTCAACACCGCGGCGAACCTCTGCCTGGCGGTTCAGGTGGTGCACCGGGTCGACGCGGTGATCGGCGACTTCCAGGAGCGCAACATCCTGGTCGCCGACACCACCGAAGTGACCCTCGTCGACTGCGACTCGATGCAGTTCACCGATGTGGGCGGTAGGCAGTACCTCTGCGCCGTCGGAAGGCCCGAGTTCACCGCACCGGAGTTGGCCGGGCTGGACTTACGGTCGCAACCCCGTGCACAACCTTCGGATCTGTTCGCGCTGGCGGTGCACATTCACCAGTTGCTGATGGGCGGCAATCATCCGTTCCTGCGCGGCACCTGGACCGGACCGGGAGATCAGCCGAGCGCACTCGAGCTGGCGCGGTCGGGCAGCTGGTCCGGCGGGCCGGGATCTCCGCTGCTGACCCACCGAATGGCACCCCCGATCACGTTCCTGCCCAGCGAGATTCAAGGCCTGTTCGTGCGCGCCTTCACCCATGGCGTCCGCGATCCGAGCCATCGCCCGAGTGCACAGGAGTGGCGCGAAGCGCTGGTCCGCGTCCAACTCACCACGTGCGCACGGGGAACCCATCACGTACCGGTCAGCGCGATGACGTGCCCCTGGTGTGCCATCGACGACGAGCAGGCCAAACGCCAACAGACGAGCCGGGTAAACGGACCGCCCACACCGCGGGCGTGGGCTGCCGCCGTGACCGGTCCCCAGCCCGCGGTGCCGGCACGCGCACCGAGGACCTCCAAGGAAAAGCTCTATGCCACGGTCGAGGCGAACAGCGGCCGCTTCATCGCCGGGATCTGGGCGGCGGTGATCGTCGTCCTCGTCCTAACGGCGTTCATCGTGTGGGCGATCCTCAGCGGGGCATCCACATTCGGAACTTGACAGTCAGGCCACCCCGAAGGCGGCCCGCACCACGTCGGGGTTCCAGCCCTGCACCGCAGAGCCATCGACCTGACCGCTGGCCTTACCGTGGCCGATTGTCAGCGCGCTGCCCGCCGTCGGGCCGAAACGCAGCACGCAGATCCACTCCGCACGACGCTGCTCGTCCTCGAAAAACGTTCCATTGTAGGTGTTTTCGGCCAGTTCGAGCACCGCGACGCAGGCTTCCTCAACCGTCGCCCGGCGCAGCGCGTGAACGCCGGCCGCGGTCGCGGTATCCACCACCCAACCGGAGCCGGTCTGCGCCGCGGTGACCGCCGCACCGCCGAGCTTGGACGGGTCGGCGGCCGGTGCGATGTAGGCTCCGATCCGATTGGCGGCGTCGAGGAACGCGGCAACGTCATTGGCGATCAGCTCGTTCGGGCGCATACCGGACTTCTCGGCGTCGCCACCGGCGAGGCGACGCACCATCAGCGAACGCATGCCCCGTATGCCGGCCTTGGCGAGTTCTTCCGTCGTGGCCTCCACGGTGCTCAGGCCGAGGGGCCACGGCCGGCCGTCTGCGATGCACAGCGCGACGATTTCATCGTCGGTCAGCAGCGCGGTGGTTTCCATCGCTATGTCCTCCTACCAGGGCACCAGGTTCGCCACGATCTTTGGAAAGTAATCGTGGACCGCATCCGCCGCTGCATCGAACGCATCAAGGGGGTTGGTGGCAATGTAGTCGGTGACGGTCTTCACCCCGGACGGACTGAAATCCGCCTTGGCAGCCAGCGCCACTACATCGCCCCACTGCTGGATGGCTACACCTGCGACATAACTCGAGGGCACCTTTCCCTTGAGCAGGCCCGCGAGAACCGTCAGCGGTTTACCCGCGAGGCCCTTGGACAGTCCGCCCGCAAGATCGGTCGCCGAGTTCTGCGCCTGGATCATTTTGTCCCGCGGCGATAGCGACGAATCGCTGGCCAGCCCGAGCGCGTCCAACAGCGGCAGTGCCTGGATCTTGTCGAGGGGACCCAGCACCGTACTCCACATGATCGGCCAGACCGGAGTGGTATTGAGGAAGTCGCGGATATCTACCAGTCCGTTGCTTGGAGTTACGTACGAGCCGTCAGAAAACACTGACAGACCGCCGAAACCCGAGCCTCCGACAATGCCGCCGCCAGCGGCGCCGCTGGTCTGTTCCTGATCGGCGGCGTTGCGTTCGAGGGCGGCCGCCGCGTCGCGCAGCGCGACGGAGGCACTGCGTATCAAACCGCTGGATTCCGACTGCCACTGCGATCGGTATTGCTCGGCGTCATGACCGACCCACCGTGTTGAGGTCAGTTGGCTCGACACCGAGGTGGTGACACCGTCGAGCCGATCAGCCGCCTGCGTCATCGTCCGTGCGAGTGCACGAAGTTGGTCGACGTCAGCACCGACCAGTCCCATCCTCGCCCTCCCTGCAGACGCGACCGTGGCGTCGCAATTCAAGGCAATAACACCATAGAACGGCGCGAACCGGTGTCAACCCTTCGGAGGACGGCTGTTGTGGACACGGATCGGCGAACTCACCCCTGTGCCACCCCTACGGGCCATTGTTTGTGACAATGCTTCGAGACGCGAAGGAGGGGCGCACGATGGCAGTCGAGAGCTCGCCATTGCCCACGCCGCGCGTTGCGATCATCGACCGCCATGACGTCATTCATGCCGGCGTGACTGCGTGGTGCGGTGATGCCCAACCCCCCATCGAGATGGCTGGGTGCTTTCACAACTCGGCCGATTTCTTCGCCGCCTTTCCCGCCGGCACCGACGGCGTCGACGTCGTGGTCCTGGATCCGAACTTCACCGGTGCGAGACCCGACTTCCAAACCCTGCGGTCGTTGTGCGCGCAGAGCCTCCACGTTGTCGTGTATTGCGACATTCCGGCCGACGAAGTGATTCTCACCTGTCTGGACATCGGGGCCGAGACCTATCTGGTCAAGTCCGAGGGCAAGGACCACTTGATCGAGGCGATCCGGGAGGCGAGCTCCGGCAAGGCATATGTCGGTCCGCGAATGGCGAAAGCCCTACGCAACGACGCCCTCCTGGGCCGGATCAAACTCTCCGAACGCGAACGCGAGGTCTTGATCGCGTGGTTCCAGACCGAAAGCAAAGATGCCGTCGGCAAGCGGCTCTACATCGCGCCGACAACCGTGCGCACCCACCTGCAACGCGCACGCGCCAAATACGCGGCCGTCGGGCGACCCGCTCCCACCAAGTCGGCGCTGCTCGCCCGTGCGATCGAGGACGGCATTCTCAGCCTCGCGGATCTGTGAGTGGCTCCGCAGTGTCGACCGTTCGTAGGATATAAAACGACATCGTCCAATGGATACGTTGGGTTCATGACAAATCCTGAAACCAACGACGCCAATCGAATTGGCATGGTTGGCCTGGCGGCCATCGCACTTGCAGCCGCGGTCGTCACCTCCGCTCCAGCGAGCGCGGCACAGGGAGCTGTGGACCGCTCAGGTGCTTCTTCCAATGCGCACGCATGGATGAAAGTGAGCGCAAGTGAGTTGCGCGGAAAGACCGTCGACCGAGCGTGCACCGATATCTTCGGCTATGGCTGGCCCGGATATCGGCCCTGCGACAACCTCGTCACGATGGTCGTCCAGCAGAAGCTGGCGAACCCGAAGGCCAACGGCTACTGGGCCGAGTGGTACTTCAACACCGGGAAGAGACGCTCCGGTACCTGGTGAGCGCCCGTAACATGTTGCAGTGCAGCGGGCATCGAGCGAGAACACAATCAGGAAAGGCAGCGGCATGAGTAGACGGAATGAGTTGCGGGCACGACACCGCAATAGCGGCACCGTCGCCCGAGCGGTGACCGCAGGACTCGCGGTGGCGCTCATGGCGGGGGGCGTCGCGGCGCCGGCCCATGCAGATCCAGCCGGCCTGCAGCTGTCGATCCACGTCCAGCGTGGATTCGCCTACGGCACCGAGATCGAGCCCAACCACTTTCGTCTCGGCACGACTGCGAACGGCCATTGGGCGGCCAATCTCGGATTCAGCTGGAACACCAGCGACGCCTCGATCATCTGGGGACACGAATCGTCAACAGTGCTCGACGCCAACGGAAACACCGTCGATACCGCAAGCCAGAACGTAAACGGATTCGCCGAGAGCGGCCACTGGAAATTCACCATCAAGGCGCCGGGTCAGTACACCTACGTCGTCGACGTGGATACCAAAGAAGGCAAGCATATTCACGGCGAGCAGCCGTTTGCGGTGGATCTGTAGACCCCACGGTTCGAACTGCCTGTGATCATCGTGTCGGCGCGAGAGTATCTTCGATAGTGCCCCGCATAGGCATGGACGCCGATGGAGTAGATCGGCTTGGACGCCAGCTCAAGCGAGAGGCGGCGAGCATCGGAACGCTGGCATCGCAGCTCGACAGATTGGTCAATGAGGTTCCCGCGATATGGCGGGGTTCGATGCACAACGCTTCGTCGCCGAGTGGGCCCAACACCGTCAGTCACTGACCAACGCTCAGTCGCGCATCGACGAGTTTGCCAATCCGCGCTGAACAACGCCGCAGACCAGCGGGCCACAAGCGCGGACGGCTCGGCATCGGGCGCTGCAGCCGTATCGGCCACGCCGGCTCACAACACTGCTCCGAACAACACAGAATCCGCGGCAAACTCGGCCTCGGCGGCCGCTGCCAAGTTCGTCGCTGAATGGCAGGGCCAGTTCATCGACCCTGATCGGTCTTGGGGTGCACAGTGTTTCGATGTTTTTCGCCAGTACAGTAACGAGGTCGCAGCCGCCGCAGCGAACATCGCCACCGACAGCGACGGCGTGGCCCAGTACTACGATCGCATCCCGGCGGGGCAGGGACAACCGCAGGCCGGTGACATCATCCGTCTACGACAAGGCGCGTACGGGCACGTGGCGCTCGTCACGGGCGTCTCCGGCAGCAGCTACTCGGTGCTGGAGCAGAACTACACGTGGCAAGACAACATCTCAGGCAATGACCCCGCAGCCGTGCACACATACTCGTTCAGCGACACGAATAGCGGCGTTATCCTCGGTTACCTCCGACCGAAGAACGTCCACATCTGAACACCCCTTTGTCGACACCGCCAGGACTACCGGGTCATTCGTTCGGGGGATGGTCGTGGTGGGGGTGGGTGGCTACCATCCGACTATGTGGCGGCGGGTGTTGTCTTTGCTGGGTGTGTTGGTCTTTCTGGTATGTACTGGGTGTTCGTTTAGGCCGTTGGTGTTGGCTCCGAAAGCGGCTTCCCTCGGGGGCGGCGAGGTCCAGTCGCAGAAGCCGGATCTCAATGCCATCAGTCCGGCGATGATGGTGGGACGCCAGTCGTTTCCCACCGATGCTGTGGGTGACTGGAAACCGCCCTACATGTACGAGGAGTACTCGGGGGCCGGATCGGACGAGGGCTGCGGTCCGATTGCCGCCTTTTGGGAGCGCGGTGCCGATTCCCATGCCCTGGCCAGCCTAGACGCGACCACTATTCCACACGAACTCCGTTACCGGGTGGATTTGATCTTGCCGAAAAATAGGAACCATCGCGACATCGCAGGCGTCGTCGACGCTTGTCACACTTTCGAGTTCCAAGGCCACTCTGTGCGGGTAGAACGGGAGTCGGTTGACGGTGTGCCTGCTTGGGCGACCGCATTTAAGTTAGAGCTAATGTCACCAGGAGAAACGCAATCCTGGGTTATGGGCCAGTACCGTGGAATCGACATCAAAGTTAGCGCGACGAATGCCGCCGGCAGGCCGGATCCCATGCCTGCCGTGGCCAAGCTCTTCACCGACCAGGTGGCAAAACTTGAGGAACAGCCTTACTAAGGGCCGCCACTACCGGACTGATCCGGCCCGGCGTGTCGGGCGAGCGCATCAAACCCGGGATAGTTCAAAGCGACGGCCGACCAGAGAGCGGAAGTTCTGGGGAAAGCCGCTGCCTGCCAGGCTCCGCGATGCGATAGCAGCGGACATGGAGGCAAAGCCGTAAGTGCGAGCAAACTGACAACGTGAATCCCCTGGAAATCAGAACCAGTCCCATTCAGATGCCTCGATGCCGGAACCTTGGAAGGTGACGTCGTAACGGTGGTCTCGGCGACCGGATTCTGGACTAGCAGCGAGAACTATCGCGTGCGGCCGATCAGCCCTGGATCGACTTTTACCGTGAATATGGACACCGCGAATGTCCGCGAACGGCGTCAGTGTCTTGCTCTCAAGCGGATTCATCAAGACTGATCACTCGCCCTCTTTCACGGATGCGCAGTTGCGTGGTGCAGCTCTTGTCGGCGTCGCCTGAAAACTATCCCCGTGCCATCGGAAAGGGACCAATATTCGGGCGCCATTGACACATCGGGCACGAAATACGTTGTTGCAGGGCAGTTCATGTGTTCCGAGTTCGATGGTCGCGAAGTGGGACGGACGGTGTCGCCCGTTCGGAGGATCGCCAGCCGCTGCTGCGCGTGCATACGATGATCCACAAGTCATCATCAATAACGCGTCACAGCAACGACAAGGAATCTCATGCGAAACGCCTCCCGCGCAACAGCCGTCGCCTTGATCGGAGTCGGCCTGTCACTCGGCTGCGCGACAGGACATGCGAAGGGACCCAACGACTCCCTGGTTCTGTCATCACCAGCGCCGAACACCGCAGTGTTCAGCATCACCAACGGATCCGATCGCCAAACCACGTGCAGGGCTGGACTCCGCGGATTCCACGACTACGGCACGCAGACCAGACCTGTGGCTCCGCAGAGCACTCTCACGTTCACGATGAACAATGTTCCGGCGGGCATTTACTCGGCCTGGTGGAACTGCAATGGCGGATCTGATGGTGACAGGCGGCTCGTATCGGTCGATGGCGACCCGCAGCCTGCTGGTCGAGTCGAAACCACAGTCAGCCCGGGATGATCGATGTCGCTAGCACGCAGACGGCAGGCTGAGACGGAACGCAGCGAAAGCATCGCCACTGGCGTCAAACGAATCACGGCGACAGGCTCCATATTTCGGGCGCCGAAGGCGCACACCACGGCTTCACGATTTCGAGAGTTCGCGTCCCGAGTCCAGGAGAGCCACGCCAGCTACCCGATGAACTCTGGTCAGCTGGCGTGGGATCGAGGCGCCACATTCGCCACCTCTGCGATTGAATACGATGGGCCTGACACGGATCGCGGCTTCACCGTACTATCCCACAACCAACGTATGTGAATCCTCGCCGACCCTGATACCAATCATTCGGAGCACGCAACTTGACAAGTACAAAGATGACATCGATGGCACCAACTCGCAGATCTGCTGGAGGCCGGTTAAGCGCTAATGCGCTTGCCTCTGCCTTGGCGGTATTCTTGTCCGGCTGTCACCAAATGCCGGGGCACGTCATTACCGAAGCAACGACGACAGTCGCGTCAGCAGAGCAATCTGCGTATCCTTCATCGCCCCCGAATCTAGTTGAATCTGCTGCGCCTGCCCAGGCTTCCACGTTGGACCTCATTCGGCGGGCTGAAGCCGCGACAGTGGGTGACTACGAGTACGCCACCTTCACGGATGACAAGGCTCCGCTAGCTCATCATCCGGGAACGGTTACTTTTACAACACCCAGCGAAAACATCACCTGTGGTTGGCGAACCGATGGAACCGGTTCATTGGCGTGCGGGCTAAAGCAGCGGACGACGCCCGCGCCACCGAGACCCTCGGACTGTGAAGAATACCTCGGTTGGTCGACGAATTATGTAAAACTCGATGCTAGCGGCGCGACCGACGGCTATTGTGCCGGGGGAATCCCAATTCCGTACCGCGGCAATAAATTACCGTATGGAACTGCGCTGATAGCTGCCGAGTTCGGCTGCCTGTCAGAGGAGAAGGGAGTTACGTGCGCCCATTTTTCGACAGGAAGCGGCTTCTTCCTGAGCCGCGAACAGTTCAAGGCCCTTTAGAACAGCGATCTAATTCCGTCAGGGGCTCGGACTTCGCCGGGACTCGCCAGCGCGAGCCAGTTCGCTACTATCCGAGCATGCGGCGCCGGGTATTGCCGGCGGTGGTGGTGGTCGCGCTCGCTGCTGCCGGGTGTTCGTTTCGGCCGTTGGTGTTGACCCCGAAGACCGGGTCCACCCCGGATGGGGGTGGTTCACCAGTGGTGGTGCATGCGGTGCCGACGGTGTTGGTGCTTGATGGGTCGGGGTCGATGTCCACTGAGGACGCCGCGGGTCCGCGGATCGATGCCGCCAAGACCGCGGCGCACACGTTGATCGGCGCCCCGCCCGATGAGGCTTCGATCGGGTTGCAAACCTACGGCACCACAACAGGATTCGCAAGGTGACAAATCGCCCACCCGACAAGCCTGGCTGACTCACTGGGCCAGTCGATGCTGTCGACCTTGCGGGGTTGGCCGCCGCCGTCAAGGGGCCGGAGCTGCTTTCGGAGTGCAATGGACGGCGCACAGTGACGCACACGAGGTCGATTCAAGCGACTGTGCGGTCATCGTTCGATTCATGAACGAGCAACGGCGCGGCAGTCAGTGCACTGTATCGAACTGGGAGAAGGTGAGTACCCAACGCCTCATCGGTACCTGCACGATCAATGCGTCCGTCACTCCACCGGATGGAGGTCGGGTCTGCTGCACGAATAGGTGACAGTTTCGGTCACGCGGCCTGACTGGCCGGTGTGGTCATGATGGCTTCGAATTCGACGGGGGTCAACCGGCCGAGGCCGGTCTGGCGGCGTCGGCGGTGGTAGGTCCGTTCGATCCAGGTGACGATGGCGATGCGCAGTTGCTCGCGGGTGTCCCAGCGGCGCCGGTCCAAGACGTTGTTCTGCAGCAGGGAAAAGAAGCTCTCCATGGCCGCGTTGTCACCGGCCGCCCCGACGCGGCCCATGGAGCCGACCATCTCGTAGCGACCCAGAGCGTGCACGAATTTCCTTGACCTGAACTGAGATCCGCGATCCGAATGCAGTATGCAGCCGGCGACCGCACCACGACGGGCCACCGCGCTGGCCAACGCGGTGGTGGCCAGCCGGGACTTCATTCGGGAGTCGATGCTGTAGCCGACGATGCGATTGGAGAACACGTCCTTGATCGCACACACGTACAGCTTTCCCTCACCGGTGTGGTGTTCGGTGATATCGCTGAGCCACAACTGATTTGGCGCGTCAGCGGTGAAATCACGGCCCACCAGATCGTCGTGGCCCGGTCTTGCCGTTCTTACCGCGCTTGCGCTTGCCGAACGCACTCCACCACCCGTTGTCCGAGCAGATCCGCCATGCCGTGCGCTGTGCCATCGGCTGGCCGGCCTCGCGGGCCTCGTCAACGAGGTAGCGGTAGCCGAACTCCGGATCGTCACGGTGGGCGTCGAACAGGGCATTGGCGCGGTAAGCCTCGACGCGTTCGGCGTCGGTGACCGGATTGGCCAGCCAGCGATAGTAGGGCTGGCGGGCGAGCTTGAGGACCCGGCACGTCACCGCGACGGGGATCCCGTCGGCGGCGAGCTCTTTCACGAGCGGGTAGAGCCTTTTCCCGGCAGGTTGGCCTGCGACAGATACGCGGCCGCCCGGCGCAGGACTTCGTTCTCCTGCTCCAAGAGCCTGATCCGGCGCCGCGCATCCCGCAGCTCACCAGACTCCCCGGTGGTCTTGCCGGGCTTGGTGCCCTCGTCGATGTCGGCCTGGCGCAACCACTTGTGCAGCGTCATCGGGTGGACACCGAAGTCGGTGGCAATCTGCTCGATCGTCACACCGTCTTCACGATTGCGGACCACGCGCACGACGTCGTCGCGGAACTCACGGGGATAAGGCCTTGCCATGGGGACATCCTTCCAGCCCACCCGTCACGGGCAAGCCAACTCAGATGTCACCTATTCGTGCAGCAGACCCGTCTTGCGTGAGCGTCGGTGTCGACTCGGGCCTAGAAGCCACCGCTAGGTCGAACAGGTCACCTGTTCGTTCAGCATACGCTCATGGATGTCCGCCGTTCGTACCAATTCGCATGGACTACCGGTGGCACACCGCTACCGGTGCTACACCATACGAATGAGTGACGACCTACCCCCGAGCAAGTTCGGCGCTGGCTACACCGTGGGTGGCGATGTGCCACGGCCCGCATCACCACAACTACCGTCACCACAGCCTCCTCAAACGTTTCAGACCAACTCGCCATTTGGAGCATCGCCGCCGCCACCGCCCAGCGAACCGCCGTCCTATCCCGCGATGGGGTACGGCGCACCATCCGGATACGGGCTACCGCCTTCGGCGCCGGCATATGGCGCGCCTACGAGTAATTTGGTCGCTACGTTCCGGTCCAACAAACTGATCCTCCATACGGTGGCCGGTGCGCTTAGCGGTGCCTTTGGCGCAATTCTCGCCAACGCGATGCCGGAAACCTGGCCGAGAAGTCAATTTCAGGTAGCCATCATGACGGGCCTGTGGTTTGCGATTATTACCAGCATTATCGCTACCGCTCTCTTCGTCTCTGACTCATGGCACCAACGGCGCGGGATGCTGGCGAGCCGCATAGCACTCACGTGGCTTTCCGGTGCTGGTGCCGGTTTCCTCGCAGGTGCGATTGCCCAATACGTCTATACGTTCGACATCGGGTCCCTGGAGTTCAAAAATTATGTCTTTCGCACATTCTGCTGGGGGTTAGCCGGTGCACTGGTCGGAGGCCTGCTGTCGCGGACGGTGCCCAACCTCAGTTTCATACGTGGGAGCGCGGCCGGATTTATCGGAGGGTGCTTGGGGGGAATCTGTTTCATACTGATCTCAGACCACACTGCAGTTGTGTGGGGCCGGATCTTCGGTGTCGCGATCCTTGGCCTCGCGCTTGGTCTCGCGATGTATGTGGTTGAGAAGCTGTTCAGTGCTGCCAGCCTCGAAATCGTCTGGGGGCCAAACGAGACCTCGCAAGTGGCGCTCGGCCCGCAACCGATCACCGTCGGCGGCGATGTGGAAGACGATGTCTTCGTTCGTGGGTTGCCACCCAATGTTTCCAGCATCGTGCTACGCAATGGTCAGATCGAACACATCGAGAACTACAGTGGACAATGCACGCCCATGGGAAATGGAAGTCAGCTCCAGGTCGGGCCTATTCAGCTGATCGTTCATGCCCGGCAGTGAGTATCATCGATTTAGCAATTTTCGTTGGGTCAACCGATCAAAGTCAGACACATCGTTGAAAGCCCCGGCGAGAGTTCGATAACTTATCTTCTGGGTACGAGTTCCCTCCTGTGGTGGATTCCGGGAGCGGGGGTGGCGGTGCCAGATCCGGGAACGGGGTGCCACGTAGGTCGTTCGGAGAGGTATCGCGTAGTGGTCAGTGAGTTCTCTCTGCTAAGTGACTCATCAAGAAGGCGCACCCACACCAAGTCAGGTCGTTCGTTCGGGGGATGGTAGGCATGGGTTGGTGTGGCTATTCTGCGGTGATGTTGGGGCGTCGGCTGTGGTGGGTGTTGTTGGTTGTGGTGGTTGTGTCGGGGTGTTCGTTCAAGCCGTTGGTGTTGACTCCGAAAGCGGCTTCTCCTGATGGTGGTGGTTCACCAGTGGTGGTGCATGCGGTGCCGACGGTGTTGGTGCTTGATGGGT
>Ga0209023_10000849_pt1 | contig 43585 bp, 30 predicted proteins | sample LakOneMetagenome_FD_187468 | JGI IMG/M metagenome (GOLD analysis project Ga0209023, IMG submission 187468) | Freshwater and sediment microbial communities from Lake Erie, Canada (SPAdes) (version 2) | ecosystem: Environmental > Aquatic > Freshwater > Lentic | place: Lake Erie, Canada...
GCGGCGAACCCGCCAGTCCGATGCTGCGGAGCCTGCGGACGGCGATGTGCCGGCTCAGGACTCACGCGGCGCGGCGCGTGTGCAACGTGCGCCACGCGTGGCCCGGACGAGACCGGCGCCGTCTGTCGTTCGAGCGGCGCGTTGATCAACCGCTGAATGTCGCGCAGCAGCGGCGCATCTTCCGGAGACACCAGCGACACGGCACGACCCGTATGTCCGGCGCGTCCCGTACGTCCGACGCGGTGCACGTAGTCGGCCGCCACGAGCGGCAGGTCGAAGTTGACCACCAGCGGCAGACGCGAAATATCGAGCCCACGCGCCGCAATGTCAGTGGCCACCAGCACGCGAACACGACCGCTCTTGAAGTCGTCCAGCGCGCGGGTGCGTGCGTTCTGACTCTTGTTGCCGTGGATCACGCCAGCGCTGATACCGCGCCCTTCGAGATCCTCGCCAACGCGGTTGGCTCCACGCTTGGTCTTGCAGAACACCAGCGCCTGATTGTCACTGTGGTGGTGGAGGATGTCTCCCAGGGTCTCGCGCTTCCGGTCGGATGTCACCTGGTGCACGACGTGCGTCACCGGCGTCGCCACAAGCTGTTCACCTGAGGCGTCCACTCGAGCCGCATCGCGCGTGAACTCCGCCGCCAGCTTCATGATGGCGTCAGGCAGGGTGGCCGAGAACAGCAGCGTCTGACGCTGACGCGGCAGTGCACGCACGACCTGTCGCAGCGCTGGAATGAAGCCCATGTCGAGCATGCGGTCGGCTTCGTCAAGCGTCAGCACCTCGATCTTCGACAGATCGACCGTCCGCTTCTGCATGTGGTCGAGCAACCGGCCCGGCGTGGCGACGATGATGTCGGAACCGCGACGGAGTGAGTGCACCTGGCCCGGCATCCCGACACCGCCGAAGATGACGCACACGCGAAGGCGCGAGCCAACCGCATACGCGGCCAGCGAGTCGTGTACCTGCTGCGCCAGTTCGCGCGTCGGCACGAGGATCAGCGCGCGCGGCGCCTGCATCGACCCGCGCTTATTCAGGCGCTCGATCGTCGGCAGCCCGAACGCTGCGGTCTTTCCGGTGCCCGTCTGCGCGCGTGCGATTACGTCGACGCCCGTCAGCACGAGCGGAATGGCCTTGGTTTGAACGGAAGTGGGTGTGGTGTAACCGAGCTTCTCGAGCGACTGACACGTGGCTGGACTCAGCCCCAACTGCAAAAACATGCAACATCCTTAGTGCCCTTGAGCGCTCCCATGCATCGCGAGCGGGCGTGTGTAGAAACCTGTGAGATGACGGCGGCGACACTGACGGTCGACGCAAACGCATCCCAACGGATTTGACTCAAGGCCAGGCTGGAATACTTGGGAACTGGGCTGTCACTAGCCCAAGACACGTACAGATGGCAGAGCGCGTGGGAAATCCGAACCCCGTCAGAATATCACAGTTACTGCACTGAACGCGGCAAAGCTCGGCTGTAGTGAGGATTCCGGTTCCGACTGAGCGCGAAAGGATGCGCACTGTCGCGCATGTCACAGCCGCGCCGCTCGCCGTTGCAACACCCGCCTTTCGAGCTGTCGCCGACGCGAGACAGCTCGCCAAGCACCACGCAGTCAGGACCCGATCCGCCGGCTCAGCGCACGTCGCATGAGCGCTAAAATATCGGCCTGCCATACGAGCCGAGCGACGAGCCGTACCGTTGGTTGAGCGTCCCGCGCTGGTACCTGTGGGAGGGTGGTTTCCTGCTCACGGCGCGCGCACAGGGCCGCGTGCCCACGCATGCGCATCACGCCATCCAGATCGTGATGGCGCTCGACGGACAGGTCGCGCTCGCGACGCCAGCGGACGGCTGGCGAACAAGCGCGGGCTTCATTGTGCGTCCCGACGCCGAGCACGCGTTCGACTGCAATGGTGCGTTGGGCGTGCTGTTGTTCGTAGACCCCGAGTCCGCAGAGGGCGCGTGGCTGGCGGCAGGTCTTCACGCGGACGTCACAGCTATTGCTGAAACCAGGCTGCATGCGGTCCTACCCGAACTGCGCCCGTTCGTCGATCAGCCAGACGACGTGGAGGATGTCGCCGCGGTCATCAGCCGCTGCCTGCACGGCCTGGGGCCAGGACTCGCACCGACGCGCCGGTTCGACTCGCGGATAAGCACGGTCATCGAGGCGATTCGGGCGTCCACTGACCTGCGCATCTCGCTCGAGCAGGCGGCAGGCATGGCCTGTCTGTCGCCGACTCGCTTCGCGCATCTCTTCAAGGAACAGGTATCGCTGCCGTTCAGTCGCTACATGCTCTGGCGGAAGCTGACGCGTGCGATGGTCGCCATCGCATCGGCGGAAACCATCGCCGCCGCTGCGCATGCGGCGGACTTTGCTGATGCCGCTCACCTGACACGCACCTTCTACCAGATGATCGGCATGGCGCCCTCGGTGCTCATGCGCGGACAATTCATCGAGATCGAATCGCCCTTCAGCCAGCCGCCCACCAACGCCTCAGGTCGCGCGTCTTCGCGTCCCGTCAAATAGCCGATTCGTTCAACGACAACAGCTTCTGCATCCAATCCGGGAACCCGACCCCGGTGCGAGACTCCCTTTCGTTGACATGACGTCAACACCAACGAAGGAGCCTCTGATGTCTTTTCCATCGAACGCCTGCGACTGTCAGACCTGTCCCGGTTCCACCTGCGAATGCGGTTGCCAGCACGAGCCGAGTGAGCAGACGCGCTCCTGCCAGTGTGGCGACGGCTGCGCGTGTGGCGAGCACTGCACCTGCGGTGACGCCTGCACCTGCGCGCCCGACAGCGGCGCGAACATGCACCAGGCGCATTGCCGGTGATGCTCCGCGAGACAGGCGGCTGCCCCGTTGGCAGTCGCCCGTTCTGATGCAGTACTGACACATGTTCACGAGCAGCAGGGGACGCGTCATGGTGAAATCACAGCCAATCAGTCGACTCGTGGCCGGATGCGCGGCTGCAGGAGTTCTGCTCGCCACGGCGCTCGTCATCGGTCCCCTCGGTGGCGCCGAAGAGCACGTCATCACAGGGAGCGTGCTGTTCACATTCGGTGCGGGATGGGGGCTGCTCGCCCTCGCCACAACGCGGTGGACGGCGCATCCACAACGCTGGGCAACCACACTCGGCAGCGCCATGATGGTGACCGGCGCCGCTCTTCTTGTGTGTGCGCCTGGAGCGGATACCCTCGACACGCTTGGATGGATCTGGCCACCGATCCTGTTGGGGCTGCTCGCGATGGTCGTCGTGGGTGTCCATCGTGAGCTGCCCGGTTGGAGCCGGATCTGCGTGGTGTACCCGCTGTTGACGATCTACGCCGTGACTGGAGTAGGCGGCGCCTATCAGACGGTGCGCGAATCGATCGACCGGCGGGCACACCAGCCTTCGGGACAACTGGTTGATGTTGGTGGCTATCGGCTGCACCTCACGTGTGCCGGTTCGGGAACGCCGACGGTTGTCCTCGAGTCGGGCCTTGGGGAAACGGCGGCCTACTGGGAGTGGATTTCAACCGAGCTCGCCTACGACACGCGCGTCTGCGTGTACGACCGTGCGGGCCGCGGCTGGAGTGAGCCTGCGCCTGGTGTGCAGGACGGTCTCGACGTAGCCGCAGACCTCAAGGCCCTGCTTGACCGTGCTGGCATACCCGCGCCATTTGTCCTGGTGGGGCACTCGTCGGGCGCGCAGTACGTTCGCATCTTCGCGGGTCGCTATCCCGAACGCGTCGCAGGCGTGGTGCTGCTTGACGGTCAGCCCGCCGATGCGCTCGAACAGTTGCCAGACTACCCGGCGTTCTATCGCGGCTTCCGACGCATCTCGGCGCTGCTTCCATCGCTGGCGCGCGTCGGTCTCGGGCAGTTCGTCGTTCGCGCCGATCCCGCGTTGCCGCGGGCCGCGCGCGACACGCGGCGTTTCCATCAGCTGTCCGCGACGCTGTATCGCAGCTTGCGCGACGAGGTCGCCGAGTTGCCCGCATCACTGAGCGAGGCGCGTTCATTTCAGAGCCTGGGCAACCGTCCGCTGGTTGTCGTCAGCGCAGCGCAAGACGCACAACCTGGATGGATGCCGCTGCAGGACAGGCTTGCGGCGCTCTCCACCAACAGCCGTCACCGCGTGGTGCCCTGCACACACACAGCGCTCGTCACCAGTCAGGTTGCGGCGCGGTGGTCTATCCAGGCGATTCGCGACGTCATCAAGGCCGTGCGGTTCACGACGCTCCTCCCGGCGTAGCTCCGCGCCGCGCGAGAGCCCTCTGTGCCGCACATCACGCAGCAGAGGGTTTCGGGTTCGTGGCCGCGCGGAGCATCACCACACCAAGTGTCAGCATCCAGAGCGGAAGCACGTTGTTGTTGATGCTGGCAATGGTCGCTACGGCCGGTGTGATGTTGCGGAGCATCGCCGTCCATCCAACGACGCCCGCTACGATGCCGACAGGTCGCAGCCACGCCATTTTTTGTTGCCGCGCCAGCGCAATGGACGCCACCACGAAGAACCCGGTCAGGAACAACTCGCCCATGAACTCGCCGATGACGTTGCCAAGATACAGATTGGCGGACGCGAACCGCGCGCTCATCAGCTCGCGCATGGCAGGCGACGCTGTGGCCCAGCCCTCCGCGAGTGTCCACTGCAGCGTCGGCCAGCGGAGTAGTCCAGTCATCATCGCGACAGCGCTGATCACCGCGAGCCATAGCCCCGCGCGACCGAGCGCCGGCATCGTCTGGCGAATGGCTTCGTTGAGCCCGCGCGCCGTTGGAATCAACAGGAGGGGAATGAGTCCGTACACCAGCCACACCGCGCGTCCCCTGACGCCGAGCGCCAACAACCGCGGCAGCACTTCGTCGGCTGAACGTGCGAGCACGTCCGGATAGTCGAACGTCGCCGCGAGATACACGAAGACGATCGCGAACAACACCGTGGCTGTGATGAGCGACAGACCGCCGACCAAGATACGCCTTCGGACCGACTGATCGTTCACGGTAGACTCCCGTCCATGAAACGCGACGCGACCCTCGCGACGTCGCTGGTAATTGATTTTCTTGGCTTCCTCGAGCGCCAGGGTCATCCACGCGCCGACGTATGCGCGGCGGCCAATCTCGATCCGCATCTCTTCGACCGCGCGGACTCGAGAGTTCCCGCGCAGGTCATGGAGCGGCTCTGGCACCTGGCCGAGCAACTGACTGGTGACCCTGACGTCGGCCTGCACTCCGCCGAGTCCTACAACCCCGGCGCCCTCAGCATCCTCGGCTACGTGATCCAGAGTTGTCGCACCGCCGGAGGTGCGCTCGACTGCCTCGCTCGCTATGGGCCGCTGCTGAACGAGGGACTCCACGTCGAGTTCGTGATCGAAGACCGTCAGACTATCTGCCGCTTCAGTGCGGTCGAGGCGTTCGACAGTTTCCTGCATCGCGAGCCGCGGCAGGCCGTCGAGACGCTCGCAGCCGGAATCGCCGTCACGCTGCGGCGCCTGGCGACCGGACCCGTCGAACCGACTGTCGTTACGTTCCGTCATGCGGCGCCTCCGTCGATTGCTGAGCATCTGCGCATCCTCGGGCCGTCGGTTCGTTTTGGTCAGGCCGAAGATGCGGTGATCTACGACACGCAGGTGCTGCAGACGCCGTTCATCTCTGCGGACCCGACGCTGCTCGGAGTCTTCGAGGGCGATGCCCGCCGCAGACTCGACGCGCTTGCCGAACGGGGCGGTGTCAGCGGACGCGTGCTCCGGTTGCTCGGTGCCCGCCTCCGCGGTGCGGTGCCGTCACTCGCCGAAATCGCCTCCGAACTGGCGATGAGCGAGCGGTCCATCCAGCGCAGTCTCAGTGACGAGCAGACCTCGTATCGACAGCTCGTAGACGATGTGCGAAAGAGCATGGCGATGGAGCATCTGTCTCGTCCCGGCACGTCGGCAACCGACGTATCCTTCCTGCTTGGCTTCTCTGAACCGAGTGCGTTCACACGGGCGTTCAGGCGATGGACCGGTGCAGCGCCAAGCGAATTTCGAACGGCTGGCGCCTGAACCGTCAACGGCCCCATTCCCAACCGGCGTGCAGTGAGGCGTTTGGCGACCACCGCTCCACGGTGTATGCCAGACCCTTCACAGACGCCGTGCCGGACATCACGCGGTTATAGGTGAATGCGGCGGTCGGATAGACGTAGAAATGTGGACCGACGTGCACGTAGTAGCCACCGGTCAGTCCCACGCTGAGCGGACGGAAACGCGTCTCGCCGCCGAGACGATCGGAACGCAGCCTCCAGTTCTGGTTGAGCATCACGGCGCCAATCGCAGGACCGCTCTTCATCGCGCCGCGGAAACGGTAGGTCACACGCGCGACCTGTAGTGATGTCACGGTGGCTTGCCAGTCGGCCGCGTCATTGTTGGCGTCGCCGCTCAGGAGGAACGACGGCACTTCGTAGCGTCCGATGCCGAACGCGAACTGCAGCTTGTTGGGCAGCGTGGCGCTGAAGATCGCGGAGTACCCGGGCAGGCCGTAGGCCAGGACGTCGGCTTCAGCCGCGACTGAAGCCTGCGACGCCGTCTGTGCGGAGGCGAGACCAGCAAGACCCAGCAGAACGGTGACGATGGCGGCGATGCGAAACATTGGAACGCTCCCTCTGCAACCGCGTGCCCGGCGTCATGCCGTGTGTGCGGTGCGAGGGTGAGAATCGCCGATAGCGGCGCGTCGACGAATGACACCAGGCGCCAGTCGCTTGACCCGACACGCCAATCGTCATGTGTGCGGTACGGCCGAAAGCCAGGCGCCAATGGCTGTCACGCCACGAGCATTGCGTCGCGGTTGCGATTCCGGCGGACCGAGCGACGACTGCCGGCGTCTTAACTAATTCATTCGAGGAGAAGCTCTTCATGAAGCTGATGCTTGTCACGGCCGCAACGGCCATCGTTCTCGTGGGCGCTGCCGGCACACAGCTGGGTGCGCAGCAACCCGCCGCACAACCACCGGTCATCGGCAACAGACTCGGACTGCCGATCACGCCCGACAGCCGGTCAACCTTCGAACCCATGTCGACCAACGTGAAGGTGTTTGGCGCCGTCTACTCCGCAGAGAGCTGCTCGTACGACTCCGCACGTGGCGTCATCGTCGTGCCGAACCGCGGCGTCGCGCAGAACGTGCAGACCAACAACGCGTGGATCTCATTCCTCAATCACGACGGCAGCGTCCACACGGCACGCTGGGTCGGTATCCAGAGTCCGGCTGAGCGTGCCCAGAGTGTGCCGCCGTTGGTCCTCAACGAGCCGCTCGGCAGCGACATCGCACAAGGTGTCCTGTATCTCGCCGATCGGGATGGAGGAACCTCGCCAACCGATCGTCAGATAGCCGTCGTTCGCCGCTTCAACATGCAGACTGGCGCGCCGGCGGGCGAGATGCGGGTGGAGGCGTCCACGGGCTTCAACGACATCGAAGTGGCAGACGACGGTACGGTGTATGCGACGCAGACGGGAGCCATGGATCCGTCGACCTGGCAGGTGTGGAAGATCACGCGCGATGGAACCGCGTCCATCTTCGTGCAGGGTGCGCCGCTACGTCAGCCGAACGGCGTTGCCTTCGATCCGCAAGGCAACATCGTCGTTGTGAACATCGGCACGTCGGATGTGTTGACGTTCTCGCCGGCCGGTCAGCTGCTTCGCACGGAGCAGGCCGTGCAGGCAGGCAACGATGGTCTGGTGGTGTTGCCCGACGGCACGAAGTACGTCAGCAGCGTCCAGAACGGTGGCGTGTCGCGCATCCGTCCGGGTCGGCCCGCCGAGCTCATCGCGCGCAATGTGCCGAGTGCGGCGTCCATGTGCTACGACTCAGGCGCCAATCAGCTCGTCATTCCGTTGAATGCCAACAACGGCCTGGCGTTCATCCCGCTGAACTGACGCCGATCCTGGCGGAGCGTCGGCCGCATGGTCAGCTGAATCGGCGCGTGACGGTCGGTCCCCGTCCGGTGCGTGTCAAATCCGTGTTGCTGCGCGTTGGACGCTCGGGATGGCTTAATCTTGTGAGATTGATGTCGTCGAATTCTGTGAGAAGGAGCTCCATGAAGAGGTTTCTGAATGCCGCGCTGCTCTTGAGCCTGGTGCCTGGCTCGGCGATCGCGCAGGTCAACGCAGGCACGCAGGCCCCCGAGAACATGCTGCCGTTCACCATCACCAAGGTTGCTGATTTCAAGCTGCCGTGGCGCATCGCGTTCCTGCCCGACGGACGCATGCTGGTGACGGAGAAAGTCGGTCCGATCTGGTTGGTCACGCAGAAGGGCGAGAAGACACCCGTCGACAACGTGCCGGCTGTGCTCTACCAGGGGCAGGGCGGCATGCTGGGCGTGTTCACGTCGCCCAAGTATGCGACCGACCACAACGTCTATCTCACCTACTCGGAGCCTGGCGAAGCGCAGGGCACCTCGGGTCTCGCGCTGGCACGCGCCAAGCTGACCATTGGCGAGAGCTCGGCCAGCCTTGATGGTCTGCAGGTAATCTGGCGTCAGCTGCCGAAGGGGCGCGGCGGTCAGTTCGGTGCGCAGATCGCGTTCTCGCCGGACGGACAGTATCTGTTCCTCACGGTTGGCGATCGTCAGCGCATGACGCCGGCGCAGGATCCTGATCAGGAGCTCGGCAAGATTCTCCGCTTGACGCTCGACGGCAAGCCGGCGCCCGGCAACCCGATGGCTGGCAAGACCGGCGCGGGCAGCGTGCCGCTCATCAACCCGCCGTTCGACACCGAGGTGGCGAAGAACGCACCCGTCATCAGCACTTACACCTACACGACGCCGAACCTCTCGGAGTCGGAGACATGGTCGACAGGGCATCGCACACCGTATGGTCTGGCGTTCGCGCCCGACGGACGGCTGTGGGAAGTCGAGCACGGCCCGCGCGGTGGCGATGAACTGAACCTCATCGAACCCGGCAAGAACTACGGCTGGCCGCTCGTGTCCTACGCCACCAACTACAACATGGTGCCGATCCCGAGCCCCGACTCGCGCCCCGACCTGACGAAGCCGATCATCTACTGGACGCCGATCCTGGCACCGGGCAACCTCACCTTCTACAACAGCACGCTGTTTCCGCAGTGGAAGGGCTCCGCGCTGGTTGGCGGCATGCAGACGCAGACGCTCAGCCGCATCACGTTCGACGGCAAGGGCGGCGCGACGCCTGGCGAGCGCTGGTCGATTGGACACCGCATCCGCGACGTCGAAGTTGCGCCGGACGGCGCCGTGTGGCTGGCTGAAGATGCCAACCCCGGCGGCATCTACCGACTGACGCCGAAGTAAAACACGGTCTGGTCAGGCGGGCGGATTCCCTCCGCTCGCCTGACGCCTCCGCGACTCGCCTCCGTCCGCGCATTCCACAGCCGCCGCCTTCCTCCTCCACACCCCGCATCAGCAACCCGAGCACTCGACACCGCCGCGCACCTCTCGCGTCATCGTCGTCGCGCCGTGCGAACGAACCGCCTGCGACGCATGACGTGGTGAGGCGGCGGGCAGACTCGATTACCATCTCGCACGTTGGCAGAGCGCCGTGTTCAATCGGGCGCGCCGCGACGTTATTCACGGTGCGACGGGCAGAGATGCGGCGTGCCATGCGGCTCGCCGGCGAGGAGTGGTCATGACACGCACAATCGGATTGCACGCGAGAAGCCTGGTGATTGGCGCCGCTGCGTTTGCCGCAACCAGCCTGTGTGCCGCGGGGGCGGCGTTCGCGCAGACGCCCTCGACGGATGCACCAATTGACATCGGCATCTTCGTCGGCTCGTCCATCGACTCGTTTGCAGCGGGCGATCTGCGCAAGTACATCAACCCTGATGATTCGGGCACGCTGAGCGAGCAACTGGTGGCCGGCTTCGACTTCGACTACCAGCTGTATGCGGGTCGGACACGCAAGGTGTGGCTGTACGGCGAGACGGTGCACGGCGCACGCAGCGGTGAAGTGGACTGCTCGAAGGATGCGAACGCGTCGAAGGACGCCTGCAAGATCGCCAGTCTGGACGCCCCGTCGCCGCAGGCCGCACTTGCCATCTTCCGCAAGGCGACGACGCTCGAGGGGATGCTCGGACTGCGAGCGGAGCTGGCCGAGATGGGGCCGACGGGGGCGCGCTCGGTGTTCTACCTGAAAGGTCAGGTTGGCTTTCTGTCGGTGGCCGGACGTGGCGGCGATCTGGTCGACATGCACCACGGCGGTCTCGGACTGCGCCTGAAAGAGGGTCCGTTCTCCGACAGCTACTTCGAGGTGGGCTACGGCCGCAACGATCTGTTCGCGAAGAACACGGGACGCACGAAGATCGATGCCTATCTCACCTTCGGTCGCAGCAGCACGCCGCGCGCCAAGCCGTTCTTCCAGATGGTGATCGACTCCGACCTCGCGTCAGGACCTGACAACATTCAGACCTTCTTCGGTCTTGATCTGAACGTGCTCGAACTCTTCAAGTAGCTCAAGCCGGTCGGGTAGGTCGGGTCAGTCAGGTGGGTCGTCTGCAGGAGAACCGGCGATGTGGCGCGGCAAACATGCCGACGTCGTCCTGGACCATGGCGCCGCGTTGACCGAATTGCGGGATGGGCGTCGCAGTGATACGTTCGTGAGCCATGTCTCTCGAACTTGCAGCACTGCCTGGCGTCGCCGATGCGTTTGCGACGAAGTCGCCTCAAGACATTCTGGCGCTGGCCTTCCAGGAATACTCACCCGGGGTCGGCATCGCGTTCAGCGGCGCCGAAGACGTGGTGCTGATCGACATGGCGGTGAAACTGGGCAAGCCGTTCTCGGTCTTCTGCCTCGACACGGGTCGCCTGCATCCCGAGACCTATCAGTTCATCGAGAAAGTGCGCACGCACTACGGCATCCAGATCGACACTGTGCTTCCGCAGCCCGACGCCGTGCAGCGACTCGTGCGCGAGAAGGGTCTGTTCTCGTTCTATCAGGACGGACACGGCGAGTGCTGTGGTGTCCGCAAGGTGGAACCGCTGACGCGCGCACTGGCGCCGCTGCAGGCCTGGGTGACCGGGCAGCGCAAGGATCAGAGCCCGGGCACACGCGCCAACATTCCCGTGGTGCAGGAAGACAAGGCGTTCAGCACGCCAGACAAGTTGCTGGTGAAGTTCAATCCGCTCAGTCGCTGGACCTCGAAGCAGGTGTGGGACTACATCGAGATCTACGACGTCCCCTTCAATGCGCTGCACAGTCGCGGGTTCATCTCGATTGGATGCGAGCCCTGTACGCGCCCGACACTTCCCGGTCAGCACGAGCGTGCTGGCCGATGGTGGTGGGAAGAAGCCACCAAGAAGGAATGCGGCCTTCATCTCGAGGCCAACTCGGCGCCAAATTCGTAACGCGGCTTTCCGTTCCGGCCGACGAATTTCGCAACTGTGTGATCTGAAACGGCACACTGCAACCACACCTGCGCGCTGCGCCGCATCTCTCGAAATGCGGCAATCCTCACTTTATTAAGCACTTACGTCGCGCCGGGCGAGCGGACCGAAGCTTGCGATTCCACTGGGCGTGCATCAGTGCGCCCCGTGGACCGCATGACGAATCCGGCACGGTCGTGGACCAAACGCGTGTTGACCGGAGCGCTGGCCAGTCTGGCCACTGCAGCCGGCGTGTATCTGCTCACGCACCCGGTCGTTCACACGCTCGCTGACCCAGCGCTACTGTCACTGCTGACAGTTGCCGGGCTCGCCGGACTCTGCATTGCGCTTGATATCGACCGCGGCGACTCTGACAGCGGCGAGTCGTTGCGCCTGCCGTTTCTCGCCATCGCTGCCGCCGCACGTTTCTACGACGTTCGCGTCAGTCTGATCGTCGCGGCAGTGGCGGCTCTGGCGGAGGCGCTGCCTCGCCACGCGCGACATCAGGCGTTGCGAAGCACCGCCCTGCAAGTGACGACGGCGCTCGTGGCAGCAGGGGTGTCGTCGCTGCTCTACACGCAGGTGGCCGGACTCGTACCGAGCGAGTGGCCCTGGGCCAGCCTGCCCATGGTGGTCTTCGCCTTTACCTACAGCGTGATCACCGCGGGCTCTGCCGACTTTGTCTGGCCGTTGGTGTCGGGCTTTTCGTCGGCGCACCGCTGGCCGCACGAAGCATTCCGCGGGTTGCCGGGCCACGTCATCGCCGCCGCCGTGGTCGTCGCGGTGACCGAACTTGTGCACCTGCAGGCGTGGACGCTGCTGCTGCCGGCGCTCGTTCCGCTCGCATTTGCGTGGCTTGCCTATCGTCGCTATCTGTCTGCCGTTGGCGCGCGTAACCGCCGCCTCGATGTCGTTCGCTCGACCGATCACGGCGTGTGCGTTGTCGATGACAACGGTGTCGTCCGCACCTGCAACGACGTGTTCGCGGCCCTCGTCGAACGTCGGGCCGACCAGCTCGTCGATCGCTCCTTCGCCTCGGTTGTTCCCGATGCGGCGAAGTCGGAACTGCTGCAGGCGGTCAAGACAACGCTGGCGGAGCGTGCGCCACAGACGTTGCCGCGCATGCGCGTGCGCTGGGGCACAAAGGAACGCGTGATCGCGGCGAGTGTCCTGCCCGACACCGACGGCGCGTTGATCGTGTGTCAGGACGTCAGTGAAACTGCGCGCTGGGAAGATTCGACGCGCGAATATGCCGAGCGCTTCGCGATCGTCTCGCAGGCGGCCAACGACGGCATGTGGGAACTCGACCTGGCGCGAGGGGCGCTGTTCGTGTCACCACGCTGGCGCGCGCTCATTGGTCTCCCGTCTCTCGAGGACCGGACCGGCCGCGACGCCTGGTTCTCTCGCGTGCATGCCTCGGATTTGCCAGACCTCGAGCAGGCGATCGACGCGATGCGCCGTGGCGAGTCGAATCGTTTCGAGCATCGTCATCGCCTTCGTCACGAGAACGGCTCGTATCGCAGCGTGGTCTGTCGCGCGGTGGCGGTCCACGACAAGGCCGGCAATCCGACCCGCATTGGCGGCTCCATCACCGACGTGACAGACGATGCGATTGCGCAGGCGAAGATTCACAACGCGGAATCGCGCGATCCACTGACCGGCCTCCTCAATCGCGCCGCGTTTGTCGCGGACCTGGGACGACGACTGAAGGACTTCCGCGAGAAGCGCGGCACCCGCTTCGCCACGCTGTATCTGGACCTCGATCGTTTCAAGGTGGTGAACGACAGCCTTGGTCACCTCGTCGGTGACGAGCTGCTGGTGGAAGTGTCGCGGCGTCTCGAGACGTGTCTGCGTCCTGGCGATGCCATCGCTCGTCTCGGCGGAGACGAGTTCGCGATTCTGCTGCACGGTCTCGGCGACGAGATGCAGGCAAACGTCATCGCGTTCCGCTTGCAGGAAGCGCTGCACACGCCGTTTCCGATCAGCGGCCGCGACGTTGTGACCTCGGCGAGCATCGGCATTGCGTTCTGTCGCCAGGAATACGAGAGTCCCGAAGAGATCATGCGTGATGCCGACACGGCGATGTATCACGCGAAGGCGCACGGCAAGGCACGGCACGAGTTGTTCGATGCCGACATGCACGCGCGCGCGCTCGACAGGCTTGGCCTCGAAAGCGACCTGCGTCATGCGGTGAAGAACTCGAGCTTCGAGGTGCACTACCAACCCATCGTGTCGCTCTCGACGCGCATGTGCACGGGCTTCGAGTCGCTGGTTCGCTGGAACCGCAACGGCAAGGCTGTGTCACCAGCCGAGTTCGTGCCGATGGCCGAGGAACTGGGCATCATCGAGCCGCTCGGCACCTGGGTGATGCGTGAGGCGTGCCGCACGTTCTCCGAGTGGCAGCGTCGCTTCCCCGACAATCAGCTCGAGTACATCACCGTCAACGTCTCAGCCAAGCAATTGGTGCAGCAAGGCTTCATCTACCTCGTGGAACAGGTCGTCGAACAGAACGAGATGCACCCGGGCGACCTTCGCCTCGAGATCACCGAGACGGCCCTGATGGACGCGCCGCAGTTTGCGGCGCAGGTGCTCTCCGAACTGCGCGAGTTCGGCGTGAAGATTTACCTCGACGATTTCGGGACCGGCTACTCGTCCCTGAGTCACCTGCACAAGCTGCCGGTGGACGCGCTGAAGATCGACCGTTCGTTCGTGCGCGGCCTGCTCATGACCGATCGACCGGCCATCGTCGAGAGCATCCTGGCGCTCGCGCACACACTGCATACGAACGTGGTTGCCGAAGGCGTCGAAGACGAAATGCAGGCGACGGAACTCGAGCGTCTCGGCTGCAGCCTCGCCCAGGGCTACTATTTCTCGCGGCCGATATCGGCGCAGGCTATTGAGGCGCTGTTGACCTCTGGACAGCCGCTTGGTGGCCCGCGCATGGCAGCGGTCGCCAAGCCGAGCCGACGCGCACTTGCCGCCTCCGGATTGGCCGCGCGCGAAATCGCCTGAGCACTCGCGCGTCAATCTTCTGACGACTCGCGGCTCCGTCGCGCCTCGCTCACCTCGCGTGTCGACCGGCGTACACTGATCGACATGCCTGCTGTGTACCAGGACCTCGTGTCGCAGTTGCGGACGTCGTTCCCGGCGCCCGTGTCCGACCGCGTGCACGATGCGTATTTTGTCTTCTCCATTCTTCGAGCCCTCGACCAGGTAGACGCCCTGAAATCCGCGGCGCCAATGCTTGGATCGCCCGTCACGCTCGACTACGGCGCAGCGAGAGAGAAGCGCATCTTCGACGATCCTGAAACACTCGAAACGGTCACCGCCGATCTCGTCCACTACCTGTCAGGCATGTTCATCTGGGGGCACCCACGCGCCCAGATCAACGTCGTTCCATCGCCTACTATTCCGAGCATCATCGGCGGACTGCTGCCGTCCATCTACAACCCGAACCTCGTGAGCGAGGAGTCGTCGCGGCAGGTGTCGCTTGCCGAGGTCGAAGCGATTTCGATCACGGCGTCGCTGGTGGGTTACGACACGGCGCAGGCCGATGGTGTGTTCACCTTCGGTGGTACCGGCACGATCCTGTACGGCGCGAAGATCGGCCTCGAGAAGGCTGTGCCCGACGTGCGCAAGAAGGGCATCAGTGCACCAGCCGTGATTGTCTGCTCGGACCGCGCGCACTACGCGTGCCGCACGGTGGCGAACTGGCTGGGGCTTGGCGAAGAGCAGGTGGTGCAGGTGCCGACGACCGACGACAACCAGATGCAGACGGCAGAACTGTTGCCGACGCTGCGGCGCATCTGTCATAGCGGTCGTCGCATCGCCTGCATCGTTGCGACCATGGGCACGACGGACGCATTTGGTCTCGATGACCTCGCTGCCATCGTCAAGGCGCGCGATGAGATCGTGACCGAGATTGGCCTCGACTACATTCCACACGTGCACGCCGACGCAGTGATTGGCTGGGCGTGGGCCGTCTTCAACAACTACGACTTCGACACCAACCCGCTCGGGTTCCGGCACCGTACGGTGCGATCGCTCGCTGGAACGGCGCGTCGCATTCGCCATCTCTCGCTGGCCGATTCCATCGGCATCGACTACCACAAGACCGGCTTCACGCCGTACGTGTCGAGCGCCGTCATTCTGAAGAACGGGCGGGACTTCGAGAGGCTGATGCGGCGCGATGAAGAAACGCCGTACATCTTCCAGTCCGGAGAGCGGCACCCGGGCAAGTACACGCTCGAGACGACACGCGCGGGCAATGGTCCGCTGTCAGCGATTGCGAATCTGCGGCTGTTCGGTCGGCGCGGACTCCAGGCGTTGCTCGGCCACCTCGTCACGATGGCCGACGTACTGCGCGAACACCTCGATGGTCACGCCTCGACCACGGTCATGAACGGCGACAACTTCGGCCCTGTCACGCTGTTTCGCGTGTATCCGGACGGTGTCGACACGTTCAGCATGCCGAAACAGGAGCGCACGGATCCCTCGTGCCGTGAGACGCTCCTTCGCCACAACGCCTACAACAGGCGCATCTTCGAGTTGATTCAAGCCGACGCACTGCAGGGCCACGGTGTCGTCATCTCACTGACCGACTGCTACCGAGTGACCGACTACGGAGAGCCGATCAACGCGTTGAAGTCGTACATCCTCAGTCCGTTCTCTGAAGACCAGCACGTGAGCGCCGTGCTCGAGTCGCTGTGGAAAGCGCGCAAGGTCGTGGCGAGCGAGCTCTGAGCATGAATGTCTGGCACGCATGCCTGGACGTTGAAGCCCTGCCGTCGCCAATCTGGAAGAATGGTGGGATGTCTACGTCACCGAACGTCCGCTCACTGTGGGCTGACCACGCGCTCGCGCTCTTCCGCGTTGTTGCCGGCATCGTGTTCATTTCTGTGGGCACGATGAAAGTACTCGGCTGGCCGCACGGTCCAGCGCTGATGCCGCCCATGCCGCTGTTGTCGCAGATGGGCATTGGTGGATTGATGGAGTCGGTCGGCGGGGTGTTCATCGTGCTCGGGCTCTTCACGCGTCCCGTGGCGTTCCTGCTGAGCGGCGAGATGGCCGTGGCCTACTTCCAGTTCCACGCGCCGCAGTCGCTGTATCCAACCGTCAACCAGGGCATGCCCGCGATTCTGTATTGCCTGTTCTTTTTCTACCTGGTGTTTGCAGGACCCGGTGCGTGGAGTGTGGACGGCGCAATGAAAGGTCGTTCATCCCGCTGATGCCGCCCTCCAGGCCCTCCAGGCCTGATTCGACTCAGGGCGTCGAGCGCACGGCGCCGCATGCCGCGGCCTGCGCGGCGGCGACCTCGGGCCTCGTCTGCATCACGACCTGAATGTCGGCCTGACCGCCCGCAACATCGCCGTTCAACATCTTCGCGGCGCCACGGCAGTACAGAAACGACAGCTCCGAGGGATTGGTCGAGACCAGTTGGTCCCAGTCGGTGATGGCAGGCGCGTAGCGTTTCAACTGGAACAGGCTGAATGCGCGTGCGGCGCGGGCCACACGTGCACGAGGATTGCGCTCGAGGACGCGCGAGAAGTCCTGCACCGCCCGCGCGTGATCGCCCGAGGCGGCGAGCGCCAGGCCGCGCCCCTCGCGAGCGAGCACGTCGGACGGCAGGTGGTCGAGCACCTTGCTGTAGTCCTCGATGGCGTGGACCGGATCGCCTGTTTCAGCGCGGATGTCACCACGCAGCCTGAACGACGCTGCATCGTCCGGCGCGAGTTGTATGGCGCGCGACAGGTCGGTCAAGGCCGCCGTCGTCTGACCGCTGCGATACTGCACGCCGGCGCGACCGCGCAGGGCTGAGACATTGCCGGGCTCAACGGCCAGCGCCGCCCGATAGTCGTCGAGGGCAAGCGCACGTTCATCGAGCGCGTCATGGGCGGAAGCGCGGTTCACCAGCGCGGTCACCTTCGTCCTGGCGTCCAGAGGGACGCGCAGCAGCACCTGCGAACACGCGTCGATACGGTTCCGCGGCGCACCGGACGCGCACGGATCGGCGGCGGGTCGCGCGACTTGCGCCGACATCGGATGGAGCGTCGCGATCGCAGCGACAGCCAACGCGCATCCGGCAATGATCGAACGGCGCCAGGCAGAAAGCAGTGCGGGAAATCCGGGCATGAACCCAGCATACCCGGAGCGCCGGGCCGCACGCAGCCGTGCGCTAAACATGACGACGCGCCGCACCGGTTCGGCGCCGTGCCGCATGCGGCCCGCGTGCACGCCCACAGTACGGTGCAGCTTATCAACGCGGGCGAATACGGAAGTTGCGCATCATGCCCATGTCCTCATGCTCGAGGATGTGGCAGTGATACAGGAACAGACCGGGGTAGTCCGAGAACGTGACCTGGACCCGCACGGTCTCCCCGGGTAACACGATGACCGTGTCGGTCCAGCCCTGATCGTGAATCCCGTCTCGCAGAGGGTTGGTCTCGGCGCCGCGGCGCGACAACACACGAAACTGTCTCCCATGCATGTGCATCGGATGCGCCATGCCCATGCCCATCATCGGGCGATTCTCGAACTCCCAGATGTGCGTCGATCCCGCATCGACGGTTTCGGCAGCTGACGCACCGGCCATCTCGAATGTCTTCCCGTCGATGAACCAGTTCATCTGCATGAAGGTCAACGGAATGCGTCGCACCGGTGCCGAATCGGACGGTGTGAAGGTGTCTGCAGCCAGACGATCGGGCACGACGTACCGTGGGCCCTGCCTGGACGACACCCGCAGCGTCGCCAGCGTGAGCGGTGCACCCTGCGGGACCGCAAATGTGTTGCGCATCATGCCTGCGTGGCCAACCGCGTCGGCCGGGAACGGCAGACTCAGAAGCTGAATGGTGTCGCCAGCGTGATGTTCAGAGACGTCGAGGATGATGTCCGCTCGCTGTCCCGGCGCCAGCGTCAAGGCGGGAAGTGTGCGTGGGCGCGAGAAGAGTCCGCCGTCGTTGCCGATGACCACCATCGGCTGCTGCGAGCTCCACGCCAGCTTGTAGAAGCGCGCGTTCGAGCCGTTCAGCACTCGCACGCGGTACGTGCGGCGGTCGACGTCAACGGTGGGCTGAATGCGGCCGCTCACGAGCATGCGGTCGCCCAGCCAGCCGTTCATCGTCTCCATCATCTGCATCATGCCGCCGCGACCCATGCGGCCACCTGCGGAGCCAGCCGCCATCGCCGACTGCGGATACACCAGCTGATTGTTTGCGTCGAAGCGACGATCCTGCAGGGCGAAGAGCAACTCGCCTGGACCCGCGGGCAGCTTGAGTGCCTCTTCCTCATCGTCTGAGACGAGGAAGAGACCGGCCAGCCCGTGATAGGCCTGCGCCGCCGTGCGCATGTGCGGATGAGGGTGATACCACGAGGCGCCGGCACGGTTGACGACGTCGAAGTCGTAGATGTACTCGCCGCCTGGAGCCACGGCAAGGCGCGGGTGACCGTCTGCGCTTTCCGGAACATCGAGTCCGTGCCAATGCACGATTGACGGTTCGGCAAGCTGGTTCCGGAAGCGGACACGCACACGTTGGCCGTGACGTACGCGAATCACCGGACCGAGATGCGTGCCCTCGATGGGTTGCAGTGTGCCGGCTGGCCCGCGCAGGAGACGCGCGGTGTAGTGCCACACGTTGGTCGGTGCACCGGGCAACAGTGACAGCGAGGTGGGTGCTGCCGTCAGTTCCAGTTCGACGTCAGGAGACGCTGTCTGCGCGAAGGCCGTGTCGATCGGGAGAAGACCCGCCGCATGTGCGGCAGCGGCGATGGGCGAGACAGCCAGGAGACGAATCAGATCCCTGCGCTGCATATCCGCATTATGCGCCTCGCTGTTGACGATCGACTGACGTCAAAGTGCAAGAATGGAGTGCCGGATTCTCGGCAGCGTGTGACAGCCTCGTTCACGTTGCCGCTATCTCCGACGCGACGTGGGTGTTCGCCCTCACGACAGGAGCAGATGATGCATCGACGCCTGCACTTCGTTCGACTCGCTGGCGCGTTCGCGCTTGCGGTGTCGCTCGCTTCACTTCCCTCCATCGCGCTCCGCGCGCAAGCGCGTCGCGATCCCGACTGGGCACGGCTGCAGCAGGAAACCATGCAGCACTACCAGGCTGTGCTCCGCATGGACAGCAGCGACCCGCCGGGCAACGAGAAAGCAGTTGTCGACTATCTCGAGCAGGTGCTGACGCGCGAGGGCATTCCAGTGCAGCGCTTCGAAGCCGAGCCCAACCGCGTCAATCTGGTTGCGCGCCTGAAGGGCACCGGCAAGAAGCGGCCGTTGCTCCTGATGGGCCACACCGATGTCGTCACGGTGGACCCGAAGAAGTGGACGTTTCCGCCCTTCAGCGCCACACGCGACGGCGGCTACGTCTATGGTCGCGGAACCATCGACGACAAGTCGCATGTCGCGGCACACCTGATGACGATGATCGAGTTGAAGCGGTTGAATGTCCCACTCGATCGCGACGTCATCTTTCTTGCGGAGGCGGGAGAGGAGGGCACCACACGCGTCGGCATCGAGTACATGGTGAAGGAGCACTACGCCGAGATCGATGCCGAGTTCTGCATTGCCGAAGGCGGCGGTGTGACGCGCTCGAACGGACGCGTGCTCTACGCCACCATTCAATCAGCGGAGAAGATTCCCCACGCCATCGAGCTCACCGCGAATGGCGCCTCTGGACACGGCTCTGTGCCACTCGAGGGCAACGCCATCGCACATCTCTCCGCGGCCGTCGCGAAGCTCGCGGCCTGGAAGCCGCCCGTGCGACTGAACGATACGACGCGCGAGTACTTCACGCGCATGGCGCAACTGGCGCAACCCGCCGATGCTGCTCGCTATCGTGCCGTGCTGGACCCGACATCGACAGCCGCATCTGACGCTGTTGACTACTTCGCGCGCACGCAGCCTCGGCTCGCGTCGACACTCCGTAGCTCCATTTCTCCCACCATCATCCAGGGTGGATACCGCGTGAACGTGATTCCGTCGGAAGCGAAGGCGACGCTCGACGTGCGCCTCATTCCCGCGGAGAACGCCGACGAGTTCCTCGCCGAGGTGCGGAAGGTCGTCAACGATTCCGCCGTGAAGGTGGAGTGGGGCGCCCGCGATGTTCGTCCAGCGGCACCCGCGGCCCGCCTCGACACCGAGGCGATGAGCGCGCTTCAGACGGCCGTCGCGCAGAACTACGACACGGTGCTGATTCCCACCATGAGCACCGGCGCAACCGACATGGCCTATCTGCGAGACAAGGGCATGCAGTGTTACGGAACGGGCGCCGCCGTTGATGTGGAGGATGGGCCGAAAGGGTTTGGCTCGCACAGCGACCAGGAGCGTCTGCTCGAAGAGGAGCTGTACCGCTTCGTGCGCTTCTCGTGGGATGTGGTGGTGAACCTCGCTCGAGCGCGATGATTCGCGCGCGATAGCAGCGCGAGAGGCTCGGGCCGGCAAGCGTTGTGTATTATTGCCGCGCCCATGCCGTTCGCCGCGCGCGTCCTGCCCAGCGTTGTTGCCTTGATCCTGCTCGGGAACCTTGACGCCGCGCCGCTGCTCGCACAGCCTGCCGCGCGGCAGCGTCCGCCGCGCACGGTGGCCGACAATCCTCCGCCGCCTGTCCCTCCAGCGGTCATCAACCGGGAGGGCGGACGCGCGACGGTGCGCGCGGTCAAGATTGCGGAACCCCTGCGCATCGACGGGCGGCTCGATGAATCGGTCTACCAGACGGTTCCCGCGATCACCGACTTCCTCCAGAACGTGCCGAAGGAAGGTGCTGTTTCGACCGAGCGTACCGAGGCGTGGATTCTCTACGACTCCACCTACATCTACATCGTCGGGCGATGCTGGGATTCAGCACCACCAGACAAGTGGGTGGCCAATGAACTGCGTCGCGATACCAACCAGCTCCGGCAGAACGATCACTTCGGCGCGCTGCTCGACACGTTCCATGATCGTCGCAACGGCTTCTTCTTCTACGTCAACCCGCTCGGGGCGCGGGCCGACACCGCGGTGACAGACGAAGGCAACAACAACTCCGACTGGAACCCGGTGTGGGAGGCACGAACCGGACGCTTCGACGGCGGCTGGACGGCGGAACTGGCCATTCCGTTCAAGTCGCTGCGCTACATCTCGGGCATCGATCAGGTGTGGGGTATTCAGTTGCGTCGGTCGATCAGACGCAAGAACGAGTGGACACATCTGACCGCCTTGCCCGCCGCCGACGGAGGCCCGACGGCACTGACACGTGTGTCGTCCGCCGCGACGCTCGTCGGACTCGACCTGCCTTCGGCCGGAAAGAACCTCGAGATCAAACCGTACGTCATCGGCAACGTGACCACCGACCGCCTGCACACGCCGCCACTGACCCACGATCCAGACGGCAGCGTCGGCGTCGACGTGAAGTACGGCGTGACGGCCAACCTGACGGCAGACGTGACGGTGAACACCGATTTCGCGCAGGTGGAAGCCGACGAACAGCAGGTCAACCTGACACGGTTCAGTCTGGTGCTGCCGGAGAAACGCGACTTCTTTCTCGAGGGGCGAGGCGTCTTCGACTTTGCACGGTGGGCAGGAAGCGGCAGCGCGACAACGTCCACCACACCGTCGCTGTTCTACAGCCGACGCATCGGACTCAACGCCGGACGCATCGTGCCGATCACAGCGGGTGGCCGACTGACCGGCAAGGCAGGTGCCTACGGCATCGGTGTGATGAACATCCAGACGGGAGACGAAGCGACATCGAACACGCCGTCCACCAATTTCACGGCCGTTCGCGTGAAGCGGGACATTCTTCGCCGCAGTTCGGTCGGTGCCATCTTCACCAACCGGTCGCAGTCTGCCACCGGACACGGCGACAACCAGGCACTGGGTGTCGATGCGGCCATCAGCCTCTACGAGAACGTGTCGTTCAACGCCTACTACGCGGCCACGAAGACCGACGGCCTGTCAGACGATGCCGCCAGTTACCAGGGACGCTTCGAATACGGAGGGGATCGATACGGGGCGAAGGCCGAGTATCTCGTGGTTGGCGACCACTTCAACCCGGAGGTCGGCTTCGTACGACGCGACAACATGGCTCGCACGTTTGGGTCGGTGCGTTTCAGCCCGCGTCCCACGAAAAGCCGGCGCGTTCGCAAGTACACCTACGAGGGCACGGTCGAATACATCGAGAACCGTTCCGGTATCCTCGAAACGCGCAATCAGTCCGGGCGCTACAACGTCGAGTTCCAGAACAGCGATCAGTTCACTGCGCAGGTCACGCGGGAGTACGAATTGCTCGCTGCGCCGTTCGCCATCGCGCGCGGCGTCACCATCGCACGCGGCGGCTATCCGTTCTCGGACGCACTGGTGTCTTATCTGCTTGGCCAGCAGCGGCGGGTGTCAGGACAGATGTCGTTCCAGTACGGTCACTTCTACGACGGAATGCTGACCGCCTACGGCTACTCCGGCGCGCGCGTCTCGGTGACGACCCGTCTGTCGGTGGAACCGGCCGTGTCCATCAACCGCGTCGATCTGCCGGCTGGTCGCTTCACCAACACGGTGTTGCGCGCCAGATCAGATTACGGGTTCTCGCCGCTGATGTTCGCGAGCGCACTGGTTCAGTACAGCTCGTCGGATCACACGTTCAGTTCCAACCTGAGATTTCGCTGGGAGTACAGCCCTGGCAGCGAGCTGTTCCTGGTCTATACCGACGAACACGACACGCTCGGCCCGACGGCGCCGTCGCTGCGCAATCGGGCTTTCGTCGTGAAGGTGAACCGGCTGGTTCGTTTCTGAGCGGGACCGTGCGACCTATTTCGCGGCGACTGCGCGTTCGATGATGGCGTCGTACGCGTAGCCGGCGCCGAAGTCCTTGTTGGTGCCGAGCACGCCGGTCAGCGTGACGACATCACCGACCTTGAATGCGCCTTCGCTCGTAACCGTGAGGTCGTTGTTATGGGCGTCTGCGGACCCCGAACCATCCTGGATGTGCAGCCAGTTGCGATCGAGGATGCCGCCGTTGTACTTCACGACGGTGCCGCGCACGGTCACGCTCTTGCCTGACAGCGCGGCCTTCTTCGCGAACACGTCCGCCACACTCAGACCGCCAGCTGGCGGCGCCATCTTCTCGACGCGCGGACTTTCGCTCGACGCACCGTGACCCGTGGCCATGGCCGGCGCCGCAGCGCCCGATGCGGAGGCACCGTTGCCAGCCGCCGCGAGAGGTTGCCCATTGCGCGCCACTTCGGCCACGAAGTAGACCAGCGGAAAGGTGCGCTTCAGCGTCTTGCTCTCGAAGTTCTGCATCGGCATGTCGAGCGCGACCGACACCGTCTCGCCGACCTTCGCATCGAACTCAGGCCCGGCAATCCAGACGTCCTTCGAACCGTCCTTGAGCTGCGCGTACGTGTAACCGCCCGAGTTCATCGTTTCGGCGATGGCGCCCTTGAACACGGTGCCAGGCTGCATGGGAGCATCAGAAGCCGCGGCAGGTGCAGCCGGTGCGGCAGCTGCAGGCGCGGCCTCGGCTGCGGGAGACGCCGTGCTCGCCGGAGCCGACGAGGGCTTCGGTGAACAGGCCAGGCTGAGCGTCGACAGCGCAACGGCGAGATGCGTCAGGCGGAATGACATGGGAGGTGTTCCTCGAGCCGGCGGACGCGTCTAGCGCGCAGCCTTGGGTTTCAGAATGACGTAGGTGGGAAGACCCGAGGTCTTCACGTACTGCATGACCCTGGCGACGCGTGGGTCGTCCGGATCTTCAGCCTGGAATTTCACCTTCACGTAGCCGGCGAGCGCGCTGGTGACCGCCGGATCTTCGAGCGTGGTCTTGTCCATCACCAGGCAGTTCTTGCACCAGGTGGCCCACATGTCGATGAGCACCGGCTTGTTCTCGCGTTCAGCCTGCGCAAGGCCATCGACGAGCGACGGCTGCCATCCGGCCTTCAGCTTCTCCTCGACGCTCGAAGCCACTTCCGAGGCGTCCACCCAGCGGCTGGCGAACAAGTCGTAGGCTTCGTAGCCGTAATAGAGCGCGGTGCCGATGATGATGACGCCGAATGCCTGCTTGATGCGCACCATCCACGCGCCTGGCCTGGGCAGCGCGGCGAGGCCGGCGCCGGCAATCGGCCACGGAATCGCCATGCCGACACCGAGCACGAAGGGCAGTGCAAGGGCGGCTTTCGTGCCCGCCGCATAGAGGTTGCTCGAGAAGAGCACGACCTGGATGACGACCGGCGCCACGCACGCACCGGCGAGCAGCGCCGCAATGCCGCCCATCGTGAAGGCGAGCGCCATCGATCCCTGGCTGCCTCCGGCCTTCACGTTGTTCGACAAACCCGAGAAGTCGATGTTGATCACGTCGAACATCGCGATGCCGAGAATGACGAACAGAATCGCGATGCCGAGATTGAACCAGGGCGAGGCGTTGATCGTGCCAAACGAGCTGGCCGTCAACACGACGATGAGCCCGAGGACTCCGTAGACGAGGGCCATGGCCGCGCCGTAGGCGAGACCGAGCAGGAACCCGCGCTGACGGGAGCCAGCCTGGGCGCCGGCGCCGATGATGGCGAGATTGATCGGCACCATCGGCAGCACACACGGCGTCAGGTTCAGCGCCAGCCCGCCGACGAGCACGAGCAGCAGGATGGCGAGGGGGCCGCGCCCTTCGAGCAGGCCCTTCTCGCGCACACCGTTCTCGGCATTGTGGATGAAGGTGAGGAAGTCGCCGCTCGCCAGATATCCGAACGTCGTCCCCTGCTCGGCGAACTTGTCGAGTGCTGCGACTTCAGCGGCGCCAGACGCGTCAGCCGGCGTCGACGCTGCAGCGCTCGCCGCCGACGCGGACGGCGCAGTGGCTACGGGTGCAGCGGTTGTCGCATCCGCCACAGCCGGAGCCTCGCCGTGTCCGAACGCGATGCGACCGAAGATGTCCTGATGAGACGCGGCCGAACGTGACGCGCCAATCGTGACGTCCCAACTCGTTTCGGCGCGCGTCGGGATGTAGCACATCGACTCGTCACACGCCTGATAGCGCAGTCGCCCTGGAATGGTGACGCGTCCCGGTGCCGTGCCGGGCGCGACCTTCAGCGTGACGCCAATCGTGAACTCGCGTTCGAAGACGCTGAGAATCGTGCCGCGCTGATCGAGGTCTGTGGCTGCGGGAAAGACGATTTCGGAAACGCTCACACCAGCCGGCAGCGCCTGATCGGGCGCCGGAATGGTCAGCACCACAGGAATCAGCAGCGGGTCGCGCGGCTTGTTCGAGTTCATGTGGTAGCCCTCCGGCAACTTCACCGTGAGGGCGATACGCATGTCTGAACCCGCTGTGACGGTCTCGGTTTCGACGAGAGGTGCGAGGTCGGCCTTGGCCGGACCTCGCTGGGCGAACAGTGGCGCCGCGACAGACATCAACACGGCGACGAAGACGAGGCGGGCGGTGTTTCGCATGATTACTTCGCGCTTTCGCTGCGCGTGGCCGATGGACGCCGGCGCGGCCACCACGACGCGCAGCGGTGGAACGCGACTACTTCACTTCGCTGAGACGGATGACGCCCGGCGCTGGTGGAAGCGACGACGGCTCGACCGACCCCTTCACTGGTGGCAGGTCCTGGTAGAGGAACTCCCACTTCCACCGTTCAGAAGGATTAGACGCATCCAGCCACGTGCTGGCCGACATCGGCCGCGAGAAGCTGAGCGACGCCATACCCTCGGCTTCGGCGGCGGCCAGACCGGCCGAGATGTCCTGCCGAATCTGCAGGCTCGACGCGTAGTTCAGTGTGACGCCGAGGCCGGCCGCCAGCTTCGCGAGAATCTGCCAGTCTTCCTGGGCATCGCCCGGCGTGGGGAGCGCGCGCGACGCGCCCTGCAGCACACCTTTGTCGTTGGTGTAGGACGCATCTTTCTCGGCAAACGATGCACCCGGCAGCACGATATCGGCCGCACGGGACAGGTCGGTTGCCAGGATGCCCTGGACGATGAGCGCCTGAATCTTGCCCGAGCGCCGAGCCTCGATGATCCACTCGACGTCGCCGATCGAGCCTTCCGGCCCACCATCGATGACATACAGCGTGGATACCGCGCCGCTATCAACGGCTGCGCGCAGACCGGAGATGTCTGCCGGACCCTGCGGGTCGCCGACGGTGCCTGGCACGAAGCCGAACATGCGGCCACCGTTGACGTTTGGCGCATCGACCGACGACACCTTGAACGTCGTGGTGGCCGGCTGCTGCTTCTCGGTGGTTCGCCAGGACAGCGTCACCATGCCCGCGGCCGCACCCACTTCGTCAACAAGACGACGAAGCACGAACAGCTCTTCGTGCGAGGCATGCGCGGAGACGAGGAAGCGTGCCTTCGACTGCGCCGACGACAGCAGGCCCGCGGCGTTTGCCAGCGCGTCGGTCCACGGCGCCGCCTGCTGACCAGAGGCGTTGCGCACCAGCGGCGTCCGCAGGCGCTGCTCGCTCTCGATCCAGCGGTAGCCGAAGCGACCGATATCGCACATCCAGTAGCCGTTCACGTCGGGGTTGTAACGCGGAGTCACGCGAATGAGCCGCGCACCCTTCGCCCACTCCGGCTTGGCCTTGAGCCAGGCGTTCGTGTTGCAGCCCTTCGAGCACTGCGTGCAGATGGTGTCGACAACGTTCGGGTTGTCCCACGGACGCGACTTGAAGCGGTAATCCTTGGTCGTGATGGCGCCGACCGGGCAGACATCCATCAGGTTGCCCGAGATGAGCGAGTGCACGCCCTCATCGCGGAACGTACCGATTTCGCTGCCGTAGCCGCGATTGATGACGCCAATCTGGGCGTCGCCTTCGACCGTTTCCATGAAGCGGATGCAGCGCGTGCACATGATGCAGCGCTGGCGGTTCAGCATCAGGGTGGGTCCGAAGTCGACGTCGCCACGCACGCCTTCGCCGTCGAACACACGCCGCGGGAACTCCATGCGGCTCTGGTCGGGTCCGAAGGTGTACGAGTAATCCTGCAGCGGACACTCACCGCCTTTGTCGCAGACCGGGCAATCGAGCGGGTGGTTGACGAGCAGCAGCTCGAACACGCCGGCGCGCGCCGCGACGACCTCCTCGCTGTTGGTCAGGACGACCATGCCCTCGGTGGCAATCGTCGAGCACGAGGTCTGCAGCTTCGGCATCTTCTCGACTTTCACGATGCAGACGCGGCACGAGCCTTCGATGCCAATCCCGGGGTGATAACAGTAGTAGGGGACCGAAATCCCGGATTCGATAGCCGCCTGAAGGACGGTCTTGCCCTTGTCGACGGTGACCTGGCGGCCGTCGATCGTCAGCGTGACGGATTCCATAAGACTTCAATTCTAGTTTGGGAATCGGCGGATTGGGAATTGGCGAATTGCTGCCGGCCAGGAATGCGGCCCATCGACCCGCCCAGGCGGCCCCCTCCGCCAGGCCCGAGACGCGCCTGGCCTGCCTGTCTGGCCAGCCCTGCGTGGCGCTACTTGATCTCCACCAGGGCTACATCTTTCCTGCTGATGGAGGCCGAACGCAGGACGCCGCTCAGTCGAACCGGCACTTCCGTCATCTGCGCCGCGAGCGGCACCACGACATCCTCACTGTGGCCGTCGGCATACTCGAGCGTCACCATCACCGGCAGGTCGAACACGTCGCCCGTCTGCGTGAAGCGCAGCAGCGCCACCGGACCCTGGGCGTCGGCGTCCACGCGGAAGGTGAAGGCCACCTTCGGCAGTGCCGCGGAATAGATCCAGCGTTCGAAGAACCGCTTCAGGTCCTTGCCTGACTCCTGCTCCATCGCGGCGCGGAAATCCTCGGAGCCCACCTTGTGGTACTGCGAACTGATGTAGAACCGGCGGACCCCGGAGAAAAACACCTCGTCGCCCAGCGTGAGGCGCAGCATGTGCAGCACCATCGCGGCCTTGTTGTAGACGACCGCGCGAAAGGCCCGGCCATCGCTCTTGATGTGTCCGACGCGGTAGCCGAGATTCACCGGTCCCTGGTCGGATTCGCTGATCGCCCAGCGGCGCATACGACGCAGCAGGCCCTGGAACACCTCGTCGCCACGGAACTTGTTGGCGTAGAGCGCCGCGAAGTACTGCGCGAACCCCTCACTCAGCCACTGGTCGTGATAGCTCTGCCAGCCCACGCCGTGCCCCCACCACTGGTGCGCGATCTCGTGCGCCATGAAGAATTCGGGGTAGTTCTCGAAGGCTGCCGGGTCGTTGCGCCAGACGAGCGGGCTGTTGGGGAGCGGTTGATTGAGCTGCGCGAAATACGGCGGACTGTGTCCGCCAGGCAGCGTGTTCTCGACCAGCGCGATGGTGAAGCCTGGATACGGTGCGTCCCCAACGAGCGACTCGTAATAGCGAAGGATGTCGGTCGCGCGCTCCACCAGCGCGCGTCCCGGCCCGGTCTGCCGCGGATTGGCCTGCACCGTGAGCTTGATGCTGTTCAGCGGCGTCACGCCGGAGTCTTCCGTTGTCGGAGCATCAGCCTGGCCGGAGAGTGACACCGCCGACTGATCGACGCGAACGAAGCGACTCACGATGAATGACAGGTAGCGAGCGGGGCGTGCGGTGTTGAACGAGAACACGCGGCGGCCTTCGAGAGGCCCGCGGCCCGGCAGCAGCTCCGGTTCGCCTACGGGGTCACCCGAGGCAACGCACACGTACGTCGCCGGCACCGTGAGACGAATCTTTGCGGTGGCGTAGTCGCTGACGGTGGACTGTGGATACCAGTAGCTGCGATTGCTGTAGAGGAAACTGGGCTCCGCCTTCGGCATCGACAGATCGTCCGCGAAGGCCGAGCGGTTGGCAGGTCCGAAGTCGTCCTGTGCGACGCTCAGCGTCTCGCGATCGGGCGATTGCGGCGGCAGGCGCCCGGCGTAGGTCACTGTCAACTCGATCTCATCGTCCTGCTGCAGCACCTTGGGCAGGTTGACGAGCACGGTGTTCTGGTTCGAGACGCGCAGGTTGAACAAGCGGCCGAACCTGTCGCTCACAATCGAGCGGACGACCAGCGAGTCGGCGAGGCGGAGGTTCAGCTGACCAAGCGTCGCGGCGCGCGCCCGCAGGCGCATCCGTGTCTTGCCGTCGATCCATTCGCGGTCGGGCAGTGCCGTCACCTCGATGTCGTAGTCCAGCACGTCGTACGGCGCGAGGTCGTCTTCGTTGTAGAAGCGCCCTTGTGTCTCGAGCTTGCCCTTCGACGGGTAGATCGCAATGTTCTTGTGGCGTTTGCGCTCGAAGACCGTGATGTCCTCGGGTTCCGACGCCGAGTGCGCGTAGGTGAGCGTCGCGAAGCGCTTCGTGCGCACTTCCGCGAGGAAGTCGTCCGGGCCGGGCAGCAGCGTCCACGCATCACGCGTCAGGTCTGCGAGATCCACGGCAAAGGACTTCGACGATTCCTCACGAAAGATCTGCTGCGCTCGCCGAAGGTCTCCCTTGTCGACCGTTGCCCGGGGGGTGAGGGCGGCGCTGTCGTAGTGCAGATCGGGCGTGCCGACGCGGATGAACGCCGCATCGAAGCGCGTGTCGAGCACATCAGACCCCGAGAAGATGCGCACCTGCCCCTTCTCGGTTTCAGGTGCCGGCGAGAAGCGCATGTCGCCCTTGCCCATCAGCACGAGTCCGGTCACGCCGCGGTCCGTTTCGACGGCGAACACCGTGCCGTCGGTCAGCGTCAGCTGCAAATCTTCAGAGGTGATCTCGAGTTTGGGTGTGTCGTACTGCCGGGTCGCATTGAGCGTCAGCCTGAAGAGATCGTCGACAGACGACACCAGCTGCTGGCGAAAGATGCCCCACGAGTCGCCTGACCGACGCACGAAGAACTGCCACGTGGCGACACGTGCCTGGTTGCCGTACTCGATGAAGGCGTCAACGGTGAGGCCGTAGGCGGTACCCGGCACCGAGGACAGCGTCACTTCCTGCCGCTCGCGCTCCTGCACCACCGCCTTGGTGACGCCGGGCAGCAACTCCGAGGTCGCAAACGAACGCGCGTCTTCGCGGTCGCCGAGTGGCCCTTCGAGTGCGACGAAGCCATCGACGTCCGAGGTCCTGACGACAGTTTCGAGCTGGCGCAGGAACAGTTGCAGCGTCGTGTCGTCGTCTTGCGGGTTGGTGACCGGGGCAGCGGGTGCTGCCTGGGCGCCCGCGGGACGTTGGGTTGCGGGCTGCGCAGCCGGAGACGCTGCTGACAGTGGACGCATTCCGCCGCCGAGCGCCGCGAGGGCGACGCCCAGGAGGAACGCGCCCCGCGTTGCGCGCTTGGTCATCAGGAAATGATTCCCAGCTCCAGCCCGACGCGTTTGAAGGTGTCGAGCGCGAACTGCAGCTGGTCGCGCGTGTGTGTTGCCGTCACGATCGTGCGGACGCGTGCCTTGTCGCGCGCCACGGTTGGGAAGGCAATGCCTTGTGCGAAGACGCCGGCGGCAAACAGCCGGTCGGAGAGGGTCATGGCCAGCGCGCCGTCACCCACGATGACCGGCGTGATCGGGCTCTCGCTGGCGCCGGTGTTGAAGCCGAGTGCCTGCAGCCCCGCCTTGAAGAACCGCGTGTTCTCCCAGAGCCGGTCGATGATCTGCGGTTCGTCCTGCAGCACGTCGAGTGCGGCGATACAGGTGGCCGTGACCGACGGCGGATGCGAGGTGGAGAACAGAAACGGACGCGCGCGGTGCTGCAGGAACTCGATGAAGGCGCGAGTGCCTGCGACGTATCCGCCGAGGGCGCCGACCGCCTTTGACAGCGTGCCGACCTGCACGTCCACGCGGCCGTGCATGCCGAAGTGATCGACCGTGCCGCGCCCGTTGGCGCCGAACACGCCGCTCGCATGCGCATCGTCGACCATCATGATGGCGCCGAACTCCTCGGCTGCCGCGCAGAGGCCGGGCAGTGGTCCGAGGTCGCCGTCCATGCTGAACACACCGTCGGTGATGAGCAGCTTGCGCTGCGTCGCCGGCAGCTGGCGCATGACGGCTCGCGCCGCGTCCACGTCCTTGTGCGGAAACACCTTGATCGTCGCCCGGCTCAGGCGACAGCCGTCGATGATGCTGGCGTGGTTCAACTCGTCGGAGATGACCACGTCGTCTTTCGTGAGAATCGACGAGACCGTTCCCGCATTGGCCGTGAAGCCGCTCTGGAACACGACGGTGGCTTCCGTCTTCTTGAACGCCGCCAGGCGTTCCTCGAGTTCGACGTGCAGCGCCATCGTGCCGGCGATCGTCCGCACGGACCCCGAGCCGACGCCGTACCGGTTGACTGCGTCGATCGCCGCGGCCCGCAGCCGCGGATGCGTGGTCAACCCGAGATAGTTGTTCGACGAGAGGTTGATGACCGAGGTGTGGTCGAAGCTGGCCGATGCGGCTTGTTCGCCGTCGAGCGTGCGCAGATGGCGATAGAGGCCCTGCGATTTCAGCGCATCGAGTTCGGCCGTCAGGTAGGCCAGGGGATCGAGCCGCATTCGACCAGTATAGTGACGAAACGCGCAGTCGGCGTCTGTTCCGCAGACGCGTCACGGGCAGGTAACGGATGCAGGACGTGGGCGCCCGCGGCGCTCAACCAATCGTCAGGAACATGAACGTCCAGGGGGCGACCGCGAGGATGAAATGCAGGGCGGCGAGCAGGGCCACCACCACGTGAGCGCGGCGCAGGTGCAAGGCCACGCCAAGGCTCATCGCAAACAGTTTGGCGGCGGCGAGACCGGCGCCAATGCCCGCGAGCGAGGTCACGAAACTGACAAGCGGATTCGCCTCCACGCCAGGTCCCCAGGTATGCAGACCGAAGTAGGTCAATGCCCCGTCGAGTGCCTGCGCGATGAGGAATGCGAGGACGGCGAGGTCCCCGAACGTGCCATGCGGCATATCGAGCCGCCGGCTCCAGGTTGTCTGCGCTACTGCCACTGATACCGACATAGTTCAACCAATCAGCGGATTTGGACCGTGCAAAACGGCCGAATTCTCGCCTGATTCCTGGATACAGTCAAAAGTCAGACCGTACGGCAGAGCTAACGTGTGCAGGTGGTCGAAGCGCGCAGCGGTGTGCGGTTTAGGCGAGGCGTTGGTCGGGCGGCGGGACGTCCTGATCGTGCTCTGAGAAGCCGCGATCCCGCTCCTCGAGCAGCTCTCCGACCACGACTTGAATGATGGCTGCTGTGGGCACGGCCAGCACGGCGCCGATGACACCGAGCAGCGCACCGCCGATGAGCAGCGCCACGATGATGCCGACGGCGCTCACGCCGACCTGACGCCCCATCACCTTCGGGACGAGTACCTGGCTTTCCACCTGCTGCTGCAGCACGAGGAAGATCAGCGTAAAGACGGCCGTCTTCGTCGAGACCGTGGCAGCGACGAGAATCGCCGGAACGGCTGACAGCACCGGTCCGATGACCGGAATCAGTTCGCCGAAGGCGGCAATCAGGCCGAGGACGTAGAAGTAGGGCACCCCGAGCAGGTACAGACCGGCTGCTCCGCTCAACCCGATCGCTCCGCCGAGCATCAACTGTCCCCGCAGCCACGCGCTGACCTTGGCCGAAATCTTCAGGGCCGCACTGCGGATGCGGGGCCGGTCGGTGTACGGGAAGAAGCGCACGAACCCTTCGAAGATCGACGAGCTCTCGACCAGCAGGTAGAAGGTGAGAATCAGCAGCGTCGTGAGCGTGATGAGCGCGCCAAACGCTGTGCTGACCGCCAGCGCCACCTTGCTGACCGCCTGTCCTGGACCCGGCGCGTTCCTGACGGCTTCCTCGAGAGTGATTGGATGATCGAGCAGGCGACGGTTTACCAGGAACTGCTGCGCGTTTGCCGTCAGCTCCGGCATCCGTCGCCAGAGTTCCTGTGCCTGGTCGACGAGTGGCGGCACGATCAGCACGACGGCGATCGCGACTGCCGCCACGAGCGAGAGATAGATGATGAGAATGGCGAGCCAGCGTGGCAGGCGCTGCGCGCCGCGTCCGCTGGCGCGTTCGATCGCGCTGACCACAGGGCCGAGCCCCACGGCGAGCAGGCCGGCGATGTAAATGCTGAGCAGCGCGTCGCGCGCGATGTACAGCGCCAGAAGGCCAGCGACCGTCAGCGTGGCTGTTGCCACCACGCGAACGATGCTGCCCGTGGTCACCGGAGGAAGTCCGCGGTGTAGGCAGCCATCAGGCGGTAGACCTCCGTCAGGTCATCTGGCGTGGCGAGGAACACGATGCGCAGATACCCGGCCGACGCGGGAAGCCCGAAGCCGGATCCGTACACCACGAGCACGCCTGTTTCGCGCAGCAAGCCAAGCACGTACTCTTCGTCGGTGCGCCCCTCGGGCAACGTCACACGCGGCATCGCGTAGAAGCCCGCGGTTACCGACGTGCAGCTCACGCCGGGCATCGCGTTCAAGGCGTTCACCGTGAGGTTCGCGCGCGTCTTCAGATCCGCCCGGAACTGGACCTGGTGCGACTTGTCTCCCGTGAGCGCTGCGGTAACGGCGTACTGCATCGGCACCGTGCTGCACAGGCGCGCGTCCGCCAGCTTCCTGATGGCCACTGCTACATCGTCCAGGCGGGGAGACCGACCGATGGAGAGCCACCCGGTGCGCCAGCCGGGCGCGAGATACGCCTTCGACAGACTCGAGAACGAGATGATGGGCGCATCCACGTCCAGTGTGCCGATCGGCGGCAGCGGACCGTCGTATCCGAGGTCGGCGTACACCTCGTCGGCGAGAATCGCGATGCCGTGGCGTTCGGCAAATGCAATCAGGTCGCGTCGTGCTGCAACCGGATAGGTCGCACCAGTCGGATTGTTCGGGTCGATGACGACGATGGCGCGCGTGCGCGGTGTGATGACCGACTCGAGATGATCCATGTCGGGAATCCACCCGCGCGTCGGATCGGTTCGGTAGTAGCGCGCTGTCGCTCCCAGCTTCGCGATGATGGCCGTGTACAGCGGGTAGGTCGGCATCGGCACGAGCACGTCGCCGTCTTCATCGAGCAGCGCTGTCAGCGCCAGCTCAATCCCCTCTGACGTTCCGCCCGTGATGAAGACGCGCTCGGGAGAAATCGGCCAGCCGTGCGCGCAGTGTCCCGCCGCCACGGCTTCACGCGCCGACAGCAGACCGGCAGACGGGCCGTAGCCGTTGTGCCCGTCGCGCAGCGCGCGTTCGACCGCCTCAATCAGATGGACGGGCGGCTTGAAACCGAAGGCCACCGGATCGCCAATGTTCAAATAGCGCACCTTCCGGCCAGCCGCCTCGACGCGTTGCGCCTCGACGACGATGTTGCGGATGGCGTAGGAGAACTGGCCGACGCGGCGAGAGACAGGAATAGTGGTCGAAACCCGAGTCACGCGTTGATCTTACAGCGTGGCGCAATCCAGCCCGGATCTGCCTGCCAGACATCGGTTACCAGCCGGATTTCCCGACTCCTCTCACCAACAGCGTAAGAGTTACACAGCCCCGGAACCGCCGATCCCTTGACACCGTGTAGAAATTGCTCGATCGGGGCCTCCTCTGGCGTACGTCCAAAACTGACCGAAATAGATAAGTCCATTCTGCGGTGCTACTTGCAGACTTGGCAGCGAGTTTGGATTAGGGGTGGTCAATGAAACCGTGGGCTCGAATCGGAGGGGTGGCGCTGGCGGGGCTGATGATGCTCGGCAATGCCGCCACAGCGCAGCCGCCAGTGGCTGCGCCGCAGTCCGGAAGCCAGGTGCCGACGTTCAAATCGAGCGTCGATCTGGTGCGGGTCAGTGCGGTGGTCAGGAACCGTAAGGGTCGGTTTGTCAACGACATGTCGGTGCGTGACTTCGAGGTGATTGACGGCGGGCAAGAGCGTCGGATCTCTGAATTCCGGACCGACGACTCGGGCGTGAGTGTGGCGTTGCTCTTCGATATCAGCGGCAGCATGGAATCGAAGATGCCCAACGCCCGTGAGGCCGCCGAGCATGTGCTCAGCTGGCTGAACATGCCGAACGACGAGGCGGCTGTCTTCACCTTTGACACGTTGTTGGACGAGGTGGCGCCGTTCACGTCGGGTTTGCAGCGGCTGCCGGCAGGGCTGGATTCGGTCCTGCCGTTTGGAGCGACCTCACTGCACGACGCGATTGCGGCGACGGCGCAGCGGACGGCGAAGCGCGAGGGGCTACGCCGGGCGGTGATCGTGCTGACTGACGGCACGGACACATCCAGTCGTCTCTCGCCAAGCGAAGTATCGGGTATCGCCAGTGGGATTGACGTGCCCGTATACATCATCGGCATCGTGCCATCGATCGACAACCCGCTGTCGACGTTTGGGACGACGAGTGTGGAGAAATCGGCGCTCACCAGCTCGCTGAGCGACCTCGCCTACTGGACAGGTGGGCGAACTTTCGTGGCGAGCACGATTGCCGAGCGGAGTCAGACCGCGCGGCAGATCGTCGACGAACTTCGGCACCAGTATCTGATTGCGTTTGAATCGAGCGGCACGCCGGGGTGGCACCCGCTCGTGGTCCGAGCAAGAGACAAGGACCTGACCGTGCGCACCCGGAGTGGGTATTTTGCCGGGCAATCACGCCCGACTTCGGATTAGGAGGATCGACATGTTTCGGAAAATGTTCATGGCGCTCCCGATTGCGATCTTTGCAATTGGCGGCTCGACAGCGTGTGCAACCAAGAAGTTTGTGCGCACGAGCGTCGGCGAAGTGAATTCCAAGGTGGACTCGATGGGCAAGTCGCTCGAGGAGACGCAGGAGCGCACGCGCCAGAACGAGGCCAGGATCATCGAGGTTGACCAGAAGGCTCAGGCCGCTGCTGGTCAGGCACAGGCTGCGGCGGGTCAGGCCCAGAAGACGGCTGACACGGCCAACAGCACTGCCACCACCGCCAACAGCACCGCGACGACCGCCGTTGCGAAGGCTGATGCGGTTGACAAGGCCACCAAGAAGATCGTCTTCGAAGTGGTGCTGAACGAGGACCAGGGCAACTTCAAGAGCGGCAAGGTTGAACTGCCGGATGAAGCCAAGGCTCGCCTCGACCAGATGATCGCGGAAATCAAGGCCGATCCGAAGGGCGCGTACTTCGAAATCGAAGGGCACACCGACAACACCGGCACCAAGGATCTGAACCAGCGCCTTGGGATGGAGCGTGCCGAGCAGGTGAAGATGTATCTCTACGAGCATCATCAGATCCCGCTGCACAAGATGAACGCCATCAGCTACGGCCAGGAAAAGCCCGTTGCGCCGAACAAGACCCGCGAGGGTCGTGCGCAGAACCGCCGCGTCGTGATCAAGGTGCTCGTCTAGCACCCGATTCGACTCGGACTGAGCAAGACGCGAAAAGGGCGCGGGCCTTCATGGCCTCGCGCCCTTTTTGCGTTTCTGCCGTTCCTTGAACGGTCCTTGGTTCCGGGTATTGGTCCGTTGCCTGGTTCGAGTCCTATGTCCGTACCAAGGACCATCAAGAACCAAGAACCAAGAACCAAGAACCAAGAACCAAGAACCAAGAACCAAGAACAGCGAGCGAGCGTCGTGGGCGGCGCTTGGACTTTTACAAGCGAGCGTATTTTGTCGACCAGGCGAGCAGCGCGGCCTGCCGCTCACGAGCCTCGGGCTGCTCGTCGAGCCTGTCCACCGGCCACGGCAACCGGTATGTCCAGTTTGCCTCGTTCACGGTCGCTGGCTGATTGATGCGGTCATACCAGCCGAACACGTCCTGCACCGGCAGAATGACGATGCGAGAGGCGGAGGCGCAGAGCGTTTCGAGCAATGCGTCGCGCACCCGCGGATTGAAGGGCGACCACGTCAGGTCTGCGTCCTGCGTGAGGTGTCGCACTGACGGAATCGCGAGCACCGCACGACGTTCCTCTTCCTGAGCCCCGTCCCACCACACCGCGAGTGTTTCGGTATCGTGCGTGCCGGTGGTCGCGACTGACACGACCGGGTACTGCGTCGGATCGCGAAACGGCTGACCGTGCTCATTCCACGCGCGCTCCCAACGGAAGACGCGAAATCCAGGCACTCCGAGCAATGCGAGCGAGGCTCGCACGAAATCGGGAATGACACCGAGGTCCTCGGCAATGACGTCGGAGCCCGCCGCGCGAAACAGGCCGAGTACGTGCTCTCCAAGTCGCAGTTGATCCAGCTGCTCCAACGGTACAAACCGCGCATCCTCCCGATCGGACCGGCGCCGGGAGTAGGTGCGATAGAACCCGACGAGATGATCGACGCGGTAGCCGTCGAAGAGCTGTGCGCCTCGTCGCGCGCGGTCGCGCAACCACCCGAAGCCACTCGCCTGCAGCGCGTCCCAGTTGTAAGCAGGCATGCCCCAGTCCTGCCCGGTGGCGCTGAACGCATCGGGCGGAACACCAACGGAGCGGTCGAGATGAAACGACTCCTGGTTGGCCCACACGTCGGCACTGTGCAGATCCACCATGAACGGCAGATCGCCAAACAACGCGACGCCGGCGTCGCGCGCTGCGACGCGAGCCGCCACCCACTGTACTGACGCGGTCCACTGCAGATACTGGTAGAACAGCATCTCGCGCCAGGATTCGGTGCGCAGACGTGCGAGTGCGTCCGGGTCGCGCTGTCGGAACGTGTCTGGCCACTCCAGCCACACGCGACCACCTTCACGGTCGTGCAGCACGCGAAACATCGCGTAGCTGTCCAGCCACCACGCTTCGTCCTGCACGTAGGCCGCGAGCGATGCCGCGCGAGGTGTGCCTGGCAGCCACTCATTGGAGACGAAGCGCTCGAAGGCCGACGTCAGCACGCGCAGCTTGAGCGGACGAAGCGCGCCGTACGGTACACGTGACGACTGTCGGAGGTCGGCGAGCAGCTGGCGGTCGACGGCTGCCAACGAGGCTTCTCCGCCTGCCGCGACGAACTCCGGCACGTCAGCAAGACTGATGTAGATCGGGTCGATCGCTGAGGCACTCATCGCTGAGTACGGCGAGCAGTCGCCCGCCGCCATCTCGTTCAGCGGCAGCAACTGCAGGAGTCGCTGGCCGCCGTGCGACAGCCACCGCGTGAGCGGCGCGATGTCGCCGATGTCACCGCACCCCCAGCTCCGTGAGGACGGCGCGGAGAAGAGCGGGACCAGCACACCGCAGCGTCTGTCGGATCCGGTCATCGAGTCTCGCTCCCGCATGCACGAAGCACTCGCGTGACCCCGTCGATGAATACCGACTCCGACACCAGCAGGCTGACGATCACGTACGACTCCTCGGCGAAATCGAAGAAGTATCCCGGATGCACGAGCACCCCGTGCTCGGTCAGTAACGCGAGCACGAGTTCTTCTTCAGATCTCAATCGTGGCACACGGATGACCGCCGACCATCCACCATCGGCGTGGAGCAGCGAACACGACGGCCACTCGGCGACCAGGCGAGCACCGTGCGCGTAGTTGGCCTCGACCCGCTGCTGAATCTGCCGCTGGATGCTGGCGCCGCGCTCGAGCAACTCGGGCACTGCGAGTTGCACCGGTGTGGACACCGACAGGTAGGTGTCGCAAATGAGATCGAGTCGCGACATCGCTGCGGCCACCTGCCCCTCCGGGCCGCTGACGGCGGTCCACGCGAGCTTCACCTGCGGAAGCCCCACCGACTTCGACAGGCCACCCATGGTGAAGCCGAGCACGTCAGCCCGACCGACCAGCGGTGCGCCTGTGCATCCGGACGACGCAGCGAAGCGGTAGTCGGCGAAGACCTCGTCGGAAATGATGGCGAGATCGCGCGACGCGCACAGCGACGCCAGCCGGTCGATCTCTTCCGCCGACACGAAGCTTCCCGTCGGATTGTTCGGGTTCACGAGGAGCACGGCGCGGGTGCGATCTGTCAGGGCCCCTTCGACGCTCGCCACGTCAATTGACCAGCGGCCGTGGTACTCGAGCCGATAGGGCACGACGGTGACAGAGTCGAGCCGCGTGAGGTGTTCGAAGAGTGGATAGCTTGGCTGCGGCACGAGCACCTCGTCGCCGGGATCGCACAGCAGCTTGAACAGCACGGAGTAAGCGTCGCTCGTGCTGACGGTCAGCATCAACTGTTCGGGCGAGACGTGCGTGCCGCGGCGCGCGAAATCGGCGGCGACGGCCTGGCGCGCGACCCGTGCACCGAGCGCATCGGGTTGATAGCGCAGTCCGCGCGGGTCAGCCAGCGGTGCGAGCAGGTCGTCCGGGTACTGCAACGCGGCGCGGGTCGGATTCGATTCGGTCAGGTCCAGATAGCTGCGACCCGACGCTCGGGCCTCGGCCAACGCGGCGGTCAGCGCGTTGGCGTGCAGGTCTGCGGGAATTCGTCGCGAGAAGCTCACGGTACGATCTCGATCTGGTCGATGGTGTCTCCCTCCATCAATCGATCGACGATCTCCATGCCGTTCAGCACCTGTGCAAAGACAGTGTAGGTGTGGTCGTAGCGGGGATTGTCCACGAGGTCGATGAAGATCTGGCCGTCGCCCGTATCGCGCCCGCGCGTCGAGATGCCGAGCGTGCCGCGCACATGCGGCCAGCGTCCGACTTCATCGCGCATGAGTGGCGCGTTGCTGCTGTACTCGTTCGCACCGGGGCTGCCGCCCTGTATGACGCCGTTTGGCACCACGCGGTGAAAGGTCAGTCCATTGTAGTAGCCGCTCGATGCGAGCTGCACGAATCGCAGCACGGTGGCTGGCGCTTCGACCGTGAAGAGCGCGACGTCGAACTGGCCGACGTCACGAATCGTGAACCGCGCGCGAGGCGACGCCAGCGCTCTTAGGTCGGCGGTCGTCAGGGGGGCTGGCGGCACGATTGCCGCGCGAGGCTTCACTGTGGTGCCAAGTGAGCCCAGTGCGGCGCGCACCGCCTCACGTGCGTCAGTCGCGCCGGGTCTGGTGACGGTTTCCACGCGCGCGTAGGCCGCCTTGAGCGCTGGCACCGCGAGGTCAGGCGTCGGGCTGCCGTTGAGCGCGCGCCCGGCAGCGCGCACGACCTGGTCGGCCTCACGCTCGAGCGCCTCGATGTACACCGCATCGGCGTTGTGCGCGACGGTCGTCCTCAGCGCATCGACTGCGGCTTCGACGACGTTGTCATTGGGGTCGCGCGCGAGTTGCTCGAGGACGCCGCGCGCCTTGACGCGACCTGCAGCACGAGCCGCCGCCACGCGAAGCTCCCAGGTCTTGGCTCCAGCGAAAGTCTGGAGTGCACCGTCTGCCTTGTCCGGCGCGGCCGACGCGAGTGCCACGAGGGCATGCGCGGCGGGCTGCCAGTTACGGGGAGCATCGGCGTCCGCAAGATCGGCGATGGCGCCGGTGAGGTAGGCGAGCGATGCGGCGTCCTGACTGCAGTTGCCAAGTTGGTCGATGGCGACCAACTCCACTCGCGCGTCTCTGTCTGCGGTAGCGGCGACTGCCGCTCGGCACGCACCTGCAGGATCAGCTAAACGCGCGGCGCGCAAGGCTTCGATGCGCACCATCGGTTCCGGATCGGTCAACCCGCGTGTGACGACACTCGCGGATGCGCCCGTGGCGCTTGCGCGCATGGCGAGGCGACGGACCTGTGCGTCGGGGTCGGTGGCGACATCGCGCACTGTGTCGACATCCACCTCGCCGAGGCCAAGCAGTCCCTCCACGGCGAGCCGTCGCACGCGCGCCGTGCGCGAGAGTTCGGCGTCGCTGCGGCTCGAATCCGCATGCGCCAGCCGACGCAGCAGCTCGCCGACGCCCGGACCCGGCGGACGCCGTTCGCGGTGCAAACGGATGAACGCCTCGAGTCCCTTGGCGATGCCGAGGCGATCGAGATCGGTCGTCGCCTTCTCGCTGAAGGCGAGCAACGCTGCTTCAGCGCGCTCCAGATCGGCGCGTTCGCTGTACGGCAAGCGCGCAATCGACTCGCACAACACCGAGCGCGTCGTGGGATCAGTCTCGCCGCCGAGATGTGCAATCAGCGCTGCCTGTGCCGCGGTGACCGCCGGGCGAGCTCCCGGCGCATCCTTCAGACCTTGCGCAGCCTGGGCAACGGCGTCGGCGGCTTCAGCACGCACTTCGGGAAGCGCGTGATCGAGTCCGGGCAGGATGTCGGCAATGACGGCCGCTCGTTCGAGGCGTCCAAGCGCGCGAAGGCCGAAGCGCGCAGTCTGCGAGTCGCCGCTCCGCGCCGCCGTCCTGAGCGTCGTCAGGTCGAGTGGTGTCGGTGCGCGCCGGTCTTCGGCCTGCAGCACGCTCAATCGTCGATCGAGTTGGGCGTGCGCGACCGTCGACGTCAGCACGCCGAGCGTGGTCAGGGCGGCGAGCGTCAGTCGGAAACGGGTGACCACTGTTCGGCTCGGACGGTGTGCGCGGAGGCTGAGGTCTTCCGCCCGCCCACTCAAGTGGCGCCGTGTCACACCGGTACCGTCTCCTGGTCGCGTGCGATGTGGGCCTCCCACGACCTGTCGGACCGGATGCGCGTCTGCAGTGCGTGCAGTGCCGTGGGTTCGCCGTGCACCAGATACACCGCAGCCGGCGGCGACGTGAAGTAGCCGAGCCATCTGACGATCTCGTCACTGTCGGCGTGCGCAGACATCGAGTTGAGATGGTGCATGTGCGCGCGCACACCGACGTCGCGTCCCTTGATACGCACCGATGGCGCTCCTTCGAGCAGCGCGCGGCCGCGCGTGCCGGCGGCCTGGAACCCGACGAACAGCACGCTGTTGCGTTCGTGTGGAAGAACGGACTGCAGGTGATAGAGGACGCGTCCGCCTGTGGCCATGCCGCTCGATGCAATGACGATGGCGGGCTGGCGTGAGGCGACCAGTTCCCTCGATTGTTGCGGTGACGCCACGGTCGTCATGCGACGCGTGCAGAACGCGCAGACGTGACGAGCCACCGGGTGCATCTCGGGATCGAGTTCATCGGCCCGCTGCGAGTAGAACTGCAGGGCGCGCGCAGCCATGGGACTGTCGACGAACACGGGCAGCGACGGAATGCGCCGCTCATCCTCGAGTTTCTTGAGCCAGTAGATGACTTCTTCCACGCGTCCGATCGCGAACGCGGGAATCACCAGCTTGCCGCCGCGCGTCGCGACCGCATTCACGATCTCGGCGAGTTGCGCACCGTTGTCGTCGGGCGGATGCACGCGGTCGCCGTACGTCGATTCGACCAGCAGCACATCGGCGTGTGAGACCGGCGTTGGATCGGGCAGCACGGGCCGTCCATAGCGGCCAAGATCGCCGCCGAAGAGAATCGTGCGCCCGTCGACGCGGACGCGCGCATACGACGAGCCGAGCAGGTGTCCGGCATTGATGAACTCGACCTCGAGACCAGGCACGACGGGCACCGGGCGGTCGTATCCAACGGGTTGGAACAGTGTCAGCGCGCGTTCAGCATCGCTCGAGGTGTAGAGCGGGAGTGCCGGCGCGTGCTTCGAGTAGTGGTAGCGGTTGGCGTCGCGAGCGTCCTCCTCCTGGATGTGCGCGGCGTCAGGCAGCACCAGCGTGCAGAGGTCGCGCGTGCCCGGAGTACAGAACACACGGCCCTTGAAGCCTTGTGCGACCAGGCGGGGCAGGTAGCCGCAGTGGTCGAGATGGGCATGGGTCAGGATGACGGCGTCGATGGCGTGCGCATCGATGGGCAGCGGTTGCCAATTGCGGAGGCGCAGATCCTTGAGGCCCTGGAAGAGTCCGCAGTCGACGAGCACGCGGTGAGAGCCGAGATCGAGCAGGTATTTCGACCCGGTGACGGTTCCGGCCGCCCCGAGAAATGTCAGCGACGCCATGCGCAGACTATAGCGAGTGAACCGGCTGGACCGAAAGCGGCGGGCCGGCGGGGCTGTGCGCCGAGCTGGCTGGCCGGACGCCCTGCCGGCCGGGCTATTGCGGGGCTAAGTGGGGGCTGTGCTATATTTTACGGTCTACAATCACATTTACTGCGCGTGCCGGGACTAGGAGATCGTGCACGCTTGTAGGACCGAGCGTTGAACGACGTGGCATTTCAGATTATCGTGTCGCTTCGCTCGCACCGCTTTGTCGTGTCGCAGTCTGCCTGGTCGACTGTCAGTCCATAGAGGTGATTCTGCAATGGAAGAAGTCAAGATGACGCAAGACACACCCAACAACCCTGCGCGACGCAATTTCATCAAGGGCGTCATCGCGGCGGGTGCTGCGGTTTCTTCTGCGAGCTATCTGTTTCGCACGAGCGCATCGGGGCAGGCACAGTCTGCACCCGGCAGCGCGGATCGTCTGATCTCGCTCTCCGTCAACGGACAGGAACGTCGCGTTGACGTGCTGAAGCAGGAGACGCTGGCGCAGACCCTGCGCTACAAGCTGGGGCTGACGGGCACCAAGCTCGGATGCGATCGCGCGGAATGCGGCGCGTGCACCGTGCTGATCGACGATGTGCCGCACTATGCGTGCTCG
>Ga0209023_10000851_pt1 | contig 43496 bp, 35 predicted proteins | sample LakOneMetagenome_FD_187468 | JGI IMG/M metagenome (GOLD analysis project Ga0209023, IMG submission 187468) | Freshwater and sediment microbial communities from Lake Erie, Canada (SPAdes) (version 2) | ecosystem: Environmental > Aquatic > Freshwater > Lentic | place: Lake Erie, Canada...
AAGTGGTGGTATCAGCAGCACGCCGCCGGCACCAAGTTCCGCTGTTTTATTTCCGATGCTGCATTTCAGTTTTCCTTCTTTGATGATGATGAGTTCTTCCATATCCTTCTGCGTATGCGCCGGTCTGGGCACTGCCCCTTTTTGCTGGGTGGTAGCATGTATCTCGAAATAAGAGAACTCGTTGCTGGTACCTTCTGCCAGTTTGCGGCTTTCCCGAAGTCCGTCTGTTTTAACAGCCAGGTCATTCCAATGGATCACACCGGATGGAACGGGCTGCAGTTGTGTAAATGCGTTCATAGTTATGCTGAGCATTAGTAATGAGAGTATGGGTTTCATATTTCCCGAGCGGTTAAAATAATTTAAGAAAGTTGGGTGGCTCTGATAAAACTACAAATAATAACCGGCTATTTCAGCAGCTGGATGAACATACCTATTCAAACAACCCCAGTTGCAAAGGCTTTGCAAATTGCTTTGTAATAGTATTCCCCTTTGATGCTTTTGGAGAGATCGTAAACACATCGGTAGGTCCGTAACGGGAGGCTACAATGATCTCGATGCCATCTGCATGTTGCATAAATAATCCGGCTACCAGGCCGGGGTCATTATTTTCTTTGGATAAATGAGACAGTACCAGGTGTGACATAAATTGCGGGCGCTGCTTAATGAAAAGATCCAGCGCCTGTTTGTTTGATAAATGCCCCTGGTCGCCACGTATCCGGTTTTTCAGATGAACCGGGTATTTTCCGTTCTCCAGCATTTCCTCATCATAGTTGGATTCTAAAAATGCAGCGTGGCATTTTTTAAAGTAACGGGTCAGTTCTTTGCAGGGTGCGCCAATATCGGTGAACACACCTACGGTTATTCCTTCATGGCTGATGATAAAACTATGGGGGTCGATGGCATCGTGCTGTTTGGTAAATGGCGTAACCAATAATTCACCAATAGCGATGGGTTCGTTAGCAGCAAATGGTTTGGAAATATGCCTTATCAACCGGGGGCCGTGTCTGGCAGTATCTGCAGTGATGTAAACGGGCAGGCTGTATTTATTGGCCAACGTGGATACGCCCTTAATATGATCGCCGTGTTCGTGGGATATGAAAATGGCCTTTACCTTTTTCATCGAAAGCCCGAGTCCCTTCATCCGCTTTTCGGTTTCCCGGCAGGAAATACCTACATCGATCAAAACAGCATCGGTATCATTTCCTATATAATAACAGTTGCCGTTGCTGCCGGAGTTCAGGGATGTGATGAATAAAGCCATGCGGCTGCAAAGAAAACGAATTTTACCGGTACCGGTTCCCAGTCATCAAAAGATTGTTGTAATTTTAAAATAAAACATGAACCGGTACAATACATTCCTCACGGTGTTTATCATCTCCATCGTGGCACTCGTTGTTTTTTTATACTTCTATTTCCATGCAATTTTTTCAATTGTGATTCAGGCTCACCAGCATATAGAACCAGATCCCTTTGAAATAGTCGGCACCATTTTCAGCCCGGAGATCCTTGTATCAGGCCTCATACTTGCGATCAGCAGCCTGGCGTACCGGGTGCTCGGTATTGTTTATGTAGCAAAGAACAAAACCGTATCGGACGGGGAAAAGGCCTTGTGGATAATCGGATTCATCATCATGGGTTTTATTACCGGCATCGTCTTTTTGGTGATGGCAAAAGGCCGGAAATTTGTTGATTGATCCTGCTGAAATTATTCCCATATAATTTAACTGCATTTCATTCATGGCTAAAATATTTTCTGATCCCGCTGTTTCAGTTGCAACAAGGGACGATATCCCCGCAATCAGAGACCTGCTTAACAGTGCTTACCGGGGCGAAGGCTCTAAGCAGGGCTGGACAACAGAAGCCCATCTTATTGAAGGCGAAGTAAGAACCGATGACCATACCTTACAGGAAGTAATGCAGCGGCCCGGCAGTGTACTTTTAAAATATACCAATGATGATGGACAACTGATCGGCTGTGTAAACCTGCAGCAGCATGGAGCAAAAATTTATCTCGGCATGTTCAGCGTTTCTCCTTTATTGCAAGGCGGCGGCATTGGAAAGAAATTATTAAAGGCTTCTGAAGAATATGCGCTACAGGTAAACTGTTCAGCTATTTACATGCGGGTGGTTTCGGTTCGTACCGAACTCATCGACTGGTATAAACGGCATGGCTATGTTGATACCGGCGAACGGGATCCTTTTGAAGAAGATGGATCATCGGGTAAACACCTGCAGAAACTTGAATTTATGATCATGGAAAAAACGTTGATCAGTTAAACACAACTTTTATTTATGCTGTACATGATCATTGAAAGATTTCACCCGGGCAAGGAGAAAGAACTTTACATGCGTTTTGATGAAAAGGGAAGGATGATGCCCGCTGAAGTAACTTATATCAACAGTTGGATCAATGAAGATGTGACCATTTGTTACCAGTTGATGGAGACTGATTCAACAGACAAATTACAGGAATGGATAAGCAACTGGAATGATCTTGCCGATTTTGAACTGATCCCTGTAATAAGTTCCGCCGAAGCAAAGGCGAAGGTTTTTACGAAGTAGAACTACGAACCTGTAAAAATAAATACCGCTTACTTACTCATTGGCTTAGTTTTTGGGAACTTATGGTTGCTAAAATCCCTACTATGAGAAACAAATCCTGCTCAATTTCTTTTCTTTCATTTTTTATAACTCTTCTTTTTACTGCATCATCCTGCAGCAAGAATACCAATGATGTTACTACTACAGCATCTGGCGGTGGAGGAGGTAATGGCGGCGGTACAGCCTGCTCAGCTACAAAAGCAGTTGCAGAGAACATACAAATATTTCCAGCAGATAATCCGTGGAATAAAGACATATCAAACTCGCCTGTTGATCCATTCAATACACAGATCATTGCAGGGATTGCCGCCCCGGTAATTAAAGCCGATTTTGGAAGTGGTTTATGGCAGGGTGCACCCATCGGCATTCCTTATGTGGTTGTGTGCGGCAATCAACCTAAGATCGCCATTAATTTTACCGACTATGGCGATGAAAGTGATCCCGGGCCTTATCCAACTCCGTTGAATGCACCGATCGAAGGAAATGGCAGTGGCGATTCACACGTGATCGCCGTAGATGTAGAAAATAAAATGCTGTACGAACTTTTTTATGCACGGGTCAACGGCAATCATTGGGACGCATCCTCCGGCGCAATCTTTAATCTTATTAGCAATCAGATGCGGCCTGAAGGATGGACATCGGCTGATGCGGCAGGCTTACCTATTTTCCCCGGACTTGTCCGGTACGATGAAATAGTAAAAGGAGAAATTGATCATCCCATCCGTTTTACCTTAACCAGTAACAATGTAAAGCCGGCCTATATTTATCCTGCACGCCATAAAGTAAGCAGTACCGGGGGACAATACTCTTTACCCTTCGGTGCAAGAATACGGTTAAAAGCAAATTTTGATATCAGTGGTTATTCTGCAACCAATCAAATTATTTTGCGGTCCATGAAAAAATACGGGTTGATACTCGCCGACATCGGCAGCAACCTCTACATAAGCGGCGCTCCCGATGAACGATGGAATAACGATGACCTGCGCCGGTTGGGCCAGGTACACGGAAGCGATTTTGAAGTGGTGAAGTTTAATTGATCAATGTTCAATGATCAATATTCAATAAAACCCCCTGATCAAGAATTCTCACCTCAGGAACCGGTACGTCCATTTCACCAGAAATATATTGCGTGCATTGCCTCCGCTGAATGCATTGCTGAAAAGGCTGTTGAATATCGGTGAATCAAGATCGCTGTATACGTCCGGTGTATTTCCTTCCGACCATACAAGATATAATTCTGATCCAGGCCGGTATTCCCATCGTACAATGAGATTGGAACGGAACTGAACGAAATTAAAATCGGGTTTGCCGAAACTGTAATCAGTGATACCATCCCTGTTCTCATCAACCGAATAGGTATCATTGTTCAAACTGAGCTGGTTTGGCGTAAACACCGTAAAGCGTTGATCAAGGTTTTTTGCGAGTGCATTTGAAACATAGGCGAACTGGCTGTACCTGGGGCGTGTGATAAACGGTTGTCCATAATATTGTACCGTAAGATCGGGTGTTATGTTATAGCTAAGCCTTCCGGTAAATCGTACGGTATGCTGTTTTACCTGGGCCACTACGGTACGTGTTGCGTTGTTGTACGAAACATTCTTTACAAACTGGTCCTGCCGGCGCCAGTAATAATCATAGTTGGCACTTAAGCTTATGCTGAGTGCATTGATCGGAATAATGTTCAGCGTAAGTCCGGCACTGCGCATGTCCATGCTGTTATTAAAGCCCCACCATTTGAAGAGGTTCAGTTTTGCGTAAACTTTTTTACGGTAATCGCTGGTTAAAGAATAATTCCATCCAATGCCGGGTGGTCTGCGCAATGAGCCGGCTCCCCGAAGGGCTGTGTTGGAAACATCATACGGGTTCCAGGTTACACCGGTTGAGCTTTGCCAGTTATTGCGGAATAGGGCATAGCTGTTGAAATTGAATTGCTCATAAAGCAACTTGCCGCCATAGTCCCACCGGAACCAATGATTATAATTGAGCCTTGCATTTCGGAAAAAAGAAAATGGCTTTTGATAATGAAGCCCGATCCATGTCCAATGGTTGATCTCGTTCGACGTAAGCATAAAACCGATATCATTAAGCTCTAACTGTGGCGACCGGAGCGTAACGCCTGTTTCAAATTTTAATACCTGTCCCATTTTACCTGTCCTGCCGCCGATCTTTCCAAAGCGGATCGTTCCCCCGCTTCCGGTGAGTGAGGTACGGGTCGTATCAACTGAAATTTCTTTGGCACCTGTGCGCTGAAATAGATGTTCAAAAGCGGTTTGTGTGTTGCGTATGGCTTCCTTTGTTCCACTCACCCTGCTGTAAACAATATTGCCACGAATATACCAGGTGCGTCTTTTCCAGAAATGAAGAAAATCAACACCGCCGGAATAAGCACTGCGGTGAAGGATATCATCCAGCCCGTGTTCCCGGTTTACGGCCGTGAATATTCCACCAAGGATGGTATTGCCTCCATTGATATCTTTTTGCAGCCTTCCCACAAAATAATTGGTGAAGGGCTCTACCATTTCTTTTCTTCTTTTGCCATTGTCGTCAATGGTTGCCCTTTCCCGTTCGGTAACACTTTCCAAAATTCCTATGCTCCATCCCTTTTTTGTTTTACCGCTGAATTTTGCGGCGCCGAGTATGCTGGTATTCTGCGGGTATTTTACGTATTCATTTCCGTTGGTGTTTGGATAGCCGTGCGGAGAACTGCCGATCCTTCTTGAATAAAAAAGGAGATCGGCATCGTAATCGCCGCCGGCCTGTGAACCGGTAAGCTGGTATTCAAAAATATTCCGGCTTTCAATGAAGAAGGGCCTTTGTTCGCTGAAAAAATTCTGAAAGCCATCGATCCTTACCTGCGAAGGATCTGCTTCCACCTGTCCAAAATCGGGATTGATGGTGAAATCAAGAATCAGGTCGTTCGTAACAGCCACTTTACCATCCACCCCACCCGTTAATTTAAGATCAGCGCCATCGGCAAAGGGATTGCCCGCCTGTTTTTTATATTTATCTGCCTGCATGGTTATATAAGGCGCTATCTCTACCTGCCGGTGAAAGGGTATATTATTCAATCCGTGCAGTTCACCAAAGCGGCTTACCCACACCCCCGAATTTTGCGGAATGAGTTGCCAGGTAGATCGTTCTTCTTTGCGGAATAAACGACGTGTTACCTGTATGCCCCACAGCTTTTCCTTTTCATTACCATACCGCAGTTGGCTCAGGGGGATCTTTACTTCAGCTGTCCAGCCCGTTTTATTGACATGTGTTTTTGCAAACCAGATCGGGTTCCAGTTTGCATCCCAGTTATTGCCGTCGTTGCTGACAAACTCATCGCCCCGCACTCCCGAAACAGATATCGTGAATGAAAAAGCAGTACGCAGGTCGTGGTAACTGTCAATATTGATCTCTACAAAATCACCGGGGAATGCATCCCGCCTTCCCATGCGTTTGTCGATGGAATCGGGCGCATGGTCAATACAATCATAGGCCACGTAAATAAAGCGGTCGTCGTAAAGTATTTTAAAACGGGTAGGTTGGGAGGGTGGTTTTCCTTCTGCCGGTTGCCATTGGGTAAAATCGCCGCCCCATTCCACACTGTTCCATACTTCTTCCGAAGGGATACCATCCAGTTCAACCGAACCACCCCTTAGCCGGTTCGTCTGGTATTTTTTTCGCTCAATGGTAGTGTCACCCGGGTTGGCCTGGGCTATAGAAATTCCTACGATAAAAAAGAGGAAAAGCAGGCTATACTTTTTCATTACTCAATGTTACGGGGCATCCCTCAAACCGGAAGTGCCAAATACAACAGCGGTAATTTTTTTAAGATGGCTGGTTCAATAAGGAACAGCAGTAAAAGAAAGTGATCTGTGCCTGTCGGCAATTTACTCAACAAAGATGAATGCTGAAAATAGTTTGCTGTTTTACTGGTTTTGTTGGAACAATATTCCAAAGAGTATTCAATAATGAAATGGAAAATTATTATCTTGAAGAAAAAAGCACATGAAATCTGCAGCAGAACTTCAATCAGGCAATTACAGCATTTCAATAGGTCAGGCCATTTCAGACGGGTGGGCCTTAATTGCAAAGCATTTGGGCTATTATATCCTGGGCGGAATTTTAGCGGTACTCATTGGCGCAGCAGCGGGCCTGATACCCTTTGTAGGCAGCCTGGCCAATAACCTGATCATTAGTCCCTGTTTTATGGCAAGTGCCATTTATATAACCTGGCGGATTTCCCGGGGCACACCCTGGACAGATTTTGGAGAGATATTCAAAGGATTCAATTACCTGACACAGATAATGGTAAGTTCACTGATCGAGATGGCCGTGATCATATTTTTTGCTGTAGTATTACTTTTTAACCTCATTCCACAGATCATTGATCTCTTCACATTAACGCAAGGCCAGGGTGCATACCAAAACCAGGCAGAGATCCAGGCGCTTGCAAGAAGCATGTTCTTTAGCGGAAAAGTCATTATACTGCTGTTGCTTTTTATAGCTGCAGCTTTATTGGTTTCAGTTATCTGGGCCTTTAAGGTGCATTTCATTGTTATCTACAAAATGGAAGCATGGCCCGCCATGGAACTGTCAAGAAAAGTGACTATGAAAAACCTGTTTCCTTTAATTGGGTTATTCATCCTGCTGGGAATTATTATTATCGTGAGCGCCTTGCCTTGCGGAATTGGGTTATTATTCAGTTTGCCGCTGTCTATCGGCACCATTTACAGTGCTTTTGCACAGATCACTCTTTGCAACCAGCCGGACGAGGTTGAACTGGATTATACAGGAGGAGCAACAGTATAAAAAATAGTTTGCCGATCTGCCAATTTTGGACTCAAAATAAATTTTATGAAAGCAATTTATATTTTAATACTGAGCAGTTTATTTGTTTTGTCTGCCGGGGCACAAACTAATAAAGCCACTACCACTAAACCAGATCCTGATAAAAAAATACAGGTAGTGGAAGCTTCCTGTGGCAAATGTAAGTTCGGGTTACCGGGTAAGACCTGCCAACTGGCTGTACGTATTGGCGAGAATGCATACTATGTAGACGGTGCATCCATTGATGATTTTGGCGATGCGCATGCACATGACGGGTTTTGTAACTCCATCCGGAAAGCAGAAGTGCAGGGAGAACTGGTGAATGACCAATTTAAAGTCACTTATTTCAAACTGTTGCCCGAACCAAAAAAATCAAAAGAGAAAAAGAACAATTAACTTTCACTGCCCGAAGCATCTTCTTTGTTAATGGTATAAATTGCCTGGAGAGGTACCGCCAATCGAATACCTTCCTGCTGAAAACGGGTATGCAGTTTTTTTATGAACGCATGGCGCACCGGAAATTTCTGGGAGTACTCATGCACCCTTAATATGGCCCGGACATTTATCCGGTTATCGCCCACAGCATAATACCTGATCACCGGTTCAAAATCACTCACGCCGCCTTCAGTTTCTTTTTGTGTTTCACTGATCACTTCTTTGGTGATCCGTTCCACATGATCCAGGTCGTTTCTTAAGCTGATACCAAATTCTACTGAGAAGGATAATTCCCTGTTGGGCAGGTAATAGTTGGTAACGATCATGTCGGCCAGTTTTGAATTGGGCACGATAACCGTGTGGTCGGCATCACCACGGATGGTGGTGCTGCGCCAGGTGATGTCGTCAATATAACCGTCTTCGCCTGTTGAAAGTTTTACAAAATCTCCGTGATTCAGTTTCCCGGATGCAATGATCTGCAATCCTGCAAATAAATTCGATAGCGTTGGTTGCAATGCCAGTGCCACCGCCAAACCGCCAACGCCCAATGCAGTAAGTATGGGTGTAATGGAAATGCCCTGCGACTGCAAGATGATCAGCAGCCCGATAATATATATAATACCCCGTACAATATTCCCGATGATGGATGAAGAAGGGATCACCGTATCAGTACCCGTTGCCTTTATACGCAACATGCCTGAGATAACCCTTGCCAGGATAAGTGTTACGGAAAAAACATAGAATATCATCAGCCCGTTCTCCAGCCAGTTGTGATAGTGTACGTCCATATCAATGCGCCGAAGTCCAAGGAAAAGGCCCAGCGCCACAAACCAGGAGATATCCCACTTACGGATGGTTTCAATGATCAGGTCGTCGGACTTAAGCTTTGTTTTTGATGCAAGTTTCGCCAGCAGGGGCATCACCAGTTTATGAACGATAAAGCCCACCACAAAACCAGCAATTATGTATAGGGCTAATTTTAAAATATCATCGTCTGTCATTTGCTGCCTGTTTGATTAATGTTGAAAGCAAATTTACCGCATATAAATTTTCCCGGCGAACTAAAATCTTATTAAAAGACAGAAGGCTATTTTCACAGCTATTTACTGGCTGGGTTGCAAGTCGGGGCAGGCCTTGATAAGAAATAAAGAGTATTTTATTTTTTCCTGAGTAAGACAGGCTCCTTCAGATAATCAAATATCTTCTTGTAAATTTCTTTTAACATGGAGTATTCATCTGCAGTATAAAGACTTCTTTTAAACGTTACACTTATTGTACACACTATTTTATTATTCCCCTTATCATGAATGACCTGCCTCTGAAATAAGATACTCTGGTCGGGATTCGTCATTTGAACAGGCCCTGGAATATTATCTACCAGGTAGCCCGCAGATAATTTAATGGTTGTAATGAAATCGATCTTTTTCCGGTACCCGAAATTTATATTGGAAAAGCGGTTTTCACTTAAAAAGGGATTTTTTTTAAAGCCGGAAAGGAAATTCGGTGAAATGAAGTAATACTCTCCGGAACTGTTCAACTTAGTATTGAATTCGAACTCCTGTTCAAGGGCCAGCGAATCATTCTCCCGGTTCTTTATCTCAAAACCGGTAATATCCTGCGGGGAACCATCCTGGGTGAAATAAAGGTTCTTAAATTTATCACTGCCATTTTCATACCTCTCCAGCTTGTCAATTCTTGCATAGTCTTTACTTTTTACAAAAAGATTGCCCTTCACCGATCCATCGTCTTTTACTTCCAGTAAGCAGTTGATATCTTCTTTGAACAGTAATGAGTCATTTTTTATTGCTATCAATTCCCCGGATTTACCTTTTACAATAAACGCAGTGGTGTTGAGAATACCAAAAGGAGTGATGTGTGACGGGCAGAATTTATCCGTAGCATCCAGGTAATAATTCTTTTCATGGATGACCACGCAGGCAAATACAGAATTGAACTGGTCTATAAATGGATAATCGGTGTTTACCTTGCCATGAAAATGTTCGCTTACCAGCATGGGAAAGGCATCCAGCCCTGCTTCTTTCAAAAGATTTACGAGTAATAAATTGATGTCGCCGCTTGTGCCGCTTTTCTTTTTCCATGCATCCTTAATACCATCGGCAGAATATTTACTGTAGAGATTATTCCATTTCATATTGCTGCGCACATAGTCGTATATGGTTTTCATTTTTTCTTCGGGGCTGAGGATCTGTATCCTTGTGAGCAGTTCATTTGCACCCACATTGGCTTTCAGTTGGCCGCCGAAATCAGGGGCCGATATCAGTTCTGTATTCAGCGCCTCCCACGATGACATATATTCTTTCTTTTCCAGATCGATGCCCTTATAACCGCTTAACTGGAAGATCACTTTTTGAAGATAGTCCTTACGGGCATCCATATAAGGCTCATCCTCCAGGCCTGGAATATCTGCCATCTCAAAGAAGATCCTTCCGTTCTCCGGGTCAGGCGTTATAAGTATGTTTCTGTCAGACCGTTTATTGGCACGATAGGCAAACTCAGTATTGGGCAGTAAGGTCAGCATATATTTGCTTGATACCACCGGTAATTCTTCCTGGAAACGCCACTCATCCAGCCCACTATAATTTTTCATCGTGCTTCGGTATTTGTAATCAATGATGCTTCCCACTTTAACTGAGGGGAAAGCAAATGCCACTTCGCCAATACGTTCATTCGTTTGTGTCGTGTATATGGTTTTTCGATCCAGTTTTTCTTTTACCAAATCACCACCTGGCCCAATATTGACTGTAACACCTTCTATCTTATCAATTTTTTCAAAATTATTTTTTCGATAGAAAGGAATGGAGATATTGGCGGCTTCAATACCGCTTTCCTTTAAGATCTTAATCCGTACGTGATGAAGTGTTACCAGTTGATAATCCCGGTCATAATTGGAAAATGCTTCATGCAGTAATATAACGACTTTCGCCTCCATGTCGAAGGAGCATTGCTTCAGCTCAGCTTCTTCTTTACTTATATCACCTATCTCGGAAAGATTTTGGGCAAAACTTCCAATGCAGTGCAAAAGGATAAAGCAAATAAATAATCCTGTTGTTTTCATTGCAAATAATTTTAGTCAACACCCATTCAAACGTACAAGGATTTAGGAAGTTGAAAATTTCCTGCTCTGTCCGTCCCATGATGATTTACATAAAGAAACACAATTTTTATTTAAAAAGGAAGCATGGGAAATGTTGGTGTTTATAATACAGATATCTGCGTTACTTCAATGAAGCCAGCCTGTACTGAACACTGGCCGGAGTCCTATAGAGTCGCCATTTATTACCGGAAACAACGGAAGCAGCAGAGAATTTTATAAATGGAAAGCAAATTTCCCATTTATAATCTTTTCTGTAAGAATTAAAAGCTTCTTTAAAAACGGAAAGCTATTTTTCATAAATTACGTTACCCAAACTACCCGTTATGCCAAACCAGAACCGGAGAGATTTCCTGAAAGGATCAGGACTTGCGCTCTTGCCAACCTTAGTTCCTGCAGGCAGTCTGCTTGCTGCTGAAAAATTTAATAAATCTTTTCCTGCCAATGATGAGCCCATTTCTTTTTTTGGTGATGGCATCATGTATGAACCTTCCGACTATTTAGATGTATTGCAAAAGGCAAATGCGAAAACGCCCATTGAAAAAGATCGCTATGGCAGCGGTGGGGCTGTAGCCGCATTGGAGAAACGCTTTGAAGAAATAACCGGAAAAGAAAAAGCCGTATTCATGCCCAGTGGCACCATGGCGAACCAGTTAGCTATTGCTGTATTGAGCGGAGAGAATACCAAAATATTTGTACAAGATACCAGTCATGTTTACCGCGATGAAGCCGATGCTGCCCAGTCTGTTTTTCAAAAAAGGCTGATGCCGCTTGCAAAAGATAAAACATGGTTCACTGCCGATGAACTGAAACAGGGAGTTGAATCGCTGAAAGAACTGGAAGTCTTCAGCAGCGGTGTCGGCGCCGTATCCATTGAGAACCCCGTTCGGAGAACCGATGGCCGGATGATACCGATCGAAGAAATAAAAAAGATAAGTGAATACTGCCGCAGCAATAACATTCGTCTTCACCTTGATGGTGCAAGAATTTATATGGCTGCTGCCTGGTCGGGCGTATCCATCAAAGAATATGCATCTTACTTTGATACCATCTACATTTCTCTTTACAAATACCTTGGTGCATCGGGCGGCGCTGTTTTGTGTGGCGATAAAAAGATAATGGAAAAAATGCCACACCTGGTTAAGATACACGGCGGCAATATGTATGGCAACTGGACCAATGCGGCCATGGCGCTTATCCGCCTGGAAGGCTTTGAAGACCGCATGAAAGAAACGGTGAAAAGGGCTGCAACTATTTTTGCGGCACTGAATCAAACCGAAGCAATAAAAGTGAACGCACTGGATAATGGAACCAATATTTACCAGGCAGAACTGGGCAAAGGAATTGATGGCAAAAAATTCCGTGACAAGTTAAGAGATGGATACAATATCCGGGTGGGAATGCCGAATGACAAGAACCGGTTATTTCTTATGGTCAACGAAAGTTTGATAACCCGGGATGCATCTGCCGTGATCGATGCTTTTAAGGATGCATTGAAAACAAGGTAGTACGTCAGTTTAAAATTTTGTCAGCCTGAGCTTGTCGAAGGCGATTTAGCATGGTTAATCTGAATGGCTTCGACAAGCTCAGCCTGACATTCATATTCAAAAGCATTTAAAACCGGCGCACAACCGAAAACAGCAAAAGGTTGAATCCATTAATTGCCTATTTTAGTTTCTCATTAACTGCTAAAAAGAAAATCATGTTTGCTAAACGATCGTTTTATTTTTTATTGCTGGTTTGTTTTTTTATAAGTACAGCCTCGGCACAAAAAATTCCAACACCCAAAGAACATTTCGGTTTCAACATCGGTGATAATTACCAGTTGGCCAATTTCACACAGACAGAAGCGTATTTTAAAAAACTCGGCGAAACATCCGACCGGGCAAAATATACGGTGATAGGCAAAACAGAAGAGGGGAGAGATCAGTTCATGCTGATCGTTACTTCGCCGCAAAACCAGAAGAAACTGGAGTATTATAAACAACTCTCCCAAAAGTTAGGCAATGCAGATGTGGGTATGGATGAAGCAAAGCAACTGGCCAAAGAAGGAAAGGCGGTGGTTTGGATCGACGGTGGATTGCATGCCACCGAAGTGGTGGGTATTCATCAGTTGATTGAAACAGCGTACCAGCTAACCAGTCGTACCGATGAAGAAACCATGCGCATACTGGATGATGTAATTATTTTAATGACGCATGCAAATCCCGATGGACAGGAATTGGTGAGTAACTGGTATATGCGTGAACCGAAGCCGGAGAAAAGATCCACTGCAAACCTGCCCCGCTTGTATGAAAAATACGCCGGGCACGATAACAACCGCGATTTTTATATGATGAACCTGAAGGAATCACAAAACATAACCCGGCAACTTTTTGTTGAATGGCTCCCGCAGATCATGTACAACCATCACCAGGCAGGCCCGGCAGGTTCTGTTTTGGCGGGCCCTCCATATCGTGACCCTTTCAATTATGTTTTCGATCCATTGATCATAACGGGTCTTGATGCCGTTGGTGCCGCTATGCAAAACCGTTTGAATGCTGAACATAAACCCGGGTTTACAAGTAAGGCCGGTTCTGTTTTTTCTACCTGGTATAATGGAGGATTAAGAACCACTACCTACTTTCATAACATGATCGGCCTGTTAACCGAGATCATTGGCAGCCCCACGCCATCCGATGTTCCGCTTGTTACAGCAAGACTGATCCCCAATGCAGCAACACCCAACCCGGTTACGCCGCAGAAGTGGTTATTCCGCCAGTCGATCGATTATTCGGTTTCGTTGAATTATGCGGTACTGAATTATGCATCAAGGAACCGCGATGAACTTTTGTACAACATCTGGCTGATGGGAAAAAATTCCATCGACAAAGGAAATAAAGATACCTGGTCATTGTCTCCATCAAAAATTGGTGAAATGAATAAGTTGTACCAGGATTCATTGAAAAGAGCAAACAAAACCGCCACCGGCAATGTTCCGGTAAAATTCTATGATTCGGTAATGAAGAACCCCGTTTTTAAAGATGCAAGAGGATATATCATACCAGCTGACCAGCCTGACTTTGCAACAGCAACAGAATTTTTAAATGCATTGATACGAACAGGTGTGGTTGTAGAAAAAGCAACTGCTGATTTCACCGTTGCCGGGAAGAAATATCCTGCCAGTTCGTACATCGTAAAGACCAACCAGGCATTTCGTCCGCATATTATTGACCTGTTTGAACCGCAGGATCACCCGAATGATTTTCAATACCCTGGCGGACCACCGGTACCACCGTATGACGCTGCCGGCTGGACATTGGCTTACCAGATGGGCGTACAATTCGACCGGGTAATGGATTCCTTTGACGGGCCATTTGAAAAAAGCCCAAGAGGCGAATTACTGAAGTTGAATGGTTCGGTTGCATCTTCTTCCAAAGGCTATATGCTGGATGCACGGGCCAACCAGTCTTTTAAAGCCGTGAATATCTTATTAAGCAGCGGCGAAGAAGTATATCGTATTGCAAACAATGAAGCCAATAATATCGGTTCATTTTTTATTCCTGCAAGCAGCAGATCAAAAGCTGTTGTTGATAAAATTGCCAAAGAGACAAGTGCCCGGTTCTTGCCCGTTTCAAAACGGCCATCTTCTTTAGTAAAAATAAATAAGGCAAGGATCGCATTGTGGGATATGTATGGCGGTTCCATGGCATCGGGCTGGACAAGGTTGATCTTTGAGAAATTCAATTATTCATTCGATGTGATCTATCCAAAAGATATTGATACAGGCAACCTGAAAGATAAATATGATGTGATCGTTTTTGTAGGCGGCGCTATTCCATCTTTGACCAGCCGGAATAATTTTAACAGCGACAGAAGAACAGATAGTCTTATTCCACCGGAATTCAAGGCAATGACAGGACGTATCACAGCAGAAAGATCCATTCCGCAATTAAAACTGTTTATGGAGCAGGGTGGATCTGTGGTTACCATCGGCAGCAGCACATTACTTGCCTATCATCTTAAGTTGCCGGTTACAGATGCCATGGTGGAAATTGACAGCGGGACAGAAAAACCTTTGAGCAGGGAGAAATTTTATACGCCGGGAAGTATTTTAAAAGTTTCGGTTGCAAATAACCAGATGTCTACTGCAGGAATGCAAAATGAAGCCGATGTTTATTTCGACAACAACCCGGTATTTCGCCTTAACCCCGATGCCGTAAGCAGTGGCGTGATAAAACCCATTGCATGGTTTGCTACTGATAAACCATTGCGCAGCGGATGGGCATGGGGGCAAGCTTATTTAAAAAATGGCGTGGCTGCTTTTGAAGCTTCGGTGGGTAAAGGAAGACTGTATGCTTTTGGGCCGGAAATAAATTTCAGGGGGCAATCGCATGGAACCTTTAAGTTCCTGTTTAACCAGTTGTACAAGTATCAATAGAAGTTATAGAGCCGGATTCTGAGAAGCAAATTTGCCGATTTGAATTAAAAATTGTAAAATTATACTCTTAAAACCTAACACAATGAACAAAAACACCAAAACCTTACTGCAATTAATGCTTGCCGCTGTTTTATTTACATCTTTTGCTATGACCAGTTGCAACAACAGCAGCGAAAAAAAGGCTGAGGAGCCGGCTAAAGATTCTTTAAGTGCACCAAAACCAATGGAAGCGGCTCCAGCTGCTCCGGAAACACCGGATTCAACACACAAAAGAGACACTGTTAAAACAAGGCCAACCCCAACCGGTAACTAGCAGTTTAATTGCTGTTAAGTTCGTCGGGAGACCCGTTTACTTTTAAGTTTATTTTTTTTGTTTTAATTGACCTGTTCCGATGGGTCAATTTTTCTATTAGCCAAAGCTCGATCCGGTGATGAGCCGGTATGAGCAAAGCAGCAATGGAAACGAAGATGAACATTTCATACACCGGGGTATGATTGGTAAGATTTGCTACAGTAGGATGCAGCAAAAGGGTGAGGTATTCAAATAAGATCAGCAGGGAAAGTATGCCCAGTATTTTTACAACCCGGGTATGTATCCGGATGCGGCTTAACAGCAATGTAAGTAAAAAGAAACCCGGGATAAACATACCGATGAAAAGATACTGGAGTTGTTGTTTCCTTTCCTTCAGTGCTGTCTTTTTATTCTCTTCAATTTCCTGCTGGCGTAACTTTTCATTGCTGGAAATGATCTGTATTTCCCTGATCTTGCTTTTGCTGTTGAGCGAATCGTTTAAACCCTGCACGCCCTTTATGTAAACAAAAGCGCTGTCCACGTTTCTTTCTTTCTCATAAAGATCAGCAAGGAATTTTGTTGCTTCCAGTTGTTTTTCCAGGAACCCGTCTTTCGATGCAATGGAAAGGGAAATATTGGCATAATAGGTTGCCGAATCCTTTAGTTGCTGTTTCTGAAATAGTGTTGCAAGGCCCAGGGCAGCTTCGCAAAGTACAATATCATCATTTGCCAGCTGCAGGTGAGCAATGGCTGTATGGTAATTCAGCAGTGCAAATGGATAATTGCCTTGTTTAAGATAAGTATGTCCTAAGCCTGTCATTGAGTTACCGATGTAATCATCATTTTTAAGGCTCGTGGAAAGTATGAGTGACTTATTGAAATAGCTGAATGCAGAATCGGTATTGTTCAACTTGTCGTACACATCGCCCAGGTTCATGAATATGTAATATTTTATTTCTTCCAGGTTGTTTTGCGTGATAACCGAATCAGACCTGTAATAATATGATAAAGCATCCTGGTATTGTTCCTGGTACCGGTAAACAATGCCGGTATTCATTAAAGCAAACGCAAGGCTGCGGGGGTTATTTCTTTTTTCCTCCAGCTTTAACTTCCGCAGGTTGAATTCAAGTGCTTTTGGATAGTTACCCAGTATGAGAAAGGTATTGGCAAGGGCGCCTAATGACTTTGATTCTCCTTCGGCATATTTTATCCTGGTTGATAAACTGAGCGCTTGTTGCGCCAGGAGTAAGGCTCTTTCGGGATCATACACATTGACAAGGCCAGCCAGTTCCCACATTAATTTCACCTTTCCGGTATCGGTTTTTTCTACAGTAAGACGGTTTGCCAGGCTATCGGCCTTTTGTTTTTGTGCTTGCAGGCTATTTTGCACTAAAAGGAAAACAATAATAAAATGCGAAAACTTTTTGAACATATTTTATAAGGCGTAAGTATATCAGGCCCTAATTTAACAGTTAATAACGACTAATCTGTTTTTTAAAGCAGCAAAATGAAAACAGTGGCACGGTATGTGGTGAAAACCAACAAAATAATATCTGAGGTATTCCGTTCTATCACCGGTACTGTACAAGCAGATCCGGTCTTGTTTCCTTCTTATTTTCAAATACAAAACCAAATCCCCATGATCAAGCGCTCATTTATTGCACTGGCTTTTGTCTGCCTTTTTACATCTGCAAGTATCTCCCAATTAAACGGCATTTTGCCCCTTACCGGGCTGAGGTTTTTTAATGAAGGCATATCTGCAAAATCAATTGAGGTAAAGATCGACGGGGCACAACTCATCAGCAACCGCATTCCTTTGAATAAGGACATTGAAATACTGCTCACCCGCCCGGTTGGTTTTACCGAAACAAATAAGATCATTTATGCCGGAGCCGAACTGACCCTTTTTTCACCCAGGGGTGAGATCCTTTACCAGATACCAAACCTGCTGGCCAGGAATGAATCATCCGGCTTTATCAACGGCGAACTTTCTGCTTTGAGTATTAAGTTTGGCATCACTTCTGAAATGATCAAAGCAAATATGAACGGAACTGTTAAAATAAGACTGTACGATCTGAAGGGCAAAAAAAGCCAGATGCGGTTGGAAATACCCGTAACAGTTGCCCGGAAGGATGAGCCATTACAGGTTTCAATAACAACCAAGGCCCTTATTACAAAAGAAGGTGCAGTGGGTATTGTAAACGGACTAAAGGCCAAAAAAATATTGGTATCTGTTGACACCAGTATCAGCGTGGCGCCTAAAATGGCTTATACCAGCCTGGATATTTCTGCCATAGAAGGTTCCAGCATTTCCGGCATATTCCAGGGCAAGGAAAATTTTTGGGTGTACGACGATAACCTGAATGAAGTGAAGATAACCGACATACTTTTAAAACAGGTGAAGGGGGCCATGGAGAATAACAACGTTGATTATACATTAAAGATCCCATACCGTCCCAAAGGCAACGGGGCTAAATTATATACCGTTCGTTTCCGCTGGGAAAGCCCCGATAAAAAACAATTGATCGATGTGGTTGTGAAGATGTAAGTGCCCGGATGCTATTTGCACCTGTTCACAAAATCAAGTAATTCAATAAGCGATATTTTTTTTGCATCCTGGTAATTGTGGTATTGCTCGGCAACCACATCCACCGCACAATCGCAGTACTTATGTGCATTGTCTTTACCAACAATACTCCCTGCCTTGTTCTCGCAATTCGACACAAATTCTTTTATTTCCCTGTTGAGCCAGTATTTAGCAGCAATTCGTCCCACTGTTTTACAGGATACAGCTATCATGATACTTAAAGAAAATGTAAGCAATAAAATGGATGATCTTTTCATTTCAGTTGATTTTGTGCGTTGAATTTATGTAACAGGATTTTTTCGATAATGTCTTATTGTAAACTTACTTTAAGTTTTTGAGATCACTTTCGTAAATCTACGAGGTAAATCAGCTGTGCGTATTTTTTTATCCCGATTACTAAACAGTTGGTTCAGTTTTTGTTAATTTAGGGTAAGAAAAAGATCCGATTTTATGAGAACCATTGCTTACCTGGCCGTTAGTTGCCTCACCCTTTTATTTATTGCGCTGGTATTGCTGATTGTGCTTTTCGTTAAACAATAATGCGATGCCGCTTCAGCTAAAAACCGCCGCAATCATTTGCTGGGTTTTTGAAATAGTTACTTCCCGGTTCCCGCCACCGAACCGGCTTTTTATTTAAACCAGGCCTCCGCATTATCTTCTGCCCGGGAGGTTTTGCACAAAATGGTCACATCTCGGGCTCTCAGCGGTTTCTATCCCCATAAAGAATGAAAGGAACACTACTTCCTGCCATACATTTGCTGGTGAATAAAGCAATTGTTTAACCTGCTAAAAAATTAAATGTGATGTTGCGGAAAACCATCCTTATTACCTGTCTTTTTTTTGTGTACAACATCAGCGCTGGCCAGGCAATAAAAAGCCAGGCCACTTTCCGGATGCTGAAAACAGCAACAAGCCTGATGGAGGCCCAGCAGTTTGATGCCGCCGAGGAATTCTTTACCAAAGGACTTCAGAAAGCCAAAGTAAATTATGATGCGTATTGCCAGGCATTTGCCTATGAAGGGTTGGGAAACCTGTACAGCAAAACAGACAGGACAGAACTTGCCATTACGAATTATAAATCTGCGGTACGTATATACCGCAGTATGGGCCTTACTGTTATTGCAGATGTGGTTGAAACCCTTCTCAAAAGTCAGCAGGGCATCGGGGAAATGTATGCCGGCATTGAGATAGGAGCGAAGGGAATCAAATTAAGTGTGATCGAAGTTAAACTGAGTAAGGACAGGGAGTATGATTACACACTGATCAGCGACACATCCATCAACACAGATGCTGCAGCACTTTCCTATCAAAGTGAAAAAGAATCAATGGATGCCATTGCTGTTCTTTGGAATATTCTCAGCCGCCGCTATAAGATCCCTTCCAATAAAGTGCATATTGTAATAAGCAGCGGGTTAAAACAGGAACTGGATAAGTACAATAAAGTGGAGTATTTTGCCAACATCATACGCCCGGTAAACCTTGACCCGGCAATCAAAATAACTTATATCACCCCGGAACAGGAATCGCAATTGAGTTTATTAGGGATCGTGCCTCAGAAGCGTCGTTTCACTGCTACACAACTTGATGTGGGAAGCGGGAACACGAAAGGAGGATATTACAATGAAAACAAGATCTTTATTCCGGTTACTTTCCCCCTTGGTACCAAATCCTTTCAGCGGCTGATCGAATCTAAAACCGATGGCGGGTTGGATAATTATGTGAAAACAGCTGAAGATATCTGGCGTGACAGCCTGAAGCGGATCGTGATGAATGAGTTTTTTATTAAACGGGATGTACGGAACAGGGATATCATGTACATATCCGGTGGTGTAGTATGGGCCATCGTATCGCTGATGCACCCGGAAAGTGCAAATTACAATTATACAGAAATAGCCAGCCAGGATATTTCAGAATTCCGCCGCCTGCTCAGCACAGATTACGATAACCTGATAAAGCCGGATCTTTCTTTTATGGCTGATCCAGCCCAGGCGAAGGTTTCGCAAAAAAATATTGTACGGGTATTAAATACCTACGACAAAAAGGCACTATTGGCTGGCACCATCTGGCTGGATGAACTTATTAAGGAAGTGAATACTGCTAATCCTTCAAAGAAATTCATCTATGCCAAGTATGCTTATGTGGGTTGGATAAGCGGGTACATCATTAAGAAAGTAACGCAGCAATATACCGGTTTGGTTAACTAACAGGTATTTCTGATTGGGTTATTTATTAGACAAATTTCTACGGGGAATCGGTTTCGATGTCTATGGTTTTGGGGAGGGGGCAGTCCTACTTTTGTACTGCTTTATTTCCAAACCTCTGAATCCAACCAATACCTTTAAAAACAGATTTCCCGGTAAAGCTTTTAGTATCAGTAGAAAGCCTTCATTTGAAGGCTTTCGCTTTTATTAATCAATAAGTTAGTCAATTAACTGATCTTGGTCATTTTCAAGAAAAAAACCTTCAGATTAACAATATTTTTTTACCCTATTCCGTTTATAGACCAAACCCTGATACTATGAAAAAATCTATACCCGGCATTGCACTCCTGTGCATATCAGTCTTCATGATCAATTCATGCGCAACCACCCAAAATTCAGTTGTTCAGCCTAAACCAGAGAAGGAAGATGCCAGTTTGGCTTCGGTTTATGTGATCAAAACTGACGGTTCCACCCAGCAGTATTCCAGCTTAAAACTGGTTACCGGCGTGTTGGTAACGCCACATTTACTTGCTAACGGCAAGACCGTGATCTATCCAAAGGACGTGTTAGCCTACCAGGATGGCAGGCGTTATGCAGTTTCTCAAAAATTACTTAAGACAGAAAAGACCGGCTTCATAGCTACAGAAACCTTACCCGGTTTTGCGGTTCGGATAGCTAAAGGAAAACTTAATATCTACAGCCGTAAGTACTACAATGGTAATGTTGCGGTAACAGAATATTTTTTACAATCGGGTGATGAAGGTGAGATCGTTGCCTACTCGCCTGCGACAATGAAAGAGATCATTAAGGATAATAACCGTGCTGCTGATTATTATAACAGCAAGGTGAAGATCTCTCCAAAATCAAAGAAGTTAATGGTAACGGCTGATCTTTATAACAACCCGGACCAGTACGTATCTAAAAATTAAAATAAGGAAAATCCTCCACAGGATATTTTTGTAACTAAAAAACCGACAAGCTCACCAGGCTGAAATATTGCGGGCTGGGCTTGTCGGTTTTTTTATGCGGTTAGTTGAGCGACACCTGCATATCATTGCTCAATGGCATACTGCTGCTGTAATCTTTCACAACATTATAAAGGGTATCTCTTTCAACCGGCCTGCGCTTTGCCTGTTTGATAAGTATCACTAATTCCTCGGTTGTCATGGCAGGATTTTGTTCCTCACTGCCGGCCATGCTGTAAATTTTTGTAGAGTCATCAATGGTACCGTCGATATCATTTACGCCAAAAGACAAGGTGAGCTGAGCATTCTGCCTGCCCAGCATTGGCCAATAAGCCTTCAGGTGAGGGAAGTTATCCAGGTAAATCCGGGCTATGGCATAAAGCCGCATGTCTTCTGTTATGGATGATTCAGGCACATGACTCATGGCATTATCCTGGTTGCGGAATTTTAACGGGATGAATGTATTGAAGCCACCTGTCTTATCCTGCAACTCTCTCAATCTTCTCATGTGATCGACCCGGTGTTCAAACTTTTCAATATGACCATAGAGCATGGTGGCATTGCTGTGCATGCCTAAATTATGTGCGGCTTCATGTATGGCCAGCCAGCCGGCTGCATCAACCTTATCGGCACATATTTCTTCCCGTATCTCCGGGGAAAATATTTCGGCGCCGCCCCCGGGCAGACTGTCTAATCCTGCGTCATGCAGTTGTTTCATTCCTTCTTCAATACTGAGTTTTGCCTTGCGGAACATATAGTCCAGTTCAACTGCCGTAAAAGCTTTTACGTGAAGGCTGGGGCGATGTGCTTTTATCTTTTGCATCAGCTCAATAAAATAAGCCATATTCATTTTAGGATGAACGCCACCAACAATATGCACTTCAGTGATCGGCTTGCCATCGTATGACTTTACAATATCAAGCATCTGTTCAATGCTCAGTTCCCAGCCATCTTCCTTATGAGCATACAGACGGGAGTACGAGCAGAAATTGCAACTGAACACACAAACATTGGTTGGCTCAATATGAAAATTCCGGTTGAAATAAGTGATATCCCCATGTTTTTTTTCACGGATATAATTGGCAAGGGCGCCTACGAAAGCCAGGCTGCCTTTTTCAAAAAGCAGCAGGCACTCGTCATCGGTTATCCGTTCGCTGTTCTTTATTTTTTGGGCAATTCCTTTCAGGCCTGTGCCGGTTGCAGTATCAATTAAAATATCAATAGAAGCGGGCATTGTAAAAATTTTTACAAATTTACGATGATATGGTTTCCTGACCTTGCTTTTTTGGAAATAATCATGTCTAAAAAACAGGCGGGGTAGTATGGGTTGCAGAATAAATGGTTATCTTCCAAGTTGAAAATAAATCAAGCTATATGAACATTAAGTTTCGTCTTACGTTGATGAGTTTTTTGCAATTCTTTGTTTGGGGAGCATGGCTTATAACAATTGGCACGTATTGTTTTAATGCCAAGGGATGGACCGGTGCTCAATTTGGAGCAATTTTCTCTACCCTGGCTCTTTCTTCGCTTTTCATGCCGGCCCTTACAGGAATCATAGCCGATAAATGGTTGAATGCCGAACGGCTTTATGGCATATTGCATATTCTGTATGGATTGGTCTTGTTTTATGTTCCTAAAGTAAATGACCCTGATACGCTGTACTACGTAATATTTGCAGCAATGATCTGTTACATGCCCACCATTTCATTATCCAATTCAATTGCATACACTATTTTAAAGAATAACAAATATGATGTTGTTAAGGTGTTTCCGCCTATCCGTGTGTGGGGAACCATTGGCTTTATTGTAGCTATGTGGACAACAAATCTTACCGGAAGTAAAGCAAATGCAAACCAATTTATCATAGGAGCGATCGGCGCCATTGCACTGGGTATATTTTCTTTTACTTTACCAAAATGTCCGCCGCAAAAATCAATCGCAAAAGATGCGTCACTGCTTGAACAATTGGGATTGAATGCCTTTAAACTGTTTGCAAATTATAAAATGGCCCTTTTCTTTCTTTTTTCTATGTTCCTGGGTGCGGCTTTGCAGCTTACGAATATGTACGGCGATTCTTTTCTAAATGATTTTAGTAAAATTCCTGAATATGCAGACTCGCTTGTTATTAAATATTCCACCATCGTCATGTCCATATCACAGGTATCGGAAACAGTATTTATCCTTACCATTCCTTTCTTCCTGAAAAAATTCGGTATCAAGAAAGTAATGCTGTTTTCCATGCTGGCGTGGGTACTGCGTTTTGGCCTTTTTGGCTATGGCAACCCGGGAGATGGATTGTGGATGATCATTCTTTCCTGCATTGTTTACGGTATGGCCTTTGATTTCTTTAATATCTCAGGTTCTTTGTTTGTTGAAACAACAACCGATTCAAAAATCAGGTCAAGTGCACAAGGTTTATTCATGATGATGACAAATGGGGTAGGGGCATTTTTAGGAAGTAAAATAAGCGGTTTTATTATCGATAAATACTTTACAGTTGGACAGGGAGATAAGGATTGGCATGGCATCTGGATCACTTTTGCCATTTACGCCCTCGTAGTTGCCATCTTGTTCTCCATATTATTCAAACACAAACACGACCCCAAAACATTAGAGAACGTACAGCATTAATTCAACTCAACTATTGCTGTATTAAAAATCCCCCGGTGCAAACCAGGGGATTCTTTTATCTGCGAAACAGGATCAGTGATTATTTGTGCTGCTCAATTTTCTTTACAAAATTAGCCTTAGGCTGTGCGCCTACTAATTTGTCAACCACCTGGCCGCCTTTTACAAAAAGGATCGCCGGGATGCTGGTGATGCCATAGTTCATGGATATCTGCGGATTGTTGTCAACATTTACCTTACCCACATTAACCTTACCATCGTATTCTTTTGACAGCTCTTCAATTACGGGGCCTATTGCACGGCAGGGGCCGCACCATTCTGCCCAAAAGTCAATTACTGATAGTTTATCGGATTCCAGAACATTGGTTTTAAAGTTCGAATCGGTGAATTCTAGTGCCATAATTTTATTTTTTATTGTATAAGAAGGGAGCAAATTTAAGCCCATTCCTGTTAAGATGCTGTTATGACATATCCACAGTATGTGACGAAAAATAATTGACATGTAATAAGTCATTGTGACCGGAACCTGCGATAGATCAGGCTTGCATTTCACGAAACAGGCAGCTATCTTTATAGACTAAAATTATTTACCATGTATCTGATCAGAGAAGTATTTCAAGCCAAACCCGGCAAGGCAAAGGACCTGGTGAAAATGTTCAAACAGGCAATTCCGCATTTCGAAAAGGATGGAATGGGAAAGAATATGAAAGTGATGACCGATATTGTCAGCACCTATTGGACGGTGGTGGTGGAATCGGAGACGGACGACATCGGCGGATTTTTCAGCAACATGCGTTCTGCCACCATGAACAATGAACTGAAAGATATTATGAAGGGTTATATGGACTGCGTGGAAGGAGGGAAGCGGGAGATATTTTTGATCGAGTAAATTCAATCGTTTAAGGTTGCAGGGTTTAAAGGTTTAAATCGTTAAGCTTCTAAACATAAAACGACTTGAACTTTTTTAACCCTTAAACGGCTACGCCGTCACCACACTCACTTCAATATCTTTATTCTCATTTAAGAAAATAGCCAGTTCGTCATTCATGGTCAGACTTCTTTCAAGGCTGTACATGCCCACTTTAAATTTGTGCCGGCTGTCAATGACATTGAATTTTATAGAGGTCTTTCCCGGGTTTGCCTTGATGTTCCTGTCAATAAACTCCACCAAATCTTCACTAATAAATTGCGGTTGCACGTCGATCACTACCTGTTTGGTGAGGCTTGATTTTACGGTTTCAAGCAGGTGCAGTTTTGCCAGTTTGAAATCATACTGATCACTGTTATACCGCTGCCTGAATGCACCTTCCACCATCACGATCATTCCTTTTTCCAGGTAGTTCTGGTATTTCACATAGTCTTCACTCCACAACATGAATTCACTTTTGCCGCTGTAATCTTCGATGGTCAAAATGCCGAAATTCTTCCCTGCTTTTGTAAGTCGGTGCTGTGCATCCACCACAAGTCCTGCCAGCCTGAACTGCATGGAAGGATTGGCATGTGTTGTTACCGCTGCTTTGAATTCATTATAATCGGCCAATGGCGTGATGTTATAATGCCGCATCTCAAATTTGTAATTATCCAGCGGGTGGCCGCTCATGTACATGCCGGTCACTTCTTTTTCATAATCCAATTGAACAGCTAACGGCCATGGTTCACACAACGGCAGTTTTGGAGGCGCTATCTCCGGCATCTGCAGGTCGCCAAATAATGTGTTTGATGTATTTGCCGACTGCGCCTGGAAAACACTTCCAAACTTCATGATCTTTTCCAAACCTGCAATGTCTCCTGGTGGCTGGTAAAAATATTGGGCCCGGGTCAGATCCGGGAAACAATCAAAAGCACCGGAATAAGCAAGGCTCTCAATTGATTTTTTATTTACAGAACGATGGTTGACACGTTTGGCAAAATCGAAGATGGTAGTGAAGTGCCCATGCTTATTTCTTTCTTCAATGATATTCTGAATGGCATTTTCGCCTACGCCTTTCAAGCCGCTGAACCCAAAACGTATCTCACCTTTTTTATTCACGGCAAATCCATTTTGCGACTCATTAATATCCGGGCCAAGCACTTTTAACCCCATGCGCTTACATTCTTCCATAAAGAAAGTGATCTTATCAATGCTGCCGGCATGGTTAAGTACTGCAGCCATATATTCACTGGGGTAATGCGCTTTTAAATAAGCGGTTTGATATGCAACGAATGCATAACAGGTACTGTGCGATTTATTGAATGCATACTGGGCAAATGCTTCCCAATCTGTCCATATCTTTTCTAATTTATCTGCCGGATGTTTTTTTGACGTGGCGCCGCTGATGAATTGCGCTTTCATCTTATTGAGTACCGTAATCTGTTTTTTACCCATTGCTTTACGCAATACATCGGCGTCGCCCTTGCTAAAGCCGGCCAGTTTCTGACTCAGCAACATCACCTGTTCCTGGTAAACGGTAATGCCATAGGTTTCTTTCAGGTGCTCTTCCATGTCTGGCAGATCAAACTGTACCTGTTTTTTTCCATGTTTTCGGTCGATATAATCGGGGATATAACTCATCGGACCGGGACGATACAAGGCGTTCATCGCTATGAGGTCATCAAACTTATCCGGTTTCAACTCCCGTAAATATTTCTGCATACCCGGACTTTCAAACTGGAATGTTCCGTTTGTATCGCCACGCTGGTATAGCTGGTAAGTTCGTTCATCATCCAATGGAATGGTATCGATATCAATTTCCACCCCGTGATTTTGTTTGATAAGCGACAGCGCCGTTTTTAAAATGCTGAGGGTTTTTAAGCCCAGGAAGTCCATCTTGATCACCCCCGCTTCTTCAATCGTACCACCTTCAATTTGTGTAAGCCACAGATCACTTTCTTTGGATGTGGCAACCGGGATCAGGTCTGTAAGATCTCTTGGTGCAATGATGATACCTGCGGCATGTATGCCGGTATTGCGAACCGAACCCTCCAGGATTTCTGCTTCATGCAAGACGATGCTTTGCAGATCGGTGCCTTTATAAATTTCACGAAGCCGTTTTACATTCTCCAGGTCATCGGCTGCCAATGCTTCTTTTTCTTCCAGCGATTTTTCCCCTGCTGAGCCTGCCGAAGCATTTGCTTCTTTAACCGTGAACGGCGCATGCAGTAATCTTTTCAGGTTAATGCCGGGCCTTTCCGGAACCAGTTTAGATAAAGCCCTGCTTTCTGCCAACGGCAGATCCATCACCCTCGCCACATCGGCAATACTGCTTTTGGCAGCCATGGTGCCATACGTGATGATCTGCGCTACCTGGTTCTTACCATATTTTTCTACCACATAGTTTATCACTTTCTGCCTGCCGTCATCATCAAAATCCGTATCAATATCGGGCATGCTCTTACGGTCGGGATTAAGAAACCGCTCGAAAAGCAAATTGTATTTTATGGGATCAATGTTGGTGATGCCGATGCAATATGCCACCACCGAGCCGGCAGCAGAACCACGGCCAGGCCCTACAAAAACCCCCATGTCTCTTCCGGCCCTGATAAAATCACTTACAATAAGGAAGTATCCGGCAAATCCCATCTGCTTAACAACACCGAGTTCAAATTTTATACGCTCTTCTGTTTCGGGAGTCAATATTTTGTATCGTTCCTTTGCACCTGCCCAGGTAATGCTTTCCAGGTATTCATCCTGGCTTTTAAAATTTGAGGGCACAACAAAGTTTGGCAAGAGAATGTCACGTTTCAGATCCAGCAATTCAACCTTGTCAACAATTTCATTTGTATTATCGATGGCCTCAGGCAGGTCTTCAAACACTTTGGACATCTCTTCCGTTTTCTTAAAATAGAACTGGTCGTTGGGAAAAGCAAAACGTTTGCCTTTAGCAAATACATCATCGTCGCTGAATTCACGCAGGGCAGGAGTGCTTTGCTTTTCACCGGTGTTGATGCAGAGCAGGATGTCGTGAGCATTGAAATCCTTTTGATCCACATAATGCGAATCATTGCTGGCAATTACTTTTACGTTGTATTTTTTTGCAAATTTCAGCAGCACTGCATTTACTTTTTCCTGTTCCGGAATACCATGGCGCTGCAACTCCACATAATAATCCTGTTGAAAGATATTCAGCCACCATTTGAATTCATTCTCGCCTTCTTCTTCCCCTTTCTTTAAAATGGTTTGCGGTACCAATGCACCCAGGCAACAGGTGGTTGCAATAAGTCCCTCATGGTATTTATGGATGAGTTCTTTATCGATACGGGGATATTTCGAATACATCCCTTCGATATAACCTAAGGAAGTGAGTTTAACAAGGTTCTTATATCCCTGGGCATTCTTCGCCAATAATATCTGGTGATGGCGGGGATCTTTTTCTTCTTTACTAAATGTTTTACGATGCCTGTCCTGCGTAATATAAAACTCGCAGCCAACGATGGGCTTTATCTTTAATGTACCGTCATCATTCTTATGATTGTATGCTTCCTTTACAAATTCAAAAGCCCCGAACATATTGCCGTGATCACTGATGGCAAGCGCAGGCATTCCATCAGCAATGGCTTTTTTGTAAAGACCTTTGATGGAAGCAGCTCCGTCTAAAAGTGAAAACTGGGTATGTACGTGTAAATGAGAAAACTTCATAAAATGCTTGATTCAAGATGCAGGATCCGGGATACAAGATAAAGAGATCAGGCACTATCCTGTATCTCGATTCTTGTATCTTATATCCAGCCACAAATATCGTTAACAATAAGCGGCTTGCATGGTTCGTTTTTCCACAATAGCCTATTCCTGCAATAATATTAATAATTCGTTAAAGGGTTGCATTTCCGGTATTTGAAGGCTACCTTTGCGAAGCATATAAAAAATATATTTATTACCATTTAGTAGGACAGGAATCACAGGAAGGATCAGCTAAACAGGCCAATCAACGAATTTTTAAGACGAGTAAAGAACAGAAGACTAAGTTGTACTTACGCATAAAACCCCTCATTTTATCGTATGAAACACTTAATTTTTGTTTCTGTTGCCGTGGGCATTTTTTCAGGAACATCCATCTCTGCACAAAAACGTACTGGCTCCCTCCGGGCCAGGGATGCTGTAGCAGATAATAAGCAAGTTAAATTTATTGAAGGGATAGAAATAAGGCCGGAAACAACCGTTGCCGCACAATCTCCCGTTGTTACAAGATCGCAGGTAATAAAAACTGATTTTCCGGTCGGCAATGAAGGTTCAGCCATTGAGCAATGTACTTCCCTGCAATTCAAATATGCCCAGCTTTTAAATATTGAAGTGGAAGCGGTAACCAATGTTGAATTGTATCGATTTATTGAACAATGGTGGGCTACTCCTTACCGGTACGGCGGCGCCACTAAAGACGGCATCGACTGCAGCGCATATTCCGGTACGCTCATTCATAACATTTACGGAATAACACTGTCACGTACCGCCCGGTCACAATATGAGGAATGCTATAAGCTCGATAAAGAAGATCTGCAGCAGGGCGACCTGGTATTTTTTAAAACAAGAAGAGGAGTAAGCCATGTGGGTGTTTATTTGGGCAATGGGTATTTTACACATGCCAGCACCAGCAACGGCGTTATGATCAGCAGTCTTAATGAAGATTATTACAACAAACGATATCTTGGTGGCGGAAGAGTTCCTGCCAGGGCAAGTGAATAATGATCAATGAAATTTTACCAGGGGAGATGTTAATCTCCTTTTTTTATGCCCAGCTTTTTTTGAAAGGTCTGCCAAACAGGCTTCACATCAGGCGACAGGTTCAGCAACTTGGTACCGGCGGCATACATGATAATGAACAAAACACTTCTTGCTGTCATTCCAACAAAGCCATGCATATTCCTGAATAAAAAGAAGCAGCAATAAAAAGTGGCAATACCAAGCAGTATGGTATAAACTGTTTTTATGGTAAAGGGCTGCAGGTTGAATTTTTTATAAAGGAACCAGTACCGGATACTGTTGTAAATGGTGAATGTGATAAGGTTTGCAATGGCGGGCCCCATTACGCCATAGTAATACTTGGTTAAAATATAATTAAGCGGCAGTGTGAGGGAGAGCAGGATGATGCCGGTGATAAAATCAAAACGCCACAATGTAGAAGTGCCGATGATCTGGCTGTTTACCCCGGTACCCATATCAACAATACGCATCATGCCGATAAAAAAGAATACCCAGGCCGCTTCCAGGTATCGATGCTGTAAGTGAAAGTTAAGTACGGCATCATTAAAGTTGAGCCATATCAATGCAAACATCGCAACAGAAAATATCAACTGGTTAATGGAGGAACTGTGGTAAATGCGGTTGATCTTAGGCATGTCCTTATCCTTCCAGGCTTTTGATAAAGCACCCATGGAGGAAGAAATAACGCCACGCTGCGGTGCCTGTATCAGGCTTGCAATATTTTGCGCCAGTGTATATACGCCTGCCAGCGCCAACCCATCGGGCAATACTGCCGCAATGATAATGGTATCTATCACCATGGAAATAGTGAATACCAGGCTGCCCCCGTATACAAATGCAATAAGCGAAATGATCTTCTTAAAGAATTTTTTAGAAATCTTGCTTACCGAAAAACTAAAGGAGATATGCTTTGTGGATACCAGGTACCCCAATAAGATTAATGCAACAACCAGGAAAGTGAACGAATAAATTTTTATGAACAGATCAAAAGATGCAATAACGCCGGTGAAACTTAAAACGATGAGCAGGGTAGTAAGCAACCGGAACTGTATCTCCCGCAAAAAATTGGTGAGCACCGATTTTTTTAATTGCCAGGCATAGGCTTCCAGTATGGTGAAAAGGGTAAGGCCCAAACCAAAAGGGAAAACATAGTAATAATATTTTACCAGGTCGGGTGAGTTGGTCCCGTATTTACGGATGACCAGGTCTTTAAAAAGAATGCCGGCAATGATCACCAGGCAAAATCCAACCAACGAAACAAGCAATGCCCAACTGAGCATGTCATTCTTTTTTTTAGGCAGGTTATCGTTGTAATACGGATAGAACTTATAGATGTATGCCACCATGCCCAGGTTTGCAAAAGAATACATGATATTGGCAATGGCCATGAAAATGCCAGTAAGCCCGTATTCGGCCTGGGTAAAACCGCCTTCCCTGGTGAACAGGTAGGTATTTAAAAAGCCAATAGCAAAGCCGACATAAACCACCAGTGAGGAAACAATACTTTGCTTTCGTATCTGCGACATAGCTTTGTTTGCTGCTAAATTACTCTGTCTTTTTTGTAATGATATAGAAATTTGGGTCAACAGTAAAACTATTGTCGCCTTCGGGATACAGGTTAAGTGTTTTCCATTCTTCCGTTGGTTTTATCCATTGCTCCGTTTTGAATTTTACCTTCAGCGGCATGTTGAAACCTTTTACACAGTTGGTATAGCGATAAGAGAGTTTGTTTCCCTCCACCTTGTATTCAAGTACCGGAACCAGCCTGGTCCGCAGGTATTGATCAAACACTTTACTGAGATCGATCTTGCTTTGTGCGCTGATATAATCTTCCACCTGTTTGGTGGTTACCGTCTGGTGATAGAATGTTTTATTCAGTCCCCGCAATACCTGCCGGAATTTTTCATCGTCATTGATCACCTGCCGAATGGTATGCAGCATGTTACCACCCTTGTAATACATATCGCCGCTGCCTTCCTGGTTTACATTATATGGCCCGATGATGGGAATGTCATTCACAATGTTCCTGCGGGTGCCCTGAACATAGGCATTGCCGGCTTCTTTGCCGAACCAGTAATCGGTGAATAAGGTTTCACTGTAATTGGTAAAACTTTCATGTATCCACATGTCGGCAATATCTTTAGAGGTGATGTTGTTTGCAAACCATTCGTGCCCGCTTTCATGCACGATGATAAAGTCCCATTTCAATCCCCAGCCGCTGCCGCTCAGGTCGCTGCCACGGTAACCATTCTTAAATCCATTTCCGTATGCTGTTGCACTCTGGTGTTCCATTCCTAAATGCGGAGCTTCCACTAATTTGTATCCGTCTTCATAAAAAGGGTAGGGCCCAAACCAATGTTCAAATGCCTTTATCATGCGTGGCGCATCTTTAAATTGGTCTTTGGCCTTGTCTAAATTTTCCTGCAGTACCCAGTAATCCATATCCAGTTTTCCTTTCTCCCCATCAAACACTTCGCTGAAGTGAACATACTTGCCGATATATGGAATGATGTTGTAATTATTAATCGGATTTGCAACCGCCCAATCGTATGTAGCCGTTCCATCTGCATTACTGATCTTTCCACGATAACGGCCATTGCCCACGCACATCAAAGTATCCGGAACGGTGATGTGCATCTCTGCACTGTCCGGTTCATCGCTTTGGTGATCCTTGCAGGGATACCAAATACTGGCGCCCAATCCCTGGCAGGCAATACTCACCCATGGACTTCCGTCTTTGCTTTTACGCCAGATCAGTCCACCATCCCATGGCGGACGCCGGGCAATACGGGGTTTGCCGTGGTAGTAAACAGTTAATTCGTAAACATCTTTATTTAGAGTGATACTTGATAACGGTAAAAAGTAAGCATTCCCGTCTTTAGTGATATCATTCCCTTTCAACGTGCCTTTAATAAAAACCTTGCTTACGGTTGAAGGGAATTTGAAATAAACACTATCCAGGATCATTGGCTCTTGCAGATCGATCTGAAGTTTGTCACCCTTTTTCAATGCTTTAAGCTGGATAAAATTATACCCACTGATCGTACTGTCCTTAATATTGAACTTTACATGCAGGTCATATTTCAATACATTCCACCAATCCCTCGAAGGGCCATAAGTACCCCGTAACGTATCGGCATGGGTAAAGCCTTTTTTCTGGTTCAGGGGTTGAGCCTCCGTACAATTAAGAATTAAGAATGAAGAATTAAAAATGAAGAGAGCCTTAACAAGTTGTTTCATGTGTATTTGTATATAAATGCTAATTTAGTTTTCTTTCCAATTACAGATGCACCGTTCAACAAATAAAAATACTGCATTTTGCCCCCTTCCCCTAAAGGGGAGCTATTTGAAGACACTACTTCAGGCATCCAGTATCCAATATTCCTTGTCCTGCATCCTGTATCCTGCATCATGTATTTTGCTTTCAATCTTCCTGCTTTCATGCATTTCTCACCAGCACCCCGAAAAAAGGATATTCCATTACAATGAAAGCAGTGGACTTGCTTCACTCGACCCGGCCTTTGCCAAGAACAAGCAGGTGATGTGGGCAGCGCACCAGCTTTACAATACGCTGATAGAGATCGACAGCAACATGCAGATGAAACCATCACTGGCAAAGAGCTGGACGATCTCAGACGATAACCTGGTCTTTACTTTTTACCTGCGTGATGATGTTGTGTTTACCGATGATGCCTGTTTTGCCGGCAGCAAGGGCAGAAAACTTACGGCACATGATGTGGAGTACAGTTTTAAACGGATCGTTGATAAAAGCACTGCAAGTCCGGGTGCATGGATATTTAATAACCGGGTTGATTCGGCCAATGGATTCAAAGCCATTGATGACACAACTTTTCAATTGAAACTGGTCAGGCCCTTTCAATCCATACTTGGCATCCTTAGCATGCAATATTGTTCGGTCATTCCCAAAGAAGCGGTTGAAACATATAAAACAGATTTTCGTCGCCACCCGGTTGGAACGGGGCCATTTAGTTTTGTGGCATGGGAGGAAGGGCAGGCGCTCATCCTGAAAAAGAATGAACATTATTTTGAGAAAGACGCAGGAGGAAAACAGTTGCCTTACTTAGATGGAATCAAGGTCTCATTCTACGACAGCAAGGCAACCGAGTTCTTAGAATTTCAGCAAGACCGGCTTGATTTTATTGACGACATCGATCCTTCTTTTAAGGACGAAGTACTCACCAAAACCGGCAACCTGAAAAAAAACTGGGTTGATAAGATCGAATTGCACAAACATCCTTATCTCAATATTGAATACCTCGGTATTTTGGTGGATGTGAATAATGAACTGGTTAAAAATTCACCGTTGCGTTTGCAAAAGATCCGGCAGGCAATTAATTATGGTTTCGATCGCAGAAAAATGATGCTGTATTTGCGAAACAGCATCGGCATTGCTGCAGAAAGTGGTTTCGTTCCGGCAGGGCTGCCATCTTTTGATTCGGTTGCCGTAAAAGGCTATCACTATGATGTAGCAAAAGCGAAACAATTATTGGCCGAAGCCGGGTATCCGGATGGAAATAATTTGCCGGTTATTAAGTTATTAACCATTCCCATTTATGGCGACCTGGGAACTTATATTGCAAACGAACTGCTGCAATCAGGCATTAAGGTGGAAGTGGAAGTAATTCAGAAAAGTTTATTGATGGAACAAACATCCAAATCACAGGCAACATTCTTCCGGGGAAGCTGGATAGCTGATTACCCCGATGCAGAAAATTACCTGGGTGTATTTTACAGTAAGAACCCTGCGCCGCCAAACTATACACGGTATAAAAATCCTTTTTTTGATGAATTGTATGAACGGGCATTGGCAGAAAAGAATGATTCAGACCGATACGAACTTTACCGGCAGATGGACCGTATGGTGATCAATGATTCACCAGTTGTTCCATTGTGGTATGATATGGCCATTCACCTTGTTCATAAAAATATCAGTAATTTTTATCCCAACAGTCTTAACCTGCTGGAACTGCGGCGAACAAAAAAATTATAGCTAAGTAAAAAAGTAAAACATGAAAATTTCTAAAAAACTGAAAGTACTTGCTGGATTAACCGCCTTTGTTTTTGTCGGTATCGCCGCAGTTAAACAACCCAACACTGACCAGTTTAAAAATCTGCAGGTATTGCCGAAGAACATCACCGTCGATTCATTGGACAAGATCATGGATAAATTTACGGCCAACCTGGGAGTGGATTGCAGGTACTGTCATGTTCGTGATAAGAAAGCCGATACGCTGATATTTGATAAAGACGACAAGGCAGAAAAAGAAATTGCCCGTAACATGATGCGGATGACAACAGACATCAACGAAAAATATTTTCACTTTAATGAGGGAGTGAAGGCAAGCGAAGTGCAGGCAGTCACATGTTTTACCTGTCACCGGGGACAGCCCATGCCGGTAAAAGAATCGGGAGCTAAAAAATAGCTCCCTGCTTGCTGTCATTCCGACGAAGGAGGAATCTGCCTGGCAAAACTCCTGAAGTCGATAATTATTTTATCAGTGTTTTTTTAATTTATTCTTAAACACTTTTTCAAATTTTTCCACCTTTGGCCTTATCACAAACTGGCAATATCCCTGGCCGCCATTATTCAGGTAATAATTCTGATGGTATTCCTCGGCAGGGTAAAATACTTTGAATGGTTCCAGCGTGGTAACAATTGGATTAGCGAATGCACCGCTTTTATCCAGCTCCGCTTTATATTTTGCAGTCTTTGCCCGCTGCTCTTCATTATGATAAAAAACAACGCTGCGGTATTGCGTGCCCACATCTGCACCCTGGCGGTTTAACGTAGTAGGGTCATGCGTTTGCCAGAATACTTCCAGCAGTTCATCAAAGCTGATCTTTTTAGGATCGTATAATATATTCAGGCATTCGGCATGACCGGTCGTTTTACTGCAAACCTGCTCATAGGTTGGGTTGGGGACTGTACCACCGCTGTAGCCGCTGGTAACTTTTTCCACGCCTTCCAGTTGTTGAAAAATGGCTTCGGTACACCAGAAACAACCAGTCCCGAAAGTGGCGGTGTCTAAGTGGACGTTAGATGTAGTAGTCACTGTATTCTCCTTTTTTAGTTTGTTTGAATTCTTCTTTTGTGCGCAGGAGGTTAACCCGGCAAAACTGATGGCTGAAATGAATAAAACTTTTAACATAGTTGAGATTTTTTCATTTACTTACGTAAAGTTAACCGGCACAGATCGTATAACAAGTCTTTGCAACAAAAGTTTAACAGGATGATCTATTTGAACCACATAGACACATAGGGCACAATAGAAAGAACAAAGACTTTGTTTTAATCTATGTTTTCTACGTTCCTATGTGGTTCAACTTCTTACTTAAATTCATCACAATGAGAATCTGTTTCATTATTTTAGTATCCGCAATCTTATTTTCCTGCCAACAAAAATCTGCTATGCAAAACATCACTACATATGCCTTTCGTTTAAAGCCGGGACAGGACCTGAAAGCCGGGGTCCAGGAACTGGTCAACGAAAAGCAAATTAAAGCCGGATGGATCAGTACCTGTGTCGGCAGCCTGACAAACTATAAGATAAGGTTTGCAAATCAACCGGAGGGCAGCAGTGATAGTGGTCATTTTGAAATTGTAAGTCTTACCGGCACCGTCTCGGTAAATGGTTCCCATCTCCACATCAGCATCAGCGACAGCACGGGCAAAACCATTGGCGGACATTTAATGGAAGGATGTACGATTTATACCACCGCCGAAATTGTGATCCTCAGCAGCAATGAATTTGTTTTTAAAAGGGAAAAGGATGGAAGCACTCCATGGGAGGAATTAAAGATAGAGCCCTCAAAAAATAAAGAATAAGCAAGTACCTTTGCCTTCTTTAATTTAAAAATCCTACTTGAAGGAAACAGGCAATGAAAATTTTTCCCGAATCGGCACTCGTTCAACTGGAATATGAAAAGGTAAAAACCTTGCTGGCCCTTCATTGCCGTACCGAATATGCAAAGTATAAAGCCGATAATCTGCGTATTCACACAAAAAAAGAATTCATAACCACGGAGCTTCAGCAAGCCAATGAATTTAAACTGTTGCAGCAAAGCGGACAGCATTTTCCCAACGACTTTACTCATAACCTCCACAAGGAATTAAAACTGCTGGGTATTCCCGGGGCCGTTTTAAGCGGTGATCAGTTTTTGTTGATACGGAGGCTGACAGATAATGCTAACAATATCTTCCGCTGGTTCGACAATGAACGCCGCATCGCATACCCGGCCATGGCGAAAGTAACAACCGATGCCTGGTATGAGAAATTGATCATTGAAATGATCGACGAGAAACTGGATGAAACGGGACAGGTAAAAGACAGTGCAAGCGAAGAACTGGGTACCATACGAATGAATCTTTACCGAAAGCGGAATGAACTCCGGCGTGTTTTTGAAAAGATCGTAGGCAAACTCAACAAACAAGGCTACCTGGCTGATATTGAAGAAAGTTTCATGAACGGCCGGAGGGTACTGGCTGTTTTTGCCGAGCAAAAGCGTATGATCAAAGGGATCCTGCATGGCGAAAGCGACAGTCGCCGAACCTCTTTTATTGAACCCGAAGAAACAACCGACCTGAATAATGCAGTCTTCTCATTGGAGAATGATGAACGAAAGGAAGTGTACCGGGTGTTGCGAAAGCTAACTGAGGACCTGAGTGTATATTCATCCCTGCTTAAAACATACCACGCCATTTCGGGTGAATATGATTTTATAAGAGCGAAGGCAAAATTTGCGGTCGATTACAATGGCAATTACCCCGTTGTTATTGACAAGGCGCATGTGCACCTGGTACAGGCTTATCATCCATTATTATATCTTTACAATAAAACAAATAGTAAGCCCACCATCCCGGTCGATATAAACCTGAATGAGAAGCAACGTATCCTTGTTATCAGCGGGCCCAATGCCGGGGGTAAGACCGTTACGCTGAAAACAGTTGGACTTTTACAACTGATGATGCAGAGTGGTTTGTTGGTTCCGGTACATCCCGATAGTGAGATGGGAATATTTAAACAGATCATGATCCATATCGGCGATACGCAGAGCCTGGAATTTGAACTGAGTACATATTCTTCACACCTGAAGAACATGAAGCATTTTATGGAGAATGCAAACGGTAAAACATTGTTCTTCATCGATGAGTTGGGCAGCGGCAGTGATCCCAACCTGGGGGGCGCCTTTGCCGAAGTGATCATGGAAGAACTGGCGATAAAACACAGTTTTGGCATTGTAACAACCCATTACCTCAATTTAAAAGTGATGGCCAATAAGGTGCCGGGTATCATGAATGGCGCTATGCAGTTCGACGAAAAAAATCTGCTCCCTCTTTATAAACTGGTAGTGGGCAAGCCCGGGAGTTCCTATACTTTTTCCATTGCCGAACGGATCGGGTTAGAGAAAAGGCTGATCGAGAAAGCAAGGAAACTGGTGGACGACGATCACTTTACCCTGGATAAGCTATTGAACCGTACCGAACAGGATCTTCAGCAAATCGACCAGGAAAAAGCATCACTGCAAAAACTATTGAAAGAAAATGAACGGCTGAAAAAAGAGATGCAGCAGGTTATGGACAAAGAAAGGCACCGGCAGGAAGTAGAACGGTTAAAAGAACAGAATAAGATATCTGAAGAACGGTTGGCTTATGTAAAAGATATGGAACGCCGCTTAAAAGCCATGGTCATCGAATGGCGCAAGGCAGATGATAAAGACAAAGTGGTGAAGATGATCCATGCGCTGCTGTTTAACCAAACAGAAAAGATCAGGTCCGAAAAGCAACAGAAGAAACTGGATGAAAAATTTGTAGAAATAGGAGGGGAAATAAAAGTTGGGGATAAAGTAAAGATGAAGAAAAACCGCAATACCGGGATTGTAAAGGAAATTAAGGGCAAGAAGGCCGTATTACAGGTAGGTATAATGCCGATAACAGTAGAACTAAAAGACCTGGTGCTGATAAAAGATAAAGAACCCGTTGATCAATAAAAAATCCCGTCGAAACGGGATTGGCGGAGAGAGAGGGATTCGAACCCCCGGACCTGTAACAGTCAACGGTTTTCAAGACCGCCGCATTAGACCGCTCTGCCATCTCTCCGGCGCAAAAATAAGATTACAAAGTTTTCAATCCAAACTTATTTGATTTACATTATCCATTTGTTTAATCCGCAAAAATGCCAAAGCCGGATGGAGCAATGTTTCAATCAGTTTTTCGTTGTATAAGCTGGATAGGATTTCTGAACAAAAAATACTTTTTGCCTGTTATTCCAATGTATTTTTACCGAAATTGGTGCTGTAGAGAAAAATAAATAAATTGGATCATCAAATTACCCTGTTAAATGAAACATAAATACCCGCTGGCAAGCCTTGCCCTTATTACGCTGTTGCTATGCAACTGCCTCGGCACAAGTGCCCAGACAAGTTTTACTGATAAGATCACTGAATGGAAGACCGCTTTTCCCAAAGAAGAGGTTGTAGCAAATAGCTTAAAAGAAGTGGTGGATTTTTCATTGAATGCCAACGCCCCGGCTACCGAAGCAAAAGTTAAAGCCAGCATCTCCACCGAAACGGTACTGGTTCCGGTAAAAGATTTCTTAAAATATGAAGACGGGCTTTTTTACAATGAGCAGGTCTCGATCGACAATGTGAAAGTGGTGAACCCCGATAAAAAAGATGTACCCATACAAAAGCTTTGCGGCGATTACAGCCGGGAGAGTATTTTTCACAGCGACGCCAAATTGTGTGTGGTTAAATTCCCGTTGGCAGAAAAAGGCAAACCATTCGACTATACATACCAGGAGAATTACAAGGATGTGAAATACCTCACTTCATTTTATTTTCAACAGCGTTACCCGGTGGTGGAAAGAGTGATCCAGTTTAATATTCCTTCCTGGCTTGAAATGGATATCCGGGAGTTTAATTTTACCGGTTATGATATTAAAAAGACTTCGGTAAAGGAAGGGGATGTTACAAAGGTCACGTTCACCATCAGCAATATCCCGGCTTACAAAAGCGAACCCAATTCGCCCAACCATGCCTTGAGTTACCCACATATCATTTGTGTTACCAAGGCTTTTTCAGAAGCCGGCAAACGTACCGTGCTTTTTGAAAATGTGAAAGACCTCTATGGCTGGTACAATAGTGTGTGTGCAGGTATTGGTAACAATCCCGAGTCATTGAAAGGAAAAGTTGCCGAGCTCACCGCCAATAAAAAAACAGACCAGGAAAAAGTGGAGAGTATTTTTTACTGGGTGCAGGATAATATCCGTTACATCGCTTTTGAGAACGGCATCATGGGCTTTAAACCCGATGCGGCACAAAACGTTTTTAAGAACAAATACGGGGATTGCAAAGGCAAAGCAAATCTTTTAAAGACCATGTTAACGCTGGCTGGTTTTGATGCCCGGCTAACCTGGATCGGTACTTCCGACCTGCCGTATGATTATTCACTGCCTTCGCTTTCGGTCGACAACCACATGATATGTACCGTTATACTGAATGGCAAACGTTATTTCCTCGATGGAACGGAAGAATACATTGCCCTGAATGACTACGCACAGCGCATACAGGGCAAACAGGTTTTAATTGAAGACGGAGCCAACCACCTGCTTGACCGAATACCGGAATTCCCTGCCGATAGAAATAAAGTAGTGCTTACCCGTAAACTGGCCATTGCCGACAACCAGATAACCGGCAATGAAACCGCCCAGTACAACGGCGAATCAAAAATATCTGTTCAGGGTGCCTACGCATCCATACGCAATGAGAAAAAATCAGAGAGCCTGGCCAACTTTTTAAGCAACAGCAACCGCAATGTGGAAGTATTGAATATTGCAACGCCTGATTTTACAGACCGGCAAAAACCGCTTCAGCTTAAATTCGACCTGAAGGCCAATAACCAGGTAACCAAAACCGGTAATGAACTATACGTAGTTGTTGACTGGGATAAAGATTTTGGCGATATGGAAATGCCGGCCGACCGTAAGAATGATTATGAATTTGAGCAGAAATATTATCTCACGTCACAAACAGAATTAGCAGTACCGGATGGATATAAAGTTGATTACGTGCCGGCTGCCTTCAAAAAGTCTGCTGCTTCCTGGTCTTTTGAAGGGGCTTATACAAACAAAGGAAAGAGTATCCTCTACACCAAAACTATTATCATTAATAAACCCATTCTGAAGAAAGCCGATTTTGCTGCATGGAATGCCTTTATTGCCGACATCAATAAATTTTACAACGACCAGGTGGTGCTTGCTAAATAGTATCCGTTTTTAAAACATCAAACTCAATAAGCAAATCATATGATCCGCATTACGCTCACTCTGTTGATACTAACCCTCTTTGCTTCCCCGTCTGTAGCCCAATCACCTTCCATTGGGGAAACCATCGAAAATGAATTTAAGGTTACTGCGGTTCCGGAAAAATGGAAGAATGAAAGTGCTGTCATCATCGGCATGAAGGAAGAGTATCTCTTCAGCAGGCAGGTGGCAAGGGGCAAAACCACTGCCGGGGTGAACATTAAAGAGTATGTTCACAAACGGTTCAAACTGCAGGATAAAAATGCCATAGAAAAATTCTCCACCTTTTATTATGTAACCATCGGTGCCGAAGGGAAGGCTGTTTATAAAGTAATAAAAAGCAGCGGCAAAGAAGTGGAGATCGATATGAAGAGTGCCATTGAAGAAGAGCAGGACATCCCTGAAATTTATAAGCCCATTTTTTATAAGATGAAAGTTAAATCAATGAAGATTGCCATCCCCGACCTCGAGATAGGCGATATCATTGATTTTACCATCAGCTCCAGTCTCGACTGGGACATGAAAACATCGGGCATCAACTTTACACCCTTCATCTTCTCTTTATCCAATAATTATCCCACCATGTACCAGCAATACCGGTTTACCATGGCCAATGGAATGAAGGTGAAGTACCGCAGTTATAACGGGGCACCCAACATCAAGTTCGATTCAAAGGCATCGGTGTATGGCGACAGGGAATCGTACCTGAGTTATTATTTCTTAGACAAGGACCGGGAAAAATCACTGGATGAACGCTGGAGCTTTGAACTGAGAAATACTCCCAGTGTAAAATTCAGGGTGGTATTCCTTGACTATGATCCCGGGGACAGAACCCTTGGCGAAGCAACAGTTGACCGCTCTGGCCTGGATATTCAGCAGATGTACCGCAGCTATGCAGGCGCTGCGCTTTATAATACGCCGGTGGTAACCTCATTGGTTGCATATACCACCCAATACCTGGCAAAAAAGAGAAGCGATGGCGTGCTTAAGAATGACGGAGACATCATCAAGGAATGTTATTACTGCCTGCGAAAGGTTTTTTTGGAAATGTATTACAAAGGCCCGGTACATTCTGAGCTGGAAAAATATTTCACCGGGAAAAAATTATATAAAAAGATCATTGCAGCCGAAGCAAAGAATGAGAAGAAAGAAGAAAAAGAAGATGAGGTGAGGATCAATGCGGCCACTTTTGCCACGGCACTGCGTTCGGCATTGGCAGCGCAGGGCATATCATCGGAATTGTTTGTGTACGTGCCCCGCAAACTGGGCAGCTGGCGTGATGCCATCTTTTTGGAAGAACTTGACTATGTGATGAAGGTAAAGATCAAAGACAAGGCATACTACCTCGAAGCGTTCAATAACTTCGATGCATTTGGAACACCTTATTCGTACCTGGAGAATGCAGAAGGCTACAGCATACGCTATGATGAAGTGGACAGTTATTATAAAAGCAGCATACCGGCTACGCCGGCAACTTCCAATCTTTCGAGAGAAGAATATGTAGTGAATTTTACGGATGCCATGGAGATCATTAATGTAGAACGCACCAGTTCTTACCTCGGTACCGAAAAAACTCCGTTGATAGGCAAGGCAAATCTCGACCGTGAATACCTGAATACCGATTTCAAAAAATACTTTGCTGAACCACTGGCAAAGGATAAAAAGAAAGATAAGGATGCTGCAACACCGGTGGCTTCTACGGCTACGTATGACTACCCCGACAAGGACGAACAGGTAAAAGAAAGAAAAACACTTTTTGAAAAAGAACTGAAAGGAGATCATGATGTAGATCAATACACCGATTTTGAACTGATCAGTGATGGCCGCTATGGCGATACGGCAATGTTGAAATACAAAGAAAAATTCAGCCTGAAGAAACTCATCAGTAAAGCAGGCAGGAACTATATTTTTGAAGCAGGCAAGTTGATCGGCAGCCAAATAAAACTGGAACCCGGTGAAATGAAAGAAAGACAAACAGATATCTGGGTACCCTCGGCCCGTGTTATTGAGAACAGCATCACCATTAATATTCCTACCGGTTATACTGTTGATGGCCTGCAGGACCTCAATATGAACATCGATAATGCCAGCGGCAGTTTTGTGAGCAGTGCAACGCTGGCCGATAGCAAGGTATTGATCACCACAAAAAAAATATATAAAAACAATTTCGATAAAAAAGAAGCATGGCCAAATTATGTTGCCTTCCTGGAACCGGCATATAAATTAAGCCAGGCCAAGATCGTTTTGAAAAAGAAATAAAAGACAGGGTGAATTTTTTAAAAAAAGCAGGGTTTAATTACCTGCTTTTTTTTTTTGACCAGCGGCTATAAATTTGACCATGCTTTTCATTTACCTTTGCCGGAGCAATGAAGCATCTCTCTTCCCTCAATAAATATTTCTGGAAGTACCGCTGGCATTTTATGCTGGGGTTCGTGTTCATTA
>Ga0209023_10000852_pt1 | contig 43481 bp, 45 predicted proteins | sample LakOneMetagenome_FD_187468 | JGI IMG/M metagenome (GOLD analysis project Ga0209023, IMG submission 187468) | Freshwater and sediment microbial communities from Lake Erie, Canada (SPAdes) (version 2) | ecosystem: Environmental > Aquatic > Freshwater > Lentic | place: Lake Erie, Canada...
TGAGGCGCGGGGAGGGGACACTTGTGTCTCGGGAGCTGCCATTTTACCCACCTAGCTGATTTGGCGGGTTGTGGCCACCGGATGCGGCTATTCGCCAGCCTGTAGCTTGCGGGTGTCGCGAAGCGGAAACAGGTCGTTGCCGCTGGACACGATGCGCGGCGCGTCGGCGGGTTCGCTCGATTTGCTGAAATCCAGTTCCTCGATGCGCCCGGCCCGCTTCTCGATTTTTTCGGCCGAAATCAGGATCTGGCGCACGTCTTCGTTCACGTTGCCGAAATCCTTCTGCAGCTTGAGCACGCGCTCGCGCAACCGGCCAAGATCGTCCGACATGTGCATCACTTCAGTACGGATCAGATCGGCGGCATCGCGCATCCGCGCGTCTTTGAGAATCTGCTGCATCACCTGGATTGCCAGCATCAGCAGCGATGGCGACACCAGCACCACCCGCGCGCGATAGGCTTTCTGGATCACGTCGTCGAAGCCGTCGTGAATTTCTGCGTAAACGGACTCCGACGGCACGAACATCAGCGCCGTGTCCTGCGTCTCGCCGGGGATCAGGTATTTGTCGGCAATGTCCGTGACATGCTTCATCACGTCCTGCCGCAGTCGCTGCGTGGCGTATTTCTTCTCTTCATCGCTGCGCGCATCGCGCAACGCGGTCACGGCTTCCAGCGGAAACTTTGCATCGACGCAGAGCGGCCGCTGGTCGGGCAGGAAGATTACGCAGTCGGGGCGGGTCCGGTTCGAAAGCGTGTACTGAAAGGCGTATGAGTCTTTCGGCATGCCATCCTGCACGATGGCTTCCATCCGCGCCTGACCGAACGCGCCGCGCGACTGCTTGTTGGCGAGGACGTCGCGCAAGGTCGTCACCTGCGAGGTGAGGTCGGTCAGATTCTTGTGTGCACTGTCGATAATGCCGAGGCGCTCGTGCAGCACGCGCAGGGAATCCATCGTGTTGCGCGTGGTCTGCTCCATCGACTGGCCGACGCGATGCGTCACCGAATCCAGCCGCTCGTTGACCGCGCGCGCCATGTCCGCCTGCCGTCCGGCCAGCGCCTGACCCATTTCATGAACGCGCCCGGACGCAACCGCCTGTGCCTGCAAAACCTCGGAGAGCCGTTCTTCCAGTTCGTCGGCGCGCACCGCCTGCGCCATGGCGGCTTCCGCGCCTTTGCGCCCCGAGCGCGAAATGACAATGGCGATGGCCAACAGCAACACCAGAGCCAGCGCACCGAAGGCGATCAGAGCGGCACTCATGCGGATCGGCATGTCGCCGACAATGAAAAGGATCTCGTTCATGCCGTCCTTGTACCGCGATTCGCAGCGCGATGCGAACGAATAGGGAACATTTATGGTTAACGAACCCCTGATTTTTATGGTTAATCGCGAGTTAACAGGTTGCTGCTTGCGGCCAGCGGTTGGAGACACAACGGGTTTGACCGCGGCGGGCGCTCCCATTACATCGCGCGCATGGCCAATCGCGACATCATCATTCTTCCCGACAAACAGCTTCGGCTGATTTCGAAGCCGGTCGAAAAGATGACGGCCGAGATAGAGGCGCTCATCGAAGACATGTTCGACACCATGTACAAGGCGCCGGGCATTGGGCTGGCCGCGATCCAGGTCGCTCGGCCATTACGGCTGATCACCATGGACCTCTCCAAGAAGGAAGGGGAACAGGCGCGCCGGGTCTTCATCAATCCGGAGATCGTGTCGGCGTCCGAAGAGATATCGATCTACGAGGAAGGCTGTCTGTCGATCCCGGAATATTACGAAGAGGTCGAGCGGCCTGCGCGTGTACGCGTGCGCTTCATGGATCGCGACTGGAAAGTGCGCGAGGAAGACGCCGAGGGTCTCTACGCCACCTGCATCCAGCACGAGATTGACCATCTCAATGGTGTGCTGTTCGTGGACTACCTGTCGAAGCTCAAGCGCGACCGCGTGATGAAGAAATTTACCAAGGCCGCAAAGCTCGCGGGAAAATAAGCGATTTCGAGATGCCGCTCCGTTTGATTTTCATGGGCACGCCGGATTTCGCGGTGCCGACGTTGCTCGCGCTGGCCTCGCACGGCCACGATATCGTGGCGGTGTACACGCGCGCGCCGAAACCATCGGGGCGCGGTATGACCTTGCAGCCGACGCCGGTGGAGCAGGCCGCGCGGCAACTGGGCATTCCGGTCTTCACGCCGAAGACGCTCAGGACGCCGGAGGCCGAAGCGGAGTTTCGTGCCATCGACGCGGATGCCGCCGTGGTGGTCGCGTACGGCATGATCTTGCCACAGGCCGTTCTCGACGCCGTGCCGCTCGGCTGTTTCAATCTTCATGGATCGCTGCTGCCGCGCTGGCGCGGCGCAGCTCCGATCCAGCGCGCCATCATGTCGGGTGATGCGCATAGCGGCGTCATGGTAATGAAGATGGATGCCGGCCTCGACACCGGCGATGTCGCGATGGCCGAACGTCTTCCGATTACCGATGCGATGACGGCGCAAGACCTTCACGACGCGCTCGCGCCGCTCGGCGCGGACCTGATGGTGCGGGCCATCGGTGGATTGGCGCGGGGCGGACTACAATTTACGAAGCAGAGCGAGCAGGGCGTCACTTACGCCGCCAAGATCGACAAGGTCGAGGCGCGCATCGATTGGACGAAATCAGCGCGCGATGTGCTGCGCCATATCCACGGCCTGTCGCCGTTTCCCGGCGCGTGGTTCGAGGTCGCGGCAGATGGCGAGCCGGTGCGCATCAAGGTGCTGCGATGCGAGTGGGCGCAAGGCTCCGGCGCGCCAGGTGATGTGCTCGACGACAAGCTCACAATTGCCTGTGGCGAGGGCGCGATCCGGATTCTCGAATTGCAGCGCGCTGGGAAACCGCCGATGAAAGCGGATGTGTTCTTGAACGGCATGCCGCTCAAGCCACCGCTTCGTGTGGATTGATGCCCCGCTACAAACTCACCATTGAGTATGACGGCGCGCCGTTCTGCGGCTGGCAATATCAGGACAACGGCCCATCGGTGCAGGGCGCTCTGGAAAACGCCGCCAAGGCAATGACCAATGCTCAGGTGCGTGTCAGCGGCGCGGGCCGCACCGATGCTGGCGTGCACGCGCTGGGACAGGTCGCGCATCTCGATCTGGCAAAGGACTATTCGGCTGATCGCGTGCGTGACGCGCTCAACGCGCATCTGCGGCCGCTACCAATCGGTGTGCTGTCAGCGGAAATTGTGCCGGAGACGTTCGATGCGCGGTTCTCCGCGATCAAGCGGCATTACATTTACAGGATCGTCAATCACCGCGCGAACCTCGCGCTGAAAGTCGGGCAGGCATGGCGCGTGGCGCGGCCGCTCGATGCAGGCGCCATGCACAAGGCCGCGCAGGTGCTGGTCGGCAAGCACGACTTCACGACCTTCCGCGACACCGAATGTCAGGCGAAGTCGCCGGAAAAGACTCTCGACGCACTCGATGTGGTGCGCAACGGCGACGAGGTGAATATTACGACGTCTGCGCGTTCGTTCCTGCACAGCCAGGTGCGCTCGATGGTCGGCTCACTGGTGTGGGTCGGACACGGGCGCTGGACTGCGGACGACATGCGCGCCGCGCTTGACGCGCGAGACCGTTCCGCCTGCGGCCCTGTGGCGCCACCCGACGGGCTTTATCTGGTGCGAGTGGAATACTGAGAAGTTAGACCGTCAGCGTCTTCAACACATCCCAGAACAAGTCCTCGCCACCTGCGACATTCTCGTTCCAGTGATCGGCGGCATTCTCGTCCGCGGCATCGGTGATGAATTTGAATCCGCGCCACGGCACGCCGAAACGCTGGCAGACCTGAGCGATGGCAAACAATTCCATATCGACTATGTCGATCTTGTTCTCGACCAGCCACGGATCGACAGACGTGACGAAACTGTCGCCGGTACCGCAGACCACAGTGCCGAAGCCCGACGACAGGCGATCAAGCTCCGGTGAGAACGGCGTGCGCCCGCGCGGTGCCAGCGGCATCGCCGCCATGTCGCGCTGAATCACATCCGCGACTTCCACAAGCCCGTTGTGAATATGCGCGATCTTTCCCGCCGTGCCGTAATTGATGATGAGTTCCGGACGCAACACGAGCAGCGCCAGCGTTGCGGCGCTTGCGGCATTGACCTTGCCGACGCCGGTGTAGATCACCTCGACGCCGTCCGGCGCGCGCTCTTTCTTCAATTCGGTGTCGATGGCCGTGAGAACGACTATCTTGCTCTTGGCCGGGGCGCTCATGCGAAGTAGCGGTCCAGCACGCCGCGATAAATGCGCGTCAGCTTGTCGAGATCAGACACCGGCGTTCGTTCATCGATCTGGTGCATGGTCTGGCCGACAAGGCCGAACTCCAGCACTGGGCAATAGTGGGTGATGAAGCGCGCATCCGATGTGCCGCCACCGGTGTTGAGGTCCGGCCTGCGTCCAGTCACTTGCTCAATCGCTGCAACGACGAGATCAGTGAAGGGGCCGGGCTTGGTGAGGAAGACATCCGCGTTGGACGGCTCCCACACAATATGCGCCTTGATGCGGTTGCCGCTGGCTTTCACAGTACGCTGTTCGATCAGCGCACGAAGCGTTTCTTGCGTGTGGCAATCGTTGTAGCGGATGTTGAAACGCGCGCGCGCCTGCGCGGGGATCACATTGCTCGCCTTGTTGCCGACATCGACGGAGGTGAATTCGAGATTAGACGGCTGGAAATGATCGGTGCCCTGATCGAGCGGTTCGCCGCACAGGGCCGCGATCAACGCCGCGATATCGGGAATAGGATTCGCCGCGCGATGCGGATAGGCGACATGGCCCTGAATGCCGGTCACAACCAGCGTGCCGGATTGCGAGCCGCGACGCCCGGTCTTGATGCAGTCGCCGATCTCGTTGACGTTGCTCGGCTCGCCGAGCACGCAATGATCGAATGTTTCGCCGCGCTCTGCCGCCCACTTCAGCAGTTTCACAGTGCCGTTCACGGCAACGTCTTCCTCATCGCCGGTGATGAGAAACGAGATCGAGCCTTTTGGCTTGCCGTCATTCGCCGCGAGGTATTCGAGAACGGCGGCAACCGAGCAGGCGATGCCGCCCTTCATGTCCACCGCGCCGCGACCGTAGAGAATGCCGTCCTTCACATCGCCTGCGAACGCGCCGTGGCTCCATGCGGCGTCGTCGCCCGGCGGCACAACATCTGTGTGGCCCGCAAAGGTGATGTGCGGTGCGCCTGTGCCGATGCGTGCGTAAAGATTGTCGATGTCGGCTTCACCCGGCTCGGAGAACGTCACGCGATGCACGTCGAAACCGGCGTCAATGAGCAATTTCTCCAGCACGCCAAGCGCGCCCGCATCCGCCGGTGTCACCGAAGGACAGCGCAGAAGATCGCGGGCGATGGAGAGGGCGTCAATCATCCGTGGAGATCAATCCCGCAACAACTCATTGATGCCGGTCTTAGAGCGCGTGCGCTCGTCGACACGCTTGACGATGACGGCGCATGCCGTGCCCGGTCCAGGCTGACCGTTCTTCAGCGGCTTGCCGGGCAGCGAGCCTGGAACCACTACGGCATATTCCGGCACTTCGCCGATGAATGTCTCGCCGGTTTCGCGATCCACAATCTTAGTCGAGGCGCTGAGGAAGACGCCCATCGCGAGCACCGCGCCCTTGCGCACGATGACGCCTTCGGCGACTTCGGAGCGCGCACCGATGAAGCAATCGTCCTCGATGATGACAGGACCAGCCTGCAGCGGCTCCAGCACACCGCCGATGCCGACGCCGCCGGAAATATGGACGCGCTTGCCGATCTGCGCACAAGAGCCGACGGTGCACCATGTATCGACCATGGTAGCTTCATCGACATAGGCGCCGAGATTGACGAAGGACGGCATCAGCACGACGTTCTTTGCGATGTAAGCCGAGCGGCGCACGATGGCACCGGGCACGGCGCGGAAACCGGCCTCGCGAAAACGGCTCTCGCCCCAGTCGGCGAATTTCGACGGCACCTTGTCCCACCACTGCGCGCCGCCGGGGCCGCCGGGGATCGGCGACATGTCGTTCAGGCGGAACGACAACAGCACGGCCTTCTTCAGCCACTGGTTGACCTTCCACACGCCATCGGCCTGCCGCTCGGCCACGCGAACCTCGCCTTTGTCCAGCAAATCGAGCGCCAACTCGACGGCGTCACGGACCTCACCCTTGGTGTCGGTATTGACGGTGTCGCGGGCTTCGAAGGCGGCATTCAGCGTGGTTTCAAGCGCGGAGAGAGACATGAATATTCCTTGGGAGCGGGTGTTCAATGAGGCGCTTTTGTCGGGATTTGGCACGGGAGAGTCAAGGTGAAGGCGCTTAGTTTGACAGCGTTATTGCCTTCAGAAAACCCGTCAGATGATCCGTGATGTGGTCCACATAGGCGGCGTCGCGGCCTTCCAGCTCCCAGTCCTCGCGCACCACATTTTTGGTGCCGTCCGGCACGACAAGAACGGTGGTCATGCCGAGGTCATGTGGCGTCACGAGATTGCGCGCCAGATCCTCGAACATCGCGGCCTTCACCGGATCGACGCCGTGCAGTTTGAGAAAGCGGAGATAAGTCTGTCGCGCGGGCTTCGGCTCAAGCTCGGCGGCGACGATATCGAACACATCCTCGAAGTGACTGCCGATGCCAAGCCGCTCCAGCACTTTTCCGGCATGGGCGCGCGAGCCGTTGGTGAGGATCAGCTTGCGGCCGGGAAGTTTCTCGATAGCGGCACCCATCGCCGGATTGGGCTCCAGCGGCGAGTGATCGATGTGATGAACATATTCAAGAAAGTCGTCGGCCTTCAATCCATGCACCGTCATCAGGCCGCGCATGGTGGTGCCGTAGCGGCGATAATAGTCCTTCTGGATTTTGAACGCCTCGTCTTTCGACACCTTCAGATAGTCCGCGACAAAATCGCGGATGCGCTCATCGACCTGCTGCCACAGATTGACGTGATGCGGATACAGCGTGTTGTCGAGATCGAACACCCATGTCTCGACATGGGCGAAGCCGCACTTCGGTTTTGAGGTCATGGCGTTCAAGATTATGGCATTCCAAATCGGAGCGTCTTGCCAGCGCCAGCGGCAATATCGACCGGCAGATAGCCGCTTGACGTCAGGCCACGCGCGCCGCAGTCGCCTTGCTCGGTGAATTCGAATTGCGTCTCGCGGGTGCAGAGCGTGGTGCTGCCACCCCAGTTCAGCGGGCGGCTATTGATCTTGACGGTGCGGCCGTCGGCATCGATGGCCTCTGCAAAGCTGAAAATCTTTCGCGGCTGTCCACTCACGTCGGGATGCAGGCATTTGCCGGGCTCGATGCGATACCAGCCGCGGCTGGTGACAGCTTTGCCGTCGTCGGTGCCGATGGAGGCCATCACGCGATACTGCGTGTCGTTGCACCATGTCAGGCCCGTGGCAGAGGGCTGCTCCACCGCCGCGATCATAGTCTCGAAAAAGTTCGGTGCTTGGGCCGCGTCCGCGCCAAGCCCACGCGCTTTCAGGAAGGCTGCGAGAGCGTTTTGCGTCTTTGGTCCATCGACGCCGTCGATAGGCGCCGCATCGTAACCTGCGATCACCAGCAGCCGCTGGATCGCGGCAAGACGTGCCTGCTCGTCGTCGTATTCGGAATCTTCGGCGAGATAAGCGATCTGATGATTGTCATCGCCGGTGGTCGGTTTGACTTCGGTGAAAGCTACTGCGGTCTGGCCGCTTCGGCACTGGTTGCGCGCGGCGGCGATGATGAAATCCTTTGGCGCAACGCAGAGATTGTCGGTGCCGTTCTGTGGCGCGGGCGACGCGCCATAGACCGGCAGCGAGCGTGCATGCAGAAGAATGCGGTCTGCGGAAATCTTGCCTTGTGCCACCACGCGGCAACTTGCCGGATCGATCCGAAACCAGCCGCGCGTTGCAGTAGCCGTCTTGTCGTCGATGCCGATAGCGGCCTCGACGACGTAGCTCATGCGGTTGCAGATTTTCAGATCGGCGCGGGCGGGGGTGGCGACAAGAATAGCCGTTATTGCGAGGAACGCAGCGACGGAGCAATCCATTTTGATTTGCGTGGATTGCTTCGCTTCGCTCGCAATGACGATGTGTTGTGCCATCACTTGTGGATCAGCGTGCCGGTGCCCTGATTGGTGAACAGTTCGAGCAGCACGGCATGCGGCGTCTTGCCGTCGATAATGACCACGCCTTCGACTCCGGCTTCCAACGAGTAGATGCAAGTTTCCACTTTCGGAATCATGCCGCCGGAAATAGTGCCGTCGGCGATCAGCTTACGTGCGTCCTTGATCGACAGTTCGGGAATCAGCGTCTTCGACTTGTCGAGCACGCCGGGCACGTCGGTCAGCAGCAGCAGGCGCTTGGCTTTCAGTGCGCCTGCGACCGCGCCGGCAAATGTGTCGGCGTTGACGTTGTAAGTCTGGCCTTCTTTCGACGACGCCAGCGGTGCCAGCACCGGGATCAGTTCATAGCCGATCAACTGGTTGAGCAAAGTGAGATCGACCTTGTCGGGTTCGCCGACAAAACCGAGATCGACCACCTTCTCGATGTTGGAGCCGGGATCGACCATGGTGCGCGTCGCCTTGGTGGCGGTGACCATGTTGCCGTCCTTGCCGCAAAGGCCCACGGCCTTGCCGCCCGCCTCGTTGATGTGGCTGACGATCTGCTTGTTAATGGAGCCTGCCAGCACCATCTCGACGATTTCCATGGTCGGCGCATCGGTGACGCGCAGACCTGCCGCGAATTCGCTCTTGATGCCGAGCCGCGTCAGCATGGATGCGATCTGCGGTCCGCCGCCGTGGACCACGACAGGATTGATCGCGGTCTGCTCAAGGAGAACGATGTCGCGCGCGAATTGCTTGGCGAGCGCTTCCTCGCCCATGGCATGGCCGCCGTATTTGATGACGATCGTTTCCTCGTCGTACTGCTGCATATGCGGCAGGGCTTCGGAAAGAATGCGGGCCTGATCCTGGGCGCTGATATGAGGCAGATCGATCATGAGGGCGTCTCGTCCACAAGCAAGAATTGGCCGAGGGTTTAGCCGATTGCGCAAGCCGCGCAAAGCCGCTGGACGCAGATCAGCCCGCCCGGCGTGGCCAGGCGGCGGCAATCGCCAGCACCAGCCAGCTTAGTATCAGCAGCGTGCCGCCGGTGGGCGCAGCCATTGTGAACAGTCCATGACCGGCATACTGGCGCATGGTCAGGTCGCCTGCGAATAGCGCCGCGCCAGTAATGAAACCAAAGGTCGCAGTCAGCCCGAGATGGCGTTGCGCGATGCCATGGCCGGTCAGCAGTGCCGCGCCGATGACGGCGCTGGCATGAAACAGCAGCATCGAGGACGCCGATCCCAGCCGCGCGGCATCGCCCTGATGCGCGGCCGCCGCTGCGAGCACGACGCCAGCCGCGCCCATCAGAGCAGCCAGCACCACGGCAAGGCGAAGCACGCCAGTTTGCGTCATCATGCCCGTTCCCTCAGCAATCGGATCATGGCCGCGCGTAAATCCGGCATGCCGTCGCCTGTTCGTGACGATGTGACAAGCACCTCGGGGAACGCCGCCGGATGTTTGGCCAGCGCGGCGACGGTCGCAGCGAGCGTGTCCTCAAGCTCGGATTTCTTCACCTGATCGGCCTTCGTCAGCACCACCTGATAGCTGACGGCGGACCTGTCGAGCGTTTTCAGCACTTCGTGGTCCGCGTCCTTGAAGCCGTGGCGCGAGTCGATCAGCACATAGACGCGCGCGAGGTTGGCACGACCCTGCAGGAATTTGTGGATCAGCATCGTCCAAGACGCGACCTTGGTCTTGGGCGCTGATGCGTAGCCGTAGCCGGGCATGTCCACCAGCCGCAGGCCCGCGTCCTTGCCGTCCGCAGGCGTCGGGCCTTCAAAGAAGATCAGTTCCTGGGTGCGGCCCGGCGTGTGCGAGGTGCGCGCCAGCGCGTTGCGGCCGGTGAGTGCATTGATGAGGCTCGATTTGCCGACATTGGAGCGGCCTGCGAATGCGACCTCGACACCTTTCATCGGAGGGAGGGTTTCGATCGACGGCGAAGCCCAGAAAAATTGCCAGTCACCGGCGAAGATTTTCCGTCCCGATTCGATCAGCTCCGCATTGTCGTCATCGGCGGTCATGCGAAGGTCTCAATGTAAAAACGCCCGGCGAAACGCCGGGCGTTGAATTGCAACGACGCTACGTCGTCTTTTTGCTGCCCGCGAAGGTCGACTTCACGTTGTCGAACAGTTCGATCTTCGCGCCGTTCTTCTTCATGATGTAGCTCTGCTGCAGCACCGACAGCGTGTTGTTCCACGCCCAGTAGATCACCAGACCCGCCGGGAAGCCTGCGAGCATGAAGGTGAAGATCAGCGGCATCCAGTCGAAGATCAGCTTCTGCGTCGGATCCGGCGGCGTCGGGTTCAGTTTCATCTGGAACCACATCGTCACGCCCATGATGATGGGCCAGATGCCGAGATGCAGATAATGACCGAGCACCGGAATCTGCGTCGGATCGAAGGACAGCAGGCCGAACAGATTGAACAGGTTGGTCGGATCGGGCGCGGAGAGGTCCTTGATCCAGCCGAAGAATGGCGCGTGACGCATTTCGATGGTGACGAACAGCACCTTGTAGAGCGAGAAGAACACCGGAATCTGAATCAGAATCGGAAGACAGCCCGCCACCGGGTTGATCTTCTCCTTCTTATAGATTTCCATCATCTCCTGCTGCTGCTTCATCTTGTCGTCAGGATATTTATCCTTCAGCGCGGCGAGTTGTGGCTGAACGGCCTTCATCTTGGCCATCGACGCATAGGACTTGCTGGCGAGCGGGAAGAAGACGAGCTTCACCAGCACGGTGACCAGCAGGATAGCCACGCCGAAATTGCCGACAATGTGGAAGAACCAGTCAATCATCCAGAACATCGGCCGGGTGATGAAATAGAACCAGCCCCAGTCGATCAGGCGGTCGAACTTGTTGAGGCCGAGCTGTTTGTCGTAGGCGTCCACGACAGCGCTTTCCTTGGCACCGGCGAACAGGTTGGTCGAGGTGCTCGTGGTGCCGCCGATGGCAATCGTCATCGGGTCGAGCAGATAGTCGGTCTGATAGGTGCGCAAGCTACCGACGAGGTTCGACGAATAGCGTGCCTGAACCGACGCCTTCGGGCTCGGAAGCAGCGTCGCTGCCCAGTACTTGTCGGTGATGCCGAGCCACGCATCGGTGACCTTGAACTCGACCGACTTGGCCTCATCGATTTTCTTGTAGCCGTATTCCTGCAGGCCCTTGTCGCCGAGAACGCCGATCAGGCCTTCATGCAGAATGTAATAGCCGGACACCTGCGGGACGCCGTGACGCGAGATCAGGCCGAACGGATAGAGTGTGACGGGCGCATCGCCGACGTTCGATACGTCATCCTTGATCGTGAAGAGATATTTGTCATCGACGGAAATCGTGCGCTTGAAGGTGAGGCCCTGACCGTTGTTCCAAGTCAGTGTGACCGGTGTCGTGGCCGTCAGCGCGCCGGTGCCTTCTTGCTTCCAGACCGTGTCCTTGTCCGGCATTTTCGTGGTGGAGCCTGCCGATGGCACGAAACCGAACTCTGCGTAAAACGGCTCTTTGGTGCCCGACGGCGAAAACAGTTCAATCGCTGGCGATTTCGGATCGACGGTCTCACGGTATTTCATCAGCGCGATGTCGTCGATGCGCGCGCCGGTCAGCGCGATGCTGCCGCTGACGCTCGGCGTATCGATCTTCACGCGAGGACCGGCGGCGATCGCGGCGGCGCGGTTCTGGATCGGTGCGGCGGTGATCGGCGCGCCGGGCGCAGGAGCCTGCGTTGGCGCTCCCGCCGGAGTTGGCGTGGTCGACGCGCTGCCCGGCGCCGGTGTTGCCGGATTGGCAGCCTGCTTCTGCGCAAGCTCGGCCTGCTGCGCCAGACGCTGCTTCTCCATCGCCGGGACGTTGTAAAAGAATTGCCATGCGATCAGCACGACGCCTGACAGGATGACGGCGAGAATGGTGTTGCGATTATCAATCATGTTCTAGGGCTCGCATCGTTCAGGTCGCGTCATGGGCTCGGGCGGATTTGAAAAACGGCTGGTCCAAAAAGGCTAGCCGGCATTGGTTGGGTCGCTGGGCTTCTTCACTGTCTGACGCTCGAGGCGGCTGAGCGCCGAGCGCAGATCGTTGAACATGGTTTCGAAGCCGCGGTCCAGCGCGGCCCGGCGGCCCACGATCACATAATCATGGTGTGGTCTCATGGACACGGTATCGAGCCGCTTCACCAGTTCGCGAAGCCTACGCCGGACGCGGTTGCGTTCCGGGGCGTTGCCCACTTTCTTGGTCACGGTGAAGCCGACGCGGATCGGTCCGTCGTCTTTACGCGCCCGCGTCTGGACAACAAAGGCGGGGCTGGCCATGCGCGGACCGCTGGCCGCTGCGACAAAATCTGCGCGTTGCCTTAACCGGTCCATGATTTCAACCGGCGCATGGGAAAGGGTCTCGGGTGAGGTCGGCTCAGGCGCTCAGACGCTTGCGCCCGCGGGCGCGACGAGCTGCGAGAACCTTGCGGCCACCGGCAGTGGCGAGACGGGCACGGAAACCGTGACGGCGCTTGCGCACCAGTTTGCTGGGTTGATAGGTCCGCTTCACGGTCGTTCTCCGATGCAGAAATGCCCGAAAGGGCAGTTCGCCGATAATTGAGATGAAATCCAGCGATGGCGGCCCTGAAGAGGACCAAATCCGATCCAAAATGAACCGGCCCGGTCAAGCCGGGCCATCGAGGACAGTTGGCGCGGCTTATAAGGGAGCGGTCAGTTTTCGTCAATCTTGGGGTTTTGCGGACCATCCCAGTCGCGATCCGCGCTCAACGACCTAAACCATAACAGTTTCGGGGGTTTGACCCCGGCGGCGAGCAGGCGCATCCTGTACCGGCAAATCACGTCAAGCGGGCAGGCAATCGATTCATGGCGGTCAGCGGCCAGGAACCCGATCGGACGGCGGAGCAGTCCCGGCGCGGGCTGCGGTTTGGGCTGTCCGGAAAACTCCTGCTCCTGACGATTCCGCTGATCCTGATCGCTGAAATCCTGATCTACGTTCCGTCGATCGCCAATTTCCGGATGAACCGGCTGAACGACCGGCTGGCGGCGGCCAGCACGGCGGCACTTGTGCTGGATGCTTCTCCGAGCGGCCTCGTGCCCGATGCGCTGGCGCGGCAGATTCTGGCCAGCATCGGTGCGCGCGCGGTCGCCATCAAGAGCGGGCAGCAGCGGCGGCTTTTGGCCGCTGCGGAAATGCCGCTGAAAATCGATCATGACGTCGACATGCGCAACATGAGTGTCGGCTCAGCCATTGTCGATGCGTTTCAGGTGATGCTCGACAGCGGCGACGAAGTGATCCGCATTCTCGGTCCGGCTCCCGGCAGCGAACAATTCATCGAAGTGGTGATCGACGAGAAACCGCTGCGGGATGCCATGTTCCGTTTCTCGCGTAACCTGCTGCTGCTGTCGTTGGTGATGGCGATCATCACCGCGGCACTGATCTATTTCGCCTTGCATTACCTATTCGTGCGGCCGATGCGGCGTGTCACCGCCAATCTGATTGCGTTCCACGAAAATCCGGAAAGCACTGCGCGCATTATAGAGCCATCGAAACGCACTGATGAAATCGGCGTTGCCGAGCGCGAACTATCCGACATGCAGCGCGATCTGGTGTCGATGCTGCATCAGAAGAGCCATCTTGCAGCACTTGGCCTCGCGGTATCGAAGATCAATCACGATCTCCGCAATCTTCTGGCGTCGTCGCAGCTTCTGTCAGACCAACTGTCCAGCGTGCCCGATCCGCGCGTGCAGCGGTTTGCGCCGAAACTAATGCGCTCGCTGGAGCGTGCCATCGCATTCTGTCAGTCGACACTTTCCTACGGCAAGGCGCAGGAAGCAGCTCCCGACCGGCGCATGGTGCTGATCGAGCCGGTGGTGAATGAAGTGCGCGAGTCCGCAGGCGTCGGCGCAGATACGTCGATCGAATGGATCAATGCCATCGAGCGCGGGCTCGTTGTCGATGCCGACCCGGACCAACTGTTTCGCGTGCTGCTGAATCTCGTGCGCAACGCCGCTCAGGCGCTTGAAGCGGACAAGTCGAGCGTCGGCGTCGCGCGACAAATCCGTGTCACCGGCCGCCGCGAAGGTGCCGTTACCATTCTGGAAATTTCCGATACCGGGCCGGGTATTCCGGAGAAAGCGCGCGAGCATCTTTTCGAGGCGTTTCAGGGCTCGTCGCGCGACGGCGGAACGGGACTGGGCCTTGCCATCGCCGCGGAACTGGTGCGGGCGCATGGCGGCGAATTGAAACTGGTGGAAGGCACCATCGGGGCGACATTCCGAATCACGATCCCGGATCGCGCCGTTCAATTGCAAAGTCTGCGCGAAGCGCGGCAGCGGGCCTGAAAAACCCGCGTTTTGACGTGAAATCGACCGTCTATCGATCTTGCAAAGCCGTTCCGGAGCCGGTAGCTATGGCGCTCTTTCGCGGCACGGTCTTTTGGCCCTTTGTCTCGCGAAATGCGCGCCCGTAGCTCAGCTGGATAGAGCACCAGACTACGAATCTGGGGGTCAGGAGTTCGAATCTCTTCGGGCGCGCCACTTCAGTACAGAACTGCGAACGCCGAACGCCGCCGATTCTACGCTTGAAGCGGCTACCAGGGCGCGCAACAGCTCCGATTTCGATCCCATGATGCGAACCTCGTCGTCCGCCACCTCCACGCGCTGCGCGAACGCCCGTAGGTGATCCCGCCGATAGCCGCCGCTTTCAAGGCGCAGGCTCTCTCGGGCGGTGCGGGAGAAATCGTCGATCATGTCGAGGCTGATCGACTCGCCACCGGCGCTATCAAGCGTGGCCTGGGTCCGCTCGGCGTCGGCCGTAGCCTGATCCCGAATCGCCTTGAGACCGGCGATGCGGTCCTTGAGCACCATATCGTCCTTATCGACCATGCCGCCTTCGATCGCGTCATAGAGGCGGCCAAGGCGCTGGTCAGTCTCGGTGATTCGCTTGTGGAGTTCGGCAAGGTGCTGGCGGCGGCGCTCGGCCCGGTCCTCGCGGCGGTCGAGCAGATTGGCGAGGATCGTTTTCAGCCGCTTGGGCTGGAGCAAGCGTTCCTCCATGTGGCTCGCCACAAGGTCGTCGAGCTTGTCCATCGAGATCGTGCGGCCCTTGCAGCCGGTATTGCCCTGCCGGGCCTTGGTCGAGCAGGTGTAGTAGCGATACAAGGCACCCGTGCTTCCCTTGCCGGTGCGGAGCGTCATCGCGCCGCCGCACTTGGCGCAGAAGCAGATGCCGGTCAGCAGCGTCGGGCCGCTGGTGACACGAGCCGGCGTCACCATCGGCTGACGGGCCTTCAGCCTCGCTTGCACGGCGTCGAAAGTTTCGCGGTCGATCAGCGGCGGCACGGCCATGATGGCGACTTCGCTCGCCTCCTTCTTCACGCGATCCTTGTGCGAGCGCGTGTTGAACCTGTGCTCGCCGATATAGGTCGTGCGGGTGAGGATGGTGTGGATTTGCGCCAGCCCCCAGCGGCCGCCGTCGCGTGTGAAGAAGCGGCGCTCGTTGAGGTAGCTGGCGATGGCTTTGACGCCCATGGGGCCGACCGTGCCGTCGCCTTCGAGGAACAGCCGATAGATCATCCGCACGGTGTCGGCGTGCAGCGGGTCGATTCCCAGCTTCTTCTTGGTCTTCGATCCGCGCTGCTCGGCCGCGACGATGCGATAGCCGACCGGCGGCAGCGCGCCGTTCCAGAAGCCTTGCCGGGCATTCTCCTTCATGGCGCGCAGGACGTGCTTGGCGTTCTCCTTGGATTGGTATTCATCGAACAGCGCCATGATCTGCCGCATCATGACGTGCATGGGATCGTCGCCCATCTCCTGCGTGATGGAGACGAGCTTGACGCCGTTCTTGGCGAGCTTGCGAACGTAGAACTCCAGCTCGAAGTGATCGCGGAAGAAACGCGAGAAGCTGTGAACCACGACAACATCGAACGGCGCGGGCTTCGACGTGCCCGCCTCGATCATGCGCTGGAACTCGGGGCGCTTGTCGTTGGTGGCCGACGCGCCGGCCTCCACATAGGTTTCGGTAAGCTGATAGCCGTGCGAGGCGCACCACGCTTCGCCCTGCCTGCGCTGGTCGGGGATCGACACGTCATGCTCGGCCTGCCGCGTGGTGGAGACGCGCAGGTAAAGCGCCGCGCGCTGGGCAACATCCAGATTGTGCATGTTCATCGCCGGCCTCCCGCAGCCTTTCGCGGCGCTTTGCCTCCAGTCAGCGGCAGCACCAGTTCCACACGGTCATGCGCGACTTTCGGGATGAGTTTCAGACCCTGACCCTTCTCCATACGCACGAGGCCGTAGCCGGCCATGGCCTTGAGCGTGCGCGACAGGTTGGATTTGGCGCGGCCGGTGATCTGCGATAGCTCCTCAAGCGAGGCAGGAGCCTTCTCGGCGATGACCCGCAGCAATTCGCGGTTGCCCGCTGACAGCATCTTGGCAAAGGATTCGGTGGAGGTGAACCAAACCTTGGGATCGCCGGCGGCAGGCTTTTCCTCGCCGCGCGCGATCCGCATGGTGCGGGCCTTCATTTCATCGTAGCCGGCAATGCCGACCTTCAGCGTTTTCATGACATGCCTCGCTCCTTCAACACCGCGTCCACCGCCTGCCAGAAGTCGGCCAGCAGCGTGGCCGCATCCTCGTAGGTGTATCGCTTCACGGTCTGGTGGCGATGGCGATGGTCCAGCGGCTCGCCGCGCCTGCCTCGGCCGACCGGGTGAGCATTGTCGAAGCCGACCAACCGTTCGCCCGAAGGCCCGTGAAGCGTGAGCGAGTAATCGAGACCGTGAGGCTTCTCCGGCGATGCCGGAACACGGGTGACAACGAACTTCACCCAATAATCGCCTTCGGGATCGACAACGAGAACCTGTCCGTCAAGGTCAAGTAGCGTGTCGAGGCTCGGATCGCGATCCTCGCTCATGGTGTTTCGTTATCATATTGAGATAACGATTTCAAGTCTTTTCCCTCAGCGCCGGCGAGCCCGAACAGCCGGTCGAGCACATTGCCGAAATAGCGCTCGAAGACGTCTATCTCGGCCTCCGTGACCGGGACGTCCTCGGGCCAGTCGTCGGTGACATGGAAGGTGCGAGGCGATGGATCGCCGTTCGGCCTACGACTGCGTGACGGGGCATCGTCAACGTAGTCGTAGAGATCGTCGGGCAAAGACCTTCGCCCGTCTTCGTTGTGGGGGTCTTTTGCGGACATGGAAATCTCCGTGGTTCGCTGACGGGTCCGGGCATCGGGAAGGCCCGGACAGGGCGAACGATGGAGAGCAATCGGCGGCCTGTAGCGTGCCGCATTCGCGTTCACACGTTGGCGGCACCCCCCGCTGTCAGTATGCCGCCAGCGGATCAGCCTGCCGCTCGCCGGGCTTTGGCGAACGCGCGATCCGTAGCAATGAAGCGCTCCAGCATCGGCACGATCAGCTTCAACGGATCGGTTGCGGGCTGGCCCGTCTCGCGGGCCAGCACTTCGGCATAGGCGACAAGATCGCGATGGAGCGACGCAGGCAGTTCCGTCGTGATCTTCACGGGCTTGTCGTCGGCGATGGGGCCGAGTTTCAGCTTGGCCATGGTCAACCTCTGTAGGGCTCGAACACGAGGTCGCGGGTAACGATGACGCGGACGGGGAATCCCGGCCGAATGGTCAGCGTCGGGGCGACGTTGAGCTGGCGGCGGATGATCTGCTGGCCGGCGTCGTTGATGGTGTCCTGGCCGCCGTTACGGATGGCGCGCAACAGTCGGTCCTCGTCGTTGACGGCAAGCTCGGCCCCGACCGAAAGCAGCGTCGAGAGGCCGGCGGCCTTGGCAAGATCCCACCAGTGATAGTCAACGCCGTCCTCAAGACCGGCATAGCCTTGCGTGTCCGCGCCCGGCTGGCGCTCCAGTACGATGGAGCGGCCGTTCGGCAGGATCAGTCGATTCCACACCAAGAGAACCCTGCGCTGACCGAACTGCACGTTGTTGTCATACTGACCGATGATGCGCGTGCCTTGCGGCACGAGCAGGATGCGGCCGGTCGGGCTGTCGTAGATGTTCTCCGTCACCTGCGCCGTGATCTGCCCCGGCAGATCGGAACGAATGCCGGTAATCAGCGCGGCCGAGATCACGGCTCCAGCCTGAAGGACATAGGGCGATGCCGGCGGCATGACACGATCCGATGACGTGGTACGGCGATCGACAGCGGCGTTGAGGAACGCAAGCTGCTTGTCCTGCGCCGTCGGCTGTCCGGATTGTCCGTTGAGGCCCGCAAGGTCGAGGCCGGTGAGGTTCGGCAACGCCGTGTTTCCCGGCGTGCCGGCCGGATTCGTAGTGCGTGCCTCGGTCTGGAAAAACACTTTGCTGACGCGCGCGGCTTCTTCCTCGGCCAGCCGGCGTTCCTCAGCGCGATCGACGGTCGGCGTTGTGATCGTGGGCGGCACGACAGGCTGGCCACGGTTCTGCGCGTTGACAATGGGCGGACCGAGATCGCCAGGCAGCGCGGGGCCGAGAACCGGGCCGGTGTAGTCGCGCGGCAGTCCGGCGAGACCATCGGCGGTCTGCCGATTGTCGGTCGAATAGAGTTCTTCGCCGCCTTTGCCTGCGTCGCGCGTCTGGAGCGCGTAGATCAGCGCGCCGCTGATCCCGACCATGGCGACCGCGCCGACGCTCGCGAGCACCTTGCGCGACAGACGGGTGACGCGCGGCGGTTCGGCGCGAAGCCGCATCGGCCCGGCGTTGTTCTCAGTGTCGCTCATGACGACGGCCTCCCATCCGTTCGGACAATCCTGACGGTCTGTTGCTGCTTGCCGCTGCCAAAGCGCAGCTCGGCCGCGCCGAACAGGCGATCGACGATCAGGATGTTGTGATAGATGCGGCTATTGGCGATCTGCGCTTCGCCTTCGGGACCGATGATGAACAACGGCGGAAGCTCGCCCTGCACGATGCCGCGCTGAAACTCGACGTAGACCTTGCGGCCGTCATCATAGACGGCGACCGGCTTCCACGGCGGCGTGTCGCCGGTGAGCCCATAGCGATAGTTGCGCGTGGCCACGGCCGGAATAACCGGCGTGGCCGGAACGCTCTGGCGTCGATCTGCCGGCGATTGGGGATAGGCCCACGCGACGGCAGGCATGTAGGGCTTCTCGCCGGAGCGCAGCTCGACCATGTAGGTGCGGCGGTCTGTGGTGACGACAAGGTTGGTGGCGATGTCCGGCCGGGTCGGCTTCACCAGCACATGCACGCGGCGCGTCACGCCGCTGCCGCTCTCGGTGTCACCGATGGTCCAGCGCGCGGTGTCGCCGGCCGCGATTGGCCCCGCGCCGGTCAGGCTCTCGCCGGGTTCAAGTGCGATGTCGGTGATCTGCCCCGGAGCCGCATAGACCTGATAGAGCGCGCCGTCCGACCACGGATAAATCTGGATCGCATTGTAATAGCCTTCGCGGCGCGGCTGAACGCGCGCGGCCGCGTTGGCGCTCTCGACGCGGCCGGTTGGCGTGCCGGCCGCTGTTCCACCTTTCGCGGGCGTCCAGGCCGGTGGGATATGCAGCGGCCTCGGTCGATCGTCGGTGACGGACGCAGGGACAGCAGGCAGCGGCGGCACATCGGCGTCGTAGCTGATCTGTGGCGGCTTGTAGGTGGCGCAGCCCGCCAACGTTGTTGCCGAGAGCAGGACAACCGCGATTGCGGATGTACGGAAACCCGGAATGACGGCGATACGGAAAGCCGGCTTCATTGGCTCATCTCCCGCGACCAGTTGATGGCGTTGACGTAGATGCCGAGGGGATTGACCTTCAGCCGATCGGCATCGCGCGGCGGCTGGATCGCAATGGTCAGGATCGCGGTCCATCGCTCCGTGGTGGAGAGCTGGCCGTTCTCGTAGCGGCGTTCGATCCAGGCGACGCGGAAGGAATCCGCCGACGCGCGGATGACGCTGGAGACTTCGACGGCGATCTGTTGCTTGCCGACCTTGGCGAAAGGATCGTTGGCGCGGGCGTAGTCGTTGAGCGCGGCCGCGCCGCGATCGGTCGTCCAATCGTAGGCGCGGAGCCAATTTTGCCGCACGATGATCGGATCAGCCGGGATCGAGCGGACCTGCTCGATGAAGCGCGCCAGATGCCACGCCACTTGCGGGTCGGTCGGCCGATAGTCGGCGGTGGCCGGCGCGACGGTTTGCGCCTGACCGAGCTTGTCCACTTGAACCACCCACGGCACGACGGTCCCGCGCGCGGATTGCCAGACCAGGGCGGAAGCGAAGCCGGCCGACAGGATCAGCGATCCGAAGGCCATCAGCCGCCAGTTCTTCGCTTGCACGCGAGCTGAGCCGATACGCTCGTCCCAGACCTGCGCGGCCTTCTGGTATGGAGTTTCGGGTTGCGGCGTCTTGCCGTAATGCGTGGTGGGTCGCCTGAACAGATTCATGAGCGGTCACTTTCGGAGAGGTTGACGGAGGAGCCGGAGCCATGGCCGTCGCCGGAGCGCACGGCGTGGGCGGTTGTCTGAACGGCATGGCTAGTGTGGCCGGATCGGCGCATTCGCTGCGCCCAGCCGGGCGCCGCATTGGCAGACTGCGCCGGCGCAGCCGCGCTTTCCGCTTCGCCGCCGACCGTGCCCATGGTCGAGGAACCGCCGGTCGCGCCGAAGCCCGATTGCACACCGCTGGCGAAGCTGGATTTGACGCTCGCGGCCGCACGGCGCAGCGGCGACGTGGCAGCACTACCAGCAGCGCGCGCGATGCCGCCCATGCCGGAAGCGACGCCGGACGCGCCCGACTGGCCGAACGATCCGAGGCTGTAGGCGGCCGACGCCGCACCGGCGGCGGTCGCGCCGCCACGCACGGCGGCAGCACCTCCGGAAATCGCGGCGGCTCCGCCTCGTGCGGCCAGCATTGCACCGCCACCGGCTGCAAAGGCTGCGCCCCCAACTGCGAGGCCGGTGCCGATTGCCGCGCCTGCGCCAAGTTGGGGACCGCCCGAGACAAGACCGGATGCGATGCCGGGGCCGAATATGCCGAGTCCAACGAGGGAGAGTGCCGCCAGCACGATCGCCATGGCGTCGTCGATGATAGGCGTCTGCCCGCCGAAGCCGCGCGTGAACTCGCTGAACAAGGTCGAGCCGATGCCGATGATGACCGCCAGCACCAGCACCTTGATGCCGCTGGAAATCACGTTGCCAAGCACGCGCTCGGCCATGAAGGCGGTCTTGCCGAACAGACCGAACGGGATCAGCACGAAGCCCGCCAGCGTGCTCAATTTGAACTCGATCAAGGTGACGAAAAGCTGGATGCTGAGAATGAAGAAGGCGAGGATGACGAGCGCCCAGGCGAACAGCAGGCACGCGATCTGGATGAAGTTCTCGAAGAACGCGACCCAGCCCATCAGGTCGGAAATGGATTCGAGCAGCGGCCGTGCTGCATCGAGCCCGGTTTGCGCCACCTTGCCCGGACGCATCAGATCCTGCACCGAGAACCCGGTGCCGCTCGCCTTGAGCCCGAGTCCAGCGAAGGAATCGAAGACGATCTTGGCGAGGTTGTTCCAGTTGCCGATCAAGTAGGCGAAGACGCCGACAAACAACGTTTTCTTGACAAGCCTCGCCATGATGTCGTCGTCCGCGCCCCAGCTCCAGAACAGGGCCGCGAGCGTCACGTCGATGACGATCAGCGTGGTGGCGATGAAGCCGACTTCACCGCCGAGCAGGCCGAAGCCGGAATCGATGTAGCGGGTGAAGGTGCCGAGGAAATTGTCGATGACGCCGGAGCCGCCCATCAGCGCGCCTCCGTCGTCGTGTTCGTCGCTGACGGCGCGGGCGTGCGACCAAGGAAGCGGTCGCGCGTTTTCGCCCATGTGCGCAGGCATTCGGCGTCTTCGGCCGCCTTCTGGCCAAGCTGCTGGCATCGACGCTGGCTCTCGCGCAGCGGATCGCGTTCGGGCTGAAGGCCGCGGACCGATGGAGATGCCGGCGCATCATCCTTTCGCGCCAGGTCGACCACGGTTGCCGTGATCGCGATGGCGACGAACACTATTGCGCCGATGCGCGCCAGCATCTTGCCGTCCATGGTGCTGCTCCCCTCTTGGTCCTTAGTTGCCGAACATGCGGGCGTTGCCGGGCGTGTAGCCCGCGCCCGGCGTCAGGAAGCGGCGGCGCTGTTCGCGGCCCTGTTCGGCTGCTGCCGCGCGCTCGGCCTGTGTCAGCGCATCGGCACGGCCATTGGCCGAGACGAGCGCCACCAGGTCGGAGAGCTGCTGCGACTGGAGGGCGAGCAACTGGTTGCCGGCTTGAGTCGCCTGCAATGCGCCGGTCGCGCCCTGGCTCTGGCTGACGAGGTTCGACATTTGCGTGCGGTTGGTGTCGATGTTGCCGACGACGCCGGCCTGCACCCGCATGGCGTCCTGCAAACCGCCAACGGTGTTCTGCCAGCGCGAACGCGCATCGGCGACGAGCTGCCGGTCGGTCGCGGACATGGAGACGTTGGCGTATTTCTGGCTGAACATCTGGTCGATCTTCTGCACATCGAAGGCGATGTTCTGCGCCTGATTCAAAAGCTGCTGGGTCTTCTGCACCGACTGCTGGAGTTGCTGGAGCGAGGAGAACGGGAGGCTCGCCAGATTGCGGGCCTGATTGATGAGCATCTGCGCTTCATTCTGAAGCGAGGTGATCTGATGCGTGATCTGCTCCAGCGACCGCGCCGCCGTCAGCACATTTTGGGCGTAATTGCTGGGATCGAACACGATGAGGGCGTGCGCCGGCGTCACCAGCATCGGCGATAGCGCGACGGGTGCCGCGAGCATGGTCGCGGCCAGGATGACGGCGCGCGAGCGGAAACGACGAATCGTCATGGCAATGTCTCCTTGTTGATGAGGTTGGGAATGAGATCGACCGCCCAGCCGGCATCGCGAGCGGCGAGCCAGGCCGTCAGGAAACCCTCGCGGCCGTGTTCGGCGAAGATCTGCGCAATCAAGGTCTGGTCGGATTTGGAGGACGCGGCGCAGAGCGCGAGGCCGACTTCGGACAGCCCCAGCTCGAACAGCCGGTTGCCACGTCGCGACTGGCAGTAATAATCCCGCTTCGGTGTCGCCCGCGCGAGGATTTCTATCTGCCTGTCGTTCAAACCGAAGCGGCGATAGATGGCCGTGATCTGCGGTTCGATGGCGCGTTCGTTCGGCAACAGCAGCCGCGTCGGGCAGCTTTCGATGATGGCCGGCGCGATGGCCGAATTGTCGATGTCGCTGAGCGACTGCGTTGCGAAGATGACGGAAGCGTTGCGCTTCCGAAGCGTTTTCAGCCATTCGCGGAGTTGGCCGGAGAACCCTTCATCGTCCAGCGCAAGCCAGCCCTCGTCGATGATGAGCAATGTCGGGCGGCCGTCGAGCCTGTCACCGATGCGGTGAAAGAGATAGGACAAGACAGCCGGAGCCGCGCCGGTGCCGACCAAACCTTCGATCTCGAACGCCAGCACGTCCGAACTGCCGAGATATTCGGCTTCGGCGTCGAGCAACCGGCCGTAAGGACCGCCAACGCAATACGGCCGAAGGGCTTGTTTGAGGTCGTTGGATTGCAGCAGGACCGCGAGGCCGGTGATGGTGCGTTCCTCGACCGGCGCGGTGCTGAGCGATGTCAGCGCGGTCCAAAGATGCTCCTTGACCTCCGGCGTGATCGCGATGCCTTCGCGCATCAGCATCGCCACGATCCAGTCGGCCGCCCAGGCGCGTTCGTAGGTGTCGTGGATACGGGCGAGCGGCTGGAGCGATACCGAAGCGTCGGAACCTTCGGTCAGTCCGCCGCCAAGATCGTGCCAGTCGCCGCCCATCGCGAGCGACGCGGCGCGGATCGACCCGCCGAAGTCGAAGGCGAACACCTGCGAGCGGTCGTAGCGCCGGAACTGCAAGGCCATCAGCGCCAGCAGAACCGACTTGCCCGCGCCGGTCGGCCCGACGACCAGCGTGTGGCCCACATCGCCGACATGGATGCTCAAGCGAAACGGCGTGCTCCCCTCGGTCTTTCCATAAAGCAGAGGGGGCGCACCGAAATGTTCATCGTTCTCCGGCCCCGCCCACACCGCCGAAAGCGGGATCATGTGGGCGAGATTCAGGGTGCTGATGGGCGGTTGCCGGACATTGGCGTAGGCATGGCCGGGCAAGCTGCCGAGCCACGCATCGACCGCGTTGACGGTCTCGATCATGGCCGTGAAGTCGCGACCCTGAATGACCTTCTCGACAAAGCGCAACTTTTCCTGCGCCAGACGCGGATCGGCATCCCAGACCGTGATCGACGCGGTGACGTAGGCCATGCCCGCCACGTCGGCCCCAAGCTCTTGAAGGGCCATGTCGGCGTCAACCGCCTTGTTCGCCGCATCCGTGTCCACGAGAACGGACGCCTCGTTGGTCATGACTTCCTTCAAAATCGCGGCGACGGACTTCCGCTTTGCGAACCATTGCCGCCTGATCTTCGTCAGCAGCTTCGTCGCGTCGGTCTTGTCGAGCAGGATCGCGCGCGTGCTCCAGCGATACGGGAACGCCAGCCGGTTGAGGTCGTCGAGCAGGCCGGGCGTGGTGCTGGTCGGGAATCCGACGATGGTGAGGATACGCACATGCTGATCGCCAAGGCGCGGCTCCAGCCCGCCGGTCAGCGGCTGGTCTGCCAGCAGCGCGTCGAGATAGACCGGCGTTTCCGGCACGCGCACGCGATGGCGCTTGGTCGAAACCGTCGAATGCAGATAGGTCAGCGTCTCGGCATCGTCGAGCCAGGCGCATTCCGGCATGAAGCCATCGAGCAGCGCCAGAACGCGGTCGGTGCGATCGGTGAACGCGCGCAAGATTTCATGCGGATCGACGCCGGATTGCTCGCGGCCCTCATAGAGCCAGGTTTCCGCGCGCGCCGCTTCCTCGGCCGGCGGGAGAAACAGGAAGGTGAGAAAATAGCCCGATACGAAATGCGCGCCGGCTTCCTCGAAATCGGCCTTGCGCTCGGCATCGACCAAGGCCGACGCCGGATCGGGAAAGATGCTGTTCGGATAGGTCGAAGCCTCATGGCGCTGCGCCTCGACAAAGATGCTCCAGCCGGAGCCGAGACGGCGAAAGGCGTTGTTGATGCGGCCGGCGACGGCAACCAGCTCGGCCGCGACGGCGGAATCCAGATCGGGACCGCGAAACTTTGCGGTGCGCTGGAACGAGCCGTCCTTGTTGAGCACGACGCCTTCGGCGACGAGCGCGACCCAAGGCAGATAGTCCGCCAGACGTTGAGCGCTTCGGCGATATTCGGCGAGGTTCAGCATGGCGTGTGCTCCCCTCAGACCGACAGATGATCGGGGATGCGCAAATGCCTGCGCCCGACTTCGACAAAGAGCGGGTCGCGCTTCGCCGCCCACACCGCCGCGAAATGACCGATCGCCCATATCAGGAGCCCGACCAGCCAGAGCCGCAGGCCGAGGCCCACGGCCCCGGCCAGCGTGCCGTTCATGATGGCGATAGAGCGCGGTGCGCCGCCGAGCAGGATGTGTTCTGTCAGTGCCCGATGGACGGGAATGGAAAATCCCGGCACCGCATCGAGCTGTTCAAAGGCGGTCGCCATCAGACGAGCGCCCCGCCGCCGAACGAGAAGAACGACAGGAAGAAGCTCGACGCCGCGAACGCGATCGACAGGCCGAACACGATCTGGATCAGGCGGCGGAAGCCGCCCGACGTGTCGCCGAACGCGAGTGCCAGGCCGGTCGCGATGATGATGATGACGGCGACGATCTTGGCGACTGGCCCCTCGATCGACTGGAGGATTTGCTGAAGCGGCTGTTCCCACGGCATGGACGAGCCGGAGGCATGAGCGGCCGGCACCAGCATCATGCTGACGGATACGGCGGCGACGGTCGTGGTGACGTGATGACGGATGCGCAAGGCACAGTGGCTCATTCGGGTTCTCCTGTCGGGTTCTCTGTTGCGACGGTGATGCGGTAGTCGCCGTTCGGGCCGAGCCCTTCGACGCGGGCGAGTTCGGCCAGCCGGCGCGCGGAGCCGCGGCCGGACAGGACGGCAACGAGATTGATGGTCTCGGCGATGAGAACGCGCGGGACCGTGACGACGGCCTCTTGGATGAGCTGTTCGAGCCGGCGCAACGCCCCGATGCCGGTGCCCGCGTGAATGGTGCCGATGCCTCCGGGGTGCCCGGTGCCCCAGGCTTTAAGGAGGTCGAGCGCTTCAGCGCCGCGCACCTCGCCGATGGGAATGCGGTCGGGACGCAAGCGCAGCGAAGAGCGAACAAGATCGGAGAGCGTCGCCACCCCGTCTTTGGTCCGCATGGCGACAAGGTTGGGCGCGGCGCATTGCAGCTCGCGCGTGTCCTCGATGATGACGACGCGATCCGCGCCCTTCGCCACTTCGGCGAGCAGCGCATTCGTCAAGGTGGTCTTGCCGGTCGATGTGCCGCCGGCGACGAGGATGTTGGCGCGGGATGCGACGGCCGCGCGCAACGTTACGGCCTGGTCGGCAGACATAATGCCGGCCGCCACGTAATCGTCGAGGCTGAACACCACGACAGCCGGTTTGCGGATGGCGAAGGCCGGCGCTGCGACGACGGGCGGCAACAGCCCCTCGAACCGTTCGCCGGTCTCGGGCAGTTCGGCCGACACGCGCGGCGCGCGGGCGTGAACCTCCGCGCCGACATGGTGCGCGACCAGCCGCACGATGCGTTCGCCATCGGCGGCCGTCATCGTCTCGCCGGTATCGGCCAGCCCTTCGGACAGCCGGTCCACCCAAATCCGGCCATCGGGATTCAGCATCACCTCGACCACGGCCGGGTCTTCCAGAAAGCGCGCGATCGCCGCGCCGAGCGCGGTGCGCAACATGCGTGCGCCGCGCGCTATCGCTTCCGGTTTCTGATGTGGTGATGACATTTCGGCCCCGTTTCTTGGCGGGGCGCGACAGATGGTCCCCGCAGCGGGGTCGAGTAAAAGAGCCCGAAGCCGGGCCGGTTCAACAAGTATCTGGTTGCATGCGGGGGTCGGCGGTCAACGGCGGCGAATAGGATGGGTGAGGACATGGAACGGTGGAAAGCGCCCGTCCGAAGGACTAGGTTACGCAACCATGCTGGAGCCGGTGGGATCGAATCTCTGGTTTGCGGATGGCGGAGTCGTCTCGTTCAAGGGCTTCGATTATTCGACACGCATGGTCATCGTGCGTCTTGCCGATGGAGAACTGTGGCTATGGTCGCCGGTCAAACGGACGGCGGCGCTTGAGGGCGAAGTTCGGGCGCTGGGGCCGGTTCGACACATCGTCAGCCCGAACAAGCTGCACTATCTGTTCCTCGGCGAGTGGCAAGCCGCATTTCCGGATGCGAGTTTATGGGCGACGGCGACGACCGTCGCCAAGTGCACGGAACTCCGCTTTGCCGGGACGCTGGCCGACGATCCGCCCGCCGAATGGAAAGGACAGATCGACCAATTCTATTTCACCAATTCTCCTTTCATGGACGAACTGATCTTCTTTCACCGCGCATCCCGCACCGCCATCATCGCCGACCTGTCTCAGACCTTCAGCGAGAGGTTCCTGAAAGACCATTGGCCTTGGTGGATGCGGCCGATCGCAAGGCTCTCAAAAATGGTCGAGGGATGGGGCTATCCGCCGATCGATTACCGGATCAGTTTCCGCAACCGCGCGAGCGCGCGCCCGAAGATTCGCGCGTTGATCGAAAAACATCCCGAGCATGTCGTCGTGGCGCATGGTGAGATCGTCAGGACGGACGGCGAAGCCTTTCTACGGCGCGCTTTTTCATGGCTGCTCCCAAAGCCGTAGCGCGGTCGTTGGGCAGACGCCGCTCTCAAATGCCTTCGGTCTCCTCGGTTGCTGTCTGGCCTGAAGGGTCAATATCCCGCGACAGCTCTTTCAGGAATCTGTCTCCCGTGGCCAGACGCTTGCCGAGTGTGAGCAGGAAACCCTTGAACCGCTCCGCGCCTTTCGCTTTGGCGGATGCCTGCGCGCCATCGGGTACGGGCGGCGTGACCAGAAGCCAGAATTGAACGAACAGCGAGACGGTCTCGCCGAGAACGGCGAGATCTTCGTCGAGCCCGTCGATCTGGCGGCCGAGCTTGTCCAGGCGACGCGACATGGCCGCCTCCAGTTTCTCTGCTGAATCGCCGGACAGGAAGGAAGCAACGGCCGCCTGGATGATGGCGGACTTTGACACTTGCCGGCGCAGCGCCAGCGCCTCGACCTGGGCGAGCAATTCCGGATTGAAATAGACGTTCATGCGGGTGCGGGTCGTCATACGTTGCCTCCTAAAGCTCGATGCCGTCGCCGGGGTCGAGGGACGCTTGCCGCGCGACCAGACGGATATGCGAACGCAGGGCGCGGGCCTTCGCCGCGTCGATGTCGGGCTCGTCGTCCAGAAGATCGAACTCCTGCTCCGGCGGCTGCGGCGGCGCGACGATTTCCTCGTGCTTGGGCAACTCGGGTTCGCGGCGAATGCCGGCATTCGCTGGGTCACCGTCATCGTCGCCGGCGGCGGCGCTTGTGGCCGAAGCGTTGGCGGCGGGGACAACACGGCGCGACCAGTCATCCGACGATCCGTGCTGCGCTGTGGCTGGCCGCGCTGCCGGATCGGGCGGCGTGAGGATGCGTTCCTTGAAGCGTGTATCCTCATAGTAGCGGGCTTTAGTCGCACGGATCGGCGGAGTGCCAGCGACCATGACAATCTCGTCGGCAGGCGAAAGCTGCATGATCTCGCCGGGTGTGAGCAACGGCCGCGCCGTCTCCTGCCGCGACACCATCAGATGGCCCAGCCACGGCGACAATCTGTGCCCGGCATAGTTGGTGGAATCGCGCAGCTCCGTCGCCGTGCCGAGCGAATCCGATACGCGCTTGGCGGTGCGCTCGTCGTTGGTCGCGAAGGCGACGCGGACGTGGCAGTTGTCGAGGATGGAATTGTTCGGGCCGTAGGCGCGTTCGATCTGGTTGAGGCTCTGCGCGATCAGAAAACTCTTGATGCCGTAACCGGCCATGAAGGCGAGCGCGGATTCAAAGAAATCCAGCCGGCCGAGCGCGGGAAACTCGTCCAGCATCAACAGCAGGCGGTGTCGCTTGCCGGAGGTTTTCAGTTCTTCGGTCAGCCTGCGGCCGATCTGGTTGAGGATCAGCCGGATCAAAGGTTTCGTGCGGTTGATGTCGGATGGCGGCACCACAAGGTAGAGGCTGACCGCCTCCCCGCTTTCGACCAGATCGGCGATGCGCCAGTCGCAGCGCGCCGTGACGCGCGCAACAACGGGATCGCGGTAAAGGCCGAGAAAGCTCATGGCCGTGCTGAGCACGCCGGAGCGTTCGTTCTCGGACTTGTTCAATAGCTCGCGCGCGGATGACGCGATAACTGGATGAACACCGGCCTCGCCAAGATGCGGCGTGTCCATCATCGCGCGCAAGGTCGCCTCGACCGGCCGGCGCGGATCGGACAGGAAGTTGGCAACGCCGGCCAGCGTTTTGTCGGACTCGGCGTAGAGAACGTGGAGGATCGCCCCGACAAGCAGCGAATGGGAGGTCTTTTCCCAATGGTTGCGCTTGTCGAGGCTCCCTTCTGGATCGACCAGAATGTCCGCGATATTCTGCACGTCGCGGACTTCCCATTCGCCCTGCCGCACCTCCAGCAAGGGATTGTAGGCCGACGACATCACGTTGGTCGGATCGAACAGCAGCACGCGGCCGTGCTTGGCACGGAAGCCGGCCGTCAGCGTCCAGTTCTCGCCCTTGATATCGTGAACGATGGCCGATCCCGGCCAGGTCAGAAGCGTAGGCACGACAAGGCCAACGCCTTTGCCGGATCGTGTCGGCGCGAAGCACAACACATGCTCGGGTCCGTGATGGCGCAGATAGTCCCATTCAAACCGGCCGAGCACGACGCCATCCGGGTCGAGCAGCCCGGCGGCGCGGATTTCCCTTTCCTCAGCCCACCGTGCCGAACCGTAGGTGGCGACGTTGCGAGACTCGCGCGCGCGAATGATCGACATGGCGATGGCGGCGATAATGGCGATGAAGCCGCCGGATGCCGCGATAAAGCCGCCTTCGGTGAAGATCGCCGGCGCATAGGCGTCGAATGAAAACCACCACCAGAAAAAGGCCGGCGGATAGTAGATCGGCCAGCCCGCCAGATCGAACCATGGCTCTCCAAGTTGCGCCTGAAAACCTAGTCGCCATGCGGTCCATTGCGTTGCGACCCACGTCATCGCCAGAACAATGGTGAAAACGACGGCGATCTGGCCCCAAAGGATTCGGCCTCCGCGCATAAGGACTCCATTCGGCAAAAGAAACGGAGCCGATCACAGAAGAAGCGTTCGTGAGAGAGGCAACAGGAAAGACGATATGGGGGAGCCGCCGGATACTATCGGCGGCAAATAGGACGGGCTGCTCCAAAGACTTAGGTAGCTCGCGCCGCCCGGCTCATCTGGTGGGCAAGGTCGAGCAGATTCTTCAACATCGGGCTGCGATTGTGTGCGTGCCAGACGACCGAGAATGGCACCGGTTCGGGCTCGTCGAGGAACGGTAGGAATACAACTCCGGGCGGTCGGATCAGGGAGGTCGCCCCGCCTGCGATCGTTACCCCATAACCCTGTGCGATCATTGATAGCAGAGTGTCGCGCTCCACTGCGAAGCGGAAGATCGACGGCGCGAGCCAGCGCCCCGCCAAGCGTAGAAGGATATGGTCATGTACCTGTGGTCCGGTACCGCCGTGGCGAACGATAAAAGCTTCTCGTACGAGATCGGTCCAGATGACGCCGCTGCGGTCAGCGAGCGGATGACCAGTCGGCAACGCAACGACGAGCGGTTCGGTCCAGATGGCGGTCGAATGACAGTCTGGATATTCAGGTGTTCCCGCCACGAAAGCAGCGTCAAGGCGGTCTGAATGGAGGTGCATCACCATATCGGACGCAGTTCCCTCGCAAATCTCCAACTGGAGGTTTGGGTATTGCGCGCGGTATCGGCCAAGCAGATCAGCGAGAAAGCTGCCAGGGATCAGGGCATGCACGCCGATGCGCAGACTGCCGTGATCGCCGCGTGCCATCATGCCGGCGGTTTTCACGGCATGGTCGAGTTGGCCAACACCGACGGCCACTTGCTCCACAAAATAGCGGCCCGCCTCGGTTAGTCGAACACCGCGTGCACGTCGCTCGAACAGCAGGATGCCCAATTCTTCTTCCAGCGCTTTCACCCGTGAGCTTATGGTCGACTGACTGATTCCGAGCGCGTTCGCCGCATGGCGAAAATTTAGATATTCTGCAACTGTCAGTGTGTGGATCAACGCAGATAGTTGGATGCGAGCCGAGGAATGATGCATCGTCTTTCCAGCCTCTATAGACGGCCGCTTCACGCTCCTTTCGGTTGAATAAAGGGCCGGGGCGCATGAAACCCCCTCAATCAATCATCCTAGCCGATAACCCGGCTATACGACCTTGATCGCTACCTCCACATTGCCACGCGTTGCGTGTGAATATGGACATATGTTTTCGTGCGCGGTTTTGACGATTGTTTCAGCTTGAGCCCGTTCGACGCCGTCGAGATGGGCTTCGATTGTCACGGCAAGTCCAAAACCGCTTTCTTCGCGAGGTCCGATCCCCACGCGCGCGGTGACATACGTGTGGGGCCCGAGCGTGACCTTGGCATCCTTTGCCACCAATCGAGCGGCGCCCTCGAAGCAAGCTGCGTATCCCGCTGCAAAAAGCTGCTCGGGATTTGCGCCCGAGCCACCTGGGCCTCCTAGAGCTTTCGGGACGACGAGCGCAAGGTCTAAGCTGCCATCCGCGCTTCGGACGTGTCCTTCGCGTCCCCCTCTCGCCGTCGCCTCAGCCGTATAGAGAATATTAACGCTCATGATTTTCCTTCTCCACTTTATTACTATCGCCGGTGTTCAGTCGCACCGGGCTTCTCGCTGAAATATTCCTCGAATTTTCCGGGAACGCCGTTCCACGTGTCGGCATCGCTCGGCGGCGTCTTCTTTGCGGTAATGTTCGGCCAAGCAGATGCATATCTGTGATTCTGTGCGAGCCATTTCGGTTCTGCGGCTGGGTCCGTATCGGGAAAGATCGCCTCGGCGGGGCATTCAGGGACGCAAACCCCGCAATCGATGCACTCATCTGGATGAATGACGAGCATATTCTCTCCCTCGTAGAAGCAATCGACGGGGCAAACTTCGACGCAGTCCATGTATTTGCACTTGATGCAGTTGTCCGTCACCACATGGGTCATCGTCGAGTCCTTCCCGACATCGTCAAGCCGGGACTTCGAGCGAAAAATCGAACCGCTCTCATAAACATATATGTAGAATGTATCTTTAACAGTCAAGGACTCTCAGGTTGAACTCTTGGCGCTGCCGCCGATCTGGCGGGTCGAGTCCTATCGTGCGGTCGCATCGGCAGCCGCTTGTAGAACGCCGGCCTCCGGCTTTGATTGTCATGTTCGCGGCACACCATTCGACGGGATTGATGCATCTCGCGACCACACAGCGGTTTCGAAGCGACTATCAATAACCTCACGGACTCCGCGCTCACGCCATTCCTGATCGGAGTGCAGGGCGGAGAGAACTTTCACGTTATCACGCATCTGACTTGGCTTGTTTGCTCGAACGCAAACAAGCTCCCCGACAAGCTGCTAGCTTGGAACGAGTCGAGGAATGTATCGGGCTATTGATCGTCGGACTTATTGGTTTGCGATCGCGAACGGCCGAGCCTTTGTAAAGGGGTGTGAATGTCGGGACGTCGAAGCCTAACTGTCCTCCTTGCGACGACCTGGGCATTCACGATCTGTTTCGCTGTTTGGATGATGTTCGGCGTGACGGGCATTCCCATCCGCACGCAATTGGGGCTGAATTCCGCCGAGTTTGGGCTGCTGACGGCAACGCCTGTGCTGACCGGCGCGCTATTCCGGTTGCCGCTCGGCATCTGGACCGATCGCCTTGGCGGACGCCGCATCATGCTGGCGCTCCTATTAGGCTGCGCCATACCAGTCTGGATGTCGGCCTACGCCACGGTATTCTGGCAGTTCTTATTGCTCGGCCTGGCGCTTGGTCTTGTCGGTGCCTCGTTCTCGGTAGGTACGCCGTACGTCGCCCGCTTCTTTTCGAAGGAACGGCGCGGATTTGCCATGGGCTTCTTTGGCGCAGGCACCATCGGCGCAGCGCTCAACATGTTCGTCGCACCCTGGCTGATCGACGCTTATGGCTGGCAGATGGTCCCAAAGGTCTACGCCGCAGCACTCATCGTCACAGCCGTTATCTTCTGGATATTTTCTGCGCCAGACCCCGCCAGAGTCGCCACCTCGCCGTCGTTGTTCGCGCAGTTCGCTGTGCTGCGTGAGCCGCGGGTGTGGAAATACTGCCAGTATTATTCGATCGTTTTCGGCGGCTTCACGGCGCTGTCAATCTGGATGCCGCAGTATTTCAAGACGGAATACGGGTTGTCGATCGCGCAAGCGGCGCTGTTGGCGGCGTGCTTCGCGCTTCCTGCCGGAGCTTTTCGCGCCCTTGGCGGCTGGCTGTCTGATCGGTTCGGTGCGCACGCCGTAACTTGGTGGGTGCTGTGGGCTGCATGGGGCTGCCTGTTCCTGCTCTCATATCCGAAGACGGAATTGATCATTCACACTGTCGATGGCCCGGCCCACTTCGGCATTGCACTGCCGATCTGGCTCTTCGCTGCCCTGTTGTTTGTGCTGGGTATCGCCTTCGCCTGCGGCATGGCCTCGACATTCAAATATATTGGCGATGATTTTCCCGATTCCATGGGCGCTGTTTCCGGAATTGTAGGTATGGCCGGAGGCCTTGGCGGTTTTCTGCTGCCAATCATGTTCGGCGCGATCCTCGACAGGCTCGGGATCAATTCGAGTTGCTTCATGTTGCTGTACGGTATCGTCGCGGTTTCGCTGGTATTGAATTTCATGACGGAGGTGCGGCGTGCGCCGGTCATGGGGGAGCCTCCAGGCAAGCCGCCAACGCAATCCTCATCGCGCACTTGATCGGAAAGGGAAACAAGAATGAGCCATTTCTTGGAGCGCCTCACCTACCTTTCCCGAAAGCGCGAAAGCTTTGCCGAAGGTCACGGCGAACTGCGCGACGAAGACCGTATGTGGGAGGAGGGCTATCGGCAGCGCTGGCAGCACGACAAAATCGTCCGCTCGACGCATGGCGTGAACTGCACCGGTTCGTGCTCGTGGAAGATCTACGTCAAGAGCGGCGTCGTCACCTGGGAGACACAGCAGACCGACTATCCGCGCACGCGTCCCGGAATGCCCAACCATGAACCACGTGGCTGCTCGCGCGGCGCCTCCTACAGCTGGTATCTCTATAGCGCCAGCCGCATCAAATATCCCTTGGTGCGCGGCCGTCTGATCAAGGCGTGGCGCGAAGCACGCAAGACGCTGCAACCTGTAGAAGCGTGGGCCTCGATTACCGGCAATGCAGAAACCGCAAAATCTTATAAGTCGATGCGTGGCCGTGGTGGATTTATTCGTTCTACCTGGGATGAAGTGAGCGAGATTATCGCCGCTTCGAACGTCCATACCATCAAGAAATGGGGGCCGGACCGTGTCGTCGGCTTTTCGCCGATCCCGGCCATGTCGATGGTGTCCTACGCTTCCGGCTCGCGCTATCTCAGCCTGATCGGCGGCACGCTCTTATCCTTCTATGACTGGTATTGCGACCTGCCGCCGTCGAGCCCGCAGACCTGGGGCGAGCAGACCGACGTGCCGGAATCGGCCGACTGGTACAATTCCGGCTATATCATCGCCTGGGGCTCGAATGTGCCGCAGACGCGCACGCCCGATGCGCATTTCTTCGTCGAGGCACGCTATAACGGCACCAAGGTCGTGGCGATCACGCCCGATTATGCCGAGGTCGCCAAGCTTTCCGATCTCTGGCTCCACCCCAAGCAGGGTACCGACGCGGCGCTCGCCATGGCGATGGGCCATGTCGTCCTGCGCGAGTTCTTCCTCGACCGGCAGGTGCCGTATTTCCAGGATTACACCCGCCGTTACACCGACATGCCGATGCTCGTGCGGCTGCGCAAGGATGGCGAACGCTGGATACCGGATCGCTACGTGCGGCAGAGCGACCTCATCGATGTGCCTAAGGCAGACCGTGCGGATTGGAAGACGGTGGCAATCGCGGAAGAGACCGGCGAGCTCGTTATTCCCCAGGGATCGAGCGGCTATCGCTGGCCGAGCGAAGACGGCGCGACCGGACGCTGGAACCTTGAAGCAAAGGACGGAGAAACCGGGGAGGATATTCGCCTTGCGCTGAGCGTTATCGATCGTCGCGACGACGTCGTACCGGTGGCGTTCCCTTATTTCGGCGGCAAGCTGCACGACCATTTCCCCGAGAACGACCAGGGCGGTGACGTGCTGTTGCGTAACGTGCCGGTGCGCCGTGTCGTGCTCGCGGACGGAGAAGCGCGGATCACAACGGTGTTTGACCTGCTCTGCGCCAATTATGGACTCGACCGGGGACTCGGCGGCGCATGCGCTACCTCCTTCGAGGAAGATGTCCCATATACGCCGGCCTGGCAGGAATCGATCACGGGCGTCACCGCGGACAAGGCGATCGCCTTGGCGCGCGGCTTTGCTGATAATGCCGAGAAGACGAAAGGCCGCTCGATGGTGATCATCGGCGCCGGCATGAACCATTGGTATCACCAGGACATGGGCTATCGCTCGATCATCAACGTCCTGATGATGTGCGGCACCATCGGCGTCTCCGGCGGTGGCTGGGCACACTATGTCGGACAGGAGAAGCTGAGGCCGCAGACCGGCTGGACGATGCTGGCTTTTGCGCTCGACTGGGTGCGCCCGCCGCGCCAGATGAATGGCACGTCGTTCTTTTATGCGCACAGCGACCAATGGCGTTACGAGAAGCTCGACGTTTCCGAACTGCTTTCGCCGCTCGCCGATCACGCCGCCTATCGCGGCTCGATGATCGACCTCAACGTCAGGGCCGAGCGCATGGGTTGGTTGCCCTCAGCACCGCAGCTCAACGTCAACCCTCTCACGCTTGCGGCCGAGGCGGAAAAGGCCGGCGCCGAGGTCAAGGACCATGTCGCCGCCGGCCTGAAGTCGGGCAAGCTGGCCATGGCCTGCGAAGACCCGGACGATCCAGTCAATTTTCCGCGCAACCTGTTCATCTGGCGCTCCAACCTGTTCGGCTCGTCGGGCAAGGGACACGAATATTTCCTGAAGCATTTCCTTGGCACCCGGCATGGCCTGCAGGGCAAGGATCTTGGCGAGATGGATGGCCTCAAGCCCGAAGAGGTTGCTTGGCGCGATCCCACGCCTGAAGGCAAGCTCGATCTCGTCGTCACGCTCGACTTCCGCATGTCGACAAGTTGCCTGTATTCCGACGTCGTGCTGCCGACCGCCACCTGGTATGAGAAGAACGACCTCAACACCTCCGACATGCACCCTTTCATTCATCCGCTATCGACGGCGGTGGACCCGGTCTGGGAATCACGCAGCGACTGGGAGACCTACAAGACCATCGCCAAGCGGTTCTCCGAACTGGCCGAAGGCCATCTCGGTGTCGAACGAGACGTTGTGCTCACACCCATTCAGCACGACACCCCCGGCGAGCTTGCGCAGCCCTTCGAGGTCAAGGACTGGAAGAAAGGCGAATGCGACCTCATTCCCGGCGTCACTGCCCCGCAGATCACGGTGGTCGAGCGTGACTATCCCAACACGTATCGTCGCTTCACATCGCTTGGTCCCCTGGCCGATAAGCTCGGCAATGGCGGCAAGGGCATCGGTTGGAATACCGAGCAGGAGGTAAAGGGCCTCGGCGACCTGAACTATCGCGTCAATGACGGCGGCCCGACACAAGGCCGGCCGCGCATCGAGACGGATATCGATGCGGCGGAAATCATCATGTATCTGGCGCCCGAAACCAACGGCGAGGTGGCGGTCAAGGCCTGGGAGGCGCTGGGCAAAATAACGGGACGCGATCACACGCATCTGGCCCGGATGCGCGAAGACGAGAAAATCCGCTTTCGCGACATCCAGGCTCAGCCGCGCAAGATCATCTCATCGCCGACCTGGTCCGGGATCGAGAGCGAGCATGTCTCCTATACGGCGGGCTACACCAATGTGAACGAATTGATCCCGTGGCGTACCTTGAGCGGTCGCCAGCAGTTCTATCAGGATCATCGCTGGTTTCGCGATTTCGGCGAGAGCTTCGCCGTCTACCGGCCACCGGTCGACACTCGCACGGTTTCCGAAATGCTCGGCAAGAAGAGCAATGGCGAAGCGGAAATCGTGCTGAACTTCATCACGCCGCACCAGAAATGGGGCATTCATTCCACCTATACCGACAACCTGCTGATGCTGACGTTGTCACGTGGTGGGCCGATCGTGTGGCTGTCCGAGACCGATGCAAAACAGGCTGGCATCGTCGACAACGACTGGATCGAGATTTTCAACCTCAACGGAGCGATCGCGGCGCGCGCCGTAGTCAGCCAGCGCGTCCATGAGGGCATGTGCATGATGTACCATGCGCAGGAAAAGATCGTGAACGTGCCAGGCTCGCAGATTACCGGCCTGCGCGGCGGCATCCACAATTCCGTGACGCGAACGCTGCTCAAGCCGACCCATATGGTCGGCGGCTACGCGCAGCTTTCCTACGGCTTCAACTATTACGGCACGGTCGGGTCCAACCGCGACGAATTCGTCATCGTGCGCAAACTCAACAAGATCGACTGGCTCGATCATTCCAATCCTGTCGATCGTGCCGTCGAGGAGACTGCGTCATGAAAATCCGCGCCCAGATCGCGATGGTGATGAACCTCGATAAATGCATCGGCTGCCATACCTGCTCGGTGACCTGCAAGCAGGTATGGACCTCGCGCCAGGGCATGGAATACGCCTGGTTCAACAATGTCGAGACCAAGCCGGGTATCGGCTACCCGAAGGATTGGGAGAACCAGGAACGCTGGCAGGGCGGCTGGAAACGCAAGAAGAACGGCAAGATCGTACCAAAGCAAGGCGGACGGCTATCGATCCTGGCCAAGATATTCGCTAACCCGCATCTGCCGGAGATCGACGACTATTACGAGCCTTTCACATACGATTACGAGCATCTGCAAAAGGCACCCGAACTACCGACCTCGCCGGTGGCGCGACCGCTGTCGCTGATCACCGGCAAGCCGATGGAGAAAATCGAGTGGGGGCCGAACTGGGAGGAAATTCTCGGCGGCGAGTTCGACAAGCGCTCCAAGGATTACAATTTTGAGGCGGTGCAAAAGGACATTTACGGTCAGTTTGAAAACACGTTCATGATGTATCTGCCGCGGCTGTGCGAGCATTGCCTCAACCCGAGCTGCGTTGCTTCCTGCCCGTCCGGCTCGATTTACAAGCGTGAGGAAGACGGCATCGTCCTGATTGATCAGGATAAGTGTCGCGGCTGGCGCATGTGCGTGTCTGGCTGCCCGTACAAGAAGATTTATTACAACTGGACCTCGGGAAAAGCCGAGAAGTGCATCTTCTGTTATCCGCGCATCGAGGCAGGTCAGCCCACCGTGTGCTCGGAGACGTGTGTAGGACGCATCCGCTATCTCGGCGTGCTGCTCTACGACGCCGACGGCATCGAGGCCGCCGCCGCGGTCGAGGATGAGCAGGGCCTCTATGAGGCGCAGCTCAAGCTGTTTCTTGATCCAAACGATCCGGCGGTCGAGGCCCAGGCCCGTGCCGACGGCATCGCCGACAACTGGATCGCGGCGGCCAAGCGCTCGCCGGCCTACAAGATGGCCGTCGACTGGAAGATCGCATTCCCGCTTCACCCCGAATATCGCACGCTGCCGATGGTCTGGTACGTTCCACCGCTGTCCCCGATCCAGTCGCACGCCAACGCGGGCGCGATCGACACGAACGGAGAGATTCCTGATGTCCGCTCGTTGCGCATTCCCGTCCGCTATCTCGCCAATCTGCTCACGGCGGGCGCCGAAGAGCCGGTCGTCACGGCGCTCGAACGGATGCTCGCCATGCGCATCTATTTCCGCAGGCGTCAGCTTGGCGAGGGTGGCGGCGCGGAGGTCCTCGACCAGGTTGGGCTCTCGGTGGCGCAGGTTGAAGATATGCACCGTTACCTGTCGATCGCCAACTATGAGGACCGTTTCGTCATTCCGACCAGCCACCGCGAGGAGGCCGAGGACGCCTACGGCCTGAAAGGCTCATGCGGCTTCACCTTCGGCAATGGCTGCGATTTCGGGCCACCACACTCGACTCTGTTTGGCGGAAAGATGGGCCGACGCAAGCTCAACCCCGTGCGGCCGCTCGATACCTGAGGAGGCGAGGATGCTGCTATTCAAGGCTTTCAGTGCCCTTCTGTCGTATCCCTCGGAAGATATGCGACAGGCGCTGTCGGAAATCGCGGACATCGTCAGAGCAGCACCGCTGCTTGATTCGCCTCGCCGCGACGATCTCCTCGCATTGATCGACGAACTGGGGGACGGCGATCTGCTGGCCGTCGAGGAGCGCTATGTCGATCTTTTCGACCGGGGCCGCGCACTCTCCCTGCACTTGTTCGAACACTTGCTTGGCGAAAGCCGCGATCGGGGCGAGGCTATGGTCGAACTCAAGCAGCTTTACGAGAAGGCAGGGTTCGAACTCACCGCGCGCGAACTGCCGGATTATCTTCCGGTCGTGCTCGAATATCTGAGCTGTCGTGACGTCGCCGAAGCGCGGGACATGTTGGCGGACTGCGGCCAGATATTGGGAACAATCGGCCGATCCCTTGTCGCACGGCGAAGCCGCTACGCGGCGGTCTTGCAGGCCTTGCTTGTCATCGCGGGAGAAAGCCCGATCGAGGTCGACAAGGTGCCGCCCGTCAAGGAGCGCATGGAAGCGCTCGATCGCGAATGGGCCGAGCAGCCCGCGTTTGGATCTCCTGCATCTGCTGATCCAGCGACCGGCGCGCCGGCCGCCTAGAGGAGACTTTGCCATGCTGTCCAACGCTTATGTGAACACGCTGCTGTTCGGGGTCTACCCCTATATCTGTCTCGTCGTCCTCCTGGTCGGCAGCCTGATCCGCTTTGACCGTGAGCCCTATACGTGGAAGAGCGACTCTTCTCAAATGCTGCGCAAGGGGCAGCTCCGGCTCGGCTCGAACCTGTTCCATTACGGAGTAATCGTCGTCATCCTCGGCCATTTCGCCGGCTTCCTCGCGCCGCACTGGGCGGTGGACTGGGCGCTTGATCCTGTCGCGCACCAACTCCTCGCCATGGTGGTGGGCGGCATCGCGGGGCTCACTGCCATCGTTGGGCTTTCGATCCTCATCTACCGGCGGCTGGCCGATCCGCGCATCCGGCTCAACAGCCGCAAATGGGATATCGCAATCACCCTGATGCTGTGGTTGCAGCTTCTGCTCGGCCTGCTCACCGTGCCACTGTCCGCCTTCCACATGGATGGAGGACTGTTCGAAACGTTGACGAGCTACGTCAAGGGGATCGTCACGCTCGATGGCAATGCTGCGGCCCTGATGGTCGATGTACCGCTTACCTACAAATTGCATATCCTCCTGGGCTTCACGTTGTTCTTCGTTTCGCCGTTCACGCGCATGATCCATATCTGGAGCGGCGGCGGTGCGCTGGCCTATCTGTTCCGGCCTTACCAGATCGTGCGCACGCCGAAGACGCGGGCGAAGGAGCCCGTACGCTCGTGACAGTCTCGGTCAACGGCGTCGAAATCGCGGTCGAACCAGAGAGTTCTAGTGAATTCGCCGCGGCGCGCGAGCTTCTGCGGCAACGTGCGATCGCCGTTGACCTGCTTGCAGAGACAGCAAGTGAAGAAGCGATGATCGATGCGGCGATCGAAACGCTGCTCGAGCGCGAGGTTACAACACCTTCACCCACAGAGGACGAATGCCGCCGCTACTACGACGGGCATCCACGCGAGTTTCAGAGTGGCGATCTCGTGCATGCCCGTCACATCCTGTTTCAGGTCACGCCGCAGGTGCGCATCCCCGAAATTCGCGCCCGTGCCGAAGACACGCTGAACCAATTGCTTCGCGAGCCCGACCGTTTCGACGCTTTGGCGCGTGAGCTTTCGAACTGCCCATCAGGACAACAGGGCGGCAATTTGGGGCAGATCGGTCGCGGCGACGCCGTGCCTGAGTTTGAACAGGTTCTTTTCAAGTTTGGTGTGTCGGGGGTTCTCCGCGACCTGGTCAAGACACGTTATGGGTTCCACATCGTGGCCGTCGATCGAAGTATCCCAGGCAAGAAATTACCCTATGAGACCGTCAGCGGACAGATCGCCGAGCGACTGCGTTCAAAGGTCGAGGAAAAGGCCGTTCGACAATATGTCAGCGTGCTCGCCGGCCAGGCGAAACTCTTAGGCGTAGATCTCGGCGGCACGCAAACGCCCCTCGTGCAGTAAATGATCGATCACGGCGTATATCGGCAGCGCTGTCTTGCTCGACACAGGGGCTCGGACGGCGACCCGAAGCTCGATCGCAAGCCGATCGGATCAGGACTGCAAGGATCGGCTCATAGCTGTACCGTCGAATATGGCTTGGCGCCATCTTTCAATCTCGTTCGGATCAGCCGGTAGAACGTGGAACAGAGGCGCGGCAAATGCTTCCCACGCCTGCTCGAATGCGGGTGACACTGAAGTGAGGACTGGCAATCCGGCATCGATGGCGGCAACAAACACTCCACTGAGGCCCTCGCGCGACGCTTCGAGCTTGCCGAACTTGCTCAGCATGACGAGATCGCAGCCGGTGGCGATGTCCTGTTCGATCGCTTCGGTTGCCGAGATGGCGCCTGTCCCTTCTAAATGACAAGCTTCGGCGCCGGGACCCAGGTCCTGGAAGATCGGATAGAGGGTGCCGCTGGTGATGCTGCGCAAATACCCGGCATTGCATCTCCGGTCCGCAAGACCGTGTGGCTCCTCGACGACGCCGGCGATGCGAATATCGGATTGCCAACGCTCTGCGAGTTCCCGGAACAGATTTTGAATGACTGCGCTTGGCGCTCCCTTCACCACGGCTATTCGTTTCATGGACGCCTCCTTCAGAGCCTCTGGCCTTTGCAGCATATCACCGCAACGCCGCCAGCCTTTGCGCGGGCGCAAGCTACTTCGCCTCGCAAAATTGGTTTGGACGCCCTCACACGGAACGACCGTGCCGGCCCGTCTCTGGCAGTGTCAGGCCGTTGGGAACGAATACTATTGCAGGCGAAAGCGATGCATCTAGAGTGCTGGAATTCGGCGCGAGACCCAGAATCGAAGCAATTGGATACCATCGTGATCTCTCAAGCACTCCAGAAGACAGCCAGCGAAAGTCCTCTTTTTGCAGATCTGACGCACGAAGTTACGACCTCGTTGTTGGAGGCCGCTTCGTCGCGGCAGGTGCCGAAAGGCGCAGTTGTATTTCACCAGGGCGATCCGCCGGATCATCTGCTGCAGATCGCCAGTGGCTTGGTAAAAGTAACGCAAATCGACCAACAAGGAGCACAAACGACGCTTCGCATCCTGGGAGCGGGCGAATTGATCGGCTGCGTTGCCGTATTCCAGCAAATTCCGTATCCGGCAACGGCTACGACGATTGAGGATACAACCGTGCTGGCCTGGGCCGCACCCCATTTTCTCGAGATGATGGGACGTCATCCGATCCTCACCGAAAATTCCCTGCGCATTGTCGGCAACCGCGCAAAAGAGATGGTTGAGCGGGTCGTGGCGATGACGGGCAAGCGGGTCGAACAGCGCATCGCGGCGGCACTCCTGCGGCTGGCTGAACAAGCCGGCACCAAGATCGACGACGGCATTCAGATCGAGTTCCCGGTGACGCGGGACGACCTAGCCGAAATGGCCGGCGTCACTTACTTCACGATCAGCCGGGCATTAAGTGGCTGGCAGAAACTTGGTCTTGTGAGGAATGGGCGGCAGCGTGTCGTCATTCTCGCGCCAGACAAACTGGCCCGCATCGCCGCTGGAGCCGATATCTAGGGAATTATTCGAGTGCGTGTGTCGCCGTCATGACCGGCCTCAGGTCTGTCGGGTAGCAGCGAAACGAGGGCTCTGGATTTTTCCGTTGCGACCCGCCATCGCCATTTCGATGCTATCGGCGATGCGCCGCGCACGTTCGATGAAGTGTTGTGCCGCCGCGGGCGGACAAATCTCGTTGGCGGTGTTTTCGAACAACGCGATCCAGCGATCGAAATGAGCCACATCAACAGGAAGATCGATGTGCATTTGCATCGGCTGGCCATGATATCGGCCGGACATCAGCGCAACCGATGACCAGAATGCGCAGAGTTTGACGATATGCTGTTCCCAGTCGGCAATTCTCGGCGCGAAGACAGGTCCAAGGAGCAAATCTGCCTGCACCTGCCGATAGAACCTTCGCACGAGACGTTCGATCATCGCTTCATCGATACCGGTCTTCTCCATGATCTCGCGCGTGATGCGTGCGCGCCGCGCTGGACCACCTTCATGTGTCGT
>Ga0209023_10000853_pt1 | contig 43445 bp, 48 predicted proteins | sample LakOneMetagenome_FD_187468 | JGI IMG/M metagenome (GOLD analysis project Ga0209023, IMG submission 187468) | Freshwater and sediment microbial communities from Lake Erie, Canada (SPAdes) (version 2) | ecosystem: Environmental > Aquatic > Freshwater > Lentic | place: Lake Erie, Canada...
GATTACCGGCATTGGTGACACCCAATGAGAACAGAGTCGCGACCGCTAGCGGGCCGCTCGTCGACGACGAAGGCCACTACTTCAACGGCACCGACCCCGTTGACGTGACCGTGACCGCGGGCGACCCCGCGGCAACAAACGGACAGGCGCTCTCGGGCGTCAAGACGATTCGCATCGAAGAAGCAGACGGCACTGTCATCGGTCGGTCTCCCTTGTTGTCCTCGGGCACGAGGGCATTGCAGACGTGGGAACGGACGCCCGGTGCCTTCACGACGTCACCGTGGGGTTGTCTCGCTGTAGCAGTGGCGCGACCCAAGCGATACTGCGGACCATCATTGCGGTCAGACGCCAGACGGTGTCGTCGTCGATACCTGCTTCGTGGCGTGCGGCGGGGTCGTGATCCTCCATTGCCCAGTGCGCCACACCGAGGTTCGCCGCACCGGAATAGTCGGCGCGCCCTTCCTCGATGATCAGGCCGTCCGGCCCGAACGGGTCGTGAACGCGCCTGACGGCGCGGCCGACGAACGCCGCCGCATACAAGCTGATCTGCGCGAGCGAGTAGTGAGCGAGCACGTCCCGGTTCCCGGTGCGTCGGTCCGGTCGAGGCTCCTGCACGCACGCCCTCACCAACGCAGCGTGCTGCGCAATCGGCTCGACGCGCTCACCGCTGCACCCAGCGATGGTGTACGCCGGCATTCCGCAGATGCTGGCCGAGATGCGTGACCACGGCGACCGCGACCGGCCCTAGAAGGGTCGCTTCTCTTGCTCCAGTCGTCTGGGTCGTAGCCGATTATTGGCGCATGGAGACAGCTGCATGCTGACGGGACTTTCGGCCACACGGAGTCGAGCGCGCCAACGCCCGCCGGTAAGAAGAGGATTTCGAAGAGCGTCACGATCACCGGACCCAGCCCGCTCACCGGTAGTGCTGCGTCCAAGACGACGGTGTTGTCGTGCACCGGTGATCGCAACGATCGCTGCCCTGCCAGCTGGAACACGAGCAAACCGAACACGGCGGCGAGCCTTGGCTACGACGTCGCAACGATGCCCGAGGGCATCAACCCGTTCAACGTCACGGCGACCGACATCGTTGACAACACCTCGCCCGCGAACACCACGGCCATTCCAGCGGTCAAAGTCGACCGCAGCGCACCCGGGAACATCGCGGCGACCGGACCTCTGGTTGACGGGCAGAACCACTACTTCAACGGCACGGACCCGCAGACCGTGACCATCACGGCGACCGACCCAGCGGCAGCCAACGGACAAGCGCTCTCCGGCATCAAGACGATCCGCATCGAAGAAGCAGGCGGGGCGACCTTGGCGACGCGAACGCTTGGCTGCAGCGACCAATGCTCCAGCAGCGCCAACGAAACACTCACGGCACCGATGACCGGGCTCAGCGAAGGCGCCCACCAACTCCGCGCGGTCGTCACAGACCTCGCAGGCAACACGCAGGCCGGCACCCCGTGGACCGTGTACGTCGATCGCACGCCGCCGGTGGTTGGCGGAGAGTTTGCCGTAACTGGTTCTTGGCTTTCAGACTCGGTGCTGGTGGAATGGGGAGAGTTCAACGACCCGCAGCTGTCCGACGGCAACGCGGGCTCAGGAGGCGTGGAGTCCGCGGTACGTGTGGCCGGTGGCGCCTGGATTCCCGGGGTCGACAACACGGCACTACTCGCGACGCTCCAGAGCCCGCTCAACGTGGAAGTTCGCGCAACCGACGCCGCTGGCAACTCAACTTCCGTAACGGAGACGTTAACCGCCGATCCCGATACCGCGGCTCCCGTTCCCGATTACATCCCCGCACCCACGATGGAGGAGGCCGGGCCGGATGACCCGGATGTCGCCGACTATTACGCCCCCGACCCTTTCGAGTCAGCAGCTAGCCGAGCTGCCGCACCGGCCACACAATCGAATGACGCCGTGTATTCATGCGGCGGGGCAGCATTCCAAGGTCAGAAGGTCTGGGCTCCGATACAGGCCAGCGTTTCCGACTTCGTCATTGGAAACTGCAAAGCAGGGACGCAAGCTCACGGATTCCGGTTCAGGTATTGCAAGACCCCGGACGGTGGGTTCTGCGGCGCCAGAAACGAGGGGCGCTACTGGGAGGCACTGCAGTTCCCCGAAGGCTCTCACTTCGCCGCCTGTGGCTGGATGTCGGTGCACAAGCGTCTTACGGACGGAGTTGGGCCAACGGTGCCAGACATGCAGCCGTGCGGTCGACGAAGTGAGTTCAACCGGTCTGAGTACATCCACGGCTTCTCAGGTCAACGGATCGATCACACGCCGCAGCCGCACACCAGGAAGTATCCAAAGCTCTGGGTTTGGGGCAAGTGGAACGGCACCACGGAAATCGGTGGCATCAACAGGGTTCCGAGTCACACCTGTGACGCATACGCCAACATCAACCCATGGAAGACGGACCAGCGTGTCTGGGCCTCTGAGTTGATGTGGACGGTGCACGCTGGGTCGCCGAATCTTAGAATTCGGTACCTGTCCAGTCACCGTGCTCGTGACGAGAATGGTGATCTAGTCTGGTGGGTGATGGCGTCGAGCTCGTATCACGGATCCATTAGCGATCCACTCGGCGATGACGCCGGTCAGCCTTGGGGGTTCATTTCAGCGAAGTGCCTTTGGGGCTAGGTTGATGTCTCCGCGTCGGCGCAGCGCAGGTCGCCTGGTGCTGATCGCGTCCAGTGTGGTCGCGTTCGTCGCCGCGGGTTGCAGCTCGGCGCCCAGCAGGGCAACCTCAACTGAGCAAACCGGGTCCCGTCGTCCTCTGGTCCGGGTCACGATTCCTGCGCCTGTCGACGCGACGCAGGTCGCGTCGATTCTCTATGACGCGACGCCCTGGGGTGGAAGGCCGCGGCAAGTGATGTTGTGGGCTGAGAGCATCCGCGCCGAGCGGCAGGGCGGGGCCGCGCGTTGGGACCGGTCAATCTGGATGGCAACGTGCCACACGACTGTGTGCGGTGCCCGTCTCCGGTTGGGGGTCGTTCACGGCTTCCCGCACCGGTTGATAACGGAGCGTTCTTGGGCGTTGGTTGCCGCCGGTGACGGCCACCGCACGTTGGTGTCCTGGGGCGACCGGAGTCGTGCGTCTCAGCATTGGGCACTCGTGCAGGGACGCCGCGTCGTTCATCGCGGCAGGCTGCGGACCGCGCGCGGGGTTGCGTATGCGCGGGGAGGAGATGGCCGCGACTGGGCCGGCTGGACCGACGGACTAGGCAACGTCAGGATCGCGGTCCTCGCAAAGGACGGGCTGCTCAGTGCCGACCCCGTCGGAAAAGGGACCGAACTCTCGTTGTTGGCAGTCGACCGCGGCGTGTCGGCAATGTGGGCAACCGCAGACGAAGGCCTTGGAGTGCTGTACCAGGGAAGCGGGTCGACAATTTCCGAGATACAACGCTCCCTGTCCGCGGTGTCCTCCGCGGGTTACCGGCCGAGGCAGTACGGAGACGCGGTCGGCCCGCTGCTGCTCGCGTGGGGCGAGTTCAGCTCACTCGGCACTCGATGGATCACGACCGGCAACAAGGCCGACGACACGCCGCTACAGACGCTCGGTAGCGGCAAGAGCGCCGGCTACGACGAGCCCTACCCGGGCTACGAGTTCGCACGAAAGGCCAGTGACGGAAAGGTCGTTTTCTGCCCAAGCGGACAGACCGCCACACGCGTCGGCCAACTGTTCACCGACTCCGAAGACACCACTGCCTGCGGCCGCCGAATGCAGGTCCGCATCGGCCGCGGAACCTACTGGGACGACGTTCGCTACTGACGGAGCTGGCCCTGCCGCATCCCGTTCGCTAGGTCGTTCTTCAGCCCATGATCAGCGTATGCTCGAAACATCGCATCGCATCTGTCATTCACGGCGGGCAGTGGGTGATGGTCCGCGACACGCACGTTCAATCACAAGACGACGCACGTCGATACGGAAAAGTCAACTGGTGGTTCGTGCGTATCCAGGACTTCCCGTACCCGCCGTGTGGAGGCAGCCCGGACCCGTTCCCGCTGCTGCCGACTGCGACGCAGCCGAACCCGCCAACTCGGTGCTAGCGGATCTCGGCGGCACCCGGCGGGCCGCGGCCAGCATGTTGGTGGCAGTGTTTGTTGTTGGCTGCGGTCAGTCATCCAGGCAGGGTGCCTCGACGACGTGGACCGGTGCGACGTGGTGGGCGCCGAAGGGCTTGTATGCGACTGCGAAGTTCGCGTTGTTCGCGGGGCCGGGTACGGGGGAGTGGCAGTGGCAGGCCCCGGGTAGCGCCACGGTGTATCGCGCAGAGCACGGGCCGGTTATTACGCACACCGTTGGTTGCGTCAATGGAGGCCTGCGCAGCTCGGCGGGTGGTTGGCAGGCGTCGATCAACAACGCGCCGGGCGGAGCGACGCGAACGAGCGCCCACCCGACGGCTGAGCCGTCCTGGGTTTGACGGTGACTTCTGAAACTGGGTTTGTGCCCTGGGAAGGGAAGCCGAGGAACCTATGGCTCGAGGACGGCAGTACTCAATGGAGGTCAAGGAGCGAGCGGTCAGGACGGTGTTGGATGCTGGTCGGCCGATCCTGCAGGTCACGAAGGATCTGGATGTTCGGAGGGTCAGAGGTGACCAGCACGAGTCCTGGTGAGCTCACCGCCGCTGAGATCCAGGATCCAGACCCTCGGCCGGTAGCATCGGCACCCGAGCCGGCTTCCTGGCTCCAGCTCGATGAGACCGACGAGATCGACGGACCTGCACCATCTGTCGATAACAGCAACGGTACGACCTTGTCAGCGCGGGTTAGTAGTGCTGTAGCTACGGCCGCAGCTCGCGACTACAGCCACGCACTGTGTAGCGCCGACGGATTCGGAAGCCCCTGCGGCCGCTATTACGGGCGAGTAGCTGGCGCTTACGCGCGAGGGTTCGCGATAACCAACGGAGGGCGCGACAGAAACCATGACTACAACTACTACGACAACGACTGCACGAACTTCGTGAGCCAAGCGCTGCACTTCGGCGGCATGTACTTCACGCGAACCGCCTCCGGAATCAATGACCCGCGGCACGACGATCAGAGCCTCTACATCAGAGGCGCGGGTTCCTGGTGGGCACAGAAGTACACAGCCGTGCCCGGAGCAAACCGGTATCGCAGTTCAGCCTCGTGGGCAGTCAGCAACGTTCTGTACACACACCTTCTCACCACAGGGCTCGCGCGTTCACTCGCGCCGGGCGAACCGATGAGAACGGGTGATGCCATCTTCGCCCGCTGGAACGGCGGGAACGCTGCAAAGGACATCACACATGCGTTGATCGTGGCAAAGGTCCGCAAGAGGAAGGTCTGGATCGCGCAGCACACGACAGATCGCTACGAGACGTGGGCCGCCTGGCAGAGACGAGCCGTCGCCATCAACCCGAATACGTCAATTACGATCCTGCGGCCGACCAGTACGCGGTTTGACCTCCCGTGACGCGCGTCCGTTGGAGCGCCGCCCTGGCCGCCATCGTCGCACTCGTGGCAGGATGCGGAAGCGAACAGAGCGCCCAAATCGCGACCTTCGGATCTGCCGCGAAGACCGCACAAGGGGATTGTGATGCCGAGCTGGTGTACACGGTACATGTCCGTCCGAATGCGGCACCTGGCACCGCCGAGCGCTCAACGATGATCGCGTGCGGAAAAGCCGCCGACGCTCTCCTCGTGGTGGTGGATGAATACCCCTCGCCAGGAAAAGCCTCTGCCGCCGTGCAGCACAGGAAGGCCAGTGACTTCCTGTGCACGGTCGACCGGTTCGTAACTAGGAGCTTCTTGGCTCCGGCATATGCGCCGAATAGCGCGCGGTCCATTTCTAGTCAGGCATCAATGGCCCGCAATTTCTGCGATCTAGTAGACGGTCGCTATATCGCTGCGACAAGACCTATCGGGTAGGTCGGAAGCTCTGGCGCGCCGCGGCCAGATCGGACGTCGTAAGGCTTTGTCGTAGACGTCGAAGACACTCTCCGTAGTACTCGACATAAGGAGTGTTATCGAGCGTCGAATCTCGGGCAAAACGGGTGCGGGCTTTCAGGCAAGGACTGAGGTTGCCTGCCCCGCGCTGGTGAGGGCCGTGGCTAGCTGCGCTGTGTGGTGAGGCTGCGGGCCTTGATGGGCTTGCCGCTGATCGTGATGCGGAGTTTCGTGCGGAGGCTGGGCGTCTTCTTGAGCTTGATCGTGCCGGTTGCGCTGCACACCGTTCCCTTGGCCTTCAGCTTCAGGCTGACGCGGTAGGTGGTGGTGCCGAACGCGGTTGTTGCGGTGACCGTGCCGGTGCACCGCTGGCCCTTACGGAGCTTCAGGTTCGCGTTGATCGTGATGCGCTTGCCGGCCAGAAGTGCCTCGATCACCGCTGGTGGGAGCAGTACCGGCGGCGTCACGGCTGGTGGCGTCAGGGTCGGTGGCGTGAGTGGGTTGGGGTCTGCTGCTGGGCCCGGCGCACTCGGCGGCGTGTCGTCGCCTCCTCCGCCTCCCCCGTTGCTGGGTCCGTCCCAGCCGAAGCCGATGACCTTGTGTGGCGTGGCTTGCGGGCCGTGTCCGTCGGGCATGAAGCCGTCACCGAGCTGGCCCTTGTCGTTCGACCCCCAGCAGGAGACCGCACCGCTTTGACGCACGGCACACAAGGTGGCGTAGCCGGCGGCCACGGCTACGGCGTCGGTGATACCTGGGATCGCGACGGGGGTCGAGGAACTCGTCGGCTGTGTGTCGAACGCGAGTTGTCCTTCCACGCCCTTGCCCCAGCAGGCCAGTGCTCCGCCTGCCCGGATCGCGCAGCTGTTGACTTCACCGGCCGACACGGAATCGGCGTCGGTGATCGTGGCAACGGTCACCGGCACGTTGGATTCGCTCGTCGTTCCGTCTCCGAGCTGTCCGTCAAGATTCTCACCCCAGCAGCGCACGGTGCCGTTGCTGCGTGCAGCACAGACGTGGTTGGTGCCGGCGCTGATGGAAACCGCATCGTTGAGGTCTGTGACGGTCGTCGGAACCGAGGAACTGTTGTTGTCGCCGCCGCCGAGCCGGCCGCTTCCTCCGTAGCCCCAACACACGACGGCTCCCGCGGCGCGAAGCGCGCAGTTGAAGCCCGTTCCGGAAGTGACCTGCACAGCGTCCGAGACACCCGAAACGTCCACGGGCGTCGCAGAGCTGGCGGTATCGCCGTTGCCGAGCTGTCCAGCCCAGTTGTCGCCCCAACAAGACACGGTTCCGCCGGAGCGCACCGCGCACGCGGTGCCGCTGCTGACCGTCACGGCGGTGGCATCAGTCAGCGCGCTGCCGCCCGACGCCAGTGAGCTCGCGCCGCCCCAACAGGAGACGCTGTGATCGGACTCCACGACGCAGGTCGCATTGCCGTCCGCGTCGAGCGCGAGCGCGCCAGCATGGCCGGATGGGGTCACCGGCGACCAGTAGGAATCCGCAGCACCTGCGTCGATGCGGCCTCCGCCATTGCTGCCCCAGCAGGAGAGCCGCCCTGGCCCCAGTGAGCAGACGTGCTCGTTCCCTGCGGCGATCTGTGTCGCGCCGGTGACGCCCGCGACCGGATTTGGTGCACCGGCGAGCGCGACCCTGCCGGTGCCGACACCGCCATAGGCGCCGAAGCCCCAGCAGCTGACATCACCGCTTGCGTGAGTCGCACACGCAGTGACGGCTCCCACGGTCACCGACGTCGCGTCATCGATACCGACGACATCAACCAGCGTTCCTTGTGGATCCGGAGAGATGAGCGTGCCGTCGCCCATCTGACCGTAGCTGTTGTCGGCGCCCGCGCAGCTGATCCGCCCGCTGGTGAACACGAGGCAGCCGACCTGGCCTCCCCACGTGATCTGCCTGACCGGCCCTCCGACTGGGAGTTGCGCACCGGCTCCAAAGTAGGCACCGGCACAAAACACATCACCGTCGACCTGAATGGCACACACGACGTTTCCCTGGACGGCGACGTCAGCGGCGTCGGTCAAACCGGGAGGCGTCACCGGCGTAAGCGCGTCACTTGATCCACCGTCCCCAAGATTGTTGTTGTCGTCTCGGCCCCAGCAACGCAACGTACCGCCGCTCACCACAGCACATGAGTCATCGCGGCCCGCAGCGATCGCGGTGGCATCAGAGACGCCGCTGACGGTGACCGGTCCCAACGCGTCGTCTGTCGAACCGTCCCCCAGCTGCCCATGGTTGTTGACGCCCCAGCAGACGACCTGGCCACCGGAGCGCAGCGCACACGCATGCCGCGTTCCCATGCTGATCGCGGACGCGTCGCTCAGTCCCGCTACCGCAACGGGTATCGCGGAGTGCTCCGAGTTGCCATCGCCGAGCGGTCCCTGGCCCCAGCACTTCACGCCACCGGACAACAACAGTGCGCACGTCGCCCTGTCACCGACGGCCACGCTCCGCGCCCCGCTCACGCCCGGGACCACGACCGGCGTACCGGTCGCCATCTTCGCGACGGGCTCACCTGGGTTGTCGTCGTAGTTGGGAAGGGACGCGCTGACCTGGCCGTAGAAATTGGAGCCCCAGCACCAGACCGCGCCGCCGGGCTGCTTGACCGCGCAATGTTGGAGGGCACCACCATCGTCGCCCGCCTGCGCCGGGGCAGCAGCGCCCAGCACCAACACGGCCGCCAACAACGGCAGCACAACGGACAGCAGCAGATGTCTGACGCTCATTGCCCCGTGATCGGCAACCCCCGAGCCAAGTTGAGGTGTCTCCCCTCCCCGCCTACCGGGCCAGCACTCACTCTCCGCAGAAGCTTCACGGAAGATGTGTTATCGAGCGTGGAATCTGGGCTACCCCAGACCTCACCGTGTGTCTTGCCGGGTGCGCTCGCTGAACCAGGCGCGGAGGGCGTGATGCAGGAACGGCGTGATCTGGAGTGCGTTGGTTTCAGACTCCTCGAACAGCTGCGCGTCCAGGCCCTCGCCGAGTTTGATCGCGGCGAGGTCGAGGTCCTCGATCGCGACGAAGACCGTTACGAGCTGCTTGGAGCCGTCGCGGTCGAATACTCGACAGAACGGCACTGGGTCATGCAGCTCGATGTTGAGCTCCTCGCGAATCTCACGGTGTAAAGCGTCGTGTGGGTCTTCGCCCGGCTCGACACCTCCACCGAAGATCGCCCAATGCCCCGGATACCAGATGGAAGGGTTGTCGTCGCGGAGATGCAGCAGGACTCGGCCGTCGCGATCGGCAATGATTGCCATCGCCCCCTCCCCGCGGCTTTGGCCGAGTTCAACGGCTCGTCGATCCTCTTCGAAGAGAAACCGTGGTGGTTGTGACCTACCGGGCATGGCCAATCGAGCACGTCATATCGATGTCTGCACGAGGGCCAGGGCTTCGGCAGCGGTCCCGGCGGCCAGGTTTGGAGCGATGTCACCGCGCTCCCAGGTGCGCCCCCGTGTGAGCCAGACGCTTCGCATGCCGGCGGCTGCTGCCCCGATCACATCCGCTTCTGCATCGCCGACCATCCAGGCGTGGGTGAGAGGGCGGCCACACTGTTCGGCGGCGATCTCGAAGATGCGCCGGTCCGGCTTTGCGATCCCGACCGTTCCAGACACGACGCACGCGTCGATGAGCGGCGCGAGTCCGATGCGTTCGACTGTGGCTTCCTGCACGCCCGCGTCGCCGTTGGTGACGACTCCGATGCGCCAACCCGCTGCACGGAATGACCGCAACCGTTCAGCGACGTCCTCGTCCAGAGCTGGGAACCCCTCGAGCGTGATGCGCCGGTAGTCGGCGAGGAGCTCTTCCACGCGGTCGACCAACTCGAACCGGTCGCGGACAGAGGCAAGGAATGCTTCCCGGGGCGCGAATCCGTCGCAGTCCTGTTCGTGAAGGAATGCCATGGCGCCGTCGTCCGTGGGCGCCCATCGGTTCAGCTGTGTCTCGGCCCAATGCTCGAACGCGGCCGCGCGATCAGCCAGCGTGTTGTCGAGGTCGAGAAGCAGAAGTGCACTCATGGCGGCGCTAGTTCGCTGAGGTGCCTTCGCGCCCGTAGTTGTCCTGAATCCGAACGACGTCGTCGACTTCGGGCGTGGACACCTCGAGCACTTGTGTGTCCTCGAGCGCTTCGATCGTGTGTATCTCTCCGGGTTCGTTGCGCCACACAAATCCCTGACCGACTTCCGTCTCGGACAGCTCCTCGACCGCTGGCCCCCGAGTGAGGATGAGGCGACCCGACAGGATGTAGCTGCTCTCATCTTTTCGCTCGTGGTACTGGAGCGATAGTCGGTGGCCGGCTGAAACGGACAGGATCTTGCCGCAATAGTGGTCGGTCAGCGCGAACCACAGCTCGTGACCCCAGGGCTTGTCGACGTGTCGTGGCAATTCCATGCTCGCCAGTGTGACATCGAGGCACGAGAGAGCCACGTGGGGCCAGTTGCGGCCCACGGCCCGACGCCCCGACTCATCGTCGACGAGCCCGAGCAGGCGAGCCCACGCCCGCGCGCCATACGTAACGTCATACTTCAACGAACCGCCAGATGCTGTGCCTTGAGGACAACCGCCGCAAGGGCGGCATCTACGTCCGACTTAGTCGTCGATTGCAGCTAGGCCGCGAGGCCGACGCGATCCAGGCGCGCAGCGACCTCGTCGTCGAGCGCGTCGAGGTCGATCACGACGGCGGCGACCGAGCGATGCAGCGCTACCCCAAGGCGGTCCGCCGTCGTGATCCAGCTCGCTTCTTGATCACATACCAGTAGCTGCCCGCGCTGGGCGTCACGCGACGCGAGCGCGGCCGTGATGCGCCTCAGACGCTCCACGCGGACCTCAGGGCCGAAGATCGCCCGTACCCGAGCAGTCGCCAGGAGCGCCACGAGGTCCTTCGGCGCGTAGAGCGATTCGCTGCCGGCACCTGTGCTCTCACGAACTGACGGCCCGCAGACGTCCTGCGCGGCCAGATACCGCAGCTGACGGAGCGACGATCCGGTCAGCTCGGCAACCTTGCTAGCAGGGATCGCGGCAATGAGAGGCGCAGACACGCCGCGAGCGTAGCGCGCCCCGCCGACGGCAAGCGACCCTGAGTGTCACTCCGCCGTCAGCCAGCACCGCCTGGCGCGACTGACCCCGCGGGGGCACCAGGCCATGAGAGCGACACGCGTGACTGTCTCAAGTCTGGTTAGCTCGCCGTAGAGGACTTCGCGTGTCGTTCTCGAACACCACACCATGAGCGACCCCATCCTCTGGCACACAAGCGCGTCGGGCTGCGCCCGCATGCCGCCCTCCCCACCCCAACCGAGTCAACGTCGGCAGTCGGCGTCGCCGGTCACCAACGAGCGCGTGACACGAGGCAGGCCAGCCGTGTCGGCACGGACCGTGGCAGCCATCCTGATGCTCACCGCGGCCGCCTGGAGCGCCTACCTGCCCGCGATCCTCATAGCCACAGCAGCGATCTGTCACCCGGACGGTCATTTCACGCAATGGGCAACGAATCTGCTGCAAATCGGAGACAGCCAATGATGTGCGCCAGGAGTCGTCGTCCGAGCTGCACCGGACCGAGGCTGCCCGTCAAAAGCACAGACACACTCGCCGCCGCGCTGGTGTCGGCTGGCTGCGCGCGGCCACCGGCAGTCCTCCTGGACCTGCTCGCCGCCGCTGCTCAACGGCGGGAAGCTCTAACGAGTGCCGGGACGCCCGACCGGCACTCCATTGAGACCGCGCTCACCGAGCTCGATCTCACCGCGCCACGCGTGCTCGGCCCGCTCGTCGTCGAGATGCCCGCACTCGACGGTGGGTACCGAGAGATCAGTACTTTCGTGCGCGACCTGCTCGGAGCCGCGCTCCAGGCGCTCTAAATGGCTGCATACAGGTCAAATTCGGGCGAGACCGAAAAGGCCAAGGGAACCAAACGTGCGCATATCCCCGCCAGGCCGAATTCTCCATCCGAGGCCGCAGATAACTTCCGCGCCGTGATCTCCCCCGCCCCGCCGAGCTACACCATGGCCGACGCCATCGCGGTTACCGGTGTCACACGCGCGCAGCTGGAACACCTCGCGGACATCGGCGTACTTGCGCCCAGCATCACCCGCCCCGGCGGCAAGCGCCGCTACTACGCATTCAGCGAGCTGGTCGCGCTCCGGGCGCTCTCCGAGCTTCTTGCCACCGACGTGACCGCTGCCCGGCAGCTCGTGACAGCCGTCAGCTGCGTCCGCGAGGAAGCACTCGTCGACTCGATGTTCGTCTCAGATGGCGGGGGACGGTTTTCACTCGAGCCGGTGCACACCATTGCCGAGCTCGTTGAGCGGATCCCGTCGTTGGAGCGGTCGCTCTCGATCCAGATCGTCAAGGCCAACCTCATCGTCGAGGTGCTGCGTCGCGAGCTCGCAGTACGCCGCATGCCCGCCCCAGACTTCGCCGCGCTCCACTCGGGGGGCGGGGCGTGAGAACAACTCGCTCAAACGTCGAAACGACATTGCCGCGCCGCGCAAACGGCGGCGGGGCGCCGGCATGGTCGTCGACGACACAACTGGAGCCGAACGCGGTTCATTTCTGCGCCCCCAATTCCTTGACCGCCGTGCCAAGGAGGTGAGCCAAGGCTTTGAGATTCCAGGCGCGGGGCCGCGGATCACCAGATCCGACAGGGCCCAGAACGAGCGAGAGCCGGCTGGCAGGCCGACTCATCGCGATAACTAAATCCGTGGCTACGAAGTCAGTTGAAGTTCTAGAGCTGAAGAATATATCCCGCTCGGACGGCACCGCCACGGCCCATCCGGTCCTGCGGTCGGTGGCATGAGCGACCAGCTGCCAGGACGACTCGCCGACGGCGAAGTACGGCCTCTCCCCCGCGCTCTGGCTGAACGCCTGCAGTTCACCGACTGCGAGCCAACGGAGCGGATCACCGCGAAACTGATCGCCGGGCACCTCAACGGGCTCGCGCCAGCCGAGCTTACGGCTGAGGAGCGCGGCTACCTCGACCAGTACGGCACCGCGAACACTGAACGTGCGCTGCACCTGCTCGAAGAGATCGGCTACGGCCCCGAGCTATACCGCGATCGCAAACCCGCGCACGCCCGTGCGCACGGGCTTGAGCGCGAACGCCGCATCCAAGACGTGCTTGGAAAGCTCCCGCGAGCACTGGCGTTGCGGATGCCGACCAGCGCAGACACCCACCGCTCAGGCCCGAACGACGGCACCGACCGCTGGGGCAAAGTTCGATGCTCGCACACGCTGCGTCCCTCCCACCTCGGCCTCACCGCCGCGCTCTGCGGCCTCTGGACCCAGCGCGCAACGGGAGACCAGGCGTGGATCGGCTGCACCGCAGGCGAACTGGCGCAGCTGCTCTACGGCCGAACCCGTCACGGCGGCCGAGACATCGTCAATATCCACCAGCTCCTCGCAGACCTCGAGCAGCTGCAGCTGACCGCAACCGTCACCGGAAACAACAACGACGCCTACGAGATCCCGTCAACACCTGTGGCGCATGTCGAGCGGCGCATCGGCACCCGCTGGGTCAACGCCAGCGACTACGCGCAAGCTGTACTCGAGGACAGCCTTGACGGACACACAGGCCAGATCGACGTTGAGTCCGACGAGATCCTTGGCACCGCCGAGACGATCCGCGTCCACCTCGCAGAGTGGGTCCGCGCCGCCCTGACCGCCAAGAAGCGCCGCACCGTGTTCCTCGACCTTGACGTATGGGCGCACCTACGACCCCAAGGAAGCCGGCTCTACGCCTTCCTGCAAGGCCAAGGCCGAGACAGCTACGACAACTCGCTGTACTTCTACCTCGGCGCCCCAACGCTCTTCACACTCGGCCTGCGCGACCGCATCGACCGAAGTGCCGCCAGCATCAGCTTCGATCTTCAGGCGATCGTCAAAGCCGACCGCCGCTACGACCGGTTCCGACGCCACACCCACGCCAACACGAAAATCCCGGCGTTCGGTGTCGAGGCGCTCCAACGTAAATCTGAAGCGACCGAGCTCGCCAAACAGGTCAAAGCCGCGCCGAAGCGCTCCCAACAACTGCGGGAGCTCGAACGGCTCAGCAGAGCCGCGCTCAGGCCGCTCACGCCAGAAGACGGCGAAAGCACAATCAAGACGTTCCGCCAGATCGCAGGCACGCTCTCGCAGCCGCCGGCGCCACCGCTCCGGCCCAGGCGCAGCGTCATCCGACGCCAACTCGTCTACGCGCCACCTGACACCCCCGCCGCAGCCGCCGCCTAACCGCCGGCTCGCCCTCTGAATCCCAGCCAGACCGCCGCCCTGAACAGGGCAGCAGTCCCCTGCACGCCTCCACCTCACGCGAGGCGTTGCAATGCCTGCGACGGTGCTCCAGGCCGCTCTCGCGGCTGTCGATAGACCCCCGGCACCCCCGCTGATCACCAACGGGCCGGCAAAGTGCCACTCCTTCACCGGTAGGTACCGGGCGTTGACGACACCAACACCGGGAGACCACCGCCAAGAGTCCGGGCCAGCGCGCCAAGCCTTCATTGAGCACCGGGGTATGACGCAGAGAACGTCAGCGGCGCCGGGTCATCGCGGCAGAACGACTCGGGGAGGACGCAGGCAGCCAAAGCAGGCCGCAACGGGCGTTCGCGGCACCGCCTTCGCTTTGTGCGACCAGCAACATCGCCTGTAAGCACAACGGCTACCGCGGCCGCACACCATTCCCAGAACGTTCGGGAAGGTAGGAGGTTCTTTTAGAAGGTAGAACCCCTCTTAAACCTAGACAGAGCGAGCCGCTTCGCGGTCTCGGCTCACGCGATCCGGCCTCGTATCCCGCGTTCACCGCATGGGCCGCGACGAGTGGAGAAGTGGTCGCGAAAAGCAGCAGTGACGAATGAAGGGGCTTCCAACCTACCGGTGGGCCCTGACACCAACCCATTCGAGATGTATGCGCGACTACCTGCTCAGTGGGATTGCCACGCGCGAGATTGCCGGGGGTACTTTCGGCGGTTTCGATGGCTCCTTGTCTAGACGCCCCGTGAACCCGAGCGGGGTCGCAGACGACCAAGGAGCAGCAGATGAGCACCACCGACCAAATCATTCTGAGCGGCCAGCTGACCGTTGATCCTCGGTCGACGCAACGCATGACGGCCCTCGCGCACGCCAACGAGATTCGCCGGCGTCGAGGCAGCCTCAAGACCAACATCGCGGCCGGACATCTGACAATCGCCGAAGTCCTCGACGATCCGGCTGTTCAGACCGCGGCGGTCTTCGAACTCTTGCGTGCCCCGCGCCGCATGGGCCCCAGCAAAGCCAAGCTCGTTCTTCGGATGATCGGGGCGTCCACGGCACTGCGGGTGCGGGACCTGACCGATCGCCAACGGACCGAACTGCTGGCGATCCTGTCCGCCGGCGGCCACTAAACGCATCCCGCGTCATGCCAGATACCGACGCGTCCACGACCCACGAACAGTTGGAGATCGATACCGGACACGCTGGCCGCAGCATCACCCGCGCCTACCACGCCCGGAGAGCTCAGCGTGAGAAGCAGGTCCGCGCCCAGCACCCGGTCATCGGCGGTCTCCTCCTGGCCCTGCAGCGCGAGCCGCAGCATGAAGAAGCGTTCAAAAGAGGCGCAGCGGGAGAACGCAAGGTCGCAGCAACACTCACGAAACACGTCCCCACCGGGACGGCAGTACTCCTGCATAACCGCCGCATCCCCGGCCAGCGTGGCGACATCGACCACCTAGCTGTATCCAGGGCAGGTGTCTGGGTGATCGACACCAAAGCAGCCCGCGGCCAAGTACGGATCAGGCGGCCGCTGCTGCGTTCAGCTCGACTGATGATCAACGGCCGAGATCGCAGCAACCTCCTCGACGGCCTCGACCGCCAAGTCACCGCAGTGCGCGCGGCACTAGGTGACCATCCCGATGTCCGGGTCCGCGGCGTTCTGTGCTTCACCGACGCAGACCTCCCCCACCTCCGCCGCAAAATACGCGGCCACGTCCTGCTTCAACCACGCCGGCTCGCACGATCCCTCAATTCCGACGGATCACTCCCTGCCGAGCGACGGCACGCGATCCGCCGCCTGCTGGCTGCAGCATTCCCGGCCGCGTAGGCCAGCACAACCGCCAGAGTTGTAACCACCCCGTGGTCACCGGGTGCGGCAAAAGGAGGCCAGCGACTCGGCAACGGCGTCGGGCGCCTCGGGCAGCACCTCCACCAACGCCAACACCCGCCGGCTTTCAGCCAACGTCAACTTGCGCTCGGACGCCGCGCGCGCCGCCCACTTCGCCGCAGCCCGCTCATACCGCCGATCACCAGTTCTCGCCAGGACAACGAGGATGCTCAACGCCTCCTGCAGCCCGATCTGTGGCAGCTCGAGCGCCGCGGTCTCAATGAGATGAACGTTGCCCGTCCGCAACGCCAACCTGAACCGCGTGTGTGGTGAGCCAGCATCCCCGATCCCACCAAGGTACACGAACACACGTTCGTGGCGTGAAGACGAGGATCAGGAGACCTCGGATGCCCTGACGTCGTCAACGAACCGCCAGACCGAGCTACTCGGGTTCGCCGGCATCGGCGTGTCGTTCCCGCGGTGCCACTCCTCAAGGGCAATGGCACGCCGGCGGGCGTCGGGGTACTTCTCAATCAACTCGGCTCGGACTCTCGGCGGCAGGTGCTTGCCGCACCTGAGAAGGCGTTTCGACTCCGAGCGGGCCGCTGGACCCTCGATGTACGCGGTCTGGTCGTGACAGTGCAAGACAAACCACAACTCAATGCACGGATTCGAGATCGCAAGCAGAATGCCATTGCTCCGGGCGAGCTGTCGTACTTGCGGAATGTTCTCGACATTGTCGACGTCGAAGAGGCACCAGATCGCGTCGTAGGACGGGCCGCCTTGTTTGCGCTCGAGTCGATCTGACGCCACCTTGGCCTTGATGGCCTCCTGGACCATTGTCATCGGCGCCAATCCCGGCCGTGGGTTGAGCTCGATCGCGACTCGACCTTCGGTCTCCTTGCGCCAGCCGTGCAAGTAGTCCCGTTCGGTTACCGCGCCTTCGGCGAATACGAGAATCTGCCGCAGCTGCGCATCGCGAGTAACACGCCGGTGCACGGAACCGCGCGGGCCACGCCTAGGCGCCATGAACGAAGTCACCAGACCGCAACTGCGACGCGTCTTGAAATTCGGACTCAGACAGGATCGGGAACGCGCCGTACCGGCCCGACAGGTAGCGCTTCCCAATGGCCTCGTCCTTCCTCGGGTCGTGATCGGACAACGGGTACAAGCGCGTCGCACCGTCTCGAGCCTTCTCTGTGAACCAGATCTGGTCTCGGCCAAGAGGCCGATCATCCTTCGAGTCCCCAAGCAGCGTTACGTCGTGCGCATTGAAGATCAGCTGCGCACGCCTCGGGTTTGTGTCGGGGTTCTGGAACAACGAGACGACCTGATTGACCAAAGCGGGATGCAGACTTGCGTCGAGTTCATCCGCCGCAAGGACTGAGCCCTGAGTGAGCGCGTCGATGAGTGGGCCGATCAGCCCAAACCAGACGTTCGTGCCCAGCGACTCCTCCGCAATCGGGAACTCGACCTTTCCCCCACCTGCCCCTCTGTGCGTCAGACGGATCTCGTGGTCTTGAAAGTCGACCGCCGACCCGTCGTCGGGATCTGGGCCGGAGTCACCGAACCGAAGCACGCGCACAAACGACTCCGAAGCGTGGGGGTCGTCGTCGATCAACACGCGGGCGCCCGTTGCTCCGAGGTCGGCTGCGCGAAGCAGAGAGACAATCTGCTGGCCAAGCGGCCCGCCGGCTTCGATCATTCTGGCCGTGTGAAGCTGTCGCAACTTCCGCGTCCCGACTTCTGCCAGAGCGAGGTTCCGCTGAAACCACTGGAACAACGGCAGCAAGATCGGATGGTTGGTCGCCGCAGCAGTCGACAGGAACAGCGCATTTGGGCGCAGCAACTTCGCAACGGCTCGCCCCTCACTCCGAGCCGACGACCCAAACTGCACATCGTTCATCTCGCGGCTGAAGAGCAACGCGGGCTGAACGTTCGGGTACCAGTACGCGTGCTCGCTAAGGATCACCTGCCCGTCGTGCGTGAACTCGTACTCGTAACGGACCCCGTCCAACACAAGCTCGACCGCGAACACCGACGGAGCGCTCTCCAAAGCAGGATCTAGGCGAAACGAGTGGTGCGGGAGCCCCTCAGGCTCTCCGAAGCGGAAGGAGTAAAGGACGAACTGGCGCATCTCCGCCATTGCCTTCAGGACATTCGACTTCCCCGATGCGTTCGATCCGAAGATGCCCGCCACCGGGAGCACCTGCAAATCACGCGACCGCCCCATGTCGATATGCCGCACGACGCTCGGTTCAGCGATGCGCGTGGCCACCATCGAGAGGTCCAACTCGTCTCGGAACGACCTGAAGTTCTGAGCGCGAAAACTCAGGAGAACTGAGGGCAGATCGCCAAGTGTGCTCATCTGTGCTCCAGTGTTGTGGAAAACCCGTAGTAATACAACCTAGAGGGTCGGACTATAGGCGCGATGCTTGAGTTACGACGGAAAACTCACAACATGTGTCCGTTCGGTGTGTGGCCCGGGCGGCTCGGCCACGCGAAGGCAAGAACTGATCACGAGCGGATGCCCTGGACCCTGGTCCCGGGCGGATTACTCGCCGCAGGCGATCTTGATGGCGTAGGACTTGCTGAGGTTGGCGCTGAGTTTCAGCGAGCCTGAGCACTGCCCTCCGTTGAATCGCAGCGTGCACTTCCAGGCGCCACTCGTCTTGCCGCACTTGGCGGTCCAAGCGGCGCTCCCGCCGCTGATCCCGTAGTTCTTGTCGGTGTATGCGTCCGCTGCCTTGCGGGCTTTCGCGTTCGCCTGCGAGGTCGTCGCAGCATCCGCGGCGGGGGCGACGATGAGGAGCGCGGTGAGCGCAGTGAGAAGTGTTGAACGCATGCCGGCCACCTTACGCCGCCGCGCGGCCAGGGATTGCTGCGCTTGCACGTCTGTGACGCCAGGCCACCCTTCCCGTATCCGCGCTGTTGATCTTTGGTCGGCGCTACTCGCCGCCCCGCGGCCGGTTCGCGGCCTCCCCCGCCCTTGTGTCGTCGCCCGAGTCCTCACATCGCTAGCTGGCGTTAGCTCGCGATAGCTAACGGCGGCTAACAAGAGTTCGGTCGACTGGAGGTGTGGATCGCCCCGCTGGCTTTGTGACGATGACGTCAACCCCTCCCCTACCTCCTCGCCCTCCCGGGACCATCCGGTTAGCGACCAGTAGCTACTGTTAGCTAGCGCTAGCCCACACACAGAGGGAGCAAGCTAGCGGTGGCACGCCGTAGCTACCGTCAGCCGACGGGTGCTCGCAGTATGGTGCGGCGTGCACCCACAGGCACACAGCACTATGGCGCCAGGCCGTCGTAGCTATCTGGAACCTTGTGCATGCACGCAGCATGCTGCGGCGTGCAGGTGCCGGCACACGGCACGTCGAATAGACCGTGCGATAGCTAACGACCAGAAGGGGCGATCAGGTGCCAGTACGACCTCCGATCATCGCGATCGTTGCAGCAAAGGGAGGGACCGGAAAGACCGTTCTCGCCGGCAACCTCGCCGCCGCATGGGCCGCCCAGGGAAAGAAGGTGCTGGCTGTCGACTGCGACCCACAAGCCGACCTGACCGGCGACCTCGGCGTCACGCCGACCGACGAGGGGGGGACACTCGCTCACGTCCTGCTCGCCGTCGACAGCGGCGAAGACCCACCGTTGACTGCGCGGTACCCGACGGCGGTCGATGGCGTGAGTCTGATCCCGAGCGGGGTAGCCCTCGATCAACTTTCGATGGGCCTGGCTGCCGCCGGGGCCGACGGCGAGGACGCTCTGCGCGCGGCGCTCAGCGACGAGCTGCTGCAGGACGCCGACCTGGTCATCCTCGACACCCCGCCGCATCTCGGGCCGCTGACGGTCGGTGCGATGATCGCCGCCGACCTGGTCCTGATGCCGTGCTCGGCACAAGACAACCGAGCGATCGGCGGCCTGGTCGCCGCCGTCGACGTGCTCGACAGCTTGCGCGAGAGCGGCCGCTCGTCAGCCGCGAAGGCTGCGGTCATTCTTCGAGTTGACCCGCGACGGTTCCGGCCACGCCGCGTGTCGCGCTACATGGTCGAAGCACTCACCGCCAACGTGCCATTTGAACTCCCGGTCCTCGGCCAGGTGATCGAGCACGCCAGCGTCCACCAGTCGACGGTCGCAAAGATGCCGGTCGTCGCAAGCAACCGCGATAGCCGCGTCGGCAACGACTTCGCCGAACTCGCCGACGCCGTACTCCAGCAACTCGGAAAGGTCCCGGCATGACCAAGACAGCACCCGCACCAGCCGACGCGTTCAATGACGCGGCGACCCGCAAGGGAATGGGCTTGGCCGGACTCCTACGCACCCCCGGTTCCGAGACAACACCCACAGCGCCAGTGGTCGAACCGGCCGTCACCGAGCCAGCCGCGGTCGTTGCCCTCGCCGAGCCAGTAGTGGCAGAGTCGGCCAAGCCGGTAGCGCCGCGACGCGCTGCACCGCGGGCAACGAAACCGAAGGTGCCGGCAACAGTCGAAGGGGAGACGATCGAGGCGCGCACGATGCGCAAGAGCGTGACGGTCCAGATCCCGATCGACGTTTGGGAAGCCTGGGACCAACTGCTCGAAGGCCTCCGGCTGCCCTGGCGCAGCGACGCCGCCGCCGCCGCGATCCGCGGCCTGCTTGAAGCAACCGACGAGCAGATCCTCGAAGCCGTCCTCGTCGAAACAGGAAGCGATCGCGGTCTGACGCGTCAGCTCGGCGCGCGTGTCAGCACCGAGCTCTACGCACAGTTCACCGGTCGCCTCGGAGACCTCGGCAGACTCCCGATCAACGCCGGACTAACAGCTGCCCTACGCCGCGCGATCGCCAGCGGCGGCGGCGAGCTACGCAACCGCGTTCTCGACGAACGACGCCGATAGCCAGCGACCCAGGGACCCGGCATGGTCGGAGCCCGCGAGCCGCCGCATGACTGATCGCGGGGTTTACCGCGACTAGGGCGGTCACGCCCGACTCTCCAAGCACCGGACCTGGCGGCGTCTAGCATGCGGGGACGATGTCCCGACGAGGATTGACATGCAGTGGTTTGCTCTAGGGCTCGCGGTCTACAGCACGCTGCTGTCGACTGCGCTCGGATGGCTCGCGTGGAAGCGTGACCGTCATGGCGTCCGGCTGTTCACCTCGTTCCATCGAGGTTCGGGGTATGCCGAGATGTGGGTAGCAGCAGTAAACGTCGGGTTTCGCCCGGTCACGCTGCAGTCAGCCATGTTTGAACAGGGTGGGGGAGGTGGCTATCTAAACGACCTTGACGAGAACCTCGGCTTGCCCGTACGTCTTGATGAAGGACAACAACACGTCTTTCACTTCCCGCTTGAAGACATCGAGACCGATACCGTTGCACTGGTTGTGACTGACACGTTGCGACGAGAACACCGACTGAACTTGGCCGGCAAGGCCGGGGCCGACCTCCGGCGCTTCATCGAGCACGTCGGGGTCACACCAGTTGTCGCCGACGGGGAACGGCTGGCCTGACCGGTCGGGATCCGTCGGCTCCGGCCCAACGCCGCGATCGCCTTGCAAGAGGGAGGCGGTGCCACACTAGTCCGATGGACCTCGACCAGGCGCTCGGACAATTCGACGTAGTTGACGCCAATTTGAGGCGCCTTGATGACGTAGTGACGCGATATCAGGAACTCGTGCCTTCCGGCATTTCCTTTGCGACGGGGTCCCCGGAGGAACGCAAGGCTGATGATCTGATAGCCGCGTTCGCCGAAATCGCGGAGGCGCTGCCAGCAATAGATGAATGGCGGATCACAGCTCGGCTGATGGAGCTTGATGACATTGCGCGGTGGCGTCTGGATGCGGAGGAGTGCGGTGAGCCGTCGCTTGAAATCGGCCTGAGTACCGAGCTAGGGGCGGCGTCGCGGGAAGTCGCGGGGTATCGGCGCCGATTTGACAAGCAGCGGCGGGCACTGGTTCGCGAGCGTGCACAGGAACTTGTGGACGAGATGGATCGTGCGCTCGTCGCCGTGGTCGGTCAGGTCGAACGCGGCGCTGAAGAAGTCGATCACCCGGACTGGCTCAGCTTTCGCAACTCGTTCACAGAGCTAAGAAGGCTGTTGGGGGCCGCAAGTCCAGCGACGAGGCATTGGGCCGACCTTCAGCGGCACGTCAACTTCGGTCAGGGGGTCGACGTACACGACATCATCGATACCGATTGGCCCGCAGTGCGCGGAAAGGTGATGGACTCCTTGTACAGCGAGCTCGAACCGCTCCCCGTCGACGTCGACGACCTCTCGACCCTGGTTGCTGCGAAGCCTTCGGGTCCGGTCAGCACGGCGCTGGCTTGGGGGTCACTGAACGCCACGGGCTTCGAACGACTGATTTATAACCTGGTGGAAAGCGCTACCGGCTACGAGAACGTTGACTGGGCGATGCGCACCAATGCGCCTGACCGAGGCAGGGACATCGCTGCTGACCGCGTGTTCTCGGATGAACTCAGTGGCACCAAGAGACAACGCGTCAGCGTCCAATGCAAGCACTGGCTCGCCAAGTCGATCAGCGCTCGCGACGTCGGCAACGAGGTCCACACCGTGAAGCTCTGGGAGAATCCGCGGGTCGATGTCCTGATCATCGCGACGAGCGGACGCTTCACTCAGGATGCTGTGAGCTGGATCGAAAGCCACAACGCACGGAGAGAGCTGCCCGTACTCGAGTACTGGCCCGAAAGCCGCCTCGAGACGCTGCTCGCGCAGCGACCGGGTTTGGCCACGGAGTTCGGCCTCCGCTAGCTGCCATCGGACTGGCGGGCCCCACGTCGGCGAGTTGGCGGCGTGCCTGGTCGGGGGTTGCGGCTATCTCTGGGGGCAGTCTTGCTGTGTTCGGTGGCTCCTTGTGTAGGAGGTCGCACTGTGCGGCCCGAACACGAGTAAGGGAGCAGCACATGAGCAATATCAACAGGGTTGTCCTGACGGGGAACCTGACCGATGATCCGGAGGTCAGGCAGCTGCCGAGTGGCAGCACGCTGACGAAGATCCGGCTCGCGGTCGACGTTCGGGAGAAGGTGGATGGGGAATGGCAGAAGCGCCCCAACTTCTTCGACGTCACCGTCTGGGGATCCCAAGGCGAGAACGCAGCGAAGTACCTCGGCAAGGGCCGGCGGATCGCAGTCGATGGCCGGCTTCGCTGGCGTGAATGGCAGACCGAGGACGGCAGCAAACGCCAGGCGGTTGAGGTCGTTGCCGACCAGGTCACGTACCTCGATGGTCCCCGGACCAACGAGACCGCAGACGCGGCCGGCGAGGATCGGGTACCGGCCGCTGTTGGAGCTGACGGAAGCAGCATTCCGTTCTGATGAGCGGTCCGGGGGCAGCGCCGATCGGTGTTGCCCCCACGATGCACCTACCGCACCTGCTACGGAACCGCCCACGACGGGCATTCCGTAGCAGGTCCGTAGGGGCCGCCCAGAACCACGCTCCGCGTGGCCTGTTGGAAAACCTGACCACCCCCGCCTAACGAGTGAACTCTTGGCATGGGTGGTCAGGTTTTCCAAGAGGAGTCTGGGTGAGCAGGACAGCAGGTTGCCCTAGTGGGCTATGAGGACAGGTGCGGTAGGTGGACGAGTGTGAGTGGAGTGAGAGCAATGGAGATGAAAAACGAAAAACGAAAGTCAAAGGCAAAGACCGTGAGATCAGGGAGGTTGGTGGCGGGCAGCTCGGAGGCAGGCAGCGTGATGGGAGGTTCGGTGATTGGGCAGCGACGGGATAGTGGGTTGGTGATCTCGGTGGGGTGGGGTGGAGGCCGAACACAATGTGTCTTTGGTGTGGCTGGCGCCGGTGTTTCTCTGGGTCGTTTGTGGCAGCTCCAGGTTGCGTCCCCACCGGCCTACGGCGGCAGCTTCGGGTGCTCGCACCCGCTGCCCGAGGGCGCCGAACGGGCGGGCAGCGACGACCAGGACGCAGCCGGTGCAAGCAACGATCGGACGGAGAGAATGGGTGGGGTTGGGGAGAAGGAGGCTGGTGGGTTTGGCAGCTCTGGGGGCGTTGCCCCCAGCCCCCCGAAAGGAAGCTCTGATGGGACGAGCTAGCCAGCCGGGGCCGAGGAGCCTCGACGTTCTCAGCTGGATCGCAAGGCTCGGAGCGAGCACCACCGGGCCAGTCGCTGGCGCGCTCGGCATGAGCCCGGCCACGACCTATGACCATGTCTCCAGGCTGCGGGCGGCCGGGCTGCTGGAGCGGTGGCCGACCTTCGCAGGCGACCACCTCCTCGCACCCACCCAATCGGGATGGCATCTGCTCGGTCGCCCCTACCCACGCAGCCGGCCGAGGCCACACGAATGGGAACACACCGTGATGCTCGCCGGCATCGCCGCATGGCTTGCAACAACCCCGACCTGCACATGGTGGCGAGCAGAACGCGAATACCTCACCTCACAGCCACCAGCCGAAGACCGCGGCCCCGACCAATGGCTCATGACGTACCCCGGAACCGACCGGCACGGTCAGGGCGTCATGCTTCACCGCCGCGCTGATCTGATGGCGAACCTCGCCGGCGCGCTCACCGCGATCGAAGGCGAACGCACCCAAAAGTCCAAGGTCAGGCTGCAAGCAATCCTCACCGGATGGGGGACAGCGCTCAGCCGCGGAGATGTTGACCGTGTCATCTACGTCGTGCCCGACCAGAGCATGCACGCCTGCATCCAGCGCGCCATCGAGACCGCCGCGACTGCCGCACCAGCGCTCACAACAGACGCATTCATGATCCTCAACACCACACAACTCGACCCGCACCCAGTGGCAGGCGGGCACGCCGGAGGCGGCGGGCATATCGATGCCGAGAGACGGGCGCCGGCAAGAGCAGCCTGCGAAGTGGGCTAGGGCTCCTCGGCCGTCGGGGTCGGGGTTTCCTTCTGGCGCGGCTGGTGTGGCTGCCTTGCTGACGCTAGTGACGCTGGCTGCCCGCCCGTCAACCCGGCTACGCCGGGTTCCCCTTCGGTGACGGGGGAGCATCCAGCCTCACTTTGCTTGCTGCGTTGCCACACCAACCACACCGAAGGACACCCCGATGAGCACCGAAAGCCGACGAAACACGAACCTCGAGCGACTGCTTCAAGCGACTCTCAACCTCTGCCCCGACAGCGACCCCGGCCATGGCGGCGTCCCGTACTGGGCGAGTTTCTTCGGCGCCGCGATCGACGAGGCCCCGGTCGAGCGAGTACGCGAGCGGTACTGCAGGATCATCGTCAGCGAGTTCGAGGCAAGCCTCAGGTACACCGGCAGCCGCGAAGAAGCCACGGCGCACACCAGCGGCTGGGATAGCGCCGGCCCGGCCGGTGAGCTGTACGCGCTGGTCGTCGGAGACCTTGATACCGGCCGCTGGAAGAGCTACTAGGCAAACCGGTCCAGTCGCCCAGGCGCGACTGGACCGACACCCGCTGGTGTCCCGGGCAAGAGGGGAGGAGCGCGGATCTGCTCGACTCAGGGCGGCCCGTGAAAGTCCGGGGGTTCGTGGTCAAAGGTTGCAGTTTCTCGCGGCCCGATACCGGCCGAGTCCTGCTGGGCGAGCCAGCTACCGAGAGCACACCGGGCGTTCAGGTGGGACGCCTCACGCGAGGGGCGCTGGTGGTCGCGCGGCCTGGCCATCCTCGATCGACTGATCGGCTAGATCATGGCCACACGTGGCCGTACAATGAGAGCTATGAGCACGCTCCGGTGGATCGCCTACATCGCGCTGATGATCGTCGGCGCGTTCCTGATCGTCACCGCGGCACACGCAGGCGCTGGACCATGGCTTGTCCTCGGTCTGATGGTCGCCCTGGTCATGCTCGGGTCACTGATCGACCCTGTGTACTGGGGCTGGCGCGACTCACCGCGCCGCCGGTAGCCGGCGGCCTGCGCGGGGGTCTCTGTGATGGAGCGGCGACAGTCAGGACGACTGACGGTCGGCGAGCGCCACAAGCGCCACAGCTACCCGCGCGAGGGCTTCGACTTCGCGAGCGTTGCGGGTGGTGCTGCGGTCATCTAGCCGGCAGGTAGCGCGAACACCACTCAAACAGGTGGTGGTGTCGTGGCTGGTGTCGGTGGTCTGGTGGCTGCCTTGCCGACGCTAGCGCACGGTCTGAACTCGCCCTTCAACCCCGTAGCCTTCGGCCAGGGGTTCCCCTCCCTGCGGTCGGTTCCGGGGAGTCAGACAGCGCGCGTGCTGTGGCTTCGTTGCCACAGACCACCGACACCAGGAGCCACTGATGGACCACACCACAACACTTGCGGCTTTCGCTGGAGCGGTGCTGCTCGCCGCCCTCCACGTTCTCCCGGACGTAGCGTTCGTTCTGCAACTCGCAGCGATCGGAACGTTCGTTGGAACCACGATCGCTTACCTGCGAGACGCAGACAGCGACCAACGCTTCCAACTCGCCTACCGATGGAGCCTGACGACGGGCGCATTCGCTGTCGTCGTGAGTGTCGCTCACTGGATCGGGCTCTGGTAGCCGCCGGCCATGCGGAGTACAATGACGTGCATGAGCAAAGGTCGATGGATCGCACTGATTGCCGCGCTGATCGTCGGCGCAGTAGCTACAGGGCTCATCTCTGCCGCGCTGGACTCAGACCGCTGGGCACCAGCGCTGCTCGGTACCGCCGTTGTCCTGCTGGCCTCGTGGATCAGCCCCGAATACTTCGGCTGGCGCGGCCCACCACACCGCCGCTAGCGGCGGGGCGGTAGGCAGAGATGTAGTACCCCTGACCCTCGCGTTCCCTAAAAAGGGGGAGGGTGAGTTGTGGTGGTTGGTGGCTCCCGAATCATGGGAGCCTTCACCAGCTACGCGCCGCTGATCGCCGCGGCAGCGATCCCCGTCGCCGCAGGAGTGGGGTGGGGTGCAGGATGGTGGTCTCACCACCGCACCGACCTCAGCACCTGGTCGGTGATCTCGGTCGCAGGCAGCGTTGCGGCCTGCGCGTTCGCGGTCGCGGCAGCAACAAACGGGGTGCTCGCCGTGGCGATGTTGCCGGTGCTGGCCGGCGCCGCGATGGCGGCAAAGACGACGTGGACGCTTCGCCGACGCGCTCTCGGCGCAGGCGGCCAACTCCGCCAATACGAACTCGAACGCCGCTCGCTACGCCGCTGGCTGACCGCCCCAACCACGCAGGCAACAGCCCAGATCAAGACCGGCGGTGAGCTCGTCTACCGCCGCGAGATCACCGTTCCGACGACCGCGCTCGACAACAAAGGAACACTGAAAGTTGCAAGCGGGCCGGGCCGCCACATCTTTGCGTGTGGGCGCACCGGCTCAGGCAAAACCAGAACGATCGAACGGCTCCTCGCGCACCGACTGCGAGCCGGCGCCGGCATCGTCGTGATCGACCCCAAGCCCGACCCAGGGCTTCACGACTTCCTTCGCGCAGCCGCCGCAGCGGTCGGCCGTCCGTTCTACCTGATCGACCCCAGTCACCCCGACGCCGTTCCCTACAACCCGCTCGCTGGCAAAGAACCGTCGACGGCTGCCGACGTCGCAGCCGCCGGTTATGAGTTCTCTGAGCCGCACTACCTGACGGCAATGCAGCTCCACCTCGACGTGTGCGCACGAGTCATCGACTCTCGCCACGGCCACGTCACACTGCCGCTGCTTGCCCAAGTGAGCGGCGACACCGGTGAGCAGCGCCTACGTCACTGGGCGAACGGCACAGCACTCGACGAGGACGTCTCATCGCACTTCGATGAGCTGACCGCCAGCCGCGCACGCCGCGAAGCGGTCGCCGCAGCCGTCATCAGGATGCGCGGCGTCGCGAACCGTCGGTGGGCACCATCCTGGCAGCCCGACGACCAGGGCCGCACTCTCTCGCTGCGCGACGCGGTACGCGAACGCGCCGTCGTTCTGCTCCGGCCGATCTCCGCGCTCGGGCACACCGAGGCACAGATCGTCTCGGCAATGATCCTCGCCGACCTGGCCGCCTGCTGCACCCAGCTTGACCAGGAGCGCGACGATTGGGTGTGCTTCGTTGACGAGCTTTCAGCCGTCCTCGGCACGCGCGGCATGGAAGGGTTGATCGCGCTCTACCAACGCGCCCGCTCTGCCGGCGGACAGATGATCGTCGCGACGCAGTCGACCGCCGATTTGGCCGCGTTCACAGAGAACGATCGCTTCACCGACAGCTTGGCTGAGAACTGGTCGACGCTGATCGCGCACACCCAGGTCACGCAAACATCGAGGGAGTGGATCTCGATGTTGTGCGGCACCCGCGAGGTCTGGCAATCAACCGACCGGACCGTCGGCCACGGCATGAAAACCGAAGGCAGCGGCTCAGCGAGGCGGGCGGCTGAGTTCATGGTGCACCCCGACGAGCTCCACCAACTGACTGTTGGTGAGGTCGTTGTCTACACACCACCAGCGGCACCAGCCCGCGGGCACGTCGACCTCATCGCGCCCGCACCCGCACGGACCGCCGCCCCAACCGGCGAAGCGCTCAGCACACCCCCAACACCACAACCACAAGTCCGGGCCCAGAAGCCCGCGCTCGCGTTTGAGCCGACGCCGATCAGCCGGCGCGCCGGCCGACCGGTTGTCCTGAGCACCGACCTAGGGCAACGCGCATGAGCGCCGCAGGCGAAGACTTCTGGGAAGAGATCGCAACCCAGGCGATCGACGTGCCGCAAGACCGAGCCGGCGACGTCACACCCACACCACCGCCGAAACCGCCGGGCCTCAAAGAACGCCGCGGAGCCGCGCGCGCGGACCGCATCAACGCTCGAGCGGGCCGCCAACAGCAGCGGCAGACAGGACAGGCAGAACGCAGGGTCAGGCCACGGATGATTGCCGGTGCCGCTCTCGGCCTCGTGCTCGTGCTGCTGATCGCAGCCTCGCTGACCGGCACACCGCAACAGGCCGATCTTCCCGCGGCCGCGAAGCCCGTGATCGCCGTCAAGACCGAACCGAGACCGGTCCCGCCCGCCAAGGAACGACGGGCTACGCCGGTGCGCGCGGCCACCAAGCCGAAGGCGGCACCAAAGCCGCAGCCCGCCCCAGCGCCCGCGGCCCCGCCAGAACCACCGGCACCTGCCGCCGCGGCGAGCCAGCCAGCCGCCGGTAGCTGCGACTTCGTCCCGACCTGCTGACAGACAACACCAACCAAAAGGACCAAACGCATGACCCACACCATCAACCACCACAAACGAACGCTGCTCATTGCGGCAGCAGCACTCGCTGTGCTCGCGTTGCTGCTCGTGTTCGGAGATCCGATGCACGCACTCAAAGTCGCAGGCTTCGGCAGCGACAAAACACCGGAGGGTGCAGGCGGACTGAAGAAGCTCGTAGACGAGCTCGTTGGAAGCATCAAGTGGGTGATCTTCACCTGCATCACGCTCGCGATCTCCGTCGGCGGCACATTGATGCTGTTCGGCCACTCCCGCGCACAGGACCACCTGATCCGCGTCGGTGCCGGCATCGTCGTCGTGCTGTTCCTCGCGCCAGCAACGCTCGCCTAATGCACGGCAGGCAGCTCAGCACCGCAACACTCGCCGCCGCGACCGGTGTTGCGGTGCTGACCCTGCTCGCTACCGCAGATCCCGCCGCCGCCAGCACCCCGCACCTTCACCTTCCGCTAGCAATCGATTGGAACCCCTTGCACCTCGTCGGCGACGGGCTCAACGCCGTCAAAGACACCGTGCTCGGACCCCTGAAAATCGGGGTCAAAGAGATCGCGAGCCTGATCGCAACCGTCGTCCTCACCGTCGCGGACATGCTGATCCCAGACTCGCTGAACAAGGTTCCATCAGCCGTCATCCAATGGACGGTCGCGGTCGAGAACTGGGGAATCACCGGTAGGGGCGGCAGGCCGATCTACGCGTCGATCGACCGCATGCAATACGTGCTCAGCTGGGCCGGTGTCGCGCTGCTATCTGGCGGCCTCACATGGTCAGGACTATCGGTGATGACCGGACAGCGATCGGTCGAAGACGTCGCACGCGGCTGGGGCATCGCGATCTCGGGCACCCTCCTCTTGAAGTGGGGGTGGGGGCAAGCAACAGCGATCACGAACTCGCTGACGCACCTGATCCTCGTGCAGCCCGAAGTCAAAAAGGGGCTCTCAACGATGCTCGGCTTCGTCTTGGGCACAGGACTCGTCGGCGCGTTCGCCAGCGGCGGCATGCTTGTCCCGGTCCTCGCGATCGCCGCCGCCGTTCTGTTCCTCGGCCTGATCGCCGCGAAAACGATGCTGCTGATGGTCGGCGCAATGGTGTTCATCAGCGGCGGGCTCGTGTTCCCGCTCGCGACCTGGCCGTTCGGAGAAGTCGTCGTACGCGCATGGTTCAGCCTTGCCGCAGCCGTCTTCGCGATCCCAATCGTCTGGGCGCTTCTCTTCGCGATCTCCGGAGTCCTGATGTCCGACGCAACGATGGCCGGCAAAGCCGGCGCGTTCGGCGGCGCACCCAAATTCCTTGTGCCATGGCTGCTCGCGATCGGAGCGTGCGTATCACTCGCCGGCGCACTCAAGGCCGCCAAACTCATTTTCTCCGCCGCGCAAGCAGCACCCCTCGCACTCCTCGGCGGCATCAGTGGCGGCAAAGGCCGCTCAGGGTCGCGCAACGACTCTGGCGGCAGCAGCGCAACGCGCGCCCGTGCAGCCGCCGCGGTCGCGGCCAGCACCCCGGCAGGAACCGCCGGTCAAGCCTTCCAATCGCTCGCGAGCCAAAGCTCCAGCACCGTTTCGAACAGCAACCCCGGCAAACGCGGCAGGGTCAGCGGTGCCGTCGGACGAGGCGCGTCAGCGGCGGCACGCTCAACGACAGGCGAACGCGGCGGCGACCTCGTCGCGGCATCGCACGCCCGACGGCACGCCAACAAGACCGCGAAGGTCGAAGCAAAAACCCAGGCCAAACAGGCGCGCGGGACCACGGGGGCCGCCACATCGAACGTCAAGCCCGGCAGCCTGCCGACCCCGAAACCCGGCAGCAGCAAAGCTGCCACCAGCAAACCGGGGGCGACCACCGCCAGCGGCAGCAGCGGTGCGAGCGGCAGCAGCGGTGCGAGCGGCAGCGGCGGTCGTCTCGCGCGCCGGTCTGTCAGACCAAGCCGCACGTCCACGCAGCAGCCGACCGGTGGAACGCTGCGCACCGCAGCGACCGGGCAGGAACGCCACCATCGCCCAGCCGGGCAAACACCGACCGGTCCACCCGTCCTGGCAGCCAGTCCGGCGTCCTCGGTAGCGGTACCCAACGTCGACGCAAGCAAACGGGGTGGCTCGGCCCGCTCCAGCGACGCGGCACAACCACGCAACGGCGGGACGTCGGCCGCAGCGCCTGCGGGCCCCCCAACCACGCCGACGACACCACAGCAACCGGGCGGCATGCGGACCGGCGGCAACCCGGGCGGTACGTCGACCGCCGGCCTTCCCACCGGTGAGCCGAACGCCGCCCGCGAAGCGTTCGGTCGCAGTGAGCCGACGCGTCCGAAAATCAGCAAGCCGAACGGGCCGAGCAAGCGATGAGCGAAGAAACAGCCAGCTTCCGCAGGCTCGACGAACCATCGAAACCCCTGTGGGGTTTGTCGATCAAGTCGCTCGCGGTCATCTCCAGTGTGCTGCTGGCCGGCTGGGGCCTCATTCAACTCGGAATGCCGCCGATCGGTGTGGTGCTGATCCTTGCGGCTGTTGGCCCGCCACCGGTGATGCTGGCGATCTTCAGCGACCAGCAAGCCGTGAACCCGGCACTCGAAGTACTGGCAGCGATGCGAAGTCTCCGCTACTCCGACGGTGACACGCTGACCGCCGAGGCCGGGGGAGGGATCGTTCTCACCGACCTCCCAGACACTGTCGACCAGGCCGATCCCGACACCGAAGACGACCTCTGGGAGATCAGCTGATGGCCTCCGGTGATCTCTCAGGCCTCCTTGCGATCGAAGCCGTCACACCCGACGGCCTGCTGCTGACCCGCGCCGGAACCTGGGTTCGCTACCTCGAAGTCGACCGCGTCGCACAACCGCTGACGGCGGGGGTAGAGGGCCGGCGTCTTCACCGCTCCCGGATGCAGACGCTCGCGGGCCGCCTGAAACCCCACCAAGGCATGCAGCTCACTGTGACCGCCGATCCGGTAGCGCTCGACACGCTGGTGGCCCGCACCCGCCAAGACGTTGAGCAGGCCGCCGCCGTCGCCGCGCACACCGGCCACCCGGATCTCAGCGTCGCGATGACACGCATGGGTGCCGCTGAAGCACAAACACTGAGGCGGCATGCGAACCCCAGGGCCGCGCAAGAGATCAAGTACGTCATCGCTGTCCCGTGGCGACCCAACACACCGATCCGCCACCAACCCAGCGGCCCACAACCTGCCCGCGGCAACAAGCCGCGAACCGTCAAGTGGCGAGAACACGAACGTGCGGCACGTGACTCCTGGCGCGAGCTGACAGGGCTCTGCAGCGAACTTGATGACATGAACCCCAGGGTGCTTTCGGGCGGCGAGATCCTCGCGCTGCTGCACCACCGCATGAACCCCGGCACCCCAACCCCTACCGGCGGCTTTGAGCACCTCACCGCAGAGCTGACGGCCACCAACGACGAGGCCGCAACCGCCACTCGGCAGCAGCTGCTCGAAGCCGTCGCCGGCACCAGCCGCCTCAAGTACCGCGGCCACGACATCTACCACCACACCGGGCACATCGAACGCGTCATGCGGCTCAACACCTCACCCGACGTCACAACACCGTGGTGGCTGATGGGCCTCCTCGACGTCGGGCTGCCCTACCGCCTGTCCGTGCACCTCCACGCAACCTCCAGGCAACGCGAACGTATGCGGCAACGCGCCCGCTACCGCCGCCTCCGCGCCACCAGACTCTCTCGAGAGCGGCGTCTCAACGACGTCTCACCAGAACACCTCGACGCCGAATATGAAGCCGCGCTCCTCGACGCCGAGCTTCACAGCTCCGGTCGCTCCGGCCTCTACGACGCCTCGCTGTACCTGTCGGTCATCGAGCCCTACGGCGACCAAGACAACCTCGACGAAACGTGCGACAAACTCTTGCGCGAGTTCACAAACCAATCCGACGCCGAGCTCAGGTCCTGCGGCGGCCTGGCACGAACCGCATTCGCATCCACGCTCCCGTTGGCGGTCGACCGGCTCGGCGCAACCCGCCGCTACGCCGCCAAAAACATCGGTGACCTGCTGCCGCTCGTAGGTTCCAGGTGCGGCACCGACGACGGTGTGCCGCTCGGCCTCGCACTCCCCGGCAGAACCCTGGAGCGCCTCGACCCATTCGACCCCGCATTCAGCACGGCGGTCGGCACGATCACCGGTCTCTCCGGCCAAGGCAAAACCCTGACCTGCGCCCGCCTGCTGAAAATGTGGCTCAGTCGCGGCGCGACCGTCAGGATCATTGACCGCTCCAGCACCGAGCATCCCGACGACGGCGGCCGCGGCCAAGGCCACTACGAACCCTTGGCGTCGCTGATACCCGGTGCCCGCGTACTGCACCTCGGCGCCAGCGGCCAAAACCAGGTTGTGATCTGCCCCTGGGACACCCCCGACCCAGGCAACGTCGGACCAGCGAAAATCGAGTTTCTTTCAACCTTGCACCAGCTGTGGATTGGGCAACGCGCCGCAGGTACTCACGACCGCGTACTCGACGCGATCGAACAATCGCTTTTGGAACGAGCGATCGCCGCGACCTACAACACAGCAGCCAGCACCGGGCAACGACCATGTGAGCAGCTGCTCATCAACACGCTCGGAGACCTCGCAGACGAGGCAGCCAGCGGCAACAACCAGGACGCAGAGCGGTCCTACCGCCTGCTTGCCGAACGCCTGAAACCCTATGGGGAAGGCGGCGTGTACGGGCACCTCGCAAACGCCGAAACCGACATTGACGACGACGCACCATTCGTCGTGTACGACATGGCCGGCGTGCCCGCCGCGATGCTCGGCCCACTGTCGCTGGCGATCATTGAGCGCGAAGAACGCGAGATCGCACAGCGCCGCGCCCACCAACTCCAAGCGCTTAGCGTCATGCCCGGCGGCTCCTGGACCGGCCGGTCGGTCATGGTCATCGAAGAAGGCTGGTCACAACTCGAACACGACATCGCCGGACGCTGGCTCAACGAATGGGCAAGGCGCGTCCGGCACCTCGCGGCCTGTCTACTTGCCGTCAGCCAACACCTCTCCGACTTCCAAGGCGAACAAGGCGCAGCGCTGCGCCGCCAAGCCGCCTTTCACATCATTCACCGCCTACGGCCCGAAGAACTCGAGCTCGTCGCCGCAGACCTCCGTCTCGACCCCGAAGAGATCGACGTCATCGCGAACCTCAAACGCGAAAAAGGGGAGTACAGCACCGCGTACCTCGTCTCAGACCGCGGCCGCGGGCCCGTCCGCCTACAGATGGCTGAAATCGAGTATTGGATGCTGTCCGCCGACCCACGAGCAGACCAGCCACTCCGCGCCCAAGCCCTGCGCGAAACCGGCGGGGATCCGTGGCAGGCACTCAGGCTGCTCGCAGAGGACGACTGGCTCGATGACCGCCGACCACAAACCGCAGGCACATGAACAAAGGTGGCTGCCTCGCCGGGGTTCTCGCGGCACTCCTGCTCCCACTCCTGCTGCTGCTCGTCCTCGCCGCCGGCGGCATCGCCGCGTGCGAGACAGCAGCGGACGGCGACCTCACAGCGGCAGCCCAAGACGCGATCCCGGCAAAGATCGCCGGCATCTACAAGGAGATGGCCGACCGCTGGCACATCAACGTTGCGTTCCTCGCGTCGATCGGCGCACAGGAATCAGACCACGGCAGAAACCCGGCGACGTCCAGTGCGGGTTGCCAAGGCGTGATGCAGCTCTGCGACTACTGGGCGGCGTACAAGTGCGACGGCAACGACGACGGACGCCTCGACATTCAAGACCCCTGGGACAACATCTGTACCGCCGCGAAAGGGATCGCAGCAAGCCTCCCCAAACACCCCTCGGCCGCCGACTATCGGCAAGCGGCATGCCGGTACTACGGTGCGTGCGCAGACCTGAACGCCGACTACGCCAACACCGTGATGGCCCGGGCAGGCCGCTACGGATTCGCGAGCACCGACAGCACCCTCCCAATCTCAACAGAGCCGATCGAAGGCTGCCCGGAACCCGCCGGCGGCATGAGCGTCCCGGCAGGCGACGGGACGTGGCGGCTCGCGCCCGGCGCAAACGCGCGCGGCGTCGAGCTCACCGCAGACATGCAGCAGTTCCTGTCGCGGATCGCCGCCTACCTGCCCCGGCCGCTGGTGGTGTGCACCGGCACAAACCATGACTACCTGACCGCTGACAACAACGTCTCAGACCACTGGGACGGCAACGCCGTGGACCTCTGCTCAAGCCAGAACGGGTTTGCGATCGGTGGCGAAGGCGGAACGCGGATCGCGACTGCGGCGTTCCGCGCCGCCGGCTTCCCCTACCAGCAGGCCGCAGCACACGCGAGGGCGGGCAGCATCCAAAACGTTCAGTTCGAGCACTGGCGCGTCCAGATCATCTGGCTTGCCCCGGGCCACTACGACCACGTACACGTCGGCCTCAAACGCACCGACACCCACCGCGCCTAACCACCATGAACCGCCGAACATCGACAATCCTCGCCGCCGCCCTCGTCTGCTTGCCGTTCGCCGGATGCGGGGTCGAAGACCCCTACGCCGACAGATCAGCGATCGCCGACAACACGAAGCCGGCCGTACAAAGCCCCGATGGCCCCGCGGATCTCAAACGCCGGCCCGAAGGACAAGTCGCAGCCCGATACATCGTCGCGGCCAGAACACTCGCCGCAGGCCCGCAAGCCGCACTCAGCGACGATCAGCTCAACGCAACCACAGGGCGACTGCACAACCAGATCGCCGAAACCGGGGTAGCCGCGACACGGACCCGCAACGAACGCGTCCGTCAGATCCGGGTTAGAGCCGTCCTGCCTCAGCCCACCAACACCGGCCGTCGTGGCCAGCTCGAGGTGCTCGTGGTCTGCGACGAATACGACACCGACACCGGCAACCAACGGACCGCCTACCGCGTCACCGTTCACCGCACCCCAGCCGGCCCCAAAGTGACCGCGGTGGCCGCGGCGCTCCCGGGCGAGGTCCCAACCGGAGATGGCCAGTGGCAACCCGACGGCGAATAGCCCCGCCGCTAGTCGGATGGGCGGTACTGAGCGCTCTGCTTCTCACGGCGCTCATCACTGTGGCTGCCTGCGCGCATTGGCTCCCGCCCGTGCACGATCTCGCACGCTCGCTGTACCCCGACGCGCCCAAACCACCCGAAGCACTCTCAGCTACCGACCTGTTCCTGCACAACGCCGCGATTGTCCTTGCCCCGTGGCTTCTCGCGATCAGCGGCTGGAAAAACACCAGGACTAGCCACCAGTTGGCCACGACCACGATCGTCGTTATCGCGGCCGTTCAGATCCTGACGATCGGCCTAGGGATCGGCGCCTGGCCACAGATCATCGGCCTCCTGGCGCATCTACCGATCGAGCTTGCCGCGCTCGCTGCAGGGATCCAAAGCTACGCAACCACCCAAGCCGGGGGACCACAGTTCGCCTCCGCACCGTGGGCGGCAGCGGGACTTCTGCTCGTCGCGATCGCAGCCCAGATCGAAGCCGGTCAGCTTCCCGGCTAAACGGCCCGAACCCGGATAGGTTTCCTCAATCGTGCAGACCGCCGCTAGCAACAACTCAACGCGGCGATGTCCGACACCGGACACATCAGGAAAACTTGGGGGGCAAAAACCCGGCGGTCGAGGGCTCCCTAGTAGATGCACGATGAAACCCCAGAGCTCTGCAGCACCCCAGGATGCGAGCACGTTGCGCTCTCATCGGGGCGGTGCAGCAGCTGCAGCTACCGCGCACACATCGAGCGCGAGCGCTTCGAACGCGAACAGGACCGCCTCACCACCGAGATCTCGGCGGTCTTGCTGCCGTATGTCGCCGACGAGAACTGGCGGCAGATGATCTCCGACTTCATCGCCGCGCAAACGCTCGCCGACCGCGAAGGCCGCCAGGCCGGCGAAGACCACGCGATCAACACGCTGCTCGACGCGGCCCGCAAAGACCCAGACCTACCGTTACACCACAAAATATGGTGTGATGGAGGGGGTCAAGGATGACAATCCAAGAAACAACACCGGTCACGGAACGACGCTGGGCGATCATCGCCGCCGGACAACAGCACGAAGAACGCCTCGTAGCCCGCTACATGGCGAGCTTTCCACAGCTCGGCGAAACGACGATCACCGAGCTTCTGACCCGCGAACTCGACGCGGCAGCACGCCCGATCGGGGAGCCAGGCGCATGCCCCGACCTCCAAGATGACGAAGACCGCATCATCGGCTGGCTCGACCACCGCCTCAGGCTCCGCTGCCTCGACGCAACAACACGCAAACGCTTCCAACGCGACGAGCTCGACCCCACAATCCCAGCCGACAGCAGCGATGTTGACCGCGACGAGCTGGCAATCATCTTCGGCGACGTCATGCCGCGCCTGCACGAGAACGAACGCCGCTACCTCGTAGCGCTCGCCGCATGTCCCAACAGCGCCGACGCACAAGAACGCCTCGGCTGGACACCACGCAAATGGCGGCGCTGGCAAGCCTCCACCAACGCCCACATCCAAACCTTGCGTGCAGGCGGCCTCTTCGGCGTCCTGCCACTCCCACTGATCGTCCGCGTCTGGGCCAGCATCACACCCGACCGGATCGCTACCGCAAGCGTCACCGGCGGCGCAGCGGCCGGCACCACCGGCGGCCTACTGGGCGGCGCCGGCACCGCCAAGGTCCTCGCAGGCGTTGCGGCGCTGACGGCCGCTGCAGGCGGGGTCCTCACCGCTGAACGACACAGCACCAAGGAGGACGCGAAGCCGGCGCCGATCGCCGCACCGGTGGCGGCACCGGCAACCAACGTGACCCGCACAACCGGCAAGGCCGCCGCGACGAGCAGCGCGGCGCCCGCGAGCCGGGCAACCACGCCAGCGGGAACACGGCCGCCGCTCGCCAGCAAAAAGACCGCGACCACCGACTTCAAACCCGCCGGCGGCGACGTCCAAAAGACACGCGGCGGCAGCAGCGACTTCATCCCCGACGGACCAACCCCCGTCACCAAGACCTACACACCACAAACGTCCTCTGCCGCATCCGGCGGCAAGGACTTCGGCACACCATGACCAGTCAAGGAAAGACCCTCATGCGCACCACCCGTACGATCACGACCCTCCTCGTCAGCTGCCTCATTGTGGCCGCGGGCGCCACCACGGCGAGTGCCGGCAAGTACCGGCACCTCGCGTGCCCCGGAACGCTTGCAACCGGTGCTGCCGGCTGGCGCGCCGTGGTGACGGGTAGTCCGTTGCTGCTGCACGCGTCGACGGACTGCGACCAGGGAGGCTGGATGCACGCTGACGTTGGAACGACTGACGGCGCCGGCTACTCGATCGGTTCGGGGCAGTGGGCCGGGTGGCGATACCGCGCGCCGGACGGCACTCAGATCACCAGCTTCACCGGGTCGCTGGCAGGCTGGATGCAGCCGAACAACGAGTACTACGAGGGCGCCATCATCATCCGCGATGAAGGGGTCGACGGAACCGTTGACCTGCAGTGGTTCGAGAACCGCTTGGGATCAAACCAGCTACTGAACAACGCGGCAACCCCGTTCAATTTCGGGTACGGCGGACTTGCGACGAGCACGATCTCGGTTGCGGCGGTGTGCGCCACCAACAGTCCCAGCTACGCGTGCACGATCTGGCAGCCGGTCTGGATGGCGTTCAAGAACGCCGCGGTGGGATTGCAGGACAACCAGGGACCTCAGGCCGGCGGCGTGACTGGCACGCTCGTTGCCGACAGCACCATCGCTGGTAACAAGACGCTGTCGGTCCCACTGACCGACCAGGGTGGTGGCGTGCGGCAACTAGCGATTCGCGCTGACGGAGTCGAGATCTCGCGGACACAGCTCGCCGGCGGTAGCTGCGTACCCGTGGCGCCCGACAACGCCCACGGGGAGGGCTACAGCGCGGCGGTCCCGTGCCCCACCAGTCTCACGGCGGCTGTCACCGTCGACACCAAGAAGATCGCCGACGGCACGCACACGATCACCGCAACAGCGATTGATGCCGCAGGCAACACCAGCACCGTCTACGAAGCCGACAAGACCATCGCCAACGTCAAACCCACCAACATCAACGCACCCTCCTTCAAAGACCCCGTTGCGGCGTCCAAACCGTCTCCAGGATCTCTGATCGACACGCTTCGCGGTGACTGGGCGGGGCCGAACCTGACATACGGTCAGCAGTGGCAGCGCTGCGACGCTGACGGCAGCACCTGTGTTGACATCCCCGGGGCAACCGGGACCCGTTACACGCCAACAGCGGCCGATGCCGGATTTCGGCTCAAGCTCACGGTCACCGCCGTCAACCTCGCGGGCAGCCTCAGCAAGACAACGACGCTGACCGGTGTTGTTGCCGCCCCGGAGCAGTCACCGACCGCTGTTGCGCAGAACCCGTCGACGCTGATCAAGACCCCCGACCTCGGCGGAGCAGGCGGTGGGGGAGAGGGCCGCGGAAACCTCAACGGCACCATCACCGGCAGCGACACCGGTAGCTGCAACAAGGACCAGTTCCAGCTGCGCGCCACCCGTTACAAGGGCCGGATTGTGCACCTGCGATACGGGCGGGGAGTTGCGATCCGCGTCAAGCTGACCTGCGCCACCGGCGGTTACGCCGTCAGCGGCGCAAAGCTCCAAACCGCAACGCTGATCCCAGGGCAATCCCAGGCGGTCGGAGGCGAGCTGATCACCGACACGAACGGTGAGGCGATCCTCCACGCACCGAAGGGTCCATCGCGCGGAATCACCATCGGGTACCGCAACTACACCCGTGACGACCTCACGCGTGCCGAACTGAGGCTTCGCGTAGCCGTTCGCGGAAAGGTCACCCTGACCGTCAGGCAGGGACTCAATGGGCGTGCAACATTCGGCGGCCGTGTCATCGGCGGGTACATCCCGGCACGCGGCGTCACCGTCCAGTTGCAGTTCCTTGATCCTCGCGACGGTTGGCGGCCGGTCAAGAACATGAAGACCGATAGCCGTGGCCGCTACCGCTACGCCTACCAATTCAAACAGCCGGTCAGCTTCAAGTTCCGGGCCGTCGTTGCGCCAGGCCAGGTCGACTACCCGTTCATGCCCGCCCACTCACCAACCCGGATCGGTCACGGCTAACCCCTCTTGTGGGCCCCGACTACACCAGCACGCTGGCGGCGATCAGCCCTCTTGATCGCCGCCAGCCTCTGCACGCTTGCAATGCCCACTGTGGCGGCAGCTGAGATCACCCAAACCGCGCAAGCGGTCGCCGCTCACGGGCAGGAGGCTCCGTGGATCACGGCGCCCGAGAAGAAGGCGGCGCTCTGCATCGTCGATACCGGAAGCGACCCTGTCCCGGACACGAGCGCCGTGATCGCCCGCCTCTCGCTCGACGGAGCGGAAGGGACCGACGCAGACCCCGTCGCGCAGCATGGCACGCAGATGGCGATGGTCGCCGCAGGCGCCCCAAACGGTTGGGGAACCGTCGGCGCCGCCGGCGACACCATCAACGTCGTCACCGTCCGCGTCCGCCGCCCAGGCGCCGCATACACCGCGGCAGCCGATGTCATCTCCGGCATCGACATGTGCCGCTCGAAGGCGCCGATTTACAACATCAAAGTGATCTCGGTGTCGATCGTGATGGGCTCGAGCCTCGACAGCGACGTCAACTTCTCGCTCAACGACCGGCTCCTTCGAGCGCGCCAAGCCGGTATCGCCGTTGTCGCGGCCGCAGGCAACCAGGACGGCCCCGTGCAATACCCCGCAGCGCACTCAACAGTGCTTGCAGTCGGTGCAGCCGACGGCACCGGGGCACGCTGCACAGGAACGGCATCAGGCGCCGAGATCGCGCTCACCGTGACGGGATGCCCCGCCGAAACAGCACTGCTCGACGGAAGCCCTGCGTGGCTGACCGGCACGAGCCCCGCGACCGCCTACGCGGCCGGGATCCTCACCCAACTCCGCGGTCTGCGCCCCGAACTCAGTGCTCAAGAGGCCGGAGCGATGCTGACCGATCACCGCGGCCCGCTCAGGCAGCTCGACGTTGAGGCCTCCTACAGGGCTGCCGGACTCGCCGGCCAGCTCGAGCTCGCACGAGCCGCGCGCCAAACAGCGACGCCTGCCGCGGAAGCTCCAACCCCAGCACCCGCAAACCCCGCGACGATCCCCACCGGATCCACCACGACCGCGACCGGCGCAGCACGGCGGCCGGCGCCGCGGTGGCGCATGCCAAAGATCACGTCGGTTCGCCAGCACGCCGGGAGGATCACAGTTCGTCTCGCCGCGCGGCCCGCCGGCAGCACGGTCCGAGTCACGCTGCTGATCCGCACGAAGGGCCACAAGTTCGCCAACGTTCGGCGCGTGATCGTGTCCCGCTCACGCACGGTGACCGCCCGCGTCAACGGGGTCGTGACGGGCGGCACCGTCCGCATCGAAGGACACGACAAACGTCCGTCGACCAGCGCGAATCTCCCGCTCTAACAACTACCGTTGAACCAGTGACCTCCAAGGCAACAGCCGCGGTCGCGGCGATTGCCGCAACCCTCACACTCACCACCCCAGCCTCGGCAACCCTCCTGCCGACAGGCCCAGTTGCGGGTGGGGGAGCGTTTGTCATCCAAAGCTGCGGCGAGTCCGGAAGCAGTCAAGGCTGGGCCGCGACCAACAACGCGACCGCCCGCCTAGAGACCTTCGCCGACTGCCCACCGGCCCTCGGGCGCTTCCCCGAGTATCCGAACGGTCGCTACTACACCGGTCTACACGCCGGCGGCAAACGCGGCCGCGACAGCGTCACCCTCGATGACGCCCAAGCAGGCGACCAAGCAGAACTGACGTTCACCGCGACCACGGGCACGCAAATCACGCGAGTGCGCATGTGGCGCGAAGCCTTCAAGAACGACGACAACGACTGGTGGCCCTACACCAAGGCCGGAGCCACCACGATCGACAGCTGCGAAATAGTCTGGCCCCAGACCTTCTGTGTTGTCGGCGGCGCGGGAGGCTGGGTACCCAACGGCGAGAACGACATGGACCCGGGCTACTTCTCGTTCTATGACAGCGCCCTCCCCGCAAACCTGCCCAGCCTGTCGACCTCGACGTTCACGGTCGGGATCCTGTGCCGCCCCCAGGGCGACAGTATCTGCAGCAACGGCTACCTGGCCCCTGACGCGCACGTGGAGATCTATTCGGCGTTCCTGACCCTGGCGGACACAAGCACCCCGACGCTCGGCCCAACCAGCCCGGACTGGACCGCTACCACCCCGATCACGAGCTCCCCGGCGTTCTTGGTCTCTGGCACCGACAACTCTGGTATCCGGGCAGCGCGCCTCTACCTCGACGGCCAACAGGTCGCCGAAGAGTCGAGCGCCTGCAGCTACGACCGGCCCAAGCCCTGCACCGACCTCCTCGGTTCCGGGCCACTCGGTTTCGACCCCGCCACCGTCAGCGACGGAGCCCACCAGCTGCAGCTCGCGGTCGTCGACGCAGCAGGCAACGAGACACGGACCGCTCCAGTCACGCGCCAGGTGGACGGCACACCGCCCCCAGCGCCGCAGATCACCACCACGAGCCTCGGTGTGAACAGCAGCCGGGTCAGCTGGCAACCCGCCGCAGACACCGGACCCGCCGCGGCCTCGAGCTCCGCCTGGCGGCTCTGCGCCCCAGACGGAAGCTGCGGTCAGCCGACGAGCGGACCGGCAACGTCAAGCAGCAACCACTCCGTTGGCAGCGCCGGCTGGACCGTCAGAGTTCGCCTGACCGACGCCGCAGGGAGATCCGGGCCGGAGGCGTCCGTGACGTTGCCGTACACAGCGCCGACGAACACGAGCACAACGACAACCGGGTCCAGCACGACACCCACAACACCAACGACCACCACGACAACACCAACGGGCAAGACGCTTACAACGCTGCGGATCTCGCGGCCCGCCGTTACCGGCCGGACCGTCACGATCACCGGCACAGTAGGCGTCACCAAAACCACGCTGACCGTCACCCTGACCCGCAAAGGTCACAAGCGCATAACCCGCCGCGTGACCGCCTCCCGCGGCAAGTACAAGGTCAAGATCCGCGGGGTGCCGCGCGGCCGGTGGAAGATCACCGTCCGCTACCCGGGCTCCAGCACCCGCCTGGCATCAGCAGTGGCGCGGACCATCACCATCCGGTAACTCACCGGAGGTCCTCGCCGCTTGCCGGCGCGGCGCGCTGCGTCAACATCGGTCCGCAGACAGAGCGCCGGCATCAACAGTCCCGAGCGTTGTCCGATGAATGTCTATAGAATGGGACACCTATAAGTCAAAGCGGCGGGGAGAAGGAAGGCGCGCATGACTGCAACACAGACCAGGCAGCAACAAGCCCTAGAGGAAGTCGAAGCCTTCGAGGAAGAGCTTCGAGCGCACGTCGCCGGGCGAGCCAGCGCCCCCGGCGGCACGAAGGGTCTCGTAAAGCTCGCGGGCCGAACGCTCT
>Ga0209023_10000854_pt1 | contig 43435 bp, 33 predicted proteins | sample LakOneMetagenome_FD_187468 | JGI IMG/M metagenome (GOLD analysis project Ga0209023, IMG submission 187468) | Freshwater and sediment microbial communities from Lake Erie, Canada (SPAdes) (version 2) | ecosystem: Environmental > Aquatic > Freshwater > Lentic | place: Lake Erie, Canada...
CGACCTGCTCGGGCTGCGGCACCGGCATCGTGGACGCCACCGCCGCCGTGAACGCGGCGATCGGCGGCACCACCCCGCCGACCGGGCCGACCATCAGCGAGACGGAGTCGAACAACACCACCGGCACCGCCAACCTGGTCTCGACCACCGGCACCACGGTGAACGGCGTCATGGGCAGCACGACCGACACGGATTACTTCCGCGTCGACCTGCCGGCCGGCAAGACCCTGAGCGCCGTGATGACCCCGGGCGCCAGCGCCGACTACGACCTGTACGTGTACAACAGCGCCGGCACCCAGCTGGGCGCCAGCGAAAACCCGGCAGGCGCGGCGGACAGCGTCTCGAGCGCCAACACGGGCACCGCTGCCTCGACCCGCTACGTGCGCGTGGTGTACTACAGCGGCGGCACCGGCTCGACCAACGGCAAGTACACGCTGAAGCTGAGCTGGTAATGGTCCAGGACGAAGCGGCGCTGCTCCCCTAGCGCCGCCTTCATCCGGGAACGCGCGGCCTGCCGCGCGTTCTTTTTTTGGCGTGTCGTAGGGTGGACGGGTCTCCCCGTCCGCGCGTTCGACTACCTCTTGCGTTGACGCGCACAGTCTTTTCACCGACTGTTTGAACGCGCGGACGGCAAAGCCGTCCACCCTACGGTATTGCAGAAACGCCATTTTCAGCCGATACTGTATGCAATTACAGTAGTCGGCCCCGCCGCCCGTGTGAACACCCCGCTCCGTAAAATCATCCACTGCGATTGCGACTGCTTCTACGCATCGGTCGAGATGCGCGACGATCCCTCGCTGCGCGGGCGTCCGCTCGCGGTCGGCGGCCGCCCCGACCAGCGCGGCGTGATCGCCACCTGCAACTACGAGGCGCGCCGCTTCGGCATCCATTCGGCCATGGCCACGGCCCAGGCCATGAAGTTGTGCCCGAGCTTGCTGGTGGTCCCGCCGGCGATGGAAAAATACCGGATCGCCTCGCGCGCCATCATGGACATCTACCGCGACTACACGGAACTCGTGGAGCCGCTCTCGCTCGACGAAGCCTACCTCGACGTCAGCGACTCTCCCCACTGCAAGGGCAGCGCCACCCTGATCGCGCAGGAGATCCGCCAGCGGATCTTCGAGACCGTCGGCATCACCGCCTCCGCCGGCGTGGCGCCGAACAAGTTCGTGGCCAAGATCGCCAGCGACTGGAACAAGCCGGACGGCCTGTTCCTGGTGCGCCCTGAAGAGGTCGACGCCTTCGTGGCGGCGCTGCCGGTCAAGAAGCTCTACGGGGTGGGCAAGGTGACGGCCGAGAAGATGAACCGCCTCGGCCTGCAGACCTGTGGCGACATGCGCAACTGGAGCGTCGAGCGGCTGACCGAGCATTTCTGCAGTTTCGGTTATCGCTTGTACAAGCTCTGCCGCGGCATCGACGAACGCGAAGTGAATACCTCGCGCGAGCGCAAGTCGATCAGCACCGAGGAAACCTACACGCCGGATGTGCCCGACCTCGACGGCTGCCTGCGCCTGCTACCCGAGCTCTACGAGCACCTGCTCGGGCGCATCAAGCGCAACGGTGCCGAAAAATTCATCAACAAGCTCTTCGTGAAAATCAAGTTCTCGGACTTCCAGCAGACGACGGTCGAGTGTGTTGGCTATGCGCCACATATTCCGACCTACGCGCGCTTGATGGAGACCGGCTGGGCGCGCGCCAGCCGCCCGGTGCGCCTGCTGGGCGTCGGTGTGCGCCTGAGCGATACCGAGACCGTCGAGCAGCTGCGCCTGTTCGAGGACGCGCTGCCGGCGGCGATCGTCGAGGGCGTTAATGACCCGACAACAGATTAATTTTTTCCCACCGCTGCCGGCTTAAATTGCCGCTGAGCAGCGTAGAATACCGTTCCCCAGAATTTTGCAAACAACCGGATAACAAGCGTATGTGGTTCAAGAATCTCCAGATTTATCGCCTGCCCGCTCCCTGGGCATTCAACCCGGAACAGATGGAAGAAGCGCTGCAGTCGCAGGCTTTCACGCCCGCCAGCAGCAACGAACTGCTGCGCCAGGGTTGGGATTCGCCACGCGCCAACGGCAAGCTGGTCCACGTCGTCAACAAGCAGATGCTGATGATGCTCGGTAACGAGAAGAAGCTGCTGCCGAGCTCGGTGATCAACCAGGTCGCCAAGGCCAAGGCCGCCGAACTGGAAGAGCAGCAAGGCTTCCCGCCGGGCAAGAAGGCAATGAAGGACCTGAAGGAACGCGTGGCCGACGAACTGCTGCCGCGCGCCTTCTCGATCCGCAGCAATGTCTGGGTCTGGATCGACCCGGTCAACGGCTGGCTGGTGGTCGACGCCGCCAGCCCGGCAAAAGCGGACGACGTCATCAAGATGCTGCTCAAGGCCGTGGACCGCATGCCGCTCGAATCGCTGCGCGTGCAAAAATCCCCGGTGGCCGTGATGACCGGCTGGCTGGAGGCGGACGAGGCGCCGTATGGCTTCACCATCGACCAGGACACCGAACTGCGCGCCACCGGCGAAAGCCGTGCGGCGGTGCGCTACGTGAAGCACGCCCTGGAACCGGACGATATCCGCCGCCACATCGCCGCCGGCAAGCAGTGCACCCGCCTGGCCATGACCTGGAACGACCGCATCAGCTTCGTGCTGACCGAATCGCTGGCGATCAAGAGCATCAAGCCGCTGGACGTGATCAAGGAAGGCGAAGCCGTCACCTACAGCGACGACGAGCGTTTCGACAACGACATCACCCTGATGACGGGCGAACTGGCCAAGCTGCTGGCCGACGTCGTCGAGGCCCTGGGCGGCGAAGCCAAGGCCTGATCCTCCTCGCCCGGGCTGCCTATGCGGCCCGGGTAAACCTCTCCCAAAGGATACTGTCGAGCAGTTTTACACGGCAATCGTGTCCAAAAAATTTCTTCTTATTTAACATTGACTTAGCAAGCAGGCATACTCTTTGCTAAAAGTCGGCGGCATACTTTTGACCAACTCTCCAAAGGAGCCGCTTTCATGAAACTGAAGAAACTCGTCGCACTCGCCCTGTTCGGATTCGCCTCGCTCGCCCAGGCAGACAACATCTCGTTCACCGGCAACTTCACCTACGACAACGATGTTCAGCGCTTCAACTTCACGCTGACCGAAGCATCGACCGTGACCCTGCGCAGCTTGTCGTATGCGGGCGGCGTGAATGCAGCCGGCGAGACGATCTTGCGTGGCGGCTTCGACCCCATCCTGGCCCTGTTCTCGGCAAATGGCACCCGCATCGGTCAGCAGGACGACGCTGACTGCTCGCTGGTTCCAGCCGATGAGGTGACCGGCGAATGCTACGACGTGAATTTCACGCGTGAACTGGCTGCGGGCAACTACACCGTCACCATCCAGCAGTTCGACAATTTTTCGAGCGGCGACCTGGCCGACGGCTTCGATTTCGACGGCGCCCAGTACCGCGACTTCCGCGATGGCTTCGTCGACGCCGCGGGTGACAAGCGTGACGGCCACTGGGCCTTCGACATCCTGAACGTCACCAGCGCCGAGATTCCAGACGAAGTTCCGGAACCTGCGAGCATGGCGATCCTGGCTGCCGGCATGGCAGGCATGGGCCTGACGCGCCGCCGCAAGGCCAGGCCGCAGGCCTGACGTGACAGCGCCGTCCCCGGCGCTGTCGTCCTGCTCGTTTGCCTTTACTTCGCGGCGACTTCCTCGCTGGTGGCCGGTTCCTGGCTTCCACTGTCGCCACCCTCGAGCTTGCCGCTCGAATAGGTCGGCCCCTGCCGCTTCTGGTGCGGGGCCGGCTTGCCCGGCAGCGGCGGCAGGGCCCTGGCCTTCTCCAGGTCGATCCCTGCCACTTCCGCCACGCGGCGGCCGTAGTCCTCGTCGCAGTGCCACAGGTGCCACACCATGCGCAGCTGTATCGGCTCCGGACATTTCCTCAGGTCGCCTCCGATATTGGCCACGAGATCGTCGCGCTCCCAGTCCTCGAAGCTGCGGTAGCGCGCGCCCGCCTGGGCATAGTCGTCGGCGGTGCGGGTGGTCTGGTAGCGGCCCAGGTGGCCCTCGACCCACTGGTGGTATTCCTTCTCGGGCTTGGGCGCTTCCTGGTAGCCGCCCATCAGGCTGGGCTCGTAGTTGATGTGCTTGTCCTCGCCGCGGCCGTCGACATAGAAGGTCATCTGGCCGTCGCGCTGGTTGGTGCGCGCCGCCGCGCCCGCCTGCGGCTGGTTGATCGGCAGCTGCAGGTAGTTCGGCCCCACGCGGTAGCGCTGGGTGTCGGAATAGGAGAGGGTGCGTCCCTGCAGCATCTTGTCGTCCGAGAAGTCGATGCCGTCCACCAGCACGCCGGTGCCGAAGGCCGATTGCTCGGTTTCGGCGAACACATTGTCCGGGTTCTTGTTGAGCACGAGGCGGCCCACCGGCAGCAGCGGGAACTGGTCTTCCGGCCAGCGCTTGGTGTCGTCCAGCGGGTCGAAGTCGAGCTCGGGATGCTCGCCGTCGCTCATGATCTGCACGCAGAATTCCCACTCCGGGAAGTCGCCGCGCTCGATCGCATCATAGAGGTCGCGCGTGGCGTGGCTGGTGTCGTTCGCCTGGATTTCGGCAGCCTGTTGCGCGGTCAGGTTGCGCACGCCCTGCTTCGGCTGGAAGTGGAACTTCACGAGGTGGGCCACGCCCTGGTCGTTGACCAGTTTATAGGTGTTCACACCCGAGCCTTCCATCTCGCGGTAGCTCGCTGGGATGCCCCATGGGCTCTTGACCCAGGTAATCATGTGCAGCGCTTCCGGATGGCTGCAAATAAAATCGTAGAAGCGCCATGGCTCCTGCTGGTTGGTGACCGGGTCCGGCTTGAAGGCGTGGATCATGTCCGGAAACTTGATCGCGTCGCGGATGAAGAAGACTTTCAGGTTATTGCCCACCAGGTCCCAGTTGCCGTCCACGGTCTTGAACTTGATCGCGAAGCCGCGCGGGTCGCGCGCCGTCTCGGGCGACTCCTTGGCGCCGATCACGGTCGAGAAGCGCACGAAGACCGGGGTCTGCACACCGATCTCATTGAGTACGCGCGCGCGCGTGGTCTTGCTGGCCGGCTCGCCGCCGATCGTGCCGTAGGCTTCGAAGACGCCGTGGGCGCCGGTGCCGCGCGCATGCACCACGCGCTCCGGAATGCGTTCGCGGTCGAAGTGCGTGATCTTTTCGATGAACTGGTAATTCTCGAGCGTGGCCGGACCACGCTCGCCCACCGAGCGCAGGGACTGGTTGTCGCTGACGGGGTGGCCCTGGCGGGTGGTCAGGGTGGGGCGTTGCTCGCTCATTGCGCTCTCCTCATTGGGGTACAGGAGAGGCGAGTATAGGAAGAGACTGCACAAGGCAGCGCGCGGCTGCCCTGTGGAAAAAGCGGATGCTTACAGCTGCTGGAACACGCCGGCGGCGCGGTTCTTGGTGACGTTATCCCAAGGGAAAACCTGGCCGTTCATGGCGACGTAGACGCCGGCCGGCAGGGTTTGCGCCACGCCGCAGGCGAAGCCGAGGTTGAACAGGGCGTCCGAGTTGGCGATCTCGTAGGGAATCATGGCGCCGGTGAGGACGATGGTCTGGCCGAGCTCTGCACCGCCCAGCACGGCCGCCGTGTCGCGCATGGTGTCGGTGCCGTGGATGATGACGATGGCTTTCTCTTTTGCCGCCTGGCAGGAAGCCAGCACGCGCTGGCGGTCCGGGTCCTGCATGTCGAGCGAGTCGAGCAGGGGCAGCACTTCCAGCTCGACCGGTACGGTCATGCGCGAGCGCGCGATCACGGCCGGCAGGTGGCTGTCGGCAAAGCCGAGCACGCCGTTCAGTTCATTGTAGTGTTTGTCGAAAGTGCCACCGGTGGCGATGATTCGCAAAGTCATGTTGGTTTGTCCACGTGCAGAAAAAAGGTCGTTCATGATAGCCGTAAACGGTAGTGTATCCATATGTGACTGCGCTAGAATCATCCGGATCGGATGAGTAGACTCACCGCTTCTTTCTTTTCCTCACCTTACTTTTTCCCATGAAAGCCGTCGCACCAGGCACCGTCATTTTCCACCGCCATCGGGGCTATGGCGTGATCACCCACGTCAACCTCCTGACGGGCTGGATCTCGGCGCGCTTCGGCAGCGAGCAGCGCGCGCTTGACCTCAACCTGTCGAGCGACGAAGTGCAGCACGCCGATGGCGAACCCATCCTGTTCCGCCGCGCGCCGCCGGACCGCATGCCGCATGCGCGCCTGATGGACGTGGTGCGCGAACTGCACAAGGCCGGCTACCAGAAGCTGTATCTGTATTCCTGGCCCAAGCCTTCCGGCCTGCACTGGCGCTGGCACCTGTTCACCGGCCCGCGCAACTGGATGCAGCGCACCTGGCGCGAGGGCTGGTATGGCTCGGGCGCGGACTACAACAACAATCCCGTGATGGGATGGGGCGATTCGCCCGGCGCGACGACCGAAGAGCTGATCCATTCGCTGGCGAAGTTCGACCCGCAGGGCCTGGCGCAGGCGCTGGGGCGCGACGAAGACCATACGGCCTGGTTCGCGCAGGCCTGCGAGCTGCTGCTGCCCGGCTATATGTACAGCCTCAATATGGAGCGGCCCGCGGTCGGCAAGCTCATCGAGGCGCCGCCGGTGCCGGTGGTGCCGGTGCGGGCGGGCCTGCAGCCGTACGCGGGTCCGGACATCGGCTGGCCGCCGGGCTGGGCGGGCTTGTGGACCGGCACCCACGTGATGCCGGTACGCCGGCCCAGCTTCAGCGGCGTGCCGGAGCTGAAGCAGGAGAGTTGATCAGCGCTTGCCGAGCGCCTCGGGGTTCAGGATATTGTCCGGCTGCCCCGCGGCGAAGCGCACCACGTTCTCGAAGGCCGTCTGGAAGTAAATCTCGTAGCTGTCCTGCTCCACATAGCCCAGGTGCGGCGTCGCCAGCACCGTCGGGATGCGCAGCAGCGGCGAGTCCGGCCTCAATGGTTCATTGCTGAACACGTCCAGCGCCGCATACCCGGGACGCCCTGAACGCAGGGCCTGCTCCAGCGCCCCTTCCTCGATCAGTTCGGCCCGGCTCGTGTTCACGAACAGGGCATCCGGTTTCATGCGCGCGAAATCGTCGGCTTTCACGATGCCCCGCGTATTCTCCGCCAGGCGCAGGTGCAGGGTCAGCACGTCGGCCTGCGCGAACAGCGCCTCGCGCGATGGCGCCGCGTCGAAGCCATCGGCGGCCGCGGCCTGGCGGCTGCCTTCACTCCCCCATACCAGCACGCGCATGCCGAAGGCCTGGGCATAACTCGCCACCAGCCGCCCGATCTTGCCGTAGCCCCAGATCGCCAGCGTACGTCCGCGCAGCGATCGTCCCAGGCCGTTGAGCACCGGGTTGCTCGATGCCGTCTGCCACAAGCCTTCCTTCAGGTTGTTCGCATAGGGCACGATCTTGCGGCTGGCCGCCATGATCAGGGCCCAGGTCAGTTCGGACGGCGCTACCGGCGAACCGATGCCCTCGGCGATCGCGATGCCATGTTCGGTCGCCGCGGCCACGTCGATGTGACCGCTGACCTTGCCGGTCTGCGAGATCAGTTTCAGATTGGGCAGCCGGCCCAGCAGGGTGGCGGGAAAGGCGGTGCGTTCGCGGATCAGCACCAGGGCATCGTAGGGCGCCAGCCGGATCGCCAGCTGGCCGATGCCGCGTGCTGGATGATTGAACACTTTTACCTCGTGTCCGTCGAGCAGGCGGAAGCAGGAAAGGCCCCGGACGGCGTCCTGGTAATCGTCGAGAACAGCTATACGCATGAGAGTTACTTCCTATTAATGTTCGATACGTAGCGAAATAACAGCTTCTAAAAAGATCATAAATAGCCTACTACATTAGTCGGGCAATTTTGACTACTTTTTTGTAGTAGCTGAGCTAAATCCGCGTTTTCCAGGTGTACAATCGGCCAATTCCCGAGGGGTCTGGCGCGCCCGCGCCGCCCCTCCGCAGTAGCGTTCCGGTCTCCCTGCGAGACCGTCGACACGACCGCCCGCCGCAGCACGTTGTTGCAGCCTTGCGCCGCGCTCCGATGGAGCGGATAGCCATTCTAAGGCACGGCCCAAGCGGACGATCCTGCCGTGACAGTATTCTTAATTGGCATTGGAGGTATCTATGAACCAGCCCGTGATGGGCGGCGTCGCCGCACTGAACGTTCCCGCTCACGTCAAGCACCAGAAGCTCATCAATTGGGTCGCGGACATCGCCGCCCTGACGAAGCCTGACAGCATCTACTGGTGCGACGGTAGCGAGGAAGAGTACGACCGCCTGTGCGCGCAAATGGTCGAAGCCGGCACCATGAAGAAGCTGAACCCGGCCAAGCGCCCGAACTCCTACCTGGCCTGGTCCGACCCCTCGGACGTCGCCCGTGTCGAAGACCGCACCTACATCTGCTCGGAAACGAAGGAAGGGGCCGGCCCCACCAACAACTGGATGGATCCGGCCGAGATGCGCCGCACCCTGCACGGCCTGTTCGACGGCTGCATGGCCGGCCGCACCCTGTACGTGGTGCCGTTCTCGATGGGCCCGCTGGGCTCGCCGATCGCCCACATCGGCGTCGAACTGTCCGACTCGCCTTATGTCGCCGTCAACATGCGCATCATGACGCGCATGGGCAAGGCCGTGTTCGACGTGCTCGGCAGCGATGGCGAGTTCGTGCCCTGCGTGCACACCGTCGGCATGCCGCTCGCTGCTGGCCAGAAAGACGTGCCGTGGCCGTGCAATGCCACCAAGTACATCGTCCACTATCCGGAAACCCGCGAGATCTGGTCCTTCGGCTCGGGCTACGGCGGCAACGCCCTGCTGGGCAAGAAGTGCTTCGCACTGCGCATCGCCTCGAACATGGGCTACCAGGAAGCGCAGCAGGGGGGCACCGGCTGGCTGGCCGAGCACATGCTGATCCTGGGCGTCGAGTCCCCGCAGGGCGACAAGAAATACGTGGCGGCCGCCTTCCCCTCGGCCTGCGGCAAGACCAACTTCGCGATGCTGATCCCGCCGAAGGCTTTTGAGGGCTGGAAGGTCACCACCATCGGCGACGACATCGCCTGGATCAAGCCGGGCCAGGACGGCAAGCTGTATGCCATCAACCCGGAAGCCGGCTACTTCGGCGTGGCCCCGGGCACCAACGACAAGACCAACCCGAACTGCATGGCCTCGCTGCGCGAGAACGTCATCTTCACCAACGTGGCCCTCACCGACGACGGCGACGTATGGTGGGAAGGCATGACCAAGCAGGCGCCCGATCACCTGATCGACTGGCAGGGCAAGGACTGGACCCCGGCATCGGGCACCAAGGCGGCCCACCCGAACGCGCGCTTCACCGTCGCCGCGACCCAGAACCCGGTCATCGACGCGGCCTGGGACGACCCGGCCGGCGTGCCGATCTCGGCCTTCATCTTCGGCGGCCGCCGCTCGACCACCGTGCCGCTGGTCACCGAAGCCAACAACTGGGTCGAAGGCGTCTACATGGCCGCGACCATGGGCTCGGAAACCACCGCCGCCGCCGCCGGCCAGATGGGCATCGTGCGCCGCGACCCGTTCGCGATGCTGCCCTTCATCGGCTACAACATGAGCGACTACTTCCAGCACTGGCTGGACCTGGGCAAGAAAGTAGAAGCCAAGGGCACGCTGCCGAAGATCTTCTGCGTCAACTGGTTCCGCACCGGCGAGGACGGCGGCTTCGTGTGGCCGGGCTACGGCGACAATATGCGCGTGCTGAAATGGGTGCTGGACCGCGCCGAAGGCGGCGCGCCAGGCGGCCAGCAGCACATGTTCGGCACCTCGCCCAACTACGGCGACCTGAACTGGGAAGGCGTGGAATTCACCGAAGCGCAGTTCACCCAGATCACCTCGATCGACAAGGACGCCTGGGTCGAAGAGTTGAAGCTGCACAGCGAACTGTTCGACAAGCTGGCCTACCGCCTGCCGCAGGAACTGGTGGACACCAAGCAGCAGCTCGAGCAGCGCCTGGGCGCGTAAGGATCATGGAGTAGGGGGAGTGGTTGAAAGCGGCGCAGACCGCCAGCCAATGAAGAAGGGACAGGCAAGCGCCTGTCCCTTTTTTCGTTGGCGCAGACCGTAGGGTGGGCGGCTATACCCAGCGCTGTGACTGGCCGGCAGCGCAAAAGCCGCCCACGCGTCCAAGCAGACTTCGATCAGGCGCTCCGTCCGCTCACGCGGGAGTCGAACGCGTGGGCGGCATCAAGATACGGGCAGGGCGCATTGGAGGGTGCAGCCGCCCACCCTACGAGACATCAATAGCCGATCCCGCGCGCCATCGCGGCGGCCAGCACGGGAATCACGCCGAATACATGCACCTCGACCAGCAGGATGCGGCGCAGCCTGTTGATCTCCTCCAGCGGCGGCACGAAGGCGGCATCGGCCTTGAGACGCTTCTGCCAGGCCGCGATGCGCAGGGTCGGGCGGATCGACAGCACGCCGACCACGCCGAAGGCTGCGATCTTGGCCCAGAACATCGGATTGTCCAGGTAGAAGTCCGCCCCCTTGGCGCCTTTCCAGACCCGGGCGAAGCCGGCGAAGAGGATGGCCATGGCCAGCAGGCCGTAGGCGGCGTCGAAGCGCCCCAGCAGCTTCACCGTGTGCGGCGACATCGCCGCCGGACGCATCAGCGCCAGCTCCGCGGCCAGCACGGCCGCGATGCCGAACACGATCAGGTGGTGGACGCTGGCGAGGAAGAAATCGATCATGATGATGAACGGATGAGATGAAGCCTCCAATGTGTCTTGAGCATGAAACCTTGTCAAGACAGCGGTCATGCCGTAAGGCCCTGTCCCACGTTCAAACTGGCGCTATCCGATCGCCGGCGGGTCTAGGCTGATCGTCCGTTCAACGCCACTCGAGGGAGGACATCATGTATCCGACCATGAAGCATCTCGTCGCCGCATCGCTTGCCGCGGTATTGGCAGGCGCCACCGGGATCGCCACCGCCCAGGTCGGCTCGGCGAAGCAGGCCGCCACGCCGGGCACGACGCGTAGCCAGGAGGAGATCAAGGACGCCAACGAGCACGTCGCCAAGGCCGTGCAGGTCGTGCACAGGATGGGCGCGAATCCGGAGATGCGCGCCTTGCTGCAGCGTTCGAAAGGGGTGTTCGTCGTGCCGCGCTATGGCGAAGCGGCGCTGGGTGTCGGGGCGCGCGGCGGGGCCGGCGTGCTCCTGGTGCGCAATGAGAAGACCTGGAGCAACCCGGCCTTCTACAATATGGGCGGCATCAGCGTCGGCCTGCAGGCGGGCGCCCAGGCCGGCGCCATCGCCCTGGTGCTCAACGACCAGAAGGCGCTCGACAGCTTCATGCAGAACAATAAATTCTCGCTGGGCGCGGACGCCGACCTGACCCTGGTCGACTGGTCGAAGAAGGGAGCGGGCTCGGCCGGCTGGGGCAATATCACCGCCTGGTCCGACACCGAAGGACTGTTCGGCGGCGCGGCCATCAACGTCACCGACATCGACTACGACGAAGACGAAACGTCCGGCTACTACCGGCGCCAGGTGGCGGCGCGCGACGTCCTGGGCGGCAAGGTCAGCAATCCCCAGGCCGCCAGCCTGCGCCAGGCCCTGGCCGATGCATCGGGCGGCAGCGCGGCATCGAGCATGGGCGGCAGCGGGACGCGCGGCGCGACATCGAGCAAGGACACGAAGACCGACAACGAGCGGGACCGCAGCCGCTAGGCAGTGCTGCTGCTCAGTTCCATCCCATCAGGACCGGCGGAATGAGCAGCAGCAGGGCCAGCACCAGGTAGATCAGCTGCAGCGGGATCATCCACTTGGCCCAGGTCAGCCAGGGGATGCGCGCCAGCGCCAGCACGCCCACCGTGATGCCGGACGTCGGGATCATCGGCGTCGACAGTTCGCCCAGCTGGAAGGCGAGGATGGCGGTCTGGCGCGACACCCCCACCAGGTCCGCCAGCGGCGCCATGATCGGCATCGTCAGCGCGGCCTGGCCGCTGCCCGAGTGGATGAAGAAGTTGATCACCGACTGGATCAGGTACATCTTCTGGGCCGCGAACACCGGGTGGCTGGACTGCACCAGCGGCAGCAGTTCGTGCAGCATGGTGTCGATGATGTGGGCCTCGCGCGCGATCACCATGGTGGCGCGCGCGATCGCGATCACCAGGGCCGTCGGCGCCAGGTCCTTCACGCCCTGCATGAAGGCGGCCACCCAGTGGTCGGCGCCGAGGCGCCCGACCAGCCCCACCACGATCGCCATCGCCAGGAACAGGGCTGCGATCTCGTCGATGAACCAGCCATACCAGACAACCCCCACCACCATCGCACCCAGGGTCAGCGCGAAGATGCCCAGCACCGCCGCGTGGCGTCCCGTCATGCGCTCGTGCTCGTGCGCCGACGCCTCCGGCATCTCCTGGCGCTTGGCCTGGTCCAGCACATAGGTCGGGCTCAGCGCGGGGTTGCGTTTTACGCGCGCCGCGTACCACATCAGGAAGGCGATCGTCACGAAGGTCGCCGCGGCCCAGACGACCAGTCGATAACCCATCCCCGAGAACACCGGCACGCCAGCGATGCCCTGCGCGATGCCGACGTTGAAGGGATTCAGGAATGCCGCACCGAAGCCGACCTGGGAACCGAGGAAGGGAATCGACACGCCGGTCACGGTGTCGTAGCCCAGGGCGAGCGCCAGCGGCACGAAGATCAGGATGAAGGGAATCACCTCCTCGTTCATGCCGAAGGTGGCGCCGCCCAGCGAGAACAGGGTGACGAAGACGGGAATCACCAGCGCGCGCACCAGCGGGGAATGTGCGTGCGCGCGAACGATCGAGCGGATCAGGGTGTCGATCGCCTCGGTGCGCTGCAGCACCGCGAAGGCGCCGCCGACGAAGAGGACGAAGCCGATGATCTGGGCCGACTCCACGAAGCCCTTGATCGGCGACTTCAGCAGCGCAACCAGGCCTTGCGGCTTGCTGTCGACGTAATGGAAGGAAGCGGGGTCGACCAGCTGCCGGCCGTCGACCAGGTGGGTCTCGTACTTCCCGCCGGGGACGAGCCAGGTCGCCAGCGCGATCAGGGCCAGGATGGCGAACAGCAGCACGAAGGTGTTGGGCATTCGGAGGCGCATGATGGACTCGCTCAGTAGCTCATTGGCTCAGTAAGGAACCGGAACGGAAGGGCGTGGCGCCCGCGATCTTGCAGACCTGCATGCCGCGCAGCAGGTGGCGATGGGCCGTGCTCGCGAACAGCAGGCCGCCGGTGGTGGCGCGCACGGTGGCGGTGGCGCCGCTGGCCGGATTGACGATGTCGGCCACCGCTTCGCCGGCCGCCACCCGGTCGCCGAGCGCCTTTGCGAACACCAGGATCCCCGACTGCGGCGCGAACAGGGGCTCGACGCCCGCCAGCGGGGTCGCCTCGCACAAGGGTGCGGGCAGTCCCGACAAGGGCATGTCGAGCATGCCTTCCCGCGCCAGGAACTGCAGCAGCGCGTCGGCGTCCTGCTGCGCGAGATCGTAGCGCACGTCCATCTCGCCGCGCAGTTCGACCGTCACGGCGGTGCAGGCCGGCGGCACCGGGATGCCTTCGCCGAAGTGCTCGGCCAGTTCCCACCACAGGCGGCTGCAGGCTTCATCGAAAGGCGCGCCGCCCGAGGCGTTCGAGAGCAACAGGGCGCGCGCGCCGAGCAGGGCGGAGAGCTGCGCGGCTTTCTCCGCCAGGGCGGTGCCGGCGTACACGTGCAGCAGGCCTTCGTTATCGCTGTGCAGATCGAGCACGATGTCGGCGTCGATCGCCATCGCCAGCAGGGTTTTCTTGAGCAGCTCGGTGTGGTCCTGCGGCTCCCAGCGTTCGAGGGCGGCGCGGGCGCCGGCGCGGATCAGGGCGACGTTCTCTTGCGCGTCGGGCCCGAGGCGGCCGGCCAGGTCCTGCTTGAGCTCCTCGGCAACGTGGCGGAAGGCGCGGTTGAAATTCACGCCGGTGGCGAGGTCGAAGCGCCCGAACGGCGTGCCCTGCACCACCTGCGACAGGCCGATCGGATTCGCCGCCGGGACCAGCACGATCTCGCCGCGGATGCGGCCTTCGGCATCGAGCGCTTCGAGCCTGCGGCGCAGGAACTGCGCCACCAGCATGGCCGGCACTTCGTCCGCGTGCAGGGAAGCCTGGATGTACGCCTTCCTGCCCTTGGCGCGCGTGCCGTAGTGGCAGGACGTGAGCTGGTACACGGCCAGGCCCGGTTCGGTGGCGATCGGGTGTGTCTGTATCTGCATGCGCAATTCTCCACCCGCCCTTATGCCAGCCGCATGGGGCTTCGGCGGGGATGTAGGTTTTTTTACACAGCCTGAATCAATGAAAGAATATTTTCAGATTCCTGTTGAGTTTGCCACAGAAGCTGGATTACATTTGGAAAATATTTAGAAATTTGCATGTCATAAAGAAAACCATTCACCTCACATAAACGATGCCTTCGACCCTGCGCAATGCTTCCCCGGACATCGGTTTCGCCGAGTCCTCGCTCGGCCAGTCGCTGCTGCGCATGCTGTCCGAAGGCTCGGCCTCCAACCGCAACATCGCCGACTACCTGCTGCGCAACCAGGTGCGCGTGACCGCGCTGGGCATCGAGGAACTGGCCGAGGCCTGCGAGGTGTCGAGCGCCACCATCAGCCGCTTCGCGCGCGACCTCGGCTTCAAGAACTATGCCGCGATGCGCGGCGCAGTGGCCGAGACCCTGCAGTCGATGCTGCAGCCGGTCGAGAAGCTGCGCAGCTCGATCGAACGGCGTCCCGCATCCCCCGCGCTGGAAAGCCTGGGCTATGCGGAAGCCGCGATCACGGCCACCAGCCGCGGCCTGGCCGGCGCCAAGCTGGACCGCATCGGCGCGGGTCTCACCAAGGCGCGCACCGTCTACGTGCTGGGCTTCGGCCTGTCCACGTTCCTTGCCGGTGCGCTGGCCATGCACCTGCAGCCCTTCTGCCGCCACGTGGTCGAAGTCGCGGCCGCCGGCGGCACCGAGGTCGCGGCCAGCCAGCTGGCGACCATCACCGACAAGGACGTGCTGGTCGTGATCTCGCTGCCGCGCTATACCCTGGCGGCGGTCTCGCTCACCCGCTTCGCCCGCGACACCGGCGCCACCGTCGTGTCGATCACCGATTCCCCGGCCTCGCCGCTGGCCGAACTCGGGCACCACGTGCTGTATGCGCACAGCGCGCATCCGGTGCTGCCCAGCAGTTCGAGCGCGGCGCTGGCCGTCATCGAGGCACTGGCGGCGTCCCTGATGACCTCCAACAAAGCCAACGTCGCCAAGGCGGCGCGCCATACCGAGGCGATCGCCGCCTACCTGGTTGGCGAACACCAGATCCGTACCGGCAGCACGCAGAAAAAAGAGGGCGCGGCAAAGCGCCGCATCGTGAAGCAGTCCTGAGTCATCTTCGAAGAGGAGCATTGCATGAGGAAGCAGATGTCGATTACCTTGCGGCCAACCATCCTGGTATCCAGCATCGTGGCTGCGCTGGGCGTGATGTCGCAACAGGCCTGGGCGCAGCAGGCCGAGACGGATGCGCAGAAGATGCACCGTGTCGAAGTCACCGGTTCGTCGATCAAGCGCCTCGATTCCGAGGCGGCGCTGCCGGTGGAGCTGATCACGCGCGAGGACATCGACAAGATGGGCGTCACCACCGCCGCGGAACTGGTGCGCAACATCGCCGCCAATACCGCGCCGCTGACGGACGGTCCCAGCATCTCGGACGGCACCTCGGGCCAGCGCGGCCTGAACGGCGCCAATATGCGCGGCATCGGCGTCTCGTCCACCCTGATCCTGCTGAACGGCCGGCGCCTGGCCAACTTCGCTTCTCCCGGCGACAATGCCGGCGTCGACCTGAACAACATCCCCGCCGGCGCCATCCAGCGCGTCGAGGTGCTCAAGGACGGCGCCTCGGCGATCTACGGCACCGACGCGATCGGCGGCGTGATCAACTTCATCACCCGCAAGGACTACACGGGACTGGACTTCGCCGCCACCGCCGCCGGTACCGAGCATGGCGGCGCCGGCAAGCGCACCGCCAGCATCAGCGGCGGCTTCGGCGACCTGGCGACCGACCGCTTCAACGTGTTCGGCGTGCTCGACTTCCAGCAGCTCGACCGCCTGAACTCGCGCCAGCGCGACTTCATCGCCGAGCGCCCGCTGGCCACCACCCTGCCGGCCCAGATGTCGAGCAACACCTTCCCCGCCAACGTCGATATCTCGGGCGCCCAGCGCGCCGCCCTGATCGCGGCCGGCCTGATCCCGGCCGGCAGCACGGCCAGCCGGGTCAACCCGAGCGCGCCGAACTGCAACCCGCCGGCCACCGTCTACGCGCCGCTGGGACCGGGCGGCAGGCTCGGTTGCAGCTACGACTTCATGGAAGACACCGAGATCTATCCGGACTCGCGCAAGATCGGCTTCATCGGCCGCGCGACCTTCCAGCTCAATCCCGACAACCAGCTGTTCGCGGAACTGGTGCAGACCGAGGCGACCTCGAAGTATGTGCTGTCGCCGAATCCGGTGCGCATCCGCAACCTGCCAGTGGCCATCCTGCCGGACGCCTGGCGCCGCGCGCTGACCGGCCCCGGCCTGCCCGATACCTTCAGCGGCATCCGCTACCGCATGCAGGAAGCCGGCAACCGCAGCAACGAGGTGACCAGCAAGGGCCAGCGCCTGGTGCTGGGCGCCACCGGCGTGGTGCAGGGCTGGGACTACGACCTGGCCTTCGCGCGCGCCGAGAACCGCGCCATCGACAAGTACGTCAACGGCTACGTCCTGTACGACAAGTTCGATGCCGCCGTGCGCAGCGGCCTGGTGAATCCCTTCGCGCCGTCCTCGCAGGCCGCCATCGACCTGATCAACGGCATCAAGGTCAACGACAAGGCGCGCGTGGCGAAAGGCATCTCGACCTCGATCGACGGCAAGATGTCGCGCGCGCTGACCAAGCTGGCCGGCGGCGACCTGGCGATCGCGGTGGGCGGCGAGCTGCGCCGCGAGCACCAGCTGTTCACGCCGTCCGAGCTGCTCAAGTCGAACAATATCGCCGGTGACCGCGACAGCACGGTGCCGGTGGGCGAGCTGCTCGACGTCGAGACCGCGGACAACCGCCGCCGCGTGAGTTCGGTCTTTACCGAGGTGATCGCCCCCTTCACCAAGGAACTCGAGATGCAGTTCGCGCTGCGCCACGACCGCTACAGCGAGATCGGCAGCACCACCAATCCGAAGATCGGCCTGCGCTACCAGCCGAATACGGCCGTGATGCTGCGCGCCTCGGCCGGCACGGGCTTTCGCGCACCGTCGCTGTCGGACCTGAAGCGCCCGACCATCTTCGGCACCGCCGCCGGCTTCCTGACCGACCCGCAGTGCGTGGCGCAGGAAGGCAGCATCGACCTGTGTACCGACCAGTGGGGCGTGGAGCGCCGCTCGAACCCGGACCTCAAGCCCGAGAAGTCGCGCCAGTTCACCTTCGGCACCGTGTTCGAGCTCAATAAACGGACCAACTTCTCGATCGACTACTGGAACATCGAGAAGAAGGACGTGATCAGCACCCTGGGCGAACAGGTCATCGTCGAGAACCCGGCTGCCTACAACGGCAAGTACATCGAGCGCGACGAGGACGGCTTCATCTCCAACATCCTCCTGTTCAAGGAAAACCAGGGGCGCCTCAAGACCTCGGGCATCGACATCGCGGCCGAATGGCGCACCGAGCGCGGCGACTGGGGCCGTTTCGGCGTCGACCTGTCGGGCACCCGGATCCTGCGCTACGACCGCCAGTTCGGTCCTTCGGAACCCTTCCGCAGCAACCTGGGCGTGTTCCTGAACGACCAGGTGATCCAGAAGTGGCGTCACCGCATCAGCTTCGAGTGGGACCACGGTCCGGTCAGCCTGTCGCTGGCGAACCAGTATTCGTCCAGCTACACCGACCAGAACACGACCTACGACCCGGCCAGCGACGCGCTGCTCTCGCCGAACCACGTGAAGGCCTATTCGCTGTGGGACCTGACCGGCAGCTGGGCCGTCAGCAAGAACCTGAAGCTGCGCGCCGGCGTGCTGAACCTGCTCGACAAGGATCCGCCGTTCTCGAACCAGGCCTACTTCTTCCTGTCCGGCTATGATCCGAGCTACACCGACCCGCGTGGCCGCAGTGCCTACGTGAGCCTGAACTACTCGTTCAAGTGATGCCTATGCTGAAGCAGCTCATGTTCGGGATGGCGCTGGCATTCGGCGGCATCGGCGCCGTCGCCGCCGCGGAGCCGCCGAAAGGCTCCCTCGTCATCATCGGCGGCGGCCTGCGCCCCGAAAATGCGGCGGTATGGGAAAAGATCGTGCTGCTCGCCGGCGGCAAGGGGGCGCGCATCGCCGTGTTCCCGACCGCCGCCGAGAACCCGGCGCGCGAAGGCGGCAATACCGTCGCTTTTCTGAACCGCCATGGCGCCCAGGCCTTCATGGTGCCGGTCGCGCCGCGCCTGGCCGGCAGCGACGTGCGCAAGGCGGCCGACGATCCCGCCATCGCGGACGCGGTGCGCAGTGCGGGCGGGGTCTTCTTCACGGGGGGCGACCAGGCCCGCATCACCGGCGCCCTGCGGCGCCAGGACGGCAGCAACAGCGCCGTGCTGGATGCCCTGTGGTCGATGTACCGGCGCGGCGGGGTGATTGCCGGCACCAGCGCGGGCGCGGCCATCATGAGCAGCACCATGTTCTACGATCCGCCGCTGGACGTGATCCCCATCCTCAAGCACGGCGTGGTGGACGGCAAGGACATCGCACCGGGCCTGGGCTTCATCGGCGACGATGTCTTCATCGACCAGCACCTGCTGGTGCGCGGCCGTTTCGCGCGCATGCTGCCGGCGATGCTCAAGAAAGGCTACAAGCTGGGACTGGGGATCGACGAGAACACCGCCGCCGTGGTCGGGCCCAACCGCGAAGTGACGGTGATCGGTTATACCGGCGCGCTGGTGCTCGACTTGCATGAGGCCAGCACCGACCCGAAGCAGCCGCTCCTGAACCTGTCCAACGCCCGCATCAGCTATGTGGACAACGGAGACAGCTTCAACCTGGTCAGCCGGACCTATGTGCCGAGCAAGGGCAAGGAGCCGGTCGACCGGAACATGCGGGAGTACCGCGAGGCGCTGTTCTACACCGACATCCTGGGGAACACCTCGGTGGTCAACCTGCTCGAGAAGCTGGTCGACAGCAACCTGGAACGCGCCACAGGTCTCGCCTTCGAAGGGCCGACCAGCCGCTCGCCCGAGCGCGGCTTCGAATTCACCTTCTCGCGTGCGCCGGACAGCCGGGAATACGTGACCAACCGCGAGGATGCGTGGTCGATCTACCGGATCAGGATGGATGTGCGGCCGGTGCGGATGCAGCAGCCGCTTTACACGGTCGAATAGAAAGGGCGCCGCCACCGCCGGGGTGGCGGCCATGCTCACTCGCCGTTGCGTGCGAATGCGATGGCGCGTTCGAGCACGTCGTCGCGTCCGGCGCGCAGCCCCGCCAGGGTCGGTGCGCTGGCGATATGCGGCTGGACGCCGACCCGCTGCAGGGGCTTGCCGTCCACATGGCGCACTTCCTGGCCGGTGAAGCGCACCACGATGTTACCGGGCAGGACGGTGTTGGTGATGTCTCCATTTGCGCCTGCGGTGGCGCTGCCGATGAAGGTGACCGGAGTGGCAGCCTGGATGAACATCGCGGCATGTTCCGCCCTGTTTTGCGTCCATTCATTGAGCAGCATGATGATTTTTCCCGAATACGGTGCGGACCTGGCCGGCGGGATCGTCTGGACAAACACTTCGCGTACATCCATGGGTTGCTGGGCAGACAGGACCGGACGCGAGAACATGGCTGCCGGACGCACGCCACGCACATTCAGGCGGGCTGTCAGCGAGGAGATGATCTTCTCCGGATAGCCGCGCATGTCCAGGATCAGGCTGTCGGTCTGTCCCAATTCGCTGAACATTGCGTCGACCTGCTCCGGCAGCAGATGGTCGAGGTCGACATAGCCGATGCGCGCATCCACCAGCCTGTAGGGCACCGCTGAGGGCGGGGCGGGAGGCGATGCAATCTTGCGACGCTTCAGCGACACGCTCCGGACCTTGCCGTCGCCGCGTTCGACCTGCAGCACGGCTGCCTTGTCCTCATCGCCCCCCAGGATGACCCGCAGTCCGTTCCGGTCGCGGCCGGCGGATGTCGAGCCGCCGAGCAGGTCGGCGAAACGCCGCGTGCGCTGCTCCGCATCTTCCCCATCGACGCTCAGCACCACGTCGCCCGCCCGCAGGCCGGCCCGCGCGGCCTCGCCGTCCGCATCGAGCCGGACGACGGCGATCTTTGCCTCGACGCGTGCCAGCCTGACCCCGGGCGAAGCAGTGCCGAGGTACTCGCTGAGCACTGGGTTGACCAGGCCCACATGGCTGTCCTGGAGCGTGGCCGCCATGCGCTGAAGGACCAGCGCGTAGTCCAGCGGGCTGTCCACCTGTTCCATCTGGCGCAGTGCATGGAGCAAGCCATCGTCCCAGGGTTGCGTCATCCCTTCCTTGTAAGGGAAGAAAGCGTCGGCGACGGCCCACAGCTTGATCGCGGCCAGCTGGCGCCATGGCAGGGTGGGAAGCCGCATATCCAGATAGGTTTTTCGACGGCGCGCACGGGGATGGCGGCCGCGCGCTGGTAGTCCTGTGCACCGGCACGCTGCCCGGCCTCGAGCAGCTCGAGGGCGGTGCTGACCGCCGGGCTGCCGGCGCCGGCTAGCTGGTCGGCGGGCGGCGAGGCGTCCGCGCGCATGCCGGTAGTCCCATCGTCGTACACGAGCTCTCCACCTGGGAACTGGACCGCGACACCCTTGTCGATGTACACGGTTTGCTCCGGTAACAGCCGGGCGACCGGCAGGCCGCCCTGCGCCACGATGCGCGCCTGGCCACGCCGTTGCAGTGCCAGGGCTACCATGGGGAGGGGGTGGCGGTTGTTGACGATGAAGACGAGCGGAACGGCGCGCGCCGAGGGTGCGGGAAGCAGGAGATCACTTTCCGTGGTGTCGAAGCCGGAACGGTAATTGCCGCTCGTGCTGCCGACCTGCGGCCGGTAGCCCGAGTGTATGCGGTAGCGAACGACGGGCAGCTGCACCGGGCTGTCGATCAGCCGGGTGGCCAGTTGGTGCACCACGCGCTCCTCGACAGGGACCGACCCATCGGGCCGCAGGTCGAGGATGACGCCGCGTGCCCGGGCGACGATCCCGGGCAGTGCCGCATCGAGCGCGGCGTCTTCGCTGCGGTTGGTGGCATGGTGCAGACGCACCAGCGCCACTTCCCCCGGCAGCCAGTCGACGGGCGGCGCAGCGACATCGCGCACCACGAAGGGCGCAGGCTGGACCCGTGCGGTCCGTGCCTCCGCGTTGCCCAGGGGTTGCACCAGCTGCGTGAGCGCGGCTTGCAGTTCCGCTGTCGTTTGTGCGGCCTGGAGCTTAGGGAGACTGTTTGCCATCGCCGTGTCCCAGTCGACCCTGGTCGTGGCCAGTGCGGGATGGTAAAACTTGACGTCACGCCACAGCTCGGCGAGGCGCAGCATGCGCTGGTCCGCAGGGGAACGCTCCCCGGGCGGCGCCGCCGCGCACAGCGACCAGAGCAGGGCGCCTGCGGCGAAGGCGGCAAGATGATGGGGGATGTGCTTCATGGGAAGTCTCCTCGGTTGGCTGCTGGGTGGTCAGCTCTTCAGGCATCAAGTTGCCCAACCAATGTCGCCTATCGGAAACCGCTGCGTCAATGCAAGGAGAATAAAAATGTCATGAATGTCCCAAGAGAAGCTGCCACCTGATAGAAATGAGAGGTTCCAGGGGGCGGATAGGGGGCATAAAAAAGGGCCGGGTGATCCACCCGGCCCTTCTTGTCGCGGCAATGTGCGTGTCAGCCCTTCAGAAGCGGCTTGAGGTACTTGCCGGTGACGCTGGCCTTGTTCTTCGCCACATCCTCCGGCGTGCCGCTGGCAACGATCTGGCCGCCGCCCGCCCCGCCTTCCGGGCCCAGGTCGACGATCCAGTCCGCCGTCTTGATCACGTCGAGGTTGTGCTCGATGATCGCCAGCGTATTGCCCTGGTCGCGCAGGCGGTGGATCACCTTCAGCAGCAGGTCGATGTCGGCGAAGTGCAGGCCGGTGGTCGGCTCGTCCAGGATGTACAGGGTACGTCCCGTATCGCGCTTGGACAGTTCCAGCGACAGCTTCACGCGCTGCGCCTCGCCGCCCGAGAGCGTGGTCGCGCTCTGGCCCAGCTTGATGTAGCCGAGACCCACGTCGAGCAGCGTTTGTAGCTTGCGCGCGATGACCGGCACCGGCTTGAAGAACTCGTGCGCGTCCTCGACCGTCATCTCCAGCACTTCGGTGATGTTCTTGCCCTTGTACTGGACCTCGAGCGTCTCGCGGTTGTAGCGCTTGCCGTGGCAGACGTCGCAAGGCACGTACACGTCCGGCAGGAAGTGCATCTCGACCTTGATCACGCCGTCGCCCTGGCAGGCTTCGCAGCGGCCGCCCTTCACGTTGAAGGAGAAGCGGCCCGCCGAGTAGCCGCGTTCCTTCGCGGTCGGCACGGTGGCGAACAGGTCGCGGATCGGCGTGAACAGGCCGGTGTAGGTGGCCGGGTTCGAACGCGGGGTGCGGCCGATCGGCGCCTGGTCGACCGAGATCACCTTGTCGAAGTGCTCCAGGCCGTGGATCGATTCGTGCTCGGCCGGCTCGGTCTGCGAACCGTAGAGGTGGCGCGACAGGGCCGGGTACAGGGTGTCGTTGATCAGGGTCGATTTGCCGGAACCCGAGACGCCGGCGATACAGGTCATCAGGCCGACCGGCAGCGTGAGCGACACGTTCTTCAGGTTGTTGCCCTTGGCGCCCGTGATCACCAGCTGGCGCGCAGGGTCCATCTTGGTGCGCTTCTTCGGCACCGCGATCTTGCGGCGGCCGTCCAGGTACTGGGCCGTCACCGAGTGCTCGTTCTGCATGATCTGCTCGAGCGTGCCTTCGGCGATGATCTGGCCGCCGTGCACACCCGCGCCCGGACCCATGTCGACGATGTAGTCGGCGGTGCGGATCGCATCCTCGTCGTGCTCGACCACCAGCACGCTGTTGCCGATGTCTCGCAGGTGCTTCAAGGTCGCGATCAGGCGGTCGTTGTCGCGCTGGTGCAGGCCGATCGAGGGTTCATCGAGCACGTACATCACGCCGGTCAGGCCCGAGCCGATCTGCGAAGCCAGGCGGATGCGCTGCGCCTCGCCGCCCGACAGGGTATCGGCGCTGCGGTCAAGCGACAGGTAGTCCAGGCCCACGTTGTTCAGGAACTTCAGGCGCGCCGTGATCTCCTTGATCACGCGCTCGGCGATGTCCTTCTTGGCGCCGGTCAGCTGCAGCGTCTCGAAGAAGGCCAGGGTGTCGCGCAGGGGCTTGTCCGAGACTTCATAGATGGCGCGCTGCTGATCGCCCTGGCCGATCTTCACGAAGCGCGCTTCGGTGCGCAGGCGCGCGCCTTCGCAGGCCGGGCACTTCTTCTCGTTGATGAACTTCGCCAGCTCTTCCTTGACCGCCATCGAGTCGGTCTCGCGGTAGCGCCGCTGCAGATTGTTCACGACACCCTCGAAGGTGTGCTCGCGGATCACGGTGCGGCCACGCTCGTTGACGTAGCTGAAGGGGATCGAGGTCTTGCCCGAGCCGAACAGCACCGCTTCCTGGGCCGACTTCGGTAGCGAGTCGAAAGGCTTGTCGAGGTCGAAGTCGTAGTAGGCCGCCAGGTTCTGCAGCATCTGGTAGTAGAACTGGTTGCGGCGGTCCCAGCCCTTCACGGCGCCGGAGGCCAGCGACAGGTGCGGGAAGGCGACGATGCGCTTCGGATCGAAGAACTCGATGTGGCCCAGGCCATCGCATTCCTGGCAGGCGCCCATCGGGTTATTGAAGGAGAACAGGCGCGGCTCGAGCTCCTGCAGCGAGTAGCCGCAGACGTTACAGGCGAACTTGTTCGAGAAGACGGTTTCCTTCTCGGTGTCCATCTCGTAGGCCACGGCGCGGCCGTCGGCCAGGCGCAGCGCGGTCTCGAAGCTTTCTGCCAGGCGCTGCTTGATCTCCGGGTTCACCTTGACGCGGTCGATGACGACGTCGATGGTGTGCTTCTCGGTCTTCTTCAGCTTGGGCAGCTCGTCGATCTCGTAGATTTTGGCTGCATTGACGCCGCTGGCGATGCGGAAGCGCACGAAGCCCTGGGCCTGCATGGACTGGAACAGGTCGCCGTGCTCGCCCTTGCGGTTGGCCACGACGGGGGCCAGGATCATCAGCTTGGTCCCTTCCGGCATGGCGAGGACGGCGTCGACCATCTGCGACACGGTCTGCGCGGCCAGCGGCTCGTGCGGGTGCTGCGGGCAGTAGGGCGTGCCGACGCGCGCGTACAGCAGGCGCAGGTAGTCGTGGATCTCGGTGACGGTGCCGACGGTCGAGCGCGGGTTGTGCGAGGTGGCCTTCTGTTCGATCGAGATCGCCGGCGACAGGCCTTCGATCAGGTCGACGTCCGGCTTTTCCATCAGCTGCAGGAACTGGCGCGCGTAGGCCGACAGCGACTCGACGTAGCGGCGCTGGCCTTCGGCATAGAGGGTATCGAAGGCGAGCGACGACTTGCCCGAACCCGAGAGGCCCGTGATGACGATCAGCTTGTTACGCGGAAGGTCGAGGTTGATGTTCTTCAGGTTGTGCGTGCGTGCGCCGCGGATTCGAATTTCTTCCATTAGTCTTTTTGCAGGCTTTCAATAAAGTTTGCAGGGCCGGCGCACGAAGATCCGAGGCGGTGAGCGGGCCAATCAGGAGAACCCATAAGTGTAGCTGGTTTTTCGAAGTGCTGTACATGCATCCAGCGGTTTTGTGCCGCCAGGATACGTTTCCTTGACCTTTTGGCATAGGAATGCAGCCTCGAAAAGCCGGGGTAGGGGGTATGTGGGCCGGTTCACGGCCTCTTCAATGACAAAGCGGCCAGAGGTCGAAAATTTTCTTCCCTGTAGCGGGACAAGTTCGCATCAGGAGTTGTCAATCTGGCTCAATCGTGTGCGTGTGGGAGGCACAAAAAAGGACTTTTGTTCCCTGCTCAACGGCCCCATAATAGTTGGCTGCAGCACTACGTTCCCTGACGCTTGGTCATCACGCAGAGTCAGGGCTCTACAAAACTCATTGGAGCATCAACATGGCATCAGTCAACAAGGTCATCATTGTCGGCAACCTCGGCCGCGATCCGGAAATCCGCTACATGCCGAGCGGCGACGCCATCGCGAACATCGCGGTGGCCACCTCGTACAAATCCAAGGACAAGCAGACCGGCGAGCAGAAAGAGCTGACCGAATGGCACCGCATTTCCTTCTTCGGCCGCCTGGCTGAAATCGTCGGCCAGTACCTCAAGAAGGGCTCCTCGGTCTACGTCGAAGGCCGCCTGCAGACCCGCAAGTACACCGACAAGGATGGCATCGAGCGCTACGCGACCGACATCATCGCTGAAAACATGCAGATGCTGGGCGGCCGCTCGGGCATGGGTGGCGGTGACAGCATGGGTGGTGGCATGGACGACGGCGGCGGCTACGAGCCGCAACAGCGCCCGGCCCCGCGCCAGGCTCCGCCGGCGCCGGCAGCACGCCCGCAGCCGCAGCGTCCGGCGCCGAACTTCTCGGACATGGATGACGACATTCCATTCTGATCGGCGTTTCGCGCCAGATTAATCAAAAGGGAAGCCAGTAAGCTGGCTTCCCTTTTTTGTTGCCGTGGCCTACAACACCATTACTGCTGCAGAACGATTCTCCCCTGCGCCGCGGGAACCGCGCTTCCCATGCGCGCGCCCTCATTGTCGTAGCTGACTACTTCTTTCCCGGTAACAGGATCGATACGCCAGATTTTCAGGCCAATGCGGTCCGGCTGCCCCTGGCCGGCTGTCGTGCTCAGCCTGAACCGGTAGTCGCCCGCACCGTTGATCTTGCCGCTGCCTTCGAACTGGGCGCGAGTTGCCTGGGCGGCGACCTGCTCCATGTTCTCGCTGCGGAAATTCAAGGTGCCTACGCGGAACTGCAGCCTTGCCTTCGCGGCCGAAGCGCTTGCGCCCGTTGCCGGCGGTGCGAAGAGGCTGAAGGTGGCCCTGCCGGGCTGGCCGAGGTCTTTCCGGTTCGCCCCTGCCGGCGATTCGAACCATCCATTGCCGCCCACAGTGCCGGCTGCCCGCTCGACCACGACCACGGTGCGGCTCACCGTCGGGCCTTGTCCGTTGCGGTCGCCGACCTTGACCGATACCGTGTAGATGCCCGGCGCCGTATAGCGGTGGCTGCCATCGGTCTGGCCGACGCCCTTGCCCTCGCGCGGATTGACCTGCTGGTCGCCAGTGCCGTCGCCCCAGGACCAGCTCACGTTATGCCGCGCAGCCGTGTCCGCGGCCGCGAAGCTGACGGAGGCGTCGAAGGGCGCACCGACCTCGACCATGTCGGGCGCGGTGATCGGACCCGCCGCGTGCGGCCAGGGGCCACCGCGGTCAGGCTTGAGCAGGACGAGCCCGACGTTGCTGTAGGCCAGGATCACGCCGCTTTCGGAAATGACCAGGCCCTGGTACACGAACAGGCCCGGAGGCGCGTTGCGCAAGCGCGTGTTCAGGTCGATCATGCCGTCCCTGGCGGTCCAGATGAAGCCGGAGGGGGTGCCGAACTCGGTGGCAGTGGCCGTGCCCACGACCTGGGTCTTGTTGTTGACCCCGAGTGCAACCGAGTACGAGCCGCCCAGGGTGCCGAGTTCGACCAGGCCCCGGGTGCGCGTCCAGAGTACCGCGCGATCGACTTCGGCGGCGGAGCGGATGCTGCCGACGACGTTGCCATTCGGGCTCATCGGTTTCGAGTAGACATACGATTCGGCAGCGCCCAAGGTGCCGAGGTCGCGGAGTCCTCCCCTGCGCGTCCAGACGAAGATGTGATTCCGGAACTCGGGGGTGCGCGCGTTGCCGGCGACCAGGCCATCCTCGCTGATTGCCACAGCATAGGCCTGGACGCCGCCGAGCGTGTCGATATCGGTCATGCCCGACCAGGGTGTCCAGATGGAGGCGTGCATGATGCCATCCGCGGCATTGGCGCGGCCGACGACCATGCCGGCATCGTTGATGGCGGTGGCGATGCTGAAGCCCGACTCGTTGCCCGGCAAGCCGCCAAGGTTGCGCATGCCCCCCGACCGGCTCCATAGAAAGGCCTGGGTTTGTCCGCTCTGGGTGCTGGAAAAGCCCACGACCTGCCCTCGATTATTGATCGGTTCGGTCCCGCCTTCCTGTGAAACACCCGTGCCGTCCAGGGTCCCCAGGTCGCGGATGCCGCCTTGCCGGCTCCATTTGAAGGCGTGATACACCCCGTTGGCGATAATGGAGCGTCCGGCCACTTCCCCGGCATCGTTCACGCCGTTCACGTAGGTCTGGAAGCCGCCGAGGTTGCCGATGGCGCGCAGCGCTCTCCCGTCGTAGAAATAGGCGCTTGACGCCTCGGTCTCGTCCTCGAATCCAATGGCGATCTGGTCCTTGGCATTGAAAGTCGAATACGAGTTGTATCCCCCGGGAAGCAGGTTGACCACGCGATAGGCTTTCGGCGCCGCAGCTGCGTGCTGGGCCTGCGCACCGCTGTGCGGTTCCGCGGCGCCTGCCACGCCGGCGAACACCAGGCTGCCGAACAGGCAGGGAAGCAGCCGCAATAGACGTCGTTTCGGAAGGTCTGCTTGATGAGTGTGCGACATGTCATTCTCCAGATAAAAGTTGGGAAACCAGGCTCCAACGATTGCTCGGGGAACCGTGCTCTTCATCCTCGCCAAGCCCCGACATGCCGGATATGGGCGGGCGCAGGCGTCACTCTCGTTAGCTGTGCGTTGGATCAAGCATCGTCGCGTTTTTAGTCAGCGATGCTTGCGACCGAGTATTGAATGTCGCTGCGCAAGCACTTCCCGATTCGACCGCAAGAAGCGGATAGCGCACGGCGATGCATCCTCTTATCTTGTCGCTTCTTTCTCAGACATGGAGTGGACATGACATCACTGGACAACAAGGTAGCGATCATCACGGGCGCCAGCTCCGGCATCGGCTACGAGACGGCAAAGCTGTTCGCCCGCGAGGGCGCCAGGCTGGTGCTGGTGGCGCGCGGCCAGGCCGGGCTCGATGGCCTGCTGGCGGAGCTGGTGGAAGACAATGCCGAAGCGGTGGCCTACGCGGGCGATGTCGCCGACGAGGCCTGCGCGAAAGCGGCGGTCGACCTGGCGATCGCGCGCTTCGGCGGCCTCGATATCGCCTTCAACAATGCCGGCACGCTGGGCGCGATGCGGCCCACTCCGGATGTGACGCTGGCCGAATGGCGCGAGGCCGTCGACATCAACCTGACGAGCGCTTTCCTGGCGGCGAAGTACCAGCTTCCGGCGATGGCGGCGCGCGGCGGCGGTTCGCTCATCTTCACGTCGACATTCGTCGGCCATACGGTCGGCATGCCCCAGATGGCGAGCTACGCGGCCAGCAAGGCCGGCCTGGTCGGATTGACCCAGGTGCTGGCCAGCGAGTTCGGTGCGCAGGGAATCCGCGTCAATGCCATCCTGCCCGGCGGAACGGATACGCCGATGGGACGGGAAGTGGCGAATACCCCGGAGATACGGGCCTTCATCGAAGGCCTGTATGCCCTCAAGCGTATCGCCAGGCCGCAGGAGATTGCGCGCTCGGTGCTCTACCTGGCGTCCGATGCGTCCAGTTTCACAACCGGCACCGCCATGCTGGTCGATGGCGGCGTGTCGATCAACCGGACTTGAAGAACGCGTCTAGGGCTTGCGCATATCCTGCACCAGCAGGCGGCTGACGATGGCGGCGGAATTGGTGAAGCTTGCGCGCAGCAGTTCCGGCTGGGCGACGTACTGCTCGACCGTGTGGCCGAGCGTGTTCTCGGCATTGAGCGGCGTGACGTAGTCGGTCTGCCGCCATACCAGCGTGCCGTCGTTCGCCTTCAGGCTGGCGGTCACCTTCAGGGTCGGGAACAGCAGGGCGCTGAAACCCTGGGTCTGGCCCAGGCCGTACATCTGCACCGTCAGCGTGAGTTCGCCGTCGGCTTGTCGATGTTTTCCGCAAACCGCATCGCCTGGCCGTTCGCGGCGCGCTGGAATTCCGCCTTGACGATCTCCGGCAGCGAAATGCCGTTCTTCTGCATCGTCACCAGGATTGCCTTGGCCGGCTCCTTGGTGACCTCCAGCGAATCGGCGATCAAGGCGGGGACGATGCCGCCCACCGCGGCAAAGGACTGCGCCCGGCCGTGGTAGAACATCTCTTTCGGAAGTTCGACCGTCGGGTTGACCCGGATGACGGTCAAGGCGGCGCGGTCGGCGCTTGACAGGCTCCTGGAGGGCACGGACCCGCAACCGGTGAGGATGGCGGCGGCCAGGAACAGGACGAACAGGTGGCGCAAGGAGTGGGCGGTCATGGTGGCGGGACGGCAGGTGAGCCGCGGTGCGACATCCTGCCTTGTCAATATGGGGGCGGGCATCATGGCACAGGCGTCAAGCCGGCCAATCAGGCCGGCGGCTGGCGCGGGCCCGGCACGCAGGCGACGTCCATCATCGCGCCCGGCGACGCTTCGCCGGCGGCGCCATCGATTGCCGCCAGCACCGCGCTGGCGGGCGCGCCGAGACGCTCGACGATGCGCGCCTGGTTGCGTCCCTGCGCCTTGCCCTGGTAGAGCGCCCAGTCGGCCAGGCGGATGGCGTCCTGCCAGTCGGCGCCATCGCCGCCAGGCGGCAGCGGCACCACGCCGGCCGTCACCGTGACCGGCACCATGCAGGTCCGCGCATCGACCGGGCCGGTGCCGATGGCGTCGAGGATGCGCCGCGCCAGCACGGCGACGTGGGCGGGGTCGGTGCCCGGCGCATACACCAGGAATTCCTCGCCGCCCCAGCGCAGCACCATGTCGCTGTCGCGCACGGCCGCGCCCAGGCGCTTCGCCACCTCGACCAGGACCGCATCGCCCACGGCATGGCCCCAGCGGTCGTTGATGCTCTTGAAGTGGTCGATGTCCATCAGGACGAAGCAGTCGACGCCGCGGGGCGCCGCGGCACGCCGCTCGGCCCTGGCGCCGGTTTGCGCCTGCAGCTTTTCCAGGAAGGCGCGGCGGTTGTGCAGCCCGGTCAGCGGGTCGCGCATCGAGTGGTATTCGAGCTGGCGATTCAGTTGCTGCAGCTGCGCATTGCTGCGCGCCGCGCGGCGGTACAGCAGGAAGACGACGGCGCTGGCCAGCACGGTCAGCACGGCGGCGAAGCCGGTGGCGAGCTGGGCCCGTTGCCGGCTGTCCAGCTCGGCATCCTTCAGCTCGTTCTCGCGCTTGAGCATGGCGATCTGGCGGGTACGCTGGCTGGCGTCGAATTCTTCCTGCAGTCCGGCGATCGCGCGGTCGCGCGCGCTACGGGCGCTGCTCAGTTGCAGGGCCTGCTGCTCGCGCACGGTCGCCAGCGCCAGCCGGTACTGTCCCGCCGCCTCCTGCATGCGGCCCTTCTCGTCCAGCATGGCTTCCACGTCCGCCACGGCGCCGGCCTTGCGCAGCTGGGCGATGACGGCGTCGACCAGGGGCAGGGCCTCATCCGTCATGCCCTGGCCCATCAGGCCGAAGCCGAGATTGGCCTTGGCCATGAGGACCAGGTTGTCGTCCTTGACGCGCAGCGACACCGCGAGGGCCTTGCGCGCCTCCAATTCGGCGCGCGGGTAGTCGTGCTGGCGCAAGTAGTAATCGGCGATATTGCCGCGGATGGACGCCTCCATGCCGTCCAGGCCGGCCTGCCCGGCCAGGCTCAGCGCCTGCTGGAAGGCGGCGATGCCCTCCCTGCCGCGGTCCAGGCGGATCATGGCGATGCCCGCGGTGAGCCACAGCGAGGCGCTGGCGCGCGGGGTGATGCCCGGCTCGGCCAGGCCCTGGCGCGTCGTCGCGACCGCCTTCTCCGCATGGTCGCTGTTGACGTAGACCTGGGCGATGCGGCCGTACAGCGAGGTGCGGTGCTCGCCCGCTTCCCGGTCTCCCTGCAGCAGCTCGAGCGCGGACAGGTAGGACGCGAGCGCCTTGTCGAAGTGTGACCTGGCATTGTGGACATCGCCCTGGATGCTGTCGACCATCGCACGGACACCGGCGGGCGCATCGGCGGGCGCCCCGGCGCGGATATCGTCCAGTACGGCCTGTGCCTGTTCTGTCTGGTTCCGGTCGAGCAATTGTCGTACTTCACCCAGCCGCGCGCGCGTCACGCCCGCATGGTCCTTGTAGGCCAGGGCAAGCCGGTAAGCCTTGCGTTCGGCCGCATAGGACTGTTCCAGCTGGCCGGCGTCTTCTTTGATCCAGACCTCGGCGCGCAACAGTTCCTGGCGCAATGCATAGGGCGCCGTCTCCGGCACCGAGGCCTGCAGGGCCTCCAGCCTGAGCAGCGCGGCATCGGTGGAGCGCTCGGCCAGGGACTGGATCGCTTGCAGCTCCGTGCGCACCTTTGCCGCATCCGGTGCGGCCGCATGCGCGGGCGTACCTGCGCTCAAGGCGGCAAGAAGAAGGAGGGAAGACAGGCGGGGCAGGCGGGGCATGCGCTGGGACGGCGAAATGTGTACGTCGCCAATTATCAGTTGGAAACGTATATTTCCACACTAAAATTAGCTCGGGCGAGGCCCTGCCATCGCTGTCTGATGTCCTTACGCAACACAACGTTATCACGCTGTAATCACGCAGGAATTTTCCGGCTCAGCTCTGGCGGCCGGGGGCACTATCGTCCGGCTCCTCCGGAATGACGTAGACACCGCCCGCCGTCGCCCCGGCCTCGTGCTTCTTCGCCCGCAAGTCCCGGTACACCGCCGCGCGCATGATCGTCATCGCCACCACCGGCGCCGTCAGCAGCAGGAAGATCGCGATGATGAGTTCATGGATCACCAGGCGCGACTGCTCCACCGTGAAGTAGAGCATCGAGGCCAGCAGCAGGCAGCCCGCGCCCAGGGTCACGGTGATGGCCGGCCCGTGCATGCGCTGGTAGAAGGTCGGCAGGCGCAGCAGGCCGAGCGCGCCGGTCAGGATGATGCTGGCGCCCAGCACCAGCAGCAGGGCCACCGGCAGCGCGGCCCAGGCCGGGATGGCTTCGATGCCTTTCATTCGATGATCTCCCCGCGCATCAGGAACTTCGCCATCGCGATGGTCGACACGAAGCCCACCAGCGCGATCAGGATCGCCGCCTCGAAATAGACCTGGGTGCCGAAGCGGATGCCCAGCACCAGGGCCAGCAGCATGCCGCACATCCACAGGGTGTCCAGGGCCAGCACGCGGTCGTGGGCCGAGGGGCCGATGAGCAGGCGCACGGCGCAGAAGGCCATCGCCACCAGCACGCACACGAGGGCATAGCCGATCGCCAGTTCAAGCAGGGTTGTCATTGCCATTCCTTGATTCGAAGATGTCAATCAGCGGGCGCTCGTAGCGGTCCTTGATGGTGTCGATCCACCATTGGTGGTCGTGCAGGTCGAACACGTGCAGGGACAGCTCGTGCGTCTCAGGCAGCAGCTCCACCCAGACCGTGCCCGGCGTCATGTTGACGAGGCAGGACAGCATCGCCAGGCCGTAGGGGTCGCGCAGGTCCAGGGGCACGCGCATGAACTCGGCCCTGACGGTGTGGTAGTCCCTGAGCAGGATGATGCGGCAGACATTGAAGCAGGAGCGCACCACTTCCACCGAGGCCATCCCGATCAGGCGCAGGAAGACGATGGGTTTACGCGGGCGCGGGTAGCCGAGCGGCTGCAGGCGGCGCGTCAACAGGGGCACCGCGATGACCAGCAGCGCGCCGAACAGCAGGTTGGCGGGATCGATCGCCTGGTTGAGCAGCAGCCACAGTGCGCACAGCAGCAGCGACACGATGGGCCAGGGCAGCCAGGGTCTCATGGCGCCACCTCCTGCGATGCCGGCCCGGGGACCGGCTGCGCACCCAGCACCGCATCGATGTAGAGCTGCGGGCGGTGGATGTCCGCACCGAGCCGCGCCAGGTAGGAGAACACCGGCTGCGCCTGGATCGTCAGCACGACCGAGACCAGCAGCAGGGCCGCCACCGGCATCACCTCGGCCGTGTGCAGGCGCGGCGGGCCGACGATTTCCGCGGCCCAGAAGGTGCGTACGCCGAAGCGCATCAGCGACACGATGGCCACCAGGCCGGACACGATGATCAGGGCCATCAGCGACCAGCCTACGGGGCCGATGCCGCCGCCGCTTGCCCCCGGCTGCAGCAGGGCGTGGAACATGCCGAACTTGGCGACGAAACCCGACAGCGGCGGCAGGCCGGCGATCGTCAGCGAGCAGGCGGCGAAGGCCAGCGACAGGAAGGCCATGGCGGCCGGCACGCCTTTCCCCTTCGGTTCGGCCGGCATGTCCTCGACCGCATAGGCTTCCATGGTCAGGGCCAGCATCGCCGCGCCCGGTGTGCGGATGCGGTCGACCAGTTCGATCAGCAGCACGAAGGCGGCGATCGCGATCGTCGAGGCGAGGTAGTAATACAGCCCGGCCGTGACCAGCAGCGGCTCGCCGTAGCCGATCACCGCCAGCAGCGTACCCGAGGAGACGATGGCCGCATAGCCGGCCATGCGCCCGGCCGTGTCGGTGGCCAGCATGCCGGCCGCGCCGAACACGATGGTCGCCATGCCGCCCCACAGCAGGGCGTCGTAGCCGAAGTGCGCCGCAGGGCCGGCTTCAAGACCGAACACCAGCAGCCAGATGCGCAGGATGACGTAGGCGCCGACCTTGGTCATCAATACCAGCATCACGGCCACCGGCGGCGAGGCGGCGGCGTACGTGGTCGGCAGCCAGAAGCCCAGCGGCCACATGGCGCCTTTCGCCAGGAAGGCCAGCGCCAGCACCACCACCCCGGTGCGCAGCAGGCCGGCTTCCGGGCCGGCAAGCAGCGGCGCGCGGGCGGCCAGGTCGGCCATGTTGAGCGTGCCCGTGGTGGCGTAGATCATCGCCACCCCGATCAGGAACAGCAGGGCGGCGGCCAGGTTGATGGCGATGTACTGCATGCTGGCGCGCAGGCGCGCCACGTTGTAGCCGTGCAGGACCAGGCCGTAGGAGGCCGCCAGCATCACCTCGAAGAAGACGAAGAGGTTGAACAGGTCGTGGGTGAGGAAGGCGCCGTTGATCCCCATGAGCAGGAACTGGAACAGCGAGTGGAAGTGCACGCCGATGCGGCTCCAGCGCGGCTGGGCGTAGTGCAGGGCGCACAGGGCCAGCACGGCGGTGAGCACCAGCATCATGCTGGACAAGCGGTCGGCGACCAGGGCGATGCCGAAGGGCGCCGACCAGTTGGCGGCGAGGTAGACCCCGACACCGCCCGGCCAGCGCACGTCGCTCAGCCACACCAGCGCCACGGCGTTCGCGAGCAGCAGCAGGGCCGCGCCGTAGCTCACCGCGAACTTCAGCCGGTGCCGGCCCTGGGTGAGCGGTGCCAGCAGCGCGCCGCACAGCAGCGGCAGCAGCACCGGGACGATCACGAGGTGGCGGGTCCAGTCCAGGTTCATTCGCCGGGCTCCTCTCCGTCCACGTGGTCGGTGCCGGTCAGGCCGCGCGCGCCGATCATGACGACCAGGTAGAGCGCCGTGGTGGCGAAGCCGATCACGATCGCGGTCAGCACCAGGGCCTGCGGCACCGGATCGGCCAGCAGCGCCGGATCGGGCGGCGTCCCGGCGGGGGTAAGGGGCGGCCGGTCCACGCTCAGGCGGCCCATGGCGAAGATGAAGAGGTTCACGGCATAGGACATCAGCATCAGCCCGGTCAAGACCTGGAAGCTGCGCGGACGCAGGATCAGCCAGATGCCCGAGCCGAACACGATGCCGATGGCGATGGCGAGCACGGCTTCCATCAGCGGATCTCCTTGGTCGGCGACAGGGAAGAGAGGCTGGTGCTGGGCGCGGCGCCCGGAACCCGCCGGCTGCGCAGCGACTGGTGCGCCAGGGCCACCAGGATCAGCATGGTGGTGCCGACCACCACCAGGAAGACGCCGAGGTCGAACACGAAGGCCGAGGGCAGGTGCAGCTCGCCCAGCAGCGGCAGCGTCACATGGGCGGTATGGCTGGTGAGGAAGGGGTAGCCGAACAGCCAGGCGCCGATGCCGGTGGCGCAGGCGGAAAGCAGGCCGAGGCCGATCCAGCGGTGCGGCCGCAGGCGCAGGTGCGATTCGACCCAGTCGGTGCCGGCCACCATGTACTGCACGATCAGGGCGGTGGCGAAAATCAGGCCGGCCACGAAGCCGCCGCCCGGCAGGTTGTGGCCGCGCATGAAGAAGTAGACGGCGATCACGCCCATCACCGGCAGCAGCAGGCGCAGGTAGACCGCCTGCACCATCAGGTAGCCGTCGCGCGCCTGCTGGGCCGGCTTCTGGGTCACGGCCGGATCGACGTCGTTGGCCTGCTGCACGGGAATGGCGACACTTTCCGGGGCCGGGCGGAAGCGCCGCAGCAGCGCATACACGGTCAGGGCCACCGCCGACAGCACGGTGATCTCGCCCATGGTGTCGAAGCCGCGGAAGTCGACCAGCAGCACGTTCACCACGTTGGCGCCGCCGCCTTCGGGCAGGGCGCGCTGCACGAAGAAGTCGCGCAAGGTCGTGTCGCCGGGGCGGGTGAGCACCGCATAGCTGGCCGCGGCCAGGGCCAGGCCGCCAAGCAGGGCCACGCCCAGGTCGCGCGAGCGCCGCAGCCAGGACCCCAGCGGGAGGCGGCCCTTCAGGTGCTCGGGCTGGTAGCGCGGCGGCAGCCAGCGCAGGCCGAGCAGGACCAGCACCGTGGTGACCGTCTCGACCATCAGCTGGGTCAGCGCCAGGTCCGGTGCGGAAAGCCACAGGAAGGTCACGCACGTGACCAGGCCGGTGCCGCCCACCAGCGCCAGGGCGGTGAGGCGGTGGTACTTGGCCTGCCAGGCAGCGGCCACGGCGCAGCCGGCGCCGATCAGCCAGAGCATGGCGAACAGCGGATCGGCATCCAGCAGCGAGGGCGTCACCAGGTCGTGCACCGGGCGCGCCAGCAGCAGCGGCACCAGCACCATCGCCATCATGAGCACCAGCAGCTGCGGCTGCAGCCGGCGCGTGCCGGTCCAGCGCAGCAACCACGCCGCACCGGAAGACAGGCCGAGCAGGGTGGACTCGTACATCTGCGCGCCCTTCAGGCGGTACAGCACCGGGACCCGGTCGCGCTCGCGCAGCTCGAAGCGGTTGCGCAGCAGGAGGTAGCACAGCACGCCGCCGCCCAGCGCAGCGACACTCATGATCAAGGGCAGGTTGACGCCATGCCAGATCGCCAGGCTGTACTCGGGCAAGGTGGGGCCGAGCACCGAGCCGGCCGCCACCGCCAGCACGTCGCCCACCACGCGCTCGGGCATCACGCCCACTGCGATGCACAGCAGGACCAGGCACTCGATGGGCACGCGCATCCAGCGCGCCGGCTCATGCGGCGTATCCGGCAGGTCGTGCGCCAGGGGGCCGAAGAAGACGCTGATGAAGCGCAGCGAGTACACCACGCTGAACACGCCCATGAGCACGGCCGCCACCGACATCCACCAGTTCTCCGTACCGCCGACGATCATGGTCTCGGCGAAGAACATCTCCTTCGAGAGGAAGCCGTTCATCAGCGGCACGCCGGCCATCGCCGCGCTGGCCACGATGGCCAGCGCCGCCGTGTGCGGCATCGCGCGCCGCAGGCCCCGCAGCATGCGCATGTCGCGGGTGCCGCTTTCGTGGTCGACGATGCCGACCGCCATGAAGAGCGAGGCCTTGAACACCGCGTGGTTCATCGTGTGGAAGATCGCCGCCACCACCGACAGCGGGGTGCCGATGCTCATCAGGACCGTGATCAGGCCCAGGTGGCTGATGGTCGAATAGGCGAGCAGGCCCTTCATGTCGTGCTGGAAGATCGCGAAGAAGGAACCGATCAGGAGGGTGCAGACGCCGGCGCTGGCGAGGATCCAGAACCAGGCCTCGGTACCCGCCAGGGCCGGCCACAGGCGCATCAGCAGGAAGACCCCGGCTTTCACCATGGTGGCCGAGTGCAGGTAGGCGGAGACCGGGGTGGGCGCCGCCATCGCATGCGGGAGCCAGAAGTGGAAGGGGAATTGCGCGCTCTTGGTCAGGGCGCCCAGCAGCACCAGCACCAGGGCCGGGAGGTACCATGCGTGGGCGCGGATGACGTTGCCGGCCGCGATCACCTTCTCCAGCTCGTAGCTGCCCGCCATCTGCCCCAGCAGCAGCATCCCGGCCAGCATGCACAGGCCGCCGATGGTCGTCACGGTGAAGGCCATGCGCGCCCCGCGCCGCGCGTCGTTGCGCTCCTGCCAGTAGCCGATCAGCAGGAAGGAAGTGACGCTGGTGAGCTCCCAGAACACCACCAGCTGGATCAGGTTCCCGGACAGGACCACGCCCAGCATCGAGCCCATGAAGGCCATGATGTAGGCATAGAAGCGCGCCACCGGGTCGCGCCTGGACATGTAGTAGCGCGCGTACAGCAGCACCAGCACGCCGATGCCGAGCACCATGATGGTGAAGACCCAGGCCAGGCCGTCCATGCGCAGGATGATGTCGAGCCCGAAACCGGGAATCCAGGCATGGCGCTCCTGCGGCACCTCGCCGGCGGCGATGGGGCCGAAGCGGGTGACGGCGAGGAAGAGGGCCGCGAGGGTGGCGAGGGCGGAGATGGCGGCCGGGCGGTGGCGCGAGCTGGATGGCATGCAGGCCGCGACGAAGGCGGCGCCGAAGGGCAGGAGGACGAGCAGGAGCAGCATCAGCGCTCTCCGGTCGTGGGCCGCTCAGCCATCGTCATGGTCCTCGCGCGACCGCAGCAGCAGCGTGTCGCAGCCCAGGTGCTGCAGCAGGTCGTCGCTGCGGCTGCCCATGAACATGCGGGCGACTCCGGACTGCGGATGGACCCCGAGCACCACCAGCTGGGTCGCCTGTTCCAGCGCGTAGCGGGGGATGGTGTCGGTCACGCTGCCGTGGCCGATGAAGGTGGCGATGTGTTCGCGTGCGCCGGGCGCGAGCAAGCACCCGTCGAGGAAGCGTTCGCTCGCCGCCAGGGCGTCCTGCACCGCCCCGGCGACCGGTTCGGCGAGGGCCTCGAGCACGTGGAACAGCACGATGCGGCGCCCGGGGAAGAGGCGCGAGGCGGTTTCTAGGGCGCGGCGCGCGGCGGCGGAAAAGTCGTTCGCCACCAGGATGCGCTCGTAGGGGCCGCGTGCGCGCCGGCGCACCACCAGCAGCGGGTGGAGCAGGTCCTGGGCCAGGCGTTCGGCGGTGGAGCCGAGGATGAGTTGCTGGAAGCTGTCCTCGCTGGAAGCGCCGGTGACGACCAGCGCGTCCTCCATCGCCCCCGCGGCTTCCAGGATGCTGTCGGTGACGTCGCCCTCGGCCACGCGCAGGACCGGGACCAGGCCGCTGCCCTGGAATTCCTCGTCCAGCTCGCGGCGCGCGGCCAGCTCGAACGCCTGCGTCGCGCCGTCGCGCTCGAGCCAGGACGAGACCTCCTCGGGTGTGCGCGGGCCCTCGCGTACCGTCAGGATGACGAGCTCGGACTGCCATTCGGCCGCCAGCTGCTTCGCACGGTCCAGTGGGCGGTCGCAGCGCGCGCACAGGTCCGTGGCGAGCAGCAGGCGCTGGGGCCGGGCCCCAAGGGTGCTGTCGTTCACGCCTTACCTCCATGCTGGAACAAAGTGGCAAATGCGTCCACTTTACTTTTTTTACATGGATAAAGGCAACGCGTTTCTTCAGGTCAACGCGGCAATACGGCAAGCTAAGGCAATGACGCAGGCAAGAGCGGCCGTGCGCGCCGGCTTCGAAGGGATCGGTAGGATGGCAAGATGCACATCCTCTGGAGCTATCTGCGCCCGCACTGGCGCCTCGCCGCCCTCGCGCTGCTGCTGGCCGGCGTGGCGCAGGTCCTGAACCTGGTCGACCCGATCATCTTCGGGAAGATCATCGACGACTACGCGCTCAATCCCGGCACGAAGAGCGACGAGGAACTGGTCGCGGGCGTGCTGCGCCTGCTCGGCCTCGCGGTGCTGGTGGCGCTGCTCTCGCGCCTGGCCAAGGCGCTGCAGGAATACGTGACGCGCCTGACCGTGCAGCGGCTCGGCGTGGCGATCTTCAACGACGGCCTGCGCCACGTGCTGCGCCTGAAGTACCAGGAGTTCGAAGACCTGAGGAGCGGCGAGACCCTGTCGCTGCTGCAGAAGGTGCGCGCCGACAGCGAGCGCTTCATCAACACCTTCATCAATACGGTGTTCGCCTCGATCGTCGGGGTCTCCTTCCTGGTCTGGTATGCGGTGACCAAGCACTGGCTGCTGGTGCCGGTGTTCCTGGTCGGCGTGCTGGTGCTGGGCGGCCTGACTGGCTTACTGAGCCGCGAGATCAAGACCCAGCAGCGCTCGATCGTGCGCGAGACGAACCGCAACTCCGGCTTCATCACCGAAACCTTGCGCAACATCGAACTGATCAAGAGCCTGGGCCTGACCTTCACCGAGATCCGCCGCCTGCGCGCCCAGACCGACAGCATCTTCGCCCTCGAGATGCAGAAGGTGAAGCGCATCCGCCTGCTCTCGTTCCTGCAGGGCAGCACCCTCAGCCTGCTCAAGCTGGCGATCCTGTTCGCGCTCCTGTGGCTGATCTTCCGGCACGTGCTTTCGACCGGTGAGCTGATCGCAATGCAATTCATCTCGGTAGCGATCTTCGCGCCCCTGCAGGAAATCGGCAACATCATCCTCGCGCACCGCGAGGTGGAAGCGTCGCTGCTCAACTTCCGCGTCCTGATGGACAAGCCGATCGAGCGCCGGCCCCAGGACTTCGTCGAGATCGGGCCCTTGACGCAGATCCGCTTCGCGGAAGTCGGCTTTCGCCACAAGGGTGCGCAGGAGGATTCGCTGGTGGACGTGTCCTTCAGCGCCTCGCTCGGCCAGACGGTGGCCTTCGTCGGGCCGTCCGGCTCCGGCAAGTCGACGCTGGTGAAACTGCTGGTGGGCCTGTACACGCCGGCGCGCGGCAAGGTGTATTACAACGAGATCTCGACCGAAGACCTGCGCTACAACGAGGCGCGTCGCCAGATCGGCTTCGTCACCCAGGAAACCAACCTCTTCGCCGGCACCATCCGCGACAACCTGCTGTTCGTGAAGGAGGACGCGACGGACGCGCAGATCATGGCGGCGATGGAACAGGCTTCCTGCGCCAACCTGGTGGAGAGGTCGCCGGAAGGACTCGACACCATCATCGGCGAACGCGGCATGAAGCTCTCGGGCGGAGAAAAGCAGCGCCTGTCGATCGCGCGGGCGCTGGTGCGCGATCCACGCCTCCTCATCTTCGATGAGGCCACATCGGCACTCGATTCGCTCACCGAGGAGCAGATCACCAACACGGTGCGCCAGCTTTCCGCGAGCGCGACCCGGATCACCATCCTGATCGCGCACCGCCTGTCGACCGTCATGCATGCGGACACCATCTACGTGCTGGAGAAGGGCCGCGTGGTGGAAACCGGTTCGCACGAGGCGCTGGTGGCGCAGAAGGGCCTGTACTACGCGATGTGGCGCCAGCAGATCGGGGAGCGGCCGGTGCCGGTGGATCGCAGTTCGTAGGGTGGGCGGATTCCGCCCACGCGTTTCAACCAGCGTGGATATGGTAGATGTGCGCCAGTTCACCGTCGGTTTGAACGCGTGGGCGGGGGACCGCCCACCCTACATGTCGGCGGGATAACGTAACCCGATTTGCACCCGAATCTCGTCCAGCAAGGCCATTAGATTGAGGCTGTCGTCCAATGTCATCCAGGGATGTTCGAGCAGCCCTTCGCGCAGGCAGCGGCCGGCCTCGACGGCCTCGTGGGTGTAGCCGTTGCCAAGATAGGGTGTCGGAATGGTGCGCGAGGAGCCGTCCAGCAGCTCCACCGTGATGCGCTCGGCCAGGTGGAACATGCGGTGCATGCGGATGCTGCCGCGCGTGCCGGACACCACCAGCTCCGAGGACGAGCGGGCGCGCATCGAGCAGCTGCAGATCGAAAGCGTCCCGCCGGCATGCTTCATGGTGAAGGCGGTGCTCGCGTCGACACCGGTGTCGGTGAAAACGGCTTGCGCGCGCACGCTTTCCACCCGGCCCAGCAGGGCGCAGGCGATCGAGAGCGGGTAGATGCCGAGGTCGAGCAGGGCGCCGCCGCCCAGCGCCAGCTTGTTGACGCGGTGTTCGGGATCGAGCGTGGCGGAATAGCCGAAGTCGGCGTGCACCTGGGTGACGGCGCCGATCTCGCCCGAGGCCATGATGCGCTTCACTTCGGCGAGCGCCGGCATGAAGCGCGTCCACATGGCTTCCATCAGGAACAGGCCCTTCGCGCGCGCCAGCGCCACGACTTCGCCGGCCTCCCGCCGGTTCATGGTGAAGGGCTTTTCGCACAGGACGGCCTTGCCGCCCCCCAGCGCCAGCAGGGCGTTCTCGGCATGCATGGGATGCGGCGTGCCGATGTAGATGATGTCGACGTCAGGCGCATCGGCCAGTTCCTGGTAGGAGCCGTGAGCCGTTTCGATGCCGAGTTCGCGCGCGAAGGTCTGGGCGCTCTCCATGGTGCGCGAACCGACCGCGGCCAGCACCGCGCCGGGCGCATGCTTGAGGCCGAGGGCGAAGGCGCGCGCGATGCCGCCCGTGCCGAGGATGCCCCAGCGTACCGTGTCTTCCATCAGATGTCCCCCTTCACCTTGAGGTAGTCCTTCAGCACGTCCACCACCAGCTGGTGGTCCTCGATCCCCGGCAGGCCCGAGACCGTGATGGTGCCGATCTGGCCCGTTCCCTTGACCACGACCGGGAAGGCGCCACCATGTGCAGCATACTCCCGCGGATCGAAACCGGGAATGGCGTCGTGGTCGAGGCCGTCCTGCACCGCCTGGGTGTGGATGTAGAAGGAGCTGTGGCCGGTGCGGTTGGCGAGATTGCTCTTGCGGCGGATCCAGTCCAGGTGGTCGCGCGGCGCTCCCTCCATGCCGTGCGTGAACAGCACCTGGCCGTTGCGCGCGATCTCGACGGTGACGACCTGCTTCCTGGCTTTCGCCCGCTCGACCAGCTTCAGGCCGATGTCGAGCGCCACGTCGTTGCCGAAGCGCTCGAACTGCAGCAGCTGTTCCTGGCGGCGCAGCAGGTCCAGCGCCGTGCTCTTGCCTTGCTCGATGCTCATGCTCGGGTCCTTCGGGGTCAGTTCGGACAGGGCGGCGCTGACGTAGGCCAGCGGCGCGTTCCAGTTGATGGCGACCTCGTTGCTGGCGAAGCTGCACACGTGGTCGAGGTAGGACAGGGCCGGCAGGCTGCTCGGGTAGGGCGGGCATTCGGCCTTGTCCTGCTGGAAGGGCTGCGGTCCGCCCGTCACCCAGCCCGGCACGGGGGCCGCCACGCCGTCGCCTTGGGAAGGACGGTGGTGCGGATGCAGGGAAGGACGCGCGCCGAAGCCCGTGACGAAGGAATAGCCGAGCGCATTGCGGCCCAGGACGTAATCCAGCGCCGACTGGCTCGCCAGCAGGTAGTCGCGCTTGCCGTTCAGGCGGTAGCCCTGCAGCAGCATCATGGCCTGGTTCAGCATCACGGCATTGCTGCCCCAGACGAAGTCCTGGGCCCGCATCGGCACCCGGTAGCCCGAGGTCCGCCACGCCGCGGCCAGGCGCTCGGCCAGGCCGTCGACGCGGGCGGCGATCAGCTTGCGGTCCGCCAGCGGGGTGAGGCGCTCGCGGTGGTGGGCCAGCGACATCCAGGCCAGGCCGCGCACGTCGTCCCAGGTGGGGTAGGTAGCGGACACGGTCTCCGGCTGCATCGCCGTGTAGTAGCTGTCCTTGCCGGTCGTGATGTAGAGCTCCGCCGCGGCCCAGGCGAATTCGTCGTCGACTCGCGCGTCGCCGTATTCGCCGGTGATCACGTCCGGTGGATTCCTGAACAGCACCGCGGGATTGGCCTGCGCCCACTTCCAGGCCGCCTCGCTCGCCGCCAGCATCTTCGCCGCCATGCCGGGGTACTGCTTCTGGTAAGGCGCCAGCACGCGGCTGGCGGCCGCCATGGTCGCGGCGAAGTTCAGCGCGGCCGAGGTGCTCTTGGCCACCACGTAGCGTGACGCTTCCTGCGCCAGGTGCGGCATCACCATGGCGTCGAACTTCAGGTTGGTGAGCTTGTGGTAGACGCCACCGTCCGCCGGGTCCTGCATCGACAGCATCCATGCGAGGTTCCACATGACCTCGTCGACGACGTCGGGTACGCCGTTGCCGGATTCCGGGATGTTCACGTCCAGGCGCTCGAACCAGCGCGGGAAGTGCTCGAAGGCGGCCAGCAGGGTATAGGTCGTGATGCCCGAGCTGGGCAGGTATTTGTTGTAGTCGCCGGCGTCGTACCAGCCACGGCTAGCAGCGATGACGGCGCCGGCCGGGCGGCTGGCCGAGGCTGCC
>Ga0209023_10000855_pt1 | contig 43433 bp, 37 predicted proteins | sample LakOneMetagenome_FD_187468 | JGI IMG/M metagenome (GOLD analysis project Ga0209023, IMG submission 187468) | Freshwater and sediment microbial communities from Lake Erie, Canada (SPAdes) (version 2) | ecosystem: Environmental > Aquatic > Freshwater > Lentic | place: Lake Erie, Canada...
ACAATATTTTTGGCTACCGAGCCATTGCCTGTACCCGCATGAATAATTGCCTTTGCGCCTGCTCGAGCATATGCTGTATAGGCATCGGGCAACATATTGCCAGAACCGTAAACAATCTGGACCAGCGGCAGAGCATCGCCCTTAATATTCTCGATATTAAATTCAGACGCATTATTAAATCGTTTGGCTACGCTTCTAAACCAGTAAGGTTTCCCTTCAACCAGTGTACCTAACGGTCCCCATTGGCTGGCAAAGGCATCGGTATGGATGTTAATTGTCTTGCTGACATCACGTGCTGCAAAAATATTATCATTCATGAGCACGAATACGCCTTTATTTTTTGCATTGTCTGCGGCTGCCAGAGCAACAGCACTATACAGGTTTAAAGGCCCATCAGCAGACAGCGCTGAAGGTGGACGCATAGAACCTACCACTACAATCGGTTTATCAGTATGCACGGTCAGGCTTAGAAAGTAGGCAGTTTCTTCCAGAGTATCTGTTCCATGCGTAATCACTACACCGTTAACATCAGGTCTTTTAACCAGCTCATTAACTTTACGGGCAATTGTCAGTAATTCTTTATCAGTAATACTCTCGGAAGCTACCTGAAGAGCCTGTACTCCAGTAACATTAGCCAGATTCTGGATTTGTGGTACTGCGTTTAATAGGTCATCAACGGGTACCTTAGCCGCTGTATAGGTAGCACTGTTGGTTGAGCTGGCACCAGCACCGGCAATGGTTCCTCCAGTCGCTACAACCACAACATTATTTTTGGCAAAAGCAGAAAAGGGTAAGAGTAAGCCCAAGCTTAAAGTCAGAGCGGAGAGTGTTTTTTTCATCATTTTTCCTTTTAAGATTTATGTACATTCCAAGCATTTTTTGTACCATTTATAAGTTAATACAAAGCAGCAGACTTTAGTCATATAAATTTAAAATACTGTTTTTAGATTAATAAATATTCAGTGATGAGGATTTCGATATTTAAATAGAACGTTGAGATATAAATTCAGTTTTAAAAGATTAAAAGAAGTTTGAGGAGGTTTAAAAGATATTTAAGAATTACTAGATAAGCTTGAGATTATTTTATTCTTAATTTATAAATTTTTGGCATTGAGCTCAATGATAAGAAATTTTTTTATTGACTGATTTAAGGTGTTCTAGATTTATAAATTAATTATTATACCCCCAGTTATACCCCCGACTATATCGGGATTGCAACAGATAAAGTAGATATTATTAGACACAAAAAAAGACCTAAACCATTGTGGTTTAAGTCTTTTAAGATCCCATAAGACATCATGGGAATGATATTTGGCGAGAGAGGGAGTTTAATTTCAATGATAAATAATTGATAAGTTAAATAATTTTTAATTAAATTTAAGGGTAATCCCCCAATTATCCCCCAATATAATTAAGTGTAATTTGTATTTATATAAATATTTGTAAATTATGATAAATTATTGATTATTTGCTGCGCATTTTTAGAATACTTTTATGGAATTAATAAATTTATCAGTTGGAAGAATTGTCATTCATCAAATTCATCGTAGAACACAAGATGGGATTGTGAAACCTACAGCTGGTTCAGATTTAACTCGTTTTGAAGATTCAGCAATGACAGACTTTGAGGCGAGAGTGATGTCGGCATTAGGTGCTGATTCAAAAGCAGTCTGTATGGAGATAGTTAAACAAGGAAGTAGTGACCTTGTTGGAATAATTGATAAATTGGTTGATTGTGATGATACTAATTTTGTTGTTTCCTCCTATGATATCGCGCAAAAGCTTACTTTTGCTCAAACATCTGTAAGTATGTCAGGAGGAATAATTGTAGTTTTTGAGGGTATTTATGGATTTCCAGAAAGAAAATTTATAGGAATTATTAAAGCTGATATTTATAGCGGATATAAAAAGAATGTTGATAAGAAAACCCAAAAAATCAGTTTAGAGCATATAAAAGAGTTACTTTTGACTCCTTCTTCAAAGCTTTACAAAACTATTGGTTTTTTTGAAAAGGATGGGTATGAACCGGATACAGATGATTTAAACAATAAATGGATGGTTTTAATCTCTGATAATCAGATCAATCAACAAGATGGTAAGGCTGCGGCTAGATATTTTTACGAAACTTTTGCTGGATGTGGATATCCTCAATCTAGTGCTAGGATTACAAAGCAATTTTATGATGCCGCGAAGGAATTCATAATTTCTTTATCTGATTCTGTTGAAAAGAAAAATGATCTTCTAAATGCATTAAGCACTTATCTAAAGGTTGACCAATCTGCAGTAGTAGATCCAACAAAATTTGCCAAGTCTTATTTCGATACTGATACACAAGATAATTTTAAGAAGTTTTTAGGGGATAAAGACATTCCGACAAATGCCTTTGCAAAAGATACAGCTCATATAGCTAATGAGTTGAAATCTCGTAGAGTCACTTTCAATAATGATGTTAAAATTATCGCTACCCCAGAGCTATTTGAAAACGGTATTCTTATTGAACCAATTGAAGGCAATATTGATGAACTTACAGGTAAGCCGAGTGATTGGACCAAAATAATCGTGAAAGGTAAGATTGATCCTAGAAGATGAACGAATCAGAATTTTTAGAAAAATGGAAATCTGAGAAACCTACCTATGATGCGTGGGGTAGGTTTATTGTTCAAGAAATTAATAATGAATTATTAAAAAAAGAAGTAAATTTAAATAAATTTCTTAAAATATCTGTTAGTCCTCGTCTTAAAGATGATAAGTCATTAATTGATAAGGCTTTTTATAGAAATAAGAATTATAAAAATCCATATAATGATATTGAAGATAAAGTTGGAGTCAGATATGTGGTCTTATTAACTGAGGATATCAAGGTGATATCCCAAGTTATTAAGGAAAATACCCATTGGGACTTTATTTCCGCAAGAGACTATGAAGAAGAAAGAGATAAAGATCCTTATTTATTCACCTATCAGTCAGTACACTTTGTCCTTAGACCGAAAGAACAATTTGAATATGAAAATATTCTAATTCCGGTAAATATTCCTTGTGAAATTCAGGTAAGGACTCTTTTGCAACATGCCCATGCCGAACTTACACATGATGAGATTTATAAATCAGATAAAGATCCTCGTTCTGAAGTTCATCGAGCCGTTGCTAAAAGTATGGCCTTAATCGAGGCTACAGATGAAATTTTTTGTAAATCTAAGGAGTTAATGAATTCTGGTCCTTTAAAAGAGTTCAGAATAATTGAGTCTTTAAATTCAATTTATAAGGACAAAACTGGTTTAGAACCACAGAACCAAAAGTCCTCTTTGTTAATTTATAGTGCATTTGAAGATCTTATTTCTGCAGAACTTATTAAAAATATATCTCAAATAATTGATAAATATGGATTTCTTCCAGCCAAGATAGCTTCGAAATATCATATAAGACCTTTTTATCAACAGAGTGTCATTCTATTTGTTTATTGGCTGCTAAAAAATAATAAACAGAGATTAATGAAAGATTGGCCATTAGAGCCTCAATATTTAGAGTTTTTAGGAGTTGACGTTGGGGAAAGTATTAACTTCTATTAATTAAAATATAAGAATAATGATGTGAGTCCAATTTTTATAAATGGTCTCCATACATCACTTTCTTCAATCCTCAAGACTTCGCTCATTTATATGATGGGGGTTAATTTAGGGTTAAACAAATATTAAGTTAATTCTTAGGTGATGGTATTAATACTGTATATAAGTTATTAGGCAGAACGAATATATATAAATCGCCGTAAGCCTTGTGTATCAAAGCCTACGGCAGGATACTTGCTAATAAGCACTGATAGCAAAATTGCGAAGTAAATTATGAACGGCATTGGAAATGAGTCGGTTCAAATCAGCATTTTTTTCGATATATTCCTGTAATGTCCGCTTATGACGAGATTTGTCATAGTAGATTTCTTGCTCCATCCCAAAAGGTTTAATCGATTCTTTATAAGTATCTTTCACAGATTGGGGAGCATTATTAACTAATTGTGTAAAGCTTAGTCCTTTAAACCCATCGCACAAGAGTCCTTTTAAATTAGTCAGCCGATTATCCATTTTATTAGAATATTTTGTTTAATGTTCTTTTCTACACGGATGCGCCATTTGCATTCAGGTAAAGGTTGCTTGTTTTGATCCGTTGTTTTGACATAAAGATGCCAGTATTCATCTGCATTTTTATGATTGATTCCAATGTTATATCCACTTTCAAGTTTCTTCATCATTGTGAGAGGGGTTGTTGGAATGGGGGTAAATACGCCTAATTGGTTCTTAAAAACACGGAAATTTTCAGCTGTACTTGGAAGGCTAATCGATTTTAAAAGGGCTGTAACAAGCGCTCTGTGCTTAAAACGATAGAAATCAATTGCGAGTTCAATTTCCATGATTCGAAAGCTTTCTTTATTGCATTCAAAGTGATTTAAATACTGAATACGGCGCTGTAATTCGTACAAAGAATTCATATCGTGCAAGCGAATGATGAAGCCTTTTTTATGTTCTGAAATGTAGTGAGTAATCCCAGTTTTTTCAGTTAAATATTTCTTAATGTCATGCCGTGTAGAAGATTTTTCAATTTCAAAATATAAGTCTAAAAAATCAACTTGAGCTTTAACCATAATATTCATTCCCTTGAAATCATAGTTATTGATGTTTGAGTAAATAATGGTTTCGAAATCATCTGCTGATTGTGCATTTTTGGCATAGATTTGAGTTAATGAATCCATAAGGTCAATCATTTCATCATGCGGTGTGTAAATGGATAAGCTCAAAACTTGGGATGTTGTCCATGGTAGAAGTAGCTGTCGCTCGGATTGAGCTTTGATAAATGCACGCTGAAAATTGATAGCTTGCATTTCTGCATAATAATCATCGTGAAATGGATCAATTAAATCTAAATGATCCAATCGATTCATAAGTTGTTGGTACTCTGGACTCAGTTGAATATCATTCATGGCTTCTGTATTCCTGTAAATTAATTTGCAATAAAAAACGGCTCTAAGAGCCGTTCTTCAATTTGTCAGCTTTAACAAGGGATTTTTTGAAGCATCTGATTGAACTCCTCCGATTGTCGAGTCATTTCATCATTAAAGATTTTGTTGCCATATTTAATGATTTGTTTGTATTCGGGACATTGGAGCAGTAACTGAATTGTTGAAGTAAGCTGTTTGTGATTTACTTTACAATTGAAAGTTGTCCAGTCCGTGTATCCCATTAAAGAATCCCAGTCTTTGTGATTCGTCAAGTCTTCCACGATTTGTGAAACAACTGTACCGAGAATCTTAGTTTTAACATCCATGTTGAACTCCTTTGTTCATTTTGTTGTAAGGTGTGGTAGACGATTTAATAAAGGCAAGCAAACTGTTCTCTGAGTAACAGATTTGCCTTTCAATTTCCTTAAACGCCAATTTGTAAACGTGCTTTGATTGCCTAATGTTTCTAACAAGCCAGTGATGCCATTGATCCGCAGTTTTGTGGGGTAAATGGTTTGCTAGAAATTCAGATGCCTGTTTACGATTGTAAATTTTGTACTCTGTCATTTTTAGCCCTGCGCCTTCATCCATGCCTGAACCTCAGACATTCGAAATACAGAAATATTCGAGCCAATTTTTATGGGGGCTGGGAAGCGATTCTGTTGAATCCAACGCCAAAGCGTTTGGGAGGAAACGCCAATTAGTCCCTTGCTATCGGGGCGATTGGCGAGATCTTTAATCCTTAAGAATTCTTCTTGAAACATGGTTTGCACCTATCAATGTAAGTTATTGGAATCTCATGTAATTAGTTGTAACTGCATGGGATAGGTGTATTTTAGGAAGAAGGTATTGGGGATAGTTTCAATTGGAATTCAATTGGAATTCAATTGGAATTTATTTTAAAGCGTCATTAGCAAACTGTAGAAATTTACCTAATGTATTAGGACTAATGCCTTTACTTTCTGGATCCAATTTTTTTATTTCTTGAAGTAATTTGATATCTAAAGATTCTGAATATGGGTCAGAAATATCAATTTTTTTATTCAAAGAGGCTAATGTGGCAATAATTAAACCGATTGAGCGTTTTTCTTTTGTGTGCCAATTCTTTTCAGGTTCAGAAATGTTTAAATTAATTGATACATTATTACTTAAGCCTATATCGGCAATTTGTTTTCTACTAAAAAATAAGTGATCTGTATTGATACTTAATACTCGAACAGATTCTTTACTGTTTATTTCGGATATTTCAATATCATTTAATGAATTATAATAATCACAATCTAATTCACTATCATATAACTGTGCAATTATTTGAGATGGAACAGAGCCTTTTGAATTATAAATACCTGTGATTTCAGAAATATTTATTGATTTAACAGAGCCAATTAATAGTTTTTTTACGCGTTCGTCGAGCACAATTCTTGCATAGCCGAAATATGGATATAATTTTTTGACATAAAATTTGTCATTGCCAGATCCATTTTGTAAACATTCACATACTGTGGCATTTATATAAATAAATAGATCAAGCTCATTGCTCAATAGAAATTCATCGTAAATATCTAAGTTTGAGTAATCTTCGCCAAATTTATCCTTAAATAATTTCAATGCCTTATTAAACTTAATGACGCCAGACAATTTGTAACTCCTTTAATTATACAAATTTATATTTGGGAAAAGGAATTACATTATTCCGCAAGCTATCAATAAAGTCTGACCATTCCTGCATCATCTTGATTCGATAGTCCATATGTTGAGCATGGTTATATGCTTGAGACACAGCATTACCAACTTTGTGTGCTAATTGAACTTCAATTGCATCGTGCATATAGCCTTGTTCATGCAGTGTAGTTGATGCAAGACCACGAAAGCCATGTCCTGTCATTTTTCCGTTATATCCCATCGTGCGGATTGCACATAAAAGGGCATTACTACTTATAGGTTTCGCCGTGCTGTAATTATAAAAAACGTATTGTTTGATGCCAGTAATTGGACGAATCAAATCCAATATTTCTATTGCCTGTTTTGATAGTGGGACAATGTGCGGTAAAGCCATTTTCATTTTATCAGCAGGGATACGCCATAATTTGTTTTCAAAATCGATTTCATCCCATTCCATTAAACGAAGTTCCGCCGTTCTTACAAAAGTAAGCGTCATAAGCTGTAAAGCAGATTTGATAATAAGATTACCGTGATAGCGATCCATACGTTCCAGAAAAGCAGGAAATTCAGAAATATCTAAACGTGCCATATGCTTCACTTTACGAGGCTTTAGGGCTTCTTGTAGGTGAGGGGTAGGATCATGCTCAATTATGCCTTTACGTATCGCAAAACGGAAAATACGGCCTGCTAGGGGGATAGAACGCTTAGCCATCTCCTGTGCGCCACGTTCCTCAATTTTCTTAGCACAAGCAAGCACATCTTTACCTTTGATTTGATCAATAGGTAGATTGCCTAGAGCTGGAAATAAATCTTTTTCAAAAACAGAAAGGTCACGTAAATAAGTGGCTTCTTTGATGACTGCTTTACGGTCTTCCATCCATTCCATTGCAAGTGATTTAAACAGGATGCTTTCATCAATTTGCTGTAAGCGTTGATTCTTTACCGCATTGGGGTCAATGTTCTGATACAGCTGGATACGTGCTTCATCACGAGCACGGCGGGCTTGGGCAAGTGTGATTTCAGGATAGCTTCCGATGGTTAACGTGCTTTCACGACCATTAAAACGATATTTTAAGCGCCAAAACTTACCGCCTGCAGAAGTAACCTCTAGATACAAACCTTTTTCATCTGAGTAACGTTTTTTCTTTTCAAGTGGTTTGATTTTTCTAACTTGTGCATCTGTAAGCATTTAAAGGCGCTTCCATACAAAATTGGGGGATGAAAATCTGCTTAGATAGTCCGTCCCCCAATTATCCCCCTCAATATGGGGGATTGCAATGGATGCTATGAGATTGCTTGAGACAACAAAAAAGGCTTAAACCCTTTAGATTTAAGCCTTTTAATACATCATGTGACTGCATGATTATGAATCTTGGCGGTGAGAGAGGGATTCGAACCCTCGATACGCGTAAACGTATACACACTTTCCAGGCGTGCTCCTTCAGCCACTCGGACACCTCACCAAGGCGTGCGATAATAACTAAAAAAACCGCGCCTGCCAAGTTGAAACAATTGATTTGAAGAAAAATAAATAACTCGGTGATAATATGGCGCAAAAATGGCATCTGTTATGAAGACAAAATATGCAAAGTTCTGCAAAAAAAGCCGCATTGCCTGCGATTACCTTGGCAGCATTAGGGGTGGTATTTGGGGATATTGGGACCAGTCCGCTTTATGCACTTAAGGAATCATTCCATGCAGCTCATGGTTTAGGGATCAGTACAGCTAATGTATTAGGTATTTTGTCGATTATCTTCTGGACAATGACGCTGGTCATTACCATTAAATATATCGCTATTGTAATGCGTGCAGACAACAATGGTGAGGGCGGCATCATGGCGCTTCTTGCATTGAATTTACGTAATACCCGTTTCAGTGACCGCAAAAAATTACTGTTAATTGCTATTGGTTTTATTGGGGCTTCACTATTTTTTGGTGATGGCATTATTACACCTGCGATTTCAGTATTATCTGCCGTAGAGGGTCTATCTATCGCAACAGATGCTCTGGATCCGTATATTGTTCCAATCGCCATTACCATCGTGACGACCCTATTTATCATGCAAAAGTATGGTACTGCTTTTGTTGGCAAATTTTTTGGTCCATTAACCCTGCTCTGGTTTTTCTCGCTCGGCTTATTGGGCATTTCCAGTATTATTCAGACACCTGTGGTACTAGGAATGTTCAGCCCACACTGGGCGTTTCAGTTTATTGTAAGCCATCCGCTCATGACTTTTTTTATCATGGGAGCGGTAGTGCTTACTGTGACAGGTGGTGAGGCACTCTATGCCGATATGGGACACTTTGGGCCTGTACCCATCCGTCTGGCCTGGTTTTTTGTAGTCTTGCCATGTCTGGTACTTAATTATGCAGGACAGGGCGCATTATTATTGAGAAATCCGAGTGCTATTGAAAATCCATTTTATCTGCTAGTGCCGGAATGGGCGCTGTATCCAATGATTTTTCTGGCCACTATGGCTGCAGTAATTGCTTCTCAGGCGGTGATTTCAGGCGTATTTTCATTGGCGCGTCAGGCTATCCAGCTGGGTTATTTACCACGCCTTACTGTTAAGCATACCTCGGATTCAGAACAGGGCCAGATTTATGTGCCATTGCTCAATTGGGTACTGCTTGCTTCTATTATTGTCTTAATCCTGATTTTCCAGACCAGCTCGCGCCTTGCTAATGCCTATGGCCTGGCTGTAACTTTAACCATGCTGTGTGACACTTTGCTGATTGCTGCATTTATCCGTTACAGCTGGAAATGGAAAATGCCAAAGCTGATGCTGCTGATCATTCCATTTCTGATACTGGACTTGGTACTGGTCAGTGCTACCTCACTAAAGGTATTCTCGGGCGGATGGGTGCCATTATTGATCGGTGGAGTTGCTTTTCTTCTGCTGATTACCTGGAAACAGGGGCGTGAGCTGACCTTTGTAAAATTACAGCAGGATACCTTGCCTCTGGAGCTATTTGTCGAGAGTATCGGTGATCAGGCTAACTGGGTAGAAGGAGAGGCAGTTTTCCTGACCGGTACACCTACTGTAGTTCCACATGCGATGCTGCATAACATGAAGCATAATAAGGTCTTGCATCAGAAAAATATTATTCTGACAGTCAAGATACAAGATGTACCTTATATGCCTGACGAACAGCGCTTTCATGTAGAGGTACTAAATCAACATTTTTATCGGGTTGAGCTGTACTATGGTTTTAAGGATGAGATGAATATTCCTCATGCTCTGGAAGCAGTCTATGAGGCACTTGAGCTTGAATATAACCTGATGCAGATTAGTTTCTTTGTCTCACGTGAACGGATTATTAGTACAGTTGGAGACGGTATGGCACCTTGGCGTGAAAAGCTGTTTATTTCCATGCAGCGTAATACCAGCCCGGTGAGTGACTTCTACAAAATACCTACTAACCGTGTAGTAGAACTGGGCAGCCAGATTGAAATCTGAAATTCTTAGATAAAACAGTAATAATAAAAAAACCAAGGCACATATGCCTTGGTTTTTACTCTGGAGGAGTAGTTAAAATTTTGAGCTTGAATATGTATCTTATAGAACGACTAGACAAGGCTTAACGACCTGCGCCACTGCCACTACCGGTTGAGCCTGAACTACCTGTGCCACTGCCCGTACCAGTTGATCCGCCTATACTGCCTGTACCGCTCATGCTGCTGTTGCCAGTTGCACTTCCCATACGACTCGTACCTGTAGTGCCGTTACTGGTCGTACTGCTGGTCGCACCTGTACCGCTATAGCCTGAGCTGGTGCCAGCTGAGTTGCTATAACCCGAGCTGGTGCCGGTAGTGGTACCGGAAGAAGTACCTGAGCTGGTTCCACTGTAAGTGCCTGTGCTCGGAGTGCCGCCATAAGTGCCCATGCTGTTTGTACCCATCGAGCCACTCATCCCGCCTGTAGTACCAACACCAGTGGTACGGCTATCAGTATTAATACCTGTAGTACTGCCAGTGCTACCCATGCTGCGAGTGCTGGACGAATCACGTGCCAGTGTATTGCTGTCCGAGATAGCAGACTGGGATGAAGAACGGTATTGACCATTACCCATCATTTCACTGAGTGAACCTGGCTGTCCATTCACTGTAGTATTAATCCGGACTTTCGATAGGCTTTCCAGAGTATCTCCAGGTTGTACTGGAGGTTCTGCGAAAGCTGTCATACTACACATTCCGGTAATGAAGCCTAGGCCGATTAGTTTAGAACGCATATTAAACTCCTCATGAACACTTGTGTTTGTTTTAATCGGGAGATCATTACCTTCTCATAAAGCACTTTTTCATTTCAATCAAACATACGTAATACTTAAAAGAGTATTCAGAAACCCTTTAATAAAGCGAACAAAATGTTACGTTTTTTACGGACTTTTTCATGCAATTTTGATGATGCTTTAATCAAATAAAGGTATATGCAATATACTTCATATAGAGGGCTTGTTAAGCTGCCGGAAACCGTTGTTTTGATACAAAGATATGGCCACCCGTAAGACACGTAGTAAGAGTAGATCGAAGACCCCATTTTTAAATAGCCGCCTGTCTAAAGGGTTGTTAGGTGTGCTTGCGGCCGGAAGTTTTGCCATAGCCTTCGGTGAAGAAAAAATCGGTCAGCTGTTTACAGCCGGGACATCAAATGCGGCCTGCCTAAACCAGTTTTATCGTGAAGTGCCGCCCTATCTGGTAAAGGAAAGTCTGAAGAAAGACAGTTATCCGCTTTGTTTTAACGGGTTTAATGTCATGTATTCAGGAGTATCGAAAACGCCACTCTGGGTTGCAGAATATTTAAATCCACAGCGCCTCAGTACCAAAATCAAGCGTGAAGACAATTTTCATGAAGAGAGTCGCGTAGCAGAGCGCCACCGGGCCTTGCTCTCTGATTATCGAGGTTCAGGTTATGACCGTGGGCATATGGCGCCTAATGGGGATATGAGCAATAGCTCCTCCCAGTATGACAGTTTTTCTCTGGCCAATATGGTACCGCAGGCGCCTAAAAATAATCAGCAGGTCTGGCGTGAACTGGAAGAAGCCACGCGCGCTATTGTCACCAAGCAAAAGCAAAATGTTTATGTAGTTACCGGTCCGTTATTTACAGGGAAAAAACTGAAAACTATTGGCCGGGGTGTAATTGTACCGACAGCCGTATATAAAGCAGTGTATCTCCCGAAAACTGGTGCAATAGGAGCTTATTACGCGCCCAATAATAATTCTTTACAGATCAAAATTGTAAGCGTCTGCTATCTGGAAGAGCAGCTTGGGATTAATCTGTTTCCACAGCTTACTGAAGAGCAAAAACGTAATACCTATAAGCTGCCATTGACCAGTACGGCAGTTAAAGCAAATAAACCGCTTGAGTATTCACACTGGGATGCAGAAAGCCAGTGTGCCGTAGATGCAAACCGGGAGCAGATTGAAACTGCACAGCAGGAATTCAAGCAGCAAAAGTCAGGCACCAGTATAAGTAATGTCAGCAGTGCAGCAACTAATTCAGGCATACAGCAGTTGCTTTCTGCCTTGCTACAATTTATTTTGCAACTCTTCAAATAAGTTGTCATAAAGAGCTAAACAAAACTTCCTGATTTGGTAACCTAAATATTAGATATAAAATCGAGAATAAGGAGCGTGCAGATGTTTAAACCTTTTGAAAATGGCACAGAATCCTCTGCGATTTATGACCTGACCCTGGAAAACCAGCTAGATTGTGTCAATATTTATGGCAATTTACAGATTACCAAAGACCAGCAGGGATTGCAGGCAGCCAAAAAATTGCAGGCATTTATGAATGATCTGGTTCAGGCGCTTGAACAGGCTCAGCCTTTACCCGAGCAGATTGAACGACAGCCTGAACATGAAATTGAAAATCCCTTCCTTTAACTTCAAGTTTTTATATCTTGCTCATACAGACGCCATTGTCGCGGCGTCTGTCCAGTCCAGTGCTTGAACGCCCTCTGAAAGGCACTTTGTTCTGAATAGCCCAATAGCAAAGCGATTTCTTTTAAGCTGAGATACGGGTCTTTTAAATACTGTCTTGCCAGCATGAACCTGATATGTTGCACACGCTCCTGATAAGTACTACCTTGCTGCTGTAAATGGCGTTGTAACTGGCGTACAGACATTTCCAGTTTTACTGCTACCTGTTCAATCTGATACTCGTCACGTTGTAAACCCTTGAGTATGACCTGCTGCAGACGTTGGTCCAGCTGGGTGCTGTGTGGCAGTTTTTCTAAAAGAGCTTGAGCCTGCTGCATCAGGAGATGCTGCAGAGTTTGATCACTGTGCTTTATAGGCTTGGAAAGTTCACTAAATGGGAGTAAAAGTCGGGTTAGCGGCTGGGAAAACCGGACCTTACAATGAAAATACTGTTCATATAATGCAATATTTCTTGGAGCCGGACAGGAGAAATGCACTTCATATAAATGAATCTGGTCCAGTACCATAAAGTGTTTAAGAAACTCGACCATTAAAGCGATAGCAATCTCATCGGTAATCTGGCAGGGCTGTGCTTCTGGTTCTTCCCAGCTCACGGAAACATATTTAATATCTGAAGTAACACATAAGGGGCTGCCGTCATAAATCAGGCGGTGAAAGTCATGGTAGCGTTGCAATGCCTCTCCCAGACTTTCACAGGACAGTGCCAGATAGGCAATAATGCCTAAATGTCGTGGCTGGACATAAGCTGCAATATCTAAACCTAGTGCCGGTTTTTGTAATTGTTGTTCTAGCCCTAATAAAAGCTCCCGCCAGATGCGGTATTCGAACCGCTCCTGTTGCTGTATATGCTGTAATTGTTCCGGTATGGTTAGGGCCTGCGCCTGATAGTAATCTAGCAGTAATTGCGCCAGTCCACCAAAGACTGAACCACTATATCCCTGCATTGAAATAAACTTCCTGTCGTATTTTGTCAATAAATGGACTGAGCCAAGTCAATATTTAGCATGGAAAGCTTTTTATATTCAAGTAAAAGGGAGGAAGAGTTATGTGGAAAGGTTTTGTTGCGGGTCTGATCGTCGCCAATGCATTTGAATGGGTAGCGCATAAATATATTTTGCATGGTACACACCGTGCTGGAAAGCCACGCTACTCTCCCGTGCCAGATAGCATGAAATCACATTGGGAACACCATAAAATTGTTCGTAAAACTGAATTTTTTGATCAGGGTTATATAGAAGGGATAAAAAACTGGCGAACCCGTAATGAACTGATTTCACTAGGAGCAGTGGCAACTGCAACCAGTCTGATGTTTTATCCCATTTCTAAGGGTATGGCGCTGGCAGCCTGGTATAGTGCTATCAATTATTTTTATACACACCGCAAGGCTCATCTGGAACCAGAATGGGCCATGAAGGTTATTCCTTGGCATTATGACCACCATATGAATGCCAATCAGGATGCTAACTGGTGTGTAACCAAACCCTGGTTTGACTATATTATGGGAACCCGGATTATTTCTGCTCAGGATCTACAGGAAAAAAACCCTTTGGGTATAGCATTGCCAGAACCTTTGTCAAAGTCATTACAAAAAATAGCAGAGCGTTATTTTCCCGCACAATATATTCAAGCAGGAATAGCTGAATCTGAAAATAAGAGTATATATTTAACTGAAACAGAGCAGGGAGCTTAAAAGAAAGCTGTCCTGAAAGTAGATTTTTTTCCGAAGTAAAAAGAGTGTGGGGGCACACTCTTTTTTTAATTCTTTATTTTGCCGGTTAAAGGCGCATTTCAATACCTTGCTCTGCCAGATACTGTTTTGCTTCAGGAATAGTATGCTGGCCAAAATGAAAAATACTTGCGGCCAGTACTGCATCAGCTCCACCTTTTAAAATGCCATCTGCCAGATGCTGAAGATTACCCACACCACCAGATGCGATAGTTGGTACATTTACCCGGTTATTAATAGCACGCATCAGTTGCAGGTCATAACCGGCTTTAGTCCCATCGGCATCCATACTGGTAATTAATAACTCGCCTGCGCCGTATTCTGCCATTTTGACAGACCATTCAATGGCATCAATACCTGTCGGTTTACGGCCCCCATGGGTAAAAATTTCCCATTTATTTTCACCGGTTTTTTTGGCATCAATTGCGACGACAATACATTGTGCACCAAAACGCTGGGATGCTTCCTGAACAAATTCAGGATTAAATACGGCAGCAGAATTAATACTGACCTTGTCTGCACCGGCATTAAGCAATAAACGGATATCTTCGACTTTGCGCACACCGCCGCCAACAGTAAGGGGAACAAACACACTTTCGGCCATACGTTCGACTGTACGATAAGTCGTATCCCGCCCATGATGGGTTGCAGTAATATCAAGGAAGGTAATTTCATCGGCGCCCTGTTCATTATAACGGCGGGCGACTTCAACCGGATCACCGGCATCGCGGATATCAAGAAACTGTACGCCTTTTACCACTCGGCCATTATCAACGTCCAGGCAGGGAATAATACGTTTTGCGAGCATAAATTTTTCCAATTATAACAGCCGATTATGAAACTCACCTCTGCAAATGCTACACCTTGATAGAGGGAGAAGGTATTCTATCAAATTCGATATGTTTTTTTGCAGGTTTTCTATGTCGGTTTATACGCCGTTGAGTTTAAAGGAAGTTCAGTCCTTCGCAGCACCTTATGGACTAAAGGTTCAGGAACTGATTCCAATTCAAGGCGGTATTCAGAATACAAACTATTTTTTAGTGAACGAGGATGGTTCGCAGTTTGTACTTACAGTATTTGAAGAGATGAATGCAGCACAGGCAGGTGAACTGGTGCCAGTACTTGAGCATCTGGGCAATGCACATTTGCCAGTTGCGGTGCCCTTAAAACAGGCTGAAGCTGCAATTGGCCAGATTGCCGGAAAGCCTGCCCAGATTGCACCACGACTGGTAGGAGAGCACCCTATACCGGCCAATACTGCCCAGACAGCTGAGGTTGCCAGAGCACAGGCAAAATTGCATGTCGCTTTACAGGATTTTGATTTTGAGCGCCAGAGCTACCGTAATCATAGTTACTGGAGTCAGGTTGCTGCTGAACTAAGACCCGACATGGATGTACAAGACCAGCTTTTACTGGATAGTGTATTTCAGCAGTTTGAAGTATTTCAGGCTAAATACCCGCAGCGCCCGCTTGGCTTCATTCATTCCGATCTGTTTCGTGACAATACCTTATTCGAGGGTGACACTTTAAAGGGAATTCTGGACTTTTATGAGTTAAACCATGATGAATTGCTGTTTGATATTGCCATTACGATTAATGATTTCTGTAGCGATTATCCGGCGGTGAAACTTGATCAGACACGGGTACAAGCCTATCTGGAAAATTATCAGACTGTGCGTATGCTGACAGAAGATGAAAAAGCCTGTCTGCCGGTTTATCTGGCCATGGCAGCCTGCCGTTTCTGGTTAATGCGTCTGCAAGTAGCACAGAAGAATGCGCAGGAACAGCGAGGTGGAGAGGATATCTTGCAAAAAGACCCGCTAGAAATGCGTAATATGCTACAAAATCGTCTGGCACTTATCGGGAAGTAAGGCAAATGATGCGTGATCAGGGGCGACTGGTAGAGTGGTTTGATGAAAAAGGTTATGGATTTATTCAACCCAATGAGCCTGATAAAGGACGGGTATTTTTACATATAAAGGATTTTGCCCGACCTGGACCCCGGCCAATTATTGGTTGTGCACTAGAATATCTGGTTATTCTGGATGCACAGGGCCGCTATCGTGCTCAGCAGGTGACCTATCTCACAGCTGCACAGGCCCGTAAAAAACCAGCCCGGCAGCAGACACGTTCACAATCTAAAAAAGCTTTGCAGCCCTTTCAGCTTCTGATCGCAGTCTATTTTATAATGTTGGGTATAGTGACTGCGAGTGGTCTTATAAATGGACTGCTTTTATTATTTACTATGCTCATGAATGTAGCAACTTACTGGTTTTATGCTCAGGATAAAGAAGCAGCACAGGCCGGACGGCGCCGTATATCTGAGCAGACTCTACATATATTATCCTTTCTGGGAGGGTGGCCTGCTGCCTGGTTAGCCCAACAGAAACTGCGACATAAAACACAAAAACAACCTTTTCGAAAAATATATTGGATTACTATAGTTCTAAATATCCTGTTGGTTTTATGGCTGATTTCTCCTTTGAATCCCTATTGATTCAAATTCATACTTAAAAAAGGAAAAATAAATGAATTCTGGTACTGTCATGAATGACTCAAGACGCAGTCTGACTTTCAGTCTGTATATTCTTTATATTCTGGCGATTTTCACAGCTGGTTTGCTGGCTGTAGTGGCGCTGGTGATCAATTATGTTAAACAGGACCAGATGCGCGGCGGTATCTATGAAAGTCATTTTACTTGGCAGATCCGGACATTCTGGTGGTATCTGATTTGGAATATTGTGGCTTTTATTCCTTTTATCTTTTTGCTGTTTACAGATAATAATGCCGATGCTTTTGCCTCAGTTCTGCTACTTGCCTCAGGTTTTTGTGTAGGAGTAATCGGGTTGGCATGGCTATGGATTGTATACCGTGCTATTAAAGGTTTATTGCGTTTAAATGAAAATAAAGCCATGTATGAATGATTTTAAATTAATTTCAATAGCCTGAAACATCAGGCTTTTTTATTATTTAAAGTATTTAAATCTTCAGTAACAGGCTCTATATCTTTTGAACCTAAAAATTTAGGTCGCCATTCACTTATGATAATACTCAGAACGACCAGAGCACCCCCTAGTAAAGCTAATGGCGCCAGACGCTCACCTGCCAGCCGGCCAAACAGGCTGGCCCAGATGGGTTCTCCTGCATAGATAATTGCCGCACGGGATGACTCTACATAACGCTGTGCCCAGTTCATGACCAGTTGGATAATCGCACTGCTTATTCCTAAACCAAAAGCTGCTACTGCAAGCTGCCAGGAAAACACCGGAATACTGTGCTCTCCCAGAAATGGCATGCTCATAAAACTTAACACCGAAGTAAAAACCAGCTGAATAACTGTTACCCGCCGCAAATCTACCTTTCCTGCAAAATAGCCGATCAGGATAATTTCCAGTGCAATGGCGATAGCACCAAATAATGTGAGCGCCTGTCCAAAACTAAAAGAGATCTGTGTAAAACCATTGCCAGTCAAGAGTACCAATCCGCTAAAGGCCAGAATGACACCTATCCAGGTCATGATATGTGGTGTTTTGCGAAAAATAATCCAGAGTAAAAATGGAACAAGCGGAACATAGACTGCCGTAAGAAATGCTGACTCACTGCTACTAATAGTCTGTAAACCAATAGTCTGCGTACCATATCCAATCGCAATGGTGCAGCCAATTAGGAAGCCTGCTAACAACTCTCGCAGATTGAGGCCACGCATAATTCTCCAGGATAGCAGCAGCACCGCCAGAGCTGCGGCTGCAAACCGGCAGCCTACAAAAAACATTGGTGAACTATAATTCAGAGCAAACTGGACTGTCAGGAAAGTTCCACCCCAGATCACTGTTATCAGAATCAGGGCAAATTGTGGCAGCAGCGAAGAGGAAGCGAGTTTGGATAAATTTGCAGTATTCATTACATCTGGCTTGGTTTTAAGGCCCGCCTATATTGCGATAAGCTTGCACTAGATACAACCTTTGCTAGTTTTCAGTTAAACCCTATTCATAAGCAGTTATTATATTTTTACTTTGTTTTACTTGCTGCTCATTTATAAAGCGGCAATACACTATAAAAAGAGGTTTCAGTTAATATAAAAAAGAGGCCAGATAGCCTCTTTAAATCTGGCTATATATTTACAGCACTACAGGCGATTGCTCGTCAAGAAGCAATTGTGCTTCACGCAGGCTGAGCGTACCTTCATAGATTGCACGACCGGTGATTGCACCCAAGATGCCTGGCTGGTCTTTCAGCATACGGATATCTTCCATATTGGTTACGCCACCAGAAGCAATAACAGGTAACCCCGAGTACTGGGCCAAGGCTACAGTCTGCTCAATATTTACACCTTGCATCATCCCGTCACGTGCAATATCAGTATATACAATACTGGATACACCCGCATCTGCAAATCGTTTGGCTAGTTCTGTCGCTTTAACATCAGTAACGTTAGCCCAGCCATCAGTAGCGACCATACCATCTTTGGCATCGATACCCACAATAATGCGTCCAGCAAATTTTTTACAGGCTTCTTCAACAAATTCAGGATTTTGAACTGCTTTAGTTCCAATAATAACGAAAGACACCCCGGCTTCAAGATAATGTTCAATCGTTTCCAGAGAGCGGATTCCGCCACCAATCTGCACAGGCAGTTCTGGTTGTGCCCGTACAATAGCTTCAACTACAGGTTTATGAATGGGTGTACCTGCAAAAGCACCGTTCAGATCGACCAGATGCAAACGACGTGCCCCTTCATTGACCCAATGCTGTGCAGTTGCTACCGGATCATCAGAAAACACCGTATCGTCTTCCATACGGCCCTGTTTTAAACGGACACATTTACCATCTTTTAGATCAATTGCCGGGATGATCAGCATGCTTTCGCTCCTTGCTTAACCTGTTGAATTTTATTAGTCTAATCTTAACAATAAACTTGAATTTTCTAAATGCTATATTTTTATCTATCAATAAAATAAGACTGACTTAAATTAGGCTAGATATTGTCAGCTTAGAGTTATGTTTTTGTATTATTCAGTATGGCATTCTATATAAAAACAAACATGTTATTAAGTGAATTCAGCAATTAACTTCAGGCTAAGTATCCAAATGATAAGGTGCGGTAATTGAGCTGCTATTACCAGTCTGAACTAGTAACTATGTCCCGCAATTAAAGGGAATATCAAATCACTTATCTGATTGGCTGCTGATCAATTAAAATTCTATTCATAGATGCAGTTATCTTTACATAAGACCAAGCACATCATTTATAAGACAGAAAATCAGGATAACCATGACGCGATCACTGGTCTAAACAGTTCACCTGTTCAAGCAGCCGTAAAGTATGCTCAGGCAATAGGCTACGTTTTCTGAGTTCCTGAAATACCAGCAGTGCTGCATAAACATCTGCTGCTGCATAGCCGATTTGTGCTGAGCTTAAACGCATATTAGACCAGTCAGACATACTGATTTTTTTAGATTTGGGAAAATTTTGCTGGAATAGCAGGGCCACAGCATTTTTTAAACCTACAGGCTGTTTAAAGCCAAATGCAGAAAAGCATTTTGAGAGTTCTACTGTACTTTGCAGTTCTATACCTTTTTTCTGAAAAAGATGGACATCATTTTTTAAACCAAAACCGACCTTCACCTGTTTCTGATTTGCCAATATTGGCTTGAGAAAATTGAGGATGTCTGGGTTAAGCTGAAACAGGAACACCTTTTCTGCAGTGGCCAGTTGGATAAGATGAGGACCCGTTGAAATCTCGCCACGTCTAAAAGTCGGTTTAGATTCTGAATCAAAACCCACTACAGTAGCCGTAACTAATTCATATTGCAGAGGTAGACAGTCTTTCAGACTGCTAAGCACATAGATATGTGAAGCATCTAAATTTTTAAAGAGAGGAAGCTTGTTGATTTCTTCTTTATTCGGGAGCAGAGGAAGTTCAGTGCTTTCAGGCATAAAAAAAGCTCCCGAGTAAAAGTATCAACTATTTATAATACTTCAGCCGATACATGGCTTGAGTATAGGCCTGCTATTCAGCCCGTTGCTGTATTTCAAGCTGGCTATATTGTGCTTTTTGTACATAGTCCTGATAAGCTGGAACAGCAATAGCTGTTAAAATTCCGAGTGGAACAATTACTATATATAACCAGCCTAGCACCTTTTCCCAAGTTGCGGTTGCACGCGGCGGTCCATAGTTATTTATGCCTTCATCACCACGGGCAAAGAACAGATATAATATTAAAAACAGATTCACCAGCGGTACTAGCATCAGCAGTGATAACCAGCCGGTATGATTGCGGTCATGCAGACGCCGAATGGTAAAAATAAAGCTAAAGTATATCAGGACAATATACAAGATCCCCATCATGATCAGACCAGGTATAGAGATGTTCTCTGCACCCTCAGCAGTATTAAATAAACCCGGTGCAAAAAGCCCTATTAAGAAAACAAGCAGGATAACGCCGAAACTCATCAGCATGTTCCATCCTAAAAAGGACAGACGTCCAAAACGGCCATGTGCTTTTAAAGGTGAATCTGTAGTTGAACTGAAACTGGAAGTCATTTTTTATAATCCTTAATGTTTTTATTAAGTTTTTGTTTAAAGCAGTAGGCATCATAAACAAGCTTGAACAAAAGGAAAAGTGAAAACTTCTAAACTATAGGTTTAAAGCTGAATTACAATAAAAAAGCCCACCTGATGATGAGCTATGGTAAAAGGTTTTAGACCTGTTTAAATCTTCCAGTCCACAAAGTTTTTAAGTAACTGTAGACCGGCAGTATGGCTTTTTTCTGGATGAAATTGGGTGGCGAATAGATTATCTTTTTGGATAGCTGTACAGAAGTCCAGTCCATAATGGCAGGTTGCCGCAACCAGTTCAGGGTTCTGTGGTTCGACATAAAAACTATGCACAAAATAAAAACGGCTATCCTGAGCAATATTTTTCCACATTGGATGACTTGGTTCAGTCTGCTTAACTTGGTTCCAGCCCATGTGGGGAACTTTTAAACCTTCAATCTCAGGAAAACGCTTCACTGCGCCTGCGAAAATACCCAAGGCATCGGCGCCACCATTTTCCTCAGAATATTGCATTAATGCCTGCATGCCGACACATATAGCTAGAACCGGTTTATTGAATACTGCATTTTTAACAACATCATCAATTCCGGCTTCATGCATACCTTGCATACAGTCACGCATTGCCCCAACACCGGGGAACACAATTTTATCTGCCTGAGCAATGAGTTTAGGGTCATTGGTGACATCAACAGTAGCACCCACATACTCTAGTGCTTTCGCGGCTGAGTGCAGATTGCCCATGCCATAGTCAAGTAAAGCAATACGGGTCATTACAGGCTACCTTTAGTTGAGGCCACAGTATTTTCTGCACGTGGATCGACTTCACATGCCATACGCAGGGCACGTGCAAAGGCTTTGAATACACTTTCAATCTGGTGGTGTGAATTTTTCCCTTTCAGATTGTCGATATGCAAGGTCATTAAGGAATGATTGACAAAGCCCTGGAAGAATTCAGAAAACAGGTCTACATCAAAACTGCCAATACGGGCACGGGTAAATGGAATATCCATAAACAGACCCGGACGGCCAGAGAGATCGACTACAACACGTGACAGTGATTCATCCAGTGGCGCATAAAAGTGTCCATAGCGGCGCAATCCCTTTTTATCACCCAGTGCCTGGGCAAAAGCCTGACCTAACGTAATACCACAATCTTCTACTGTATGGTGGTCATCAATTTCCAGATCACCATCACAATGAATATCAATATCAAAAAGACCATGACGCTTGATTTGATCAATCATATGATCTAAAAAGGGAATGCCAGTATTTAAGGTGCCCTGACCCGTACCATCAAGGTTGAGACGAACTCGAATCTTGGTTTCGTTAGTATTTCTTACCACTTCACTGATACGTTGCGTCATGGACACATTCCTCAAAAACGTCAAAAATGTTTGATGTGAAAACTTGCGCTGTGTTGATCAAGGTCAAAGCCACAGCATATTAGATTGCTCAGGAGGGTTAATCAATGCCTATTACCGTACATGCTCATACTTCTCTAGAAAATGCAGAAGTCCGCAGTCAGCTTGAGCGATTGTATGACACCAGTCCCGAATTCGGAGACGGGCAGGATGCGGTCGAGCAACTTGAACAGCATCTGGCCCAGTATACAACGTTGTATACAGCAGAGTTTAATACCAAAATTATAGGTGCAATCTGGTGTACGGGACAAGGGGAGAGTAAGACTCTGGAATATATCGTAGTACATCCGGCAAATCGCGGTCGTGGAGTTGCTGAACGTCTGGTCAGTGAAGTCTGCCGCTATGAAGAGGCAAAAGAAGTCAAAAGGTTTGACCCAGGCTGTGGGGCTATCCATCGTTGCTTGGCACATCTAGGTAAACTGTAAAGATATAACTAGGCAAATATAGCTTAAGAGGATGTTAAGTTTATTAGTCTCGCTATTACTGCTTGTTCAATCTTTTTGATTTTGCATGAAAAATAATCTTTTAAATATTTTTATAAAGGAAAGACTTGACGATCAGTTAATTAGATTGTTTAATACGCCCCACATCGGCGCGATAGCTCAGTCGGTAGAGCAACGGATTGAAAATCCGTGTGTCGGCAGTTCGATCCTGCCTCACGCCACCATATTTGTGTTTTCAGTCCCTGATCCCATCAGGGATTTTTTTTGCTTAAAATATATGCATTTAAACTAAAAAAAACTGATTTTTGTTGACTCTTGCCAGCAGATACGGCTTAATACACCTCATCGGCGCGATAGCTCAGTCGGTAGAGCAACGGATTGAAAATCCGTGTGTCGGCAGTTCGATCCTGCCTCACGCCACCATATTTGAAAAGCCCCATATACTGTATGGGGCTTTTTTTATGCTGATTAAAAATGATGAATATAGCTAAAGGGCAAAATCAGCGGTCTTTATTAATATTCAGATACTGATTTAACTGAGCGTAACAGAATTGATGGTTAATTCTTATACAAAATGAAAAAAATGAATCATATATTGAACTGATACCAGCTCTGGAGTGACATAGTTATGCACTTCTTTAAATACATTGTTCTGATGGTTTTTAGCATAAATGCTTCGACAGCAGTTTTTGCACAAAGTGTCGAACTGCCAGTATTAAAAGTCATGGCTGAGCCTGAGATGCGCCAGGAAACTGGGTTTATTCCCTATCAGGAGAGGAAAAGCGAGCAGCGTGCTTTACAGCATCGGATGATGCAGATTGAGGATGACTTGCAGAATATCACTGTTAATGCCCATCCGGTGCGGAATATTGAAGCGAGTGAGGGCAGGCCAGAGGTTAATATGGATCATCTGCCCTTAGCCTCACAACAGCATTTACTGGCGATAGCAGCAGGTTTACAGTCAGATAACCCGATGCGTGGGCTGGAGATCATGTTACAGCCATTTCGTAATGAATCAGGACAGATTCAGTGGGATTTGGGTAAGGTTTCGCTAGGTACACTAGAGACTCAGGCCCTTAGAGAGATAGACTTTAGTCAGCCAGTTACCACTACACCCCGCCTTCGCATAAATTAATCCAGTTCTTGCTATTGCAATAATTCAGTTAAAAAACGCCCAGATGGGCGTTTTTTAACTGAATGCTATTAAGCAGTTTTTACTGCAGGCTCAACAGCCAGCATATGTCCATTTTCTTCAAAGTTAATATGCCATTGCAGCGCTTCACGAAGCAGATGTGGTGTATGGCCACCTTTAGCAGTTGAACGGTCAAAATAGTCGTTCAAGGCATCTTTATAAAGTGGGTGTACACAGTTCTCGATAATTACACGAGCACGCTCACGTGGAGCCAGTCCACGAAGGTCAGCTAGACCCTGTTCTGTAACCAGAATATCAACATCGTGTTCGGTATGGTCAACATGAGATACCATTGGAACGATTGAAGAAATATCGCCCCCTTTTGCAATCGATTTGGTTACAAAAATTGCCAAGTGTGCATTACGGGCAAAGTCACCTGAACCACCAATACCATTCATCATCTTGGTGCCACAAACATGGGTAGAATTCACATTACCGTAAATATCAAACTCAAGCGCAGTGTTAATACCAATAATACCTAAACGGCGTACCAGTTCAGGGTGGTTTGAAATTTCTTGTGGACGTAATACAAACTTGTCTTTATATGCTTCCAGGTTGCCGAAAACACGCTCACCACACTGGGTAGACAATGTCATTGAACAGCCAGAAGCAAATTTCATTTTACCGGCATCGATCAGCTCAAAAGTACAGTCTTGTAATACTTCTGAATACATCACCAGATCTTCAAAGTTTGAATCTTTAAAGCCGGTCAGTACAGCATTGGCAATTGAGCCGATACCTGCTTGCAAAGGGCCCAAATTTTTCGGTAAACGGCCATCAGCAACTTCTTTTTCAAAGAAATTAATCAAATGATTGGCAATTGCCTGAGTTTCCACATCTGGTGGTGTTACTGTAGATGGAGAATCTGGTGTTTCATTAAATACAATACCAACGATTTTTGCAGGATCAATTGGAATCGCAGTTGAACCGATACGGTCATCTACCTGAGTTAAAGGTACTGGTGTACGGGTTGGGCGGTAAGTCGGAATATAGATGTCATGCAGACCTTCAAATTCTTCACTTACTGAAGTGTTAATTTCAATAATGACTTTTTCTGCAAAAATAGCAAAGCTTGCAGAGTTACCTACAGAAGTTGTTGGCACAATATGGCCATCTTCAGTAATTGCAACTGCTTCAATAACTGCAATATCCGGGCGTTTAAGCTGCAGGTTACGCATCTGTTCTACAGTTTCAGACAAATGCTGGTCAATAAACATTACTTCGCCATTGTTGATCGCACGGCGCAGTGTGTTATCTACCTGAAATGGCATGCGACGAGCCAGTACACCAGCTTCAGTCATCTGTTTGTCCAGATCGTTACCCAAGCTTGCACCGGTAATTAGGGAGATTTTTAAAGGATGCTGTTTGGCACGTTTTACCAGTGCCTGAGGAATTGCTTTGGCTTCACCTGCACGAGTAAAGCCACTCATACCGATAGTCATGCCATCTTGGATGAACTCGGCAGCTTGATCTGCACTGATTACTTTGTCATGAAGGGAGGCTAATCGAATACGATCTAAAGACATGGTTTACTCTCAATATGCTCGAAACTAGACGGATTGTACCGCCCAAAAAACAAATTGTGCATGCCTGTTAGGCTAAGGTCTAATTTTTTCAGGAAATGAAGGTATAAATATTTTTGATGCTTTTTAAACTACTATTTTTTAAATAAATATTTTTAAAGGCTAAGATAATTGTAAAATTCAAATGTCTAAAATTTAATCATGATTAAAAACGGTCACTTAGACTTTGCTTGATCTTTTCTAGCGGATTATGACTACTGTTTTCTTCAGTTTTCTCTTTAGGTATCAGCAGTGAGATAATAGCTTCTAATCCGCCTTCAGGACGATTATGGATTTTAAGCTCACCTTGATGGATATCAACAATACGTTTGACAATTGCTAAGCCCAAACCACTACCTTGTACGGTACGGGCGGAGTCTCCACGCACAAAAGGTTGCATCAGATCCTGAATCTGGTCTTCTGGAATCCCTTCGCCATGATCTGCTACCTTGATGATAATCCGGTCATTTTCTGTATAGGCAGAGAGTTCGATTGGTTCAGCACCATAACGCTTGGCATTATTGATCAGGTTGCCAATCAGGCGTTTCAATGACAGGCTACGTGCTGGAATGATAGGAACATCCTGTGCTTCAAAACGAATATCTAGCGGTTTGAACTGTACAATCAATTCCTGTAGCAAGATGTTGATATTGGTGTCTTTTAATTCTTCGTCAGAGCCATCACGCATATAGGAGATAAACTGATTCAAAATTGCATCCATATCGTCAACGTCATAAATCAGCCCTTCACGCAGGAATTCATCCGGTAACATTTCAGCAGTCAGACGAATTCGGGTCAACGGTGTACGTAAATCATGTGAAATACCTGCTAGCATGATCATCCGCTCGCGCTCTGTCTGCTCTAGCGTATAAACCATATGATTAAAGGCCTGATTTACCTGACGGATTTCTAGTGGACCATGATTGGTTTCCAGATAAGGTGCCTTCCCGGTTTTGCTGTACTGGTTTGCCGCATTTTGCAGCCGACGTAAGGGGCGATTTAACTGCCGAACCAATGTCAAAATAATAATAGATGCAATAATCGGAACACCGAGCAGCCAACCAAAAATCAGTTCAGGGCTATAGTTGGCATAAGTTTTTAATGGTTCACGGACCCAGTTTCCGTGCATTTCGGGGGTCTGTATCCAGATTCTTGGGCTTGGCTTAAACTGGAAATACACCGTAACATTATCGACTTTTAACTCTCTAGCCAGCTTTTCTTCAATATGGTTAGTAAAGAATTCGGCGATCACCTTTTCCCGAACATTGGGATACTCTTTAGGGTCAGTGACATATTCAATTCCGACCCGATTTTTGAGCCAGGTATCTATATCCATTTCAACATTGTCATGGAAGATACGCAGTTTGGGGTTGTTAATAATTTCAAGCTCAACAGCCAGATAACGGGCATGTTGCTGAATTTCAGGTAAATATAAAGTACGCCAGAAAAACCAGAGTGACATGACCAGACTGAACAGCACCACAAAACCGACCAGAACTGTAGTACGCATTGCTGCGGAGCGTGGCTTGATCTTGTCCAGGAAACGTTCCCCACGGGTGCGTTTTTTCTCTGAATAAGCTACATAGTCAGTAAATTCTTGTGGATCAATAGGGTCGAGTTTCACTCCGGATTCCTATAAGTGTATTTTATACTCAGACTGTAATTTTATGACAGAATTTTAGCGGCTTGTCTTGGCTCGAAGGCCATAGACAATACGATTTTTTAAGCATTCTTATACGAACTAGCCATTCACTTTATTGGCAGATATAAAACCTCCCAGTAGTGAATGGCCTGTACAAATCATCAGGATAATTCCGGTCATAAAATAAACGGGTTATTCAGCGCCATCTGGCACAAAGACGTAACCTACGCCCCAGACTGTCTGAATATAACGTGCACGTGCCGGATTTTCTTCAATCAGACGACGCAGGCGAGACACCTGAACATCAATTGAACGTTCCATGGCACCCCATTCACGACCGCGCGCCAGATTCATCAGTTTGTCACGTGTTAGTGGCTCACGTGGATGCTGAACCAATGCCTTGAGTACGGCAAACTCACCAGTGGTTAAAGTGACCACCTGACCTTCACGTGTCAGCGTACGGGTCGATAAATCTAGAGACCATGGTCCGAAACTTACGACCTCTACCTGCTGACTAGGAGCACCAGGTACTTCACGGACTTGGCGACGCAGAACTGCCCGGATACGGGCAAGAAGTTCGTTTGGATTAAATGGTTTAGGCAGATAATCATCTGCACCTGCTTCAAGACCGGCAATGCGGTCAGAATCACTGCCACGTGCGGTCAGCATAATAATAGGAATATCAATATTGGACTGTCGTAAACGACGGCAAATACTCAAGCCATCTTCAACCGGCAACATAAAGTCGAGTACAATCAGTGAAAACAGTTCACGTTGTAGCAGACGATCCATCTGGGTAGCATCATGTGCAGTTTTAACGACAAAGCCTTTATCTTCCAAAAAACGTTGTAACAGAGTACGCAAACGCACATCATCATCGACCACGAGGATACGTTCAACGCGATCTGTATCGGCTTGTACAGCATCTGTATGTTCAGCAGGTACAACTAGACTCATGATGTGCTCCTTTATTGTTTATTGTCATCGTGATCAGACCCATATACAGTATTGAGTATACGATGCTTACAATGAGTTTTACTATGCTCTAAAGCACCAAATATTGCAGTAAAAATCAAGACATAGATACCAAATATATACAGGTAAAAAATAAACAGGAACGGCCAGATCTTGGTAATTTACGGGAATTTTGTCGTAAAATTGCATAAAAACCATGGAACTTCACTAAATTAGCATTATTGCTGATGTGTAATTTAGATAAAACAATAGTAGATTTTATGGCCTTGGTCTTTATAATCACAGCTTTTAGTATTTATCCTTGTGGAATCAAACACGATGACTGACTTAGTTCAGCAGCTGGCAAGCGAGCTTGCCGTACGTCCAGATCAGGTTGAAGCTGCCATCAAGCTTATAGATGAAGGTGCCAGTGTTCCTTTTATTGCCCGTTACCGTAAAGAAGTGACACAAGGCTTAGACGATACGCAGCTACGTCAGCTTGATACGCGTTTATCCTATTTACGTGATTTAAATGAGCGACGCGCTAAAGTCATCGAATCGCTGAAAGAACAGAATAAATTAAGCGATGACTTGCTGGCCCGGGTCGAGGCCGTCGAAACCAAAAATGCTCTTGAAGAAATTTATGCACCTTATCGTCCAAAACGGACCAGCAAATCTTTCAAGGCAAGAGAAGCTGGTTTAGGGCCGGTTGCTGAGAAAATATTGGCTGAACAGGTTGACCCGAGTGAAGCACTTGCAGGGTTCTCGCATGAAGAGTACCCAGACCTGGAAAGCCAGCTGGATGCCATTCAGCATATTATTATTGATGAGTGGGCACAGAATATTGCGCTGACGGCTGAGCTTAAAGCCAACTTTGCAAAAACTGCCGTTTTGAAAAGTGCAGTAGCAAGTGAAGAGAAGAAAGAAGTTGGCAAAAAATTCCGTGACTATTTTGAATTTTCAGAAAATTTGAACAAAGTCCCTTCACATCGTTTACTGGCCATGTTGCGCGGACGTCAGGAAAATGTGCTGGGCCTTAAAGTTGATGGTGAAAATGATCCGGCGATTCAGCGTATTGAGGTTGAATATCAGTTGGATCAAATTCAGCCACAGACACGTCAGGATTTTCTCAAGCAAACTGCAAAACTGTTCTGGATGGGTAAAGTACGTCCACAGGTTGAGCATTCATTACTGACCGAAAAGCGTTTAGCTGCTGAAAATGAAGCTATGCAGGTCTTTGCAGAAAACCTGCGTCATTTACTCTTGTCTGCACCGGCAGGTAGCCGACGTACATTGGGCGTAGACCCGGGTATACGTACTGGCGTAAAACTGGCAGTAGTGAATGAGTCAGGTGATGTACTCGCCCATAGTACGATTTATCCGTTTGCTCCAAAAGAAGATAAAGAAGGTTCAGTGGCCGAACTTGCGCGTTTGTGCCGTGAATTTGATATTGAACTGATTGCAATTGGTAATGGTACAGCCAGCCGCGAGACTGAAGCTGTAGTGGCTGAAATGATGGCAGCCAACCCGGATCTAAAACTGACCCGTGTGACTGTAAGTGAAGCCGGTGCGTCAGTCTATTCAGCGAGTGAGCTGGCTTCTCAGGAATTGCCTGAACTGGATGTGTCTATTCGTGGAGCAGTATCTATTGCCCGTCGATTACAGGACCCACTGGCTGAGCTAGTTAAAATTGATCCGAAATCAATCGGCGTGGGGCAGTATCAGCATGATGTAAATCAGGCCGGTCTTGCAAAAACGTTAGATGCGGTAGTTGAAGATTGTGTAAATGCGGTGGGCGTAGACGTTAATACCGCCTCTTCTGCAATTTTAGGTTATATTGCTGGTTTAAATAAAGCAATTGCCCAACAAATTGTAGAATACCGTAAAGAGAACGGTCGCTTCGACAACCGTCAGGACTTGAAAAAAGTTCCCCGTTTGGGCGATCGTACATTTGAACAGGCAGCTGGCTTCCTGCGTATTCAAGAAGGTAATCAGCCATTAGATGCATCTTCTGTTCATCCGGAAAGTTATGGTCTGGTTGAGAAAATTGTTGAAGCCAAAGCCACTACTGTAAAAGATATTATTGGAAATAGTGAAATTATTCGTCAGGTAGACCCTAACCAGTTTATTGATGACAAGTTTGGTCTGCCTACTATCCAGGATGTATTGGCCGAACTGGAAAAACCGGGTCGTGATCCGCGCCCTGAATTCCGTACTGCCAAGTTCCGTGATGATATTACTGATGTAAAACAGCTGACTGAAGGTATGCAACTGGAAGGCGTGGTAACCAATGTTACTAACTTTGGCGCTTTTGTTGATATTGGTGTACACCAAGATGGACTGGTACATATTTCAGAATTGGCAAACGAATTTGTTTCAGATCCGCACAAGATTGTAAAGCCGGGACAAATCGTACAGGTACGTGTGATTCAGGTCGATGCAGAGCGTAATCGCGTTAATCTTTCTATGCGACCTGAGGGTGCTGCTGCGCCGGTAAAAACATCACCACGTCCGCGTCGTGAACAAAATCAGGAGCAGCGTCCTGAGCGTAAGCCACAAGGTAAACGTCCTCAACATGCCCGTCCGCAAGGTGAACGCTCACAAGGGAAGAAACCACAGGCAGCTAAACCGCAGGAACAGAAAATTGGCGGATTAGGCGCTTTATTATTGCAAGCAGGTATTAAAGGATCTAAATAATCTCTGCGAAGTAAACGGAAACCTCCCAAGTGGGAGGTTTTCTTTTTTATCTAAAATAAATTGAAGAAAGTTTGGCTAAAAAGAATGGGTCTTGCACAAAGTTACTACCAGAATAATTTTTTAGAATTCAGGAATGAAAATGAAGAGGCTATATTAGGTTCACTGGCTTATCAGCATGAGTTCAGTCTTGATGAATTACAAAAAAGTGCATGGCTTAAGCAAATTACGATTTTAAAGAGAGCTCTTTGTATACTTGATCAAGGCGAGATCTTTTTTGAATTTCATATTCCACGTATGGGGAAACGTGTAGATAATATTTTGATCATTCAAGATTTAATTTTGGTCATTGAATTCAAAGTGGGAGATACGCAATACAGTCACTCAGCACAAATACAAGTAATTGATTACTGTTTGGACTTACTTAATTTTCATGCAGGTAGTCATAATCAGAAAGTAATTCCAGTTTTGGTGGCTACACAGGCAGCAGAAACTAGGCAGAATTGGGAGGAAATAGCCTCATTAAATGAGGTAGCATGCTGTAATGCAGAAAATTTTGGAGAGATATTTTCTGAAATTATTCAGCAATTTTCTCATAATTCAGTCATTAATACCCAATCTTGGCTGGAAGCTCCCTACAAACCGACACCGACAATTATTGAAGCAGCACAAGCTTTATATAAAGGCCATCAAGTCCAAGAGATTTCTCGTAGTGATGCAGGTACGATTAATCTTGAAATTACCTCTAATAAGATTGAGGAAATCATTGAATACTCCAAGCAGAATAACATAAAGTCGATCTGCTTTTTAACCGGGGTACCGGGTGCAGGCAAAACGCTTGCTGGTCTAAATATTGCGAATCAGCGATTGAAAAAGGATCAGACAGAGCATGCTGTTTTTCTTTCAGGTAATGGGCCATTGGTCGATGTATTACGTGAAGCATTGGTGCGCGATACAGTAAAAAATTTTAAATTGCAGGGCCTGTCAAAAAGTCGTCTAGCGGCAGAGCGTTCAGCAAAAGCGTTTATACAGAATATTCATCATTTTCGAGATTATTATTTACGCTCTACAGAAATACCTGTTGAGCAGGTAGTGGTTTTTGATGAGGCGCAGCGGGCCTGGCAAAAAGAACAGGTTTCCAATTTTATGAAACTCAAAAAGGGAATTGATAATTTTACTATGTCTGAACCCGAGTTTTTGATCAATGTGATGAATCGGCATATAGATTGGTGTGTTGTAGTCTGTTTAATCGGTGGTGGTCAAGAAATCAATACAGGAGAAGCTGGCGTTACTGAATGGTTAGAAGCCTTGAAACAGAAGTTTTCTGAGTGGCAAATTTATTATTCCGAAAAGATATTAGAAGACAGCGTTTATTTGGACTCTACAGAACATAGGAACTGGCTACAAACTACAGGCATTAATGAACAGGATTTACATTTAGCTGTCTCTGTACGTTCATTTAGAAGTGAGCGGGTATCACAATTAATTCAATATATTTTAGAGGGGAATTCTCAGGCTGCTCAACAGCTCTATTCAGAGATCAGTTCTGATTATCCTGTCGTATTGAGCAGAAATTTGAAGCAAGCTAAGCAATGGTTAAAAACCAGGGCAAAAGGATCGGAGCGTTACGGCATTGTAGCAAGCTCTGGGGCAAAGCGTTTAAGAGCAGATGGAATAGATATTAAAAGTAAAATTACTCCTGAACATTGGTTTCTAAATCTAGATACAGATGTACGCTCTTCATATTACCTAGAAGAGGTCGCTACCGAATTTGATATACAGGGTCTGGAAATTGACTATACCTGTGTTGCTTGGGATATTAATTTTTATTTTGATCAGGAGTGGAAGTATCAGGCTTTCAAAGGTAGTACATGGCAGAAAATTAAAAATGAAGCCAAGCAAAAATACTTGCTAAATGCGTATCGGGTTTTATTGACTCGCGCGCGACAAGGCATGGTAATTTATGTGCCTGAAATAGAGCAGGCCGACTGGACCCGGCCAGCGAAATATTATAATTCTACGTATCAATTTTTAATGGATTGCGGTTTCGAAACCTTAAAATGAAAAAGTAAGATGAAAAAAATCCAACTCTAGCAAGCATAAGGCAGAGTTAGATAAAAGTTAAATAAAATAGTGTAAAAATCACACATTATAGTAGCATAATCAGGCTTTAATTCAGAAAGATTGTCAGACAATATCAACTCGCTTTTTATAAAAACATCGATGTTAGTGTTACATCTGACCTCGAAGTCGATTCTAATTTTTATTCCAAACGGTTGTTTTATGTCAGTTTTAAATTTGAGAAAACCCTTTTATTTAAAAGATATACTCTCTGGACTTGTCGTTTTTCTGGTCGCATTACCCTTGTGTTTAGGTATAGCTTTAGCCTCAGGTGCACCCATTATTTCCGGTATTATTGCGGGGATTGTAGGCGGAATTGTCGTCGGGGTGTTGAGTGGCTCACACATCAGTGTGGCAGGCCCGGCGGCCGGGCTCACGGCAGTCATTCTGGTACAACTGGATCAATTAAGCGGCAATTATGCCGCTTTTTTATTGTGTATTATTTTTGCCGGTTTACTTCAAATTGGCTTTGGTCTATTCAAGCTAGGTTTTTTTGCTAATTTTATTCCCAATAACGTTATTTTAGGGCTGCTCGCAGCAATTGGCGTAATTCTGATAGCAACCCAATTACCTTATTTATTGGGTATCCATGATTTCTCATGGTCAGCAGTTTGGTCTGGAACATTTTTTTCAAATTTTAGCTCCCTTGATAAAGGCGCAGCACTGATTGGTCTGCTCAGTCTATTTTTAATTCTGGCTTGGGACAGTAGTCCTCTTAAAAAACTGGTTCTGCCATCGGCACTGGTAGCTGTGGTTGCCGCTGCGCTATTAAATTTTATTTTAATGTCGATGGGTTCTCCTTTGGCAGTTCAGAATCATAACTTGATTCAGTTACCTAATTTACTGGAAGCTCCAAGAGATGTACTGATTTTCCCGGATTTTAGCTATTTAGCAGAACCACTGATTTACACCGGAGCTATTACCCTTGCGGTAGTCGCTTCTCTGGAAACACTTCTGAATCTCGAAGCGGCAGACAAACTTGATCCACAAAAACGTTCATCACCACCGAACCGCGAGTTATGGGCACAAGGCACAGGCAATATTGTTTCCGGTTTAATTGGAGGTATGCCAATTACGTCGGTAATTGTACGTAGCTCCGTCAATGCCAATTCTGGCGCACGCAGTAAATGTTCGACCATTATTCATGGCATTTTCCTGCTACTGGCAGTGATGTTTTTTGTGCCATTGATGAATATGATTCCTTTATCAGCTCTAGCTGCGATTTTAATTTTAACGGGTTTTAAACTTACCCATCCAAAACTCTTTAAAAAGCTTTATCAGCAGGGCTGGAAACAGTTTTTGCCTTTTATTATCACATTAGTTGCGATTTTACTCACAGATCTGCTCACTGGAATTCTAATTGGATTATTGGTCAGTAGTGCTTTTATCCTATACGGTAATTTGAATAAGGGCGTACGTGTATATAAGGAAAAGCATTTGCACGGTATTGTTACACGGATTGAACTGCCTTCACAGGTTACTTTTTTAAACCGTTCAGCACTCATTTCAGCTCTCGAACATGTTCATAAAGATGAGCAGTTAATTCTGGATGCGACTCAGTCCGATTCAATCGATCCAGATATTTATCAAGTTATTCAGGAGTATCAGAATGAAACTGCCATTAAACGCAAGATTGATTTAAAACTAATCGGATTCAAACAGCATTATCATGAACTGGATGACGCAGTACTAGATATTGATATCAGTACTCGCGATTTGCAGCAGCAACTGACACCTGCCCAAGTACTGAACTTGCTTAAGGAAGGAAATGAGCGCTTTGTGAAAAATGAACGTTTACAACGTGATATTTACCGGCAGATCCGGGTCACTGCTGATCAGGGTCAACATCCGATTGCTGCCGTACTCGGCTGTATGGACTCAAGAGCTCCTACAGAGATGCTGTTCGATGTCGGAATTGGGGATTTATTCAGCCTGCGTATTGCAGGAAATGTGGCCGGACAGAAAGTCATAGGCTCTCTTGAGTTTGCCTGTCAGGCTAAGGGTTCAAAAGTAGTTGTGGTGCTGGGCCATACTGACTGCGGAGCAGTAACTAGTGCCTGCCAGCTGCGGTTACAGCATAAAAGTATTTCTGATATTAAAGAAATGCCGTATATTCAGTATATCTTGGGGCCGCTAATGCATTCGGTTCAGAGCGCTTACGATATTATGCAGCCGCGTGAGCTGAACCGGCCTTTTATTGATCAGGTAACTACCCTGAATGTTCATTACAATATCCAGTATATTGTTAACCACAGCTCTGTCTTAAAAGAGATGCTTGAACGTGGAGAAATAGCCATTGTGGGAGCAATTTATGATGTGCAGACCGGTCGGGTCAATTTTCTGGAATAAAAGAAACTAGCAAAATGCCTCCAGAATAGGAGGCATTTTTATTGATAAAGTAATTATATTTACCAGTGTTCACCTGGAAAAATACGGGCATAAGCGCGTTGAACCCAGTTAAGTTTTTCCTGTTTACCCACTGATGCGCTGGAACTTGGAAACAGATTAAAGCCAATTGACATAAACATATTGTTGATTTCAGGAGCAATCGAATAAGTAATGGATGCCAAACGGCCAAGATGCGTAGCCAAGCGTTTCGGACGCTTGATAATGGCATAGGCAATCAGATCAGCTGCCTGCTCAGGCGACAGCGTAGGGACATAACGATAAATTTTGGTCGGTGCAATCATGGGCGTGCGCACCAGAGGCATATAAATTGAAGTGATTGCAATCTTGTGTGAATGCACTTCTGCTGACAGACAGCGGCTAAAAGCATCTAGCGCGGCTTTAGAAGCCACATAAGCAGAAAAACGGGTTGCATTAGCCAGCACACCAATTGAACTGATATTAATAATCTGTCCGTCACGACGCTGCATCATTTGCGGCAATATATTTAGAATCAGACGGATTGCACCGAAATAATTCAGCTGCATGGTACGCTCAAAGTCATGAAAGCGGTCAATTGATTCATGGACGGCACGGCGAATAGAACGTCCAGCATTATTAATCAGGATATCAATATGGTCTACAGACGCCAGAATTTTCTGGGAACATGCATCAATAGCATCCAGATCATTTAAATCACATGGGAAAATAGTTGCTTTTCCACCTTCTGCTTCAATTTCAGCCTGAACTTCTTGCAAGGTAGATTCAGTACGGGCAACCAGCAGCACATGTGCACCCGCTTGAGCAAGTTTCTTGGCTGTAGTTAGGCCAATTCCACTGGAAGCACCGGTGATGAGTGCTACCTTGCCATTTACCTTGTCTTTGAAAAGTTTCTCTAATTTGTTGTTCACGTAGATCTTCCTGGCTGAAAATTTGCTGAGGCAAAATAAATATAATTTTTTTTAAATATGTTATAGCCATGACCTGCAATAGGCCAAGGGGCTCAGTCGGTTTTTATCTTAACGAAATGACAGGAAAAATCCAGAGTTAAGTGATTGAATCTAAAAATAATATTTAGAGTAATTACTCTAATTTGAGTATGTGTTTATACTGTGTTTTAACACAAGTTAAAATGGTTGAAAAGATAAAGCTTTAAAAAAGCAGTTCATAAATGAAAAGTAAAAGCATATACCGGATTAAAATAAAGCTATCAGGTAGGGCTAATTATCAGAAGCATTCGAGTTCAAGCTTTTTAGTCAGACTGACTGGTATTTGAGAGAATATAAACAGGGTCATGTATAGTGACCCTGCTTGTGTATAACTTAAACTGCGGCAAGTGCCTGTTCTAGATCGGCAATCAGGTCATCAGCATGTTCAATCCCGATAGATAAACGCACCATATCCTCGCTAACCCCTGCAGATTTCAACTCCTGTTCATTGAGCTGACGATGGGTAGTGGTTGCCGGATGACAAGCCAAACTTTTCGCATCGCCAATATTGACCAGGCGGGTGAAGAGCTGCAGTGCATCAATAAAACGGGTACCGCCAGCAAGTCCATCCTGTACCCCAAAGGATAAGATAGCCGAAGGTTTACCCTGAACATATTTTTGTGCCAGCGCATGCTGTGGATGGTCTGTCAGGCCTGCATAATTTACCCATTTGACTTTTGGATGAGCTTTCAAATACTCGGCAATTTTTAGAGCATTTTCGGTATGGCGCTCCATGCGCAGGCTTAAAGTTTCCAGTCCTTGCAGAATCATGAAAACATTCATCGGGCTAATGGCGGCGCCAGTATTACGTAAAGGCACAACACGTGCACGGGCAATATAAGCAGCTTCACCAAGCGCCTCGACATAGTTAACCCCATGATAACTTGGGTCGGGCGTATTTAACACTTTAAAACGGTCCGGATATTTACCCCAAGGGAATTTACCGCTATCGACAATCGCACCACCAATACTGTTACCGTGACCTCCAATATATTTGGTTAGCGAGTGCACCACAATATCAGCACCAAATTCAAAAGGCTTGAGCAAAACCGGTGTCGCTACCGTATTGTCAACTACCACCGGTATACCATATTCATGGGCAATTTTACTGATGGCTTCCAGATCAATGATATTGCCAAGCGGATTACCAATTGACTCGACAAATACCAGTTTAGTTTTATCATCAATCAGAGAGTGTAATGCTTCTGGATTCTGATAATCGAAGAAGCGCACTTCAATTCCCTGTTTGGGCAATGTATGGGCAAACAGATTATATGTACCACCATATAGGGTGGAAACAGAAGCAATATTATCGCCTGCTTCGGCAATAGTCTGAATCGCATAGGTAATTGCCGCCATACCCGAAGCAAGTGCCAGTGCACCTATTCCACCCTCTAGAGCTGCGATACGCTGTTCAAGAACCGCTGTTGTAGGGTTCATAATACGGGTATAAATATTGCCTTGGACTTTTAAATCGAACAGGTCGGCCCCATGTTGAGTATTATCGAAAGAGTAGGACGTGGTCTGGTAAATAGGTACCGCTACGGCTTTCGTCGTCGCTTCAGGACTATAACCGGCATGAATTGCCAAAGTTTCATCTTTATATGTCATATTATTTCTTCGATGTGGGTTAAAACCTAATCGAGTCTAGCATTTTTTAATATGAAATAAAGCTTTCCTATTCTTTGTCTATATCTATTTATTTCATAAGTATAGTGATGAGTTTAAGCAAACTCAAAATCTTGGTGTGAGTTTAATTTTTAGTCACAAAAGGCTATGAGATAACCCGCAGAATACCCAGAGTACGCCTTATGTTTTCATGGTATTCATCGTATAATACGCTGGTTATTTTTTCGCAGTTTGCGATATTCTGATTTTCAATTGAGGAGTCCTGCGTGGCCCAATATATTTACACGATGAACCGTGTGTCGAAGATGGTTCCGCCTAAGCGTGAAATCCTGAAAGACATCTCTTTGTCATTTTTTCCGGGTGCAAAAATTGGTGTGCTCGGTCTTAACGGTGCAGGTAAATCAACTCTGCTCCGTATCATGGCGGGCGTAGATAAAGATTTCTCTGGGGAAGCACGTGCGCAACCAGGTATTAAAATCGGCTATCTGGAACAGGAACCACCTCTGGATCCGAACAAAGATGTACGTGGAAATGTTGAAGATGGTCTGCGTGAACCGTTAGATGCATTAGCCCGCCTGGATGAAGTGTTTGCAGAATATGCAACAGAAGATGCTGACTTTGATGCACTTGCAAAAGAACAAGAGAAACTTGAAGCCATCATCCAGACTTGGGATGCACATAATCTGAATAACCAGATGGAACAGGCTGCTGCTGCATTAAACTTGCCGGCTTGGGATGCTGACGTGACTCTACTTTCAGGGGGTGAACGCCGCCGTGTTGCACTTTGCCGTCTGCTTCTATCTAAACCGGACATGCTTCTTCTTGACGAACCGACTAACCACTTGGATGCAGAATCTGTGTCTTGGTTAGAACGTTTCCTAAAAGACTTTCCTGGTACCATTGTTGCTATTACGCACGACCGTTATTTCCTTGATAACGTTGCTGAGTGGATTCTGGAGCTTGACCGCGGACATGGTATTCCTTACCAGGGCAATTATACGTCTTGGCTGGAACAGAAAAATGCCCGTCTAGAACAGGAACAGAAACAGGAAGAGTCTTTTGCTAAAGCCTTGAAAAAAGAACTCGAATGGGTTCGTTCAAATGCCAAAGGCCAGCAGAAAAAGAACAAGGCTCGTATGGAGCGTTTTGAAGAGTTAAACTCTAAAGAATTCCAGCAGCGCAATGAAACTTCTGAAATTTATATTCCACCTGGTCCGCGTTTAGGTAATAAGGTAGTAGAAGTTGAAGGCATCAGTAAATCCTTTGATGGACGTCTGCTTTATGAAAACCTGACCTTTTCTGTACCACCAACAGCAATTGTTGGTATTGTTGGTCCAAACGGTGCGGGTAAAACCACACTATTCCGTATGATGACTGGGGAACAGCAGCCAGATACCGGAACAGTTACTCTGGGTGATTCAGTTAAAGTGGCCTATGTTGGCCAGATTCGTGACACCTTGGATAACAACAAAACCGTATGGGAAGAGGTTTCTGGCGGTCTGGACATCTTGAAAGTAGGTGATTACGAAATTGCGTCTCGCGCTTATATTGGCCGTTTTAACTTTAAAGGCCAAGACCAGCAGAAACGTGTAGGTGAACTTTCTGGTGGTGAGCGAAACCGCTTGCAGCTGGCAAAAATCTTACAGCAGGGTGCTAATGTAATCCTGCTTGATGAACCTTCAAACGATCTTGATATTGAAACTTTGCGTGCACTTGAAGATGCAATTTTGGTCTTTCCGGGTACAGTTATGGTGGTATCGCATGACCGCTGGTTCCTGGACCGTATTGCAACGCATATTTTGTCGTTTGAAAATGAGCAGCCTGAATTTTACACGGGTAACTATGCTGAATATGAAGCATATCGTCAGTCACGCCTAGGCGATGCAGCTGTAACCAAACGCGCCAAATATAAAAAAATCAGTGGATAATAGCCACAACTGAAAAACCAGCCTGAGGGCTGGTTTTTTTGTTTATAGGATTTTGACATCTCAGACCATACCAATAGAAAAGTCTGTAGTAACAATTAGTTACTATGGCTTTCAAATTAGTAAATTAAACATTGTTTTACTGTCAGAAGTGAACTGGATATCCCAGTAGCATACTGTTACCTTAGAGGATAAGAACTGTAGAGTAATCCACTAAGAATCGAGGAGACTGTCAATGGGCGCGCATCATGGGCACGATCACAGTCATGCAGTCGTCACTGAAGGTAATGCCAAAAAGCTTGGTTTTGCTTTGGCACTAACTACGACCTTCTTAATTATTGAGATAGTTGCGGGCTTTATAACCCAAAGTTTGGCTCTGTTATCAGATGCCGCGCATATGTTTACCGATGCCGCAGCGTTAGCTATTGCATTGGTTGCCATTAAAATTGCTAAACGTCCCGCTGATAATAAGCGTACCTTTGGCTATCAACGCTTTGAAATTCTGGCAGCACTTTTCAACGCCTGTATGTTGTTTGTGGTGGCTATTTATATTTTATATGAAGCCTACCAGCGTTTTAGCCAGCCACCCGAGATTCAGAGCCTTGGCATGCTCTCCGTGGCAATTATTGGTCTAGTGATCAATCTGATTTCCATGCGCATTCTGTTTTCAAGTTCGAAAGATAGTCTGAATGTGAAAGGGGCTTATCTTGAGGTTCTGAGTGATGCCTTGGGTTCAGTTGGTGTTATTGTTGGCGCCTTAATTATTTATTTTACTGGCTGGATGTGGGTAGATACCCTAATCGCAGTGCTAATTGGTTTCTGGGTATTACCACGGACCTGGATATTGCTGAAACAGAGTATCAATATTCTACTTGAAGGCGTACCTGAAGAGATCGATATTGAAAAGCTGCGTAATGACCTCTTGGAACTCGATAGTGTCGAGAGCATTCATCAGCTTAAAGTCTGGGCTATTACTTCTAAAAATGTGCATCTAACTGTGCATTTGTATGCACCACATGCAAACCGGAACCAACTTTATCAAAATGCTCTCGAAATGTTGACCCATGAGCATGGTATTACCGAAGTGACGTTACAGATTGAGGAGGACCCATGTCAGACACTTGCTCATGACCATCAGAATGATCATAAACACAGTCACTAAGTTATTTTAGGGTTTAGATCTGCCACTCATGGCCACATTCACGACACTTCCATTGTTTCTGGGATTGCATAAATGCCTGCATGGACAGTTTAAAGTCTGGCAAATCGCGCCAGAACAGGAATCCGGCTATAAGGCAGATAATAAATACAGCTACAGTCGCCATTTGCAATGTACTGCCGGCACCATCACCAAAAATCCACATGCCGATACTGATTACCACCAGTAGTAATAAAATAAAAATAGCTAGAATCAGGAACACCAGACTTTTGGGAACCACAGGACGGGGGGTATTGGTTCCTTGACTGACTGGTATGATCTTGGGACTCTGGCATTGCGGGCAGCGATATTGCATGGAAAACTCCTAAACTCTTTTGCTGTCTATTTTACTGAATAGTGTAGGTAAGCCGAAAGTGTAAGCATAAAAAAAGCCACTGAATAGGTCAGTGGCTTTTAGAATTTGGCGTCCCTACGGGGATTCGAACCCCGGTTACCGCCGTGAAAGGGCGATGTCCTAGGCCTCTAGACGATAGGGACTTATGAGGCAGTTACACAAAGTAGAACAGCTTCTGGTGGAGTCAAGCGGGATCGAACCGCTGACCTCTACAATGCCATTGTAGCGCTCTACCAACTGAGCTATGACCCCAGCGTTTGTGTGAGCGCAATATTAGGGGCATTGCGCTCATACGTCAACACAAATATTTACTCGCCTTGATCATCTGCTTCATTTTTCGGCAATTTCAGGCTTTCATTAAGTTTTTCCCAGGCTTTTAACTCTTTTTTGCTCGGACCACCTACAATTTCTAGTGCACGACGCAAACGGGCAAAGGTCAAGTCGGGACCTAAAATCACCATAGATTGCATGACAGGCGTGGATGAGGTTGAACCGGCAATCGCAATAAAAAAAGCAGGCATGAAATCACGTAGCTTGATGCCCATTTGGTTAGACAGATCCATTAGAGTCTGGCTGACCGTATCATTATTCCAGGTAAATAGACTTTCCAGCCGCCAGATGGCAAATTGCAGGCTTTGACGAACCTGCTCCTCAGTCAGTTTTTTACTTTCAAACTGTTCTTTGGAAATATTCGGGAACTGATTGAAGTAAAAGCCCGCCCAGTTTACTGCCTCAGAAAGCAGGTTAATTCGCGGCTGGATGGCTGCAGCAATCTCTTCAAGTTTATTACGGTCTGCCTTCCAGTTGAGCAGGGTATTTAACAATTCTGCAGGAGACAATGCCTTAATCCACTGACCATTTAACCAGTTAAGCTTTTCAACATCAAAAATCGGGCCGCCTAGTGATACACGTTTAATGTCAAAGTGTTCGATCATTTCTGCCAGCGTAAACTTTTCACTTTCATCTGGCATAGACCAACCCATACGACCCAGATAGTTTAGTAGGGCCTCTGGCAATACACCAATATCACGGTAATAATTGATTGATGTTGGGTTCTTCCGTTTAGATAACTTGGACTTATCCGGATTACGTAGTAGTGGCATATGACAGATTGTTGGCATATCCCAGCCAAAGTAGGAGTACAGCAACTGGTGTTTTGGTGCCGATGGAATCCATTCTTCGCCACGGATGACATGCGTAATTTGCATAAGATGGTCATCAACCACGTTGGCTAGATGATAAGTAGGCAATCCGTCAGTTTTTAGCAGAATCTGCATGTCTACCTGAGCCCAAGGTATCTCAACTTCACCACGCAGCATGTCATTAAATTTACATACGCCTTCAGCAGGTACTTTCATGCGAATAACATAAGGTTCACCAGCTGCCAGACGGCGTTCAACTTCTTCATGAGAGAGTTGCAGACCCCGGCCGTCATAGCGTGGACTTTCACCACGGGCCTGCTGTTCGGCACGCATCTGGTCGAGTTCTTCTGGAGTTGCAAAGCAATAAAAAGCATGACCTTTTTCAACCAGTTCTAATGCATACTGTTTATAGATATGCATACGCTCGGACTGGCGATATGGTGCATGTGGGCCACCGATATCCGGTCCTTCTGACCAGTTCAGTCCCAGCCATTTTAATGAGTCCAGAATCATTTTTTCTGATTCAGGGGTTGAACGCAGCTGATCGGTATCTTCAATACGCAATATAAATTCGCCTCCATGCTGCTTGGCAAAGCACATATTGAACAGGGCGATATAAGCAGTACCAACATGGGGAAAGCCAGTTGGAGAAGGAGCAATACGGGTGCGGACGTTCATAACTCTTAATTTTCAATAACAGATTAAGACTATTATAACGAAAAAGCCTGACAGCTTAAGGGTTAATTCACCCCAGGCAGGTCAGGCTAGAAAAGACTATGAAAATTATAAAATTAAGAGGTTTGCTGTGGAAAAATAATCTGTACCAGACGGCTGAAACGCTGGTTCTGTGCCGCCAGAAAATTCTGGGTAGGAGCAGCACGCATAGAAGTCAACATTTTTAA